>Ga0247769_1000049_pt1 | contig 19134 bp, 22 predicted proteins | sample UWRJL166409R6_FD_179942 | JGI IMG/M metagenome (GOLD analysis project Ga0247769, IMG submission 179942) | Plant litter microbial communities from Arlington Agricultural Research Station in Wisconsin, United States - UWRJ-L166-409R-6 | ecosystem: Environmental > Terrestrial > Plant litter >... | reverse complement strand
CTTTAGCATGCAGGAACAAATTGATGAATGGGGCGCCACTCATGCTCGAGACGGCCCCTGGTCAGTCGAGTTTACTCTTCCAAGCTTGGGTCCTCCAAGCGATAGCAGCTACCGCGCCAATTGCCACAGCGGCCACCGGCGAGTCGTTCTGCCAGTTGGGGGGTTTGTGACCTGGCGTGAAGGTTGGGCATTGTCTACCGGACGTCCGTAGATGGAACATTAAAGCGCGGTCCCGGAGATACCTGGATAAATTCGACTTCCAATTTGAGTGCCTGGGCGAGAGCCCCTCAACACCACCAAATTTGGCACCGCTTGCGTACACCAAGCTTCCAGCAACGGAGAGCGAGCGAGAGGAGGCGAGGGTGAGAGTGAGTTAGCGATGAAGACGCATATAAATACGCGCCACGGCGCCTGGCGGTTTTGGGATGACCTCCAGTATCTGCGCCATCCCTATCGTCTACCCCGTCCAAGCCCGTCACAACCACCAACATGCGTTTCTCTCTCGCTGTCGCCGCCTTCGCCGGCTCGGCCATGGCCCTCCCTTCTCTCACCTCCCTGTCTTTACCATCATTCCTCTCCCGGCGGGCCGACTGCCTCACCGATGCCGAGGCTAAGGAGATCGTCGACATCTATGTCCGCCTCATCGCCAATTACAAGGACGAGGACTGCGAGAAGTACTGTGCCGACAGCTTTGTCGACCGGTCCGACAGCATCAATACCTTCATCTTCCGACCGCTTGGTGAGCCAACATTCGCGACGAAGAAGATCTTCATGGAGGCGCAGGGCTCCAACCCGCCATTCCCCGTCGTCGTCGACGCCATCGACGCTGTCGCCTGCAAGTCCATCGGACTTCGCTGGCACGCGACGTTTGGCGCTGCCATGAAGCCCAGCAGAGGCATCACCCTCATCGGCACCACCAAGGAGAAGGGTTGGTGGCAGATCAGCAGCCTCGACCTAGAATTCAACAGCCTTATCTGGCTGCTCAATATGGGCGGCAACTACACCTGGGAAGGCTAAATGCGCCATAAAGCCTAGGGTGCGGGGGGTCGGCTCCGGCATGGTCCAGCTTTGGCATGCAGAGGAGGAATTCCTGGTTTGACCGGTTCCTCAAATCAAGCAAGGTCGAGGATAATGATTGTGAGGGTGTTGCTGGGCTGTACATAAGGAGCAAACTACAACCTGTGTAGAAGCAAAATTACATACCGATTCCGATTAACTTTCAGCTGCTCGTCGTTCTTGTCGCGGTACCGCCCCAATACGCTGGAAGAGTTGTTGGGAGGCGGGATGGATGTCAAGGCGAACTTATTTTGAGTGATGCGGACCCAGAAAGCGTTTGTGGCGGCCTGTGGCGGGCCTGCGTACTCTGTTACGCCCATCGCTCCCCGTCGCGTGCAGATGCGAGAAATCTTGATCACCTCGACGACGATCGAGGCGGATGACTGAGACCAAGTTGGTTGCTTCCGAGTGGTGGCTGTTCATTCCCTTCGCGGGGGGGGGGTTCTGTAGGGCTGCATGGGCCGCTTGATTGGGGCTGCCACGCTTCCACAACAAGCCGCCTGGTTGCTTGGCGTTTTGATCCAAACTCGTCCAACGGCCTCCTGCAGATGCCATCCCATTTGCTGTTACACAGCATCGTCGCACGATGCTCTATTGACGCGCTGTCATCTGTTCGGCTTGGAGAGCAACGGAATGCAGCCTGTCTCGAACGGAGGCCGTATTTTAAAAAGCGGGCACGACGCATTCCTGGGCTCGGCTTGGCTGGAGGGCATATGCCAAAACGGATGAAGTGGCTGGCTGCCACCTCCAATGTTGGGCGTCTCATTTTTTGCGGGTTGCAAATGGGCAACTGGCGAGGCCGAGAGCAAGCTGAAAGTGCCTTGGGCTTGGGCCGAAGACTTGCATGCGGCGTGTTGGGTATGGGATGATTGGGCAGGAGGCTGAGTCACGGATGGCGTTAAGAACGCTAAGCACCCCGACGCGTCTTTCCATATCACCAGTGCCCTCCTCCTGCGTCAGTGGCACACAGAAATCCGAGTTTTTTTCATCCAAAATTCACTGCACGAGAGTGTCTCTCAACTTGCGGATGCATCTTCCCCAAGCTCTAGTGCGGAGCTTGATGCCGTGAGAACTGTAAATTCTTTTTCTGACGGGCGTCCCCCTGAGCTCGCTACCAGGACAAGTGGTGTCCGTCAGAAGTGGGCGGCTGGGCTTGAGCTGGACCCACAGCCCCCTGAGTGACCGTTGACAGTGACACAGTACCCCAGGGACTCTTGCCAATTCCAGGGGTCCTCCGAGACCCGACAGGGCCCTAGCCGTTAGCTGAGTACTTCCTTCAGCCAATAGGATAGCCCGTCGATCTAGAAGGCAATTTCCCGGGCACCACGATTTTCCAGTTCCCCAAAATTCCAGGACTCAACCCACGACCAAGCGGCGATCGTCTTCATTGCAGAAGTGTTTGATTGGAGTTGATAGGGTTTTCTAGACGCAAAACAACCGCCTGGTCAAGATGGTTGGAAGTCCCAGGGCGGATATCTGGGGCGGTGTTAGAGAACTCCGTGCGTGGAAAGGGGTGGGTTTCATTTATACCAGGGAAGCATGGTGCTCCGTATCCGTACGGCTGGAGGGGTTGTGTCTGCGTCCTGAATGCTTGGGCGTTGCAATGCGGCGTTAAGATGGAAGTATGGACGGAGGACCCATAACGTTACTCTGTGTACTTGTCAGCCAACCGTGTTCGTCTCGCAGTGGATGTCCACTTTGGCCTTCGGGTTCCGTTTCGCTCTCTTGACTTTTTTTCGTATTCTTGCTTCCCTCCTGTCTGAGACCTCCCTCCCCTTCGTTTCTTTACCATTCTCACGGTTTGTGACGTTCCAGCCGTAGCCCTTCTTTTGCTCATATATTCATTCGTTTGCGCCCACCGAGGTTTACACCCCTTTTACCCTTCGCTCACTCGACCTCAACCCAGTCCTTCGTTTGTATAGCCGGCGCGCTCGATCATCAAAATGCGTTACTCATTTGCCGCCATCCTCGCGCTCGCCAGCGCCGTACTTGCCCAGACCCCGGGCTTCGATGTCATCACTAAGCCCATCAAGGGTGAGAAGGTGTCTGCCGCTTCAACCTACACTGTTGTCTGGGAGCCCAAGCCGGAGCACGGCGGCACCGTCACGTTGTCGTTGATCGGTGGCGGAGACCCCACAACTCTTCAAGCCCTCGGCCCTATCGGCAGTAAGTTTGCGTTTGTTGCCGCCTCTTGAGTGAATACTCACACTCTTCGCAGAGGCGCAGAACAGCGACGGCAAATTCACGTGGGAGGTCGCCAATAATCTCGGTGATCATGCCATCTACGGCATTCAGATCACTTGGGATGAGGACACTTCGATTTTCCAGTACTCTTTCCCTTTCTCCATCACCGGCTCGGGGGGCTCCGGCGGATCGGCCTCCCTTAGCAGCTCTGCTACCGGTACCTCCGGTAGCTCCAACTCGACCGTCACAAAGACTGCCGACTCGTCCAGCTTAATCAGCTCTGCGCCCACTGGCAACTTGTCGACCACCGCCTCGACCAGACTGAGCACTGTTGTTTCTACCACGGCAACCACTCCGACGCAGCGACCCACTGGCGGTTCCACGACCAGCTCTCAGAATGCCGCTGCGCCCACCATCGGTAGCACCATCGCTCTCTTCGGCGGCCTGGCTATGGCCTTCTTCGCCTTATAGAGCGTATGTTGCAGACTGTATATCTGGGGGTCTTCTCTTTTTTGTCATTGTGCCGTCTGGTCTGTTGGTAACGTCATAATAGGTTGGCGACCTGGGGCGATGTTCGGTAGCATAGGCTGTTAGGATCTGGTCGATACCATTTGAATTGATTCAACTGTTGGTTTGACGTTGCGCTTGATAGGTAGGGGGGGTGTTGCGAATAAAGACTCACTGCACGGTATATAGGAACACTGACTCTGGATAACTCAGCTTCCTCATGTTCAAGTGCCTCGCAATTGCGTACCTTCACCAAGCTCCAGGTTTATCGACATTCTGCTATCGTGAGGGCACGATGCGAAGCTACCACACTTCTGGCTCCTGGGTCCTCCAATCCCCTGGACGCTGTCTTCGTGAACTTAGGGTGCAGTGATGGATTGATACCGCCATTGAAGGTTGCTGCTTCCGGCGGCTGACCATTTCTCATCAACCAAAGATCATTATCCACTGCCTGAAAGTGTGTCGTCTGAAATGATTTGGGTTAGTCAAGGAAGTCACTTGGACTTTGAACACAGCAGGATAAGTTTGTGCACTCTGCTCTCCGTGCATTGTTCCGCACGGAACCGATTGGCTTGACACTTGCACCATCAGACTTGGCAGGCTTATGCCTCAGGTGTAATTATCCATGAAGAGAAGATCTGTAGTCAGAGACTACCTAGAATCGTGCGTCTACGCTTCCCCAGGGCCTTTCCGAGCTGGTCCCTGTTCCTGAGTGAAGCTCTCATCCCTGGGCCTTGGTATAGATCCGGGATCGACCGCCGTGCCTTGCATTTTGGGCTTGACGTGGGCAAATCATATTGCGCCTTGAAGATAGCGGTGTGAAGTGAATGAAGTGCGGGGAGCAAAGCGCACGGGGCACCTGAAGTGCTGAGGACTTCTTTCTCACAAACCCAGCCATCATATTGAAAGTACCGGGTACCTGCTAGATGATCCACAAAATGCCCCTCCTTGATACAGACCCATAAAACCTCCACAACACTACCCTCAACAACCTTCAGCCGACCAATTCGCCGAACTTGCCCTTTCCTTTACCAGTTTGCTTCCGCGCAGCGCGCTCCCAGCCAGACCTGTTAACGCTTTCGACTTCCTCTGCCAGATAATCGATTCAAAATGAGAGGCGAGGTAAGTTCGCGGTGGTGAGCGCTCCTGCTTTCAAAATGCATGGTGTCCATCCGACGATTGCTTCAGTTGCTGGCCCCTTTGCCATGCAGCCGTCACCGGGAAAGCTGCCAGTACACAATCGATCAAGTCTATCAACATGCTGTCGAGGACTTTGCCTTCCCATATATACAGAACAGAGGGGCCATATTTGGAGATTGACAGGGACATACTGTGCGACGTCTGATGAGTATAGTTGTGCTTGCTTGTCGATCCCCCGATTGGCGACTCGCGCTCCCAGAGCTTGTCTGGACGGGTCACTTCTACATCTCGCCGGTGGCTACCTTAGCTGTGCATTGAGATAATAATGGGTAGCCGATACGCAGTGGGAAAAGTGAAGGCTAACGTCGAGTGAAATAGATTCTCCATCTCCACCTTGGTCAGGCTGGTACCCAGCTCGGCAACAGCGCCTGGGAACTGTGAGACCTCACCGCCCCTGCCAAACGACCCGAGCTCAGCTGACCACCGCGATCTAGCTACCTCCTCGAGCACGGCCTTGGCCCCGACGGTCGCCCGGACCCAAATGTGAAGGATATTGGAGATTCTGGCTCGTTCGAGACCTTCTTCACCGAGACGAGCAGTGGCAAATACGTCCCGCGCTCTATTTTCGTCGACCTGGACCCGTCCCCCATCGACGAGATCCGCACTGGCAGTTATCGCCAGCTATTTCACCCCGAGCTGTTGATCAGCGGAAAGGAAGATGCTGCCAATAACTACGCCCGTGGGCACTATACCATCGGGAAGGAGATGGCGGACAGTGTCATTGACCGTGTTCGCCGCGTTGCTGGTAAACAATCGCACCTCCATTGCGACCGGAAGTACAGCAGCTGATGCACGATTTCTATCAGATAATTGCCACTCCCTCCAGGGTTTCCTCATCTTTCACTCCTTCGGTGGCGGCACCGGCTCTGGCTTTGGCGCGCTCCTCCTTGAGCGGTTGGCGACAGACTACGGCAAGAAATGCAAGCTCGAGTTCGCAGTCTACCCGGCTCCACGTGTCTCCACCGCCGTGGTTGAGCCGTACAATGCTGTTCTTTCGACCCACAGCACGATTGAGAACTCGGACTGCACTTTCTTGGTCGACAACGAAGCTGTGTACGATATCTGCCGGCGGAACCTGGATATCCCGCGGCCCAGCTATGAGCACCTCAACCGACTGATCGCTCAGGTTGTCTCTTCAATCACATCGTCTCTCCGCTTCGACGGCGCTCTCAATGTCGATCTCAACGAGTTTCAGACCAACCTGGTACCGTATCCTCGTATCCACTACCCATTGATCAGCTACGCCCCTGTTATCTCCGCTGCCAAGAGTTCCCACGAGAGCTTTAAGGTGTCTGACTTGACCTTCCAATGTAAGCATGCTGTCCAGTTTATACGGGACGATCGTCTGACCCTTTATAGGCTTTGAGCCCAATAACCAAATGGTGGTCTGCGACCCCCGTAACGGCAAGTACATGGCAGTTGCTCTTCTGTACCGTGGCGATTGTGTCCCGCGTGACTGCAGCGCTGCCGTTGCGGCTCTGAAGGCGAAGGCATCCTTCAACCTGGTCGAATGGTGCCCCACTGGCTTCAAGATCGGTATCAATTATCAAAAGCCTGTTGCAGTCCCTACCGCTTCGCCCTCCGACGGTGGTCTCGCTTCGGTCGACCGCTCCGTTTCTATGCTGTCCAACACCACCGCCATTGCTGAGGCCTGGTCTCGTCTTGACTATAAGTTCGACCTGATGTACAGCAAGCGTGCCTTTGTCCACTGGTATGTCGGCGAAGGTATGGAAGAGGGTGAGTTCAGCGAGGCCCGCGAGGATCTTGCCGCCCTGGAGAAAGATTACGAAGAGGTGGCTGCCGATTCTACGGAGCCTGATGACGGCGAGGCTGAGTACTAGGCGAGTCTGGGATTGTGCGTTGTTGTGGCTTAGCAAAGTTGATTACCAGCGAGTGCGTGGAGTTGGAAGACATATCGCTGGCTCGGGATTCCCCTTGGGCAGAGAACATACCCCTTTTGCCTGTACACTTGTTTGCCCTTCACAATCGATTGATTTGACGGAAGTTTGACGATATCCGAGCTACCGATTCCCCATCACATCCCTTCTCGCCTTTCTCTAAGCGGTTCTATTGACAGTGGCAGTCGAGCGAATTCAGAAGAGAGCAACGAATGGTTGACCGGCACCAAAAATGAACAGGCTTCTCTTGAGTAAAGTTTCAGCGAGAAATCGGCCAGGAAGTCGATGCCATCTCAATAGTGCACCCTTCGAAGGTACAGGTTTTGAATTGAGACTGCGGTTGGTGCGAAATGTGTCCCGCTGTGCACTATTTGATGCATGGGACATTTGAACTGTTAATGAATCCGAACGATAATCCGTGGTCAATATTTTACTTCGTTGTTCCCAACACTTGTCGGGCCCGATATCGGTACAATTCGAACGTGCCAGGCCTCACGCTACCTACCTTACGTTCTCAGAAGGGCGTCGCATCGCGGAGATTGGAGCGCTTCTTAGGCACTACAGTCAACTCTGTCTATTGGCATCAGCGCGGTCAGAGAGTTTTAATGCATATAGATAGGTTATTATTTATATGGTCAGGGACCCACTTTTTAGCAATTTAGTCTTATAGCGAGGCTACTAAGTGTAGGAACCGACCCTCCGCGCTCCAATGCATTATTTTGTAAGGTTTAATAGAGGTAGGAGGTTAGTATATACACCATGACTATAAGCATTTATGTGTTACTGAGCAAAATTTTCAAGTATTATCATAATGCTTAATTTAAACATAAATGCTACTAAAATCCGACGGGAAACGTCATGTCGATGGATATGGCGAATTTATGTTTATGGCTCTGATGCTAATAGACAGGGTTGACTGGATGACGAGGAGCAACCCATCCTCCAGACTGTCAAGTCAAGTACCTTACCCTTGGCTAGCTGAATGCATTAATGCAGGTGTTGCTCAATGTTTTGCATACGGACCAGACAGCTTCTGTTCTTCACCCCAACCGCACCTTAAATCCAAGACCACAGGAGCCCAGAGGCACACTCCTCGAATCGAGTATTGCCATTGACTCGTGCCTGCTCGTTCCCCTAACCCCTTTCTATATGTCGATCAAGGGCGGTAATTCTCATCACTGACAATGTCTGAGGTCATTCCGCGATGGAATCTGTATCTGGTTACGAGGGCAAAACATCTGAAGTTATTTGGCTCCGCCCGAAGCTTTCCATTTAGCGGCACGTTCCGTTCGCCTGCCCCCAGCATTAGGACCACGCTTTTTACCATGTGCCTTGGATTTGCCCCCACCCTTGAACTTGAGATCCTTGGGCCTCCCATCTTTTACACTCGCACGCCGTCCCTCAAAGACAATATCTTCTGGACTCTTCATCGTCTTTTCCCCACCAACCTCAGTTATGCGGCCAGTGCTCTCCCGACGTGGCCCACCACCAATGGGGTTGACCCGCTTCTTCCATTTATCTCCATCTCCGAGTTGCAATGCAGCTGATCGACCTAGAAGCTTACTTGCTCGGCCAGCAAGCGTTTTGTCCTCGGCAGTTGATTTTGGCACATAACTAGTGGTGTTCTTGTTCGTCTTGGCCTTTTCGCCTGAAGTTGCAGTCCTACCATGCTTTGCTTCCATGGCTCTCGCCGTCTTGTGCGGAGCTTTGCACCGACTGACACGAAGCTCGCGTGGGAGCATGGGCGGAAATTTCTTTCCGTTGAGGAGAATAGCTGACTCAACATCATTTCCATCCTAACAGTTATCAGTAAAGCGTCAATGATAATGGCATCGGAACGGGAAACTTACATAAAACTGGACGTATGCGAAACCTTTGCCCACACGGGTGATGGGATCTCTGACGACCCGGACGCTCTCAACTTTACCGGCATTCTTGCCAAATACTCGCCAAAGCCCTTCTTCGACGTCCATAGGGACCTTTGTGCGCTTCTTCTTTTCGGTCACCTCTTTTCCTTCCTTATCCACCTTTACGTTCAACACACTCTCATCGTCAACGAAGCCGAGATTCCCAACAAACACACACCGTCTGTGGTCCACGGCCGCCGGGTGCGCCACACTGTCAATCCTGATATGCCGATCCAAAACAGATGTGCCATTGAGTTCGGTCACTGCCATTCGTGCAGGTGAAGGAGAGCTATACACGACGTACGCGTTGGTCGACTTTGTGGTGGCCTCCATGACAGACTTCTTGATGTATGCGGCACGTTTGGGTATCGCAGCTGTTGAGAATGCGGTTGAGCGGAATCTTATGGACTCGATCTTTTGTGGTGGTGAAACCTTCTTGTCCACAATGGACGAAAGATGTTTTAAAAGGGTCTTTTTTGCCTGACGAGATGTAACGGCTTCGGCAGAAACATTGCTGACGAAGACTGTGCGATTGGCCTTTTCCAGGTCTGCAGCGGCAGGATCGGCGGCAGCAGACTCATGGACTAGAGCCGCGTCATCTGATGAGGAATCGGCGTGATCCTCAACCGTAACATCTTCCGCATCGCTGACTACTGCAGGATCTTCGGCTTTTTGGCGTTTCCCAGAGGGTTCCTCCTCATCTGCGAGCCGGTTGAGGTAGTTTGACTCGAGATTATCATACTCGTCTCGATGCTTCCGTTTCCGTTTCCGTCCATCATCCTGACTGCCCGCCCCCTGAACAATCAGAGCCTCGAGGGCGTCGGCAGTTTCGTCGTCGTTATTCACATTGGATGTGACACTTGCTTCATCAGTTGTTGATTCTTCCTCAGATGGCTTCTGATCACCAGTCGAATCATCGTCGTCCGACCCATCAACCAAGTCCTCGGAGTCGTTTTTTTCGGCAACTTCGTCGTCGCTGACGTGCTTGCCTTTGGGCCTCGGCGGAAGCAGTTCGGCGTATCGCAACTTCAGTGGTGCCTTAACGGGTCCAGACTAACACAAGTATTAGCAGCTGTGATGTCCAATGGAGTCCCGGCGCTGTCGCACTCACGCTGGACGAGAAGAGAGCATCAAGAACCGGATCCACAGCCCCTTTTGGCGCGACCAGTCCGTATTTGCTAAATGAAAATTAGCAAGAACAGGACTCAGTTTCTGAAGAGTGTGAGTTTATGCTCCTGTCATACCTCTTACCCATGGCAGCAAGGAACTAGAGCGACGAACACCGTTCTGTTTTGTCGGTCCGAAGTGGAAGTACCAAGTTCCACGACCCGCCCAGAGAAAAGTCCGTGGTCGTTATCTTATCTTGGTGCACGGTCCATTAGTTGATACTGCCCTCTCACCGCCCGCCGCAAGCCTTCGGTTGCCAGCCAGCCATGCCAGCATTGGCTTGTGGCTCCCGCCCCCCCGTGGGCGCTCCTCAGCTTCTCCGTCGACACCTTTCCGCCGTCCCCTCCTCTCTTCTCACCACGACCTCTCGCCGCCTTCCTTACCCGGGGCGCCTGTACCCCAGTATCCCCTCTTATATTTACAGCTGGGGAATCTTACTTTTCATTGCAAAACCCGCTGCGTCGCCATTCGCTCTGTCGCGCAACTGACTCTCAATTGTCAAAAGCTGCCCGCGCAGAATCCCATTCGATTTTGCGCTTCAACTCACCCGCACCACAACCACTGGATACCGCTTTTACCAAACCATTTCTCCGATATATTCCGAGTGGCTTGCATGGTGTAAGATGGCCACCGGCGATACTGCGCCGCCGCCGGCAATGTCCAGCTCATCACCTCCGCTCCTCGACAACAGCCCTAGCAATCTCTCAAGTCCTCTCAGTGAAGTGGAAGACAAGGACGCGGATCCTGATGAGATGGAGCTAGATCTGAATGGGAATCATTTTGGACGCCCTGGAACACCGAAGGGCAATGGTAACGACGTGGAAGAAGACTCCGACGCCGACGAAGAGTCAGATGATGAGAGCAAGTTGTCTGAAATGGACATCAACGACTCGGAAGCTGAAACGGAGCGGCTCTACGATACACCTCCAAAGAATGGGGCGACGCGCGATATGCTGAGCCTTCTCGGCGAGGTTAGCAGTCGGCAATTCGTCGACCGCCGCGATCGGGTCTTCGAGCGCAGCCCTAGCAAGCTCCAGCAACAACTGCAAGCTGAACTGGACGCTGAGAATGCAGTTACTGACAACGAATCACTTTCTGAAGCGGAAGAAGAGGAAGATGATGATGCGTCTGTAGCTTCTAGCGACGCCGAACGCGAACCGGCATCCACGAAAGAGCAACGACTGCGATCCCCCACTCAAGTCAAGAGAGCCCAAGCAGACATTCATTCCGCCGACTCGGGGGCATCACACCCCACACGGCAAGAATCACAAGAATCGAGAAAACGGAAGCGCGCGTCATTGACCGAGCAATCAGAATCGGAACAACCCCTCAAAAAGCGGACGGGCTCAATTGGGGCCCAAGAGGGCGAGTTCTCAGCCGACGATGCTATCGTAGCGGATGACGAGGGTGGGATCTCTACCAACCCACAAAGCGGCAGTCATACTGGCGAAGAGGACAATAACGAACGGCCCGTGGCTAGCGTGCCCAACAAAGAGGATCCCGTTGCTTCGGTAGAGGACGAGACAACGGACTCAAGTCGGGTTAAGAAGACGAAACGAAGTACTGCGAAGAAGCGAAAAAGCAAAAGTCCTGCAGGTTCCACAGGCCAAGTGACAGAGGATGCGCAAGATGACCCACCAGACGATCCTGAGGGACCCGTCACTGAGGCTCGAGGCACACACGCAGATGATGACCAGATCGAAGATGCTGACGAGGCAGAAGTTGCGCATAAGAATGAAGAAGAGCGTATGTAGGACCTACGCCACCCTTTCCGATATCTCGTTGCTAATTTGCGGGCAGTGGAGAGGAAAAAAGCTGCCTGGGAAGAGCTGACGGCAATCGAAAAGCAATTCAGCAACTTTCGTGAACGGTATGTGCGGCATTTACACTGAGACGCAAGTAAAATATAGCTGACCCCCATAGGCTATACCAGGAACGTCTCGACCAGCTCAACCAGGAGGAGGCGATGCTCACTTGCGAAGCCCCGAACCACCCCGAGTACTTGGCAATGCTGAAGTGCATCGAAGAACGCAGGCAGGAGCGAATACGGCGAAGTGAACTTGAACTACAGCTCAAGTTGTCGGTACTGAAGAGAAGGGCTGTCGCAGAGAGGGCACAAATTCTGTCGCAGTTCTATCAAGGTGTCCGGGAGTCAAGGGAGAAAGTCCTGGAAGAGCTGGGCCAAGAGTGGTACGAAATTCAACAAGAACGAAGGCGCTGCGCAAATTCTATACCTGATTACGGGATTCGCTTCCCGACATCGAAAGCGCAGACAGTACGTCAAGCGGTCGCATACAACAAAGAGGTTTCGATTCTGTCCGGATTCGCAAAGCACGTTGGCTTCCCTGCTGCACCATCTATCCATGGCGCTTCAGATGATCAGTTGGAGAGCGACCTGGAGGCCATCGCTGTAAGTTTTCATGTACTCAGCTCTACACTACCAAGCACTGGTGCTGATAGGTGTCTGTAGCGCGCACGGGAGCCCGCCTCACGACCAGCCCATAGCCATTCGCAAAACTTCCACACGGAACTCTCCGGCGGACTCCAGTTCAATCGTGTCTTGGGTTCTGCTGGTGAACAGTTCATCGAGCAGACGCCATGGGCAAACCCAAACCATCCATCACACCACCTTCAACGTCAACCGGAGGCACTCGCCTCCACATCTTATCCAATACAGCCTTCCGGAGCTCGGAGGCATTCCAATCAACCCGGCGGCATGTTTTCATCGAGTACAACAACAATTCTGAACGGCAACTCACCTGTACAAACACAGAAACTACCACTCACGAGTGTCCACGATAATATTAAAACACCGAAGATGATTACCGAACCATCAAATAAGCGCGACGCTATTGCTCAGGCGTCCTAACACTCTCCCTCCTGACTTTGAATCCCCAAACATCATTATCCATGTTTGTAGTACCCTGCGTAAATATATCATTTCCTGCGGTGGTGGCAATCCATTTGCCGCCTTTCATCCGCATTGGACGACGTGACGAGCGGAGTTACATTGGTTTGTTGGTTTCAACGGGCATTTGGTGGAATAGTCCGAATTTTTTCGGCGTCACATGGGTTGATGGTGTAAATGTGTACCAACGGGATACATCTTTTTATTGCGAAATGGAGTGGTTTGGATGGACATTTGTCATTTCTGTTATATACCTTGTCTAGAGCCTCGCGCCGAGGTTTCGTTACGCAGTACGACTCTGTCGTAGCCTTTCAGACTCTTCTTGGCTCTAAAACGCCGTATCAATGCTTTGGGTGCTACTCATACATCGGGTATGCACGGCGAACATCGCCAACGCCTTCACTTCTTGAACCCTTGATCAAAGCCCTGCGGGTTCCTTATTGGGGTATCCGGTACCTTGACATCCTCGAATTCGTCCTGGCCAACGGCGGAGATGGTGTATGCATCTAGAAAGCCCGGAATTAGTACACAATGACCCAGATCAAGCGCTGAGGAAATATTCGATGCGGACGGTTCCATCGTGGTGGTAGTAAAGAAAACATACAAATCCCAAGGGCAAAAACACATATTCCAGTTCCCAGAATCGCGTTCTTGACTATGTACGGGCGCCGTGCCCGGATCAGCGCCGGCGAGTGCCGGTTTTGGCGGTAGTAACTATCGCGCTGCATGCTGTTCTCACTCGTCAGACGCATGTTTTATAACCACAGAATCAAGCGAGTGCACCCGACCTACCCAGCCATGACCGCGACGACTTGTCTGTGGTGAGCGACCGTTCGAAATGCGCGACTGTGAGATGTGCTGCCGCTATGCCAAAAGTGCCGTCTGGTAGTTGATTTCATAGCTGGGTGGTTATCAGCGTGGAGCCAATCATAAGAACTCGCCTTCCAGGGCAATTAAAAATGGGTCCATGCAGGTCACCTGCGGCGCGTGTGGTGCAAGGCGTTGATGCAAGCTTCAATCCAAGTTGCTTTTACGTGAACAATAACCCTCTCGAACCAACAATTCCTACAACCACGAGTGCACCGAGCTATCACTGCCTTTCGCCACTCTTTGAGCTTACAGCCCAACCTCAATTGTTAACGGCAGACGGTAACATTTGATTACTTGACCGTCGATTCCTGCGGCAACCCAAGATCAGCACGCTTCGATTCGGCAGCCTGGATCGCACCTGCGTTCTTGCACCAACATCAACTCCCCCCACCGTTTTGCGTCACCCATGATGAACCACGAACCGGGCTTCCACGCTTAATTCGAACAAGCTAATGGGAGCGTAGAATCGCGCGGTGCCAGGAACTTGTCCGTTGTCGACTAGAATCGAGCATCATCGGGGCCTGCCGGTTTACACGGCAGCTTTCTTTGACTGCTACTCTTTGGGACCCTTGCCTGCGCCTTCGTAGATTCTTTGAGCGCCATTCAACACCTCGTTTTCCTCGAGCATATCTCCCACGTATCTTACCGCGATACAGCGTCGCATTTTCTAGAACGATCTCCCTCGGGCTGCCAGGTCGGACGCCAACCTACAAGCTGCCAGCATGGCAGCTCCCCTAAAGACGCTGACGGTCGCCGAGCAGATCCAACAACTCAACGCCGCCCGAAAAATTGTCCTCGAGAATGCTGCGTACTACGACAGAATCGTCAAGGGAATCCTCCCCATCATTGGGCCCACGTCACCGGTCGAGCTTCGAAGATGGGGCGCTGAGTTTCTGGCCGAGTCACTCTCAACGCCGGCATTGAGTAGCAGGGACAAGGAGAACTTGACAGTGGCTATCTTGGACACATTACGATCGTTGGTGGAGAGTCAAACTGAGGATCCTTTGGTACTCAAAGCTAGTGTCATAGCAGCGGCGAGCGCATACCCAATTGTCATGCGATGGATGTAAGTGCTTAGAGTATGCCGCGTTCCTTTGTGTTGTACTCTTGCGCCTGGTTCCATTGCCATGCCATGCCTTGACGTTCTGTGTCTTGCCTACTTGCTTGCGCAGTTGATGTCTTCATCTTGGCCATCTCGTGACGCGATGAGACGGATGTGGGAAGCGCTGCTGGAGGCAATGGCTGCTAACAGACTTGACAAAATACAGTATTCACAACTCATATCATAAAGAGGCCTGGGAGTCCATATCAGCAATCAAGACGAGGATTTTGCGGATGTGGGACGGCGCGCTCACGCCGGTCAAGCTTTGCTGTATCAAATTTGTCCAACGAGTTGTACTCGCGCAGACAGCATCAAACGGCATGGAATCAAAGGTTTGTCTGAAGCCTCCTTCAGAGCTTTTGGCACTGGCTGCTAACTAGAGGCGACCAGGTCGGGGGGCTTGATGTATCTCTGTCAATGATCCCTCCAAATCACCCGCTGCTTGATCCTCGGCTTCTCGAGGCCGAGGCCGCCGGCCTTCTCGAGAGAATACTTGTCGTTCTACAAGACAATAGCAGGTGTGTCAAGCAATCCTGCTCCATCTTGTGCCGATACTGACCACGGAGCGCGCAACAGCGACGCCCTGCTTGTTGACGCCACGCTGAACACCCTCTCTGTGCTCATCCGTACCCGTCCGAGTACCGCCAATCGTATCCTGAATACGGTGTTGAGCTTCAATCCTCTTAAGCTAGCCAACTCGCCAATGACACCAAAGACAAAGGTTCTCATCAGGTCGATGGAGAAGACTACACGCATGCTCCTTTTCCATTTACTCAAACGGTGGGTATCCAATCACAGGCACCATTGGAGTATGATTGCTGACAGCGATCAGGGACGCTACAAATCCCATGACACCACGGATACAGATGCACCTTGAAAAGCTCGATGCAAACAGGAAACGGGCATTAGCGCAGCCACCGGCAGCAGAATACAGTGGTGCCAAGAGACAGAGAGTCGATGAAAGCGTCCCTCAAGTCCAAGTTCGACCCCTGGCGCCCGGCCCACAAAGTCTGGCAGCTATATTTACTCTCACAAATAATCCCGGGTTACAGGCCTTCGATGCTAGTCAGGTCTCGGCGCCATTAGCCGCGAGAATCAATATTAACGCCCTCGCCACCATAAACCAGGAAGCATTTCTGTTAGCACTTCAGGTGAGCTCCTGCCGCACAACAGACAAGAATCACAACTGATTACAGCGTAGGGTGTTCGGGCGCGTTTAGGCGCTCTCTATGCGGTTGCTGTACCATCTCAACCTGCGGTGCTCAACGCTGAGACGGCCCCCCTCGGTGTAGATGAAGATGACGATGACTATGAACCCAATTTCTACGCGGTGGCTGAAGACACAGAGCAGATTCTCAACAAACTCGACAACGCGCCGCCCGATGAAGTGACTGAGGAACCTACGGCTGCCCTGGCTCCTTTGGGTCCTTTCAAGCTGCAGCCGCCTCCTCTTGTTGACTCCAATCTGGCCTTGAAGGTTGGCCAGGTTGCCTCTTCTCGCGTTTTCGGGCCATTGTCGGGTCTTGATGAAGCAATCCTTCGCAAACACAAGGCCGGGCTCAACCGCTTAGCTGCGAGTTCGTACGATCGCGATTCGTGGTTAACGCTCATCACGCGCCTGGCGACCCGAAGTACCGCAGCGCTGGAGGATTACAGCAGCGGTATCAAAGCGGAAGAAGCGGAAAGTGCATTGGCCCGTTCACACATGAATCTCAGCAACACAATCAGAGAGCTGCTATACAACTATGTTCTGGAGGACTGGCGCCGTCGGATTGAGGTCGCTGTAGCATGGCTCTGCGAAGAGTGGTACAACGACCAACTTACTAAGAAGAGCGGGATAGAGGCACCGCTGCACTACGAGAAGTGGGCAACACGGCTCATCGATGGGATTATGACCTACATCACCGCCCAGGACAAGGTGCTCACCAGGTTCTTCGCAGAAATTCCGGAACTCAGTAGGGCAACGCTAGGGCGCTTGAAGTCGCTGTGTGGGGATCCGACCAGGGTACAAGTGGCCCTAACGACTTTGTTGTACCTGGTTATGATGAGACCACCGGTCAGGGAAATCGCGCTGGATACGGTCGCAGATATTTGGCTCGAGTGTGAGCTATCCGTGGCTGTCTTTCTACGATGATTATATGCTGACGAAGTGGCCAGATGAGGACGCGCGACCTGTCGCCAGCAAGTATCTGCTGAAGTGGCGACCTGGGTTCATTGAGTCACAACAGACCAGAGGAGACGATGCTGTTGCTCATACAATGATAAAGGCATGAAAAGTCTACACCAAGTGAGGGGCGGTACGATACAGGTTGTTATCAAGCCATGTATGCCTTTGCGAGGCTTGTTTTGCTGTTCAATGACGCGAATAGAGCAGTTCAGGCGGGGCCGGGCACCGGACTGGAGGCGCGAAATGGTGGCATGGATAGGAATGGCTTTGCATATTTCAACCTATTTCCTCATATTCTAACTAGGTGATTGGTGGCGGGCTTATATCCGGGTTCGAGGACCTTCTTTCTTAAGGGTCACGGTCGGCCAAGGTGTTAGGAGTTCGAGCATAGGTATAAAAGCAAAGAAAAGCCGGAAGACTGTTGCTTGTGCATTGTCTGTATCAACTTCTGTGTGCCGTTGAGACCGCCTCTTGGGGCTCACGTCTTGTCGAAACCACTTGGATGTCTCGACGTTTGTCATATGGCTGCCCATTGAAACTGCTTGGACGCGAAACGCACGAGAAAGGGTATCGTCACTCACTTATAGTCACTTTTGGCCGTCGGCACAACCTCGAGATTGGCCCCTTGGAGTTGTTGCCCACCTTTCTCAGCAAGGTGGGGCGGCGCAGTGTTAGCGTTTGCACCAATATCCGTAGATTACCGCAATCAGAGAGCATTACGTCAGTTGCAAGTACTGGGCGATGCAAGGTTCGGATGGTGGACAGCGCAAACTTCCATGGATCGGTGAGCAGTGGTTCGGCTCCTGCATTCCTCGAGTTCTATGTAGGGATTTGTCGTCCCACGGAAAAGATAACGAGCACTCCCTGCTCTGTACGAGGACGGCTGACAGGGCATCCCTAAGCGCGAGACGCAATAGCTGAGGGGCGCTATATATCCCCAACATGGAGACCGAGTTTTGCAGTTTCATCATATATATGATGGGGAATTCTCCGTTAGGTGTTGACTGGCGGAAGTGGTTACCACGGATGATTGACGAGCTCCAGCATGGTGTATTCTTGCGCAGGAGGGCGTATAGCCCCACTGCCTATTTGCCTTCGGTGTTTCTACCCTTCCAGTAGACAGTATTTTGATTCAATGACTGGAGGATTGCAGGCCAGACATTTGAAGGAGCAAGGTTTCCAAAAAGAACTGATTTCCGATAAAGACAGTGATGTCCAATAACATGCGCAGTCTGATGCAAGGGGTTCCCCAGACCCGAAACTCCCAGGCAGATTGACGACACTCGCATTCCCCTCATTTTTGTTCTTCGAAGCCTTGTGGAACTGGGTCAGGGACTCAGGGTTGCATTGAAGACCGTCATCGAGGGAAAAGAGGAAAAGACAAAAGGTCGAAAATTTCAAGGGGGCGCGGAACATGGGTTGTTCGGTCAACCGAAACCCCTGTCACTCCCAGGGACCACGCGAACACGCTCAAGAACGGGTTTTGGCAGAATTGCACGGGCCCCGATGTCAGCGACCAGCAGATTGAGATTCAAAGCAAACAAAATGACTTGAAAGCGAGGTCTCCTGGCGTTGCAACCTTGTGAGGCTACCTATCGGGCGTGTGTATTCTGCTCTTACCATTCATTCCCCAATCAATCACCATCAGGCAGAACCTGGAAGACGAAAACAACAGCCACTTACTGACAAACGCGTCGCTCGTTACACGCTTCTCCAACAATACTCCACTGCCTCCTTTGTCCCTTCCGTCTGTAATCCACCGCCGCTTGGGTGAATCCTTGAGCCCTTGGTTGAGTGCCCTTGAATCGGATTGCGGTTTCGCCAGCCGATTGTACACCGCTGTTGCTGCGCCGGCACGAAAACACCAAAAGGCGATCTCCCGGTGCTCTCTGCGTTTTTCTGGGCCTGGTGTACGGCCAGAACAGCACCCATTTTGAAACAGACTGTTAGATACGCACGACCAAAGCAACTCGCCAGTTACCAGGAGTCTCGAGGTGGTATCTCAAACGCAGTTGATTAGCGGGTCCCTATACCCGCCATGCGACTTGTGTACTTGCGATCCAGCAAGAGCGTTATCCAGCAAACCGGAACCCAGCCTGCGTCCCGGTCTTCCGTTCGCGAAACAGAGCTCTATCATCCCTGAGAAATGCGCAATCGACTCGTCAAGG
>Ga0247769_1000048_pt1 | contig 19158 bp, 26 predicted proteins | sample UWRJL166409R6_FD_179942 | JGI IMG/M metagenome (GOLD analysis project Ga0247769, IMG submission 179942) | Plant litter microbial communities from Arlington Agricultural Research Station in Wisconsin, United States - UWRJ-L166-409R-6 | ecosystem: Environmental > Terrestrial > Plant litter >... | reverse complement strand
TAATGTTTGATGTTGATACCGTCCCTGTGACCGTCACCGTCACATTCACTCACCCTTACGAATGACGAACGAACTATCACGGGATTTTGGAGGTATGTACAATACCTCACTATTGTATTATATTATACCATTTCCAACAGAACAAACTTAGCAAGGCAAGTCAAGTCAAGTCAAGTCAAGGCTACCTTACCTCAGTTAGTGATTTCCGGACTCTGTATTTGTATTTATAAACTGAAAATCCAGTACAATCCAGTATGTGTTGTATTGTATTATACAATACAATACAATACACGCAAACCACCATCTACATCCATTTTTTCATCCCATCCATCCCCCGCTCGCGCCTCGGCGTCTCGCGCTCCAAACGTCCACCCCGAGCATCCGTTCTGTGCAACCAAACCAACTCCACCTTATTACGCTCGCTGCGCCGTCAATACACAGCAAGACGCACGCGGATACAGCACATACAAACTCCGGTTACGCAGCAGCATCACATCATCAGGCAAGGCGCCAGACAGAGAGCAAAGGCAAATGAATGGATCGGTAAAGCATCCAGATGGAATCATTTCCATTCAGATGTAACCAGACGTTTTTTTTTGCTTGCCCCGCTCCTCCTCCCCAGTCCCTTTTCCTCCAATCTCACGCGATCTTTTACTCATTTGCTTATTCCCCCCGTCAGGTCACTTGGTTCCTGGTGTTTTTGTGTTCACTAATACAGAGGAGAATTGTTTAAATTTTTTGCTTGTTAGGTTGCATATTGCCCCTCCTTAACCACCCTTCCGCGCTCTCCCCCATTGCCGAACAAATCAGGTTGACTGACGAGGGAGAAAAACCAAGATTTCATGTGTTTTCGATCATGTACTTACCTTTGGAACCTTACCTTTTACGTGCTGAGCGCAGTATCCGTGCATCTAAATCATGGCCCGGATGTTACGACGCTTCGTCGATACGTCCCCATCAGGGCCTTCAGTTCAGCCCAGTCGCAGGGCAGAACAAGGGGCACCACACCACACCCCGGCCCACCGACATCCGTACACCGAAACATCAGATGGAAAAACTTACCCAACGTTTTTTTCTCCTTCCCTCTTCTCGTCCTGTCCACCCGTTCATTGCCCGCCAAGGATCACCAGTCTTACGTTTGTCTTCCGTGCGCACATCAATACATACGATCCTTCCAGATACGTTCCGGGGTTTGGTGCATATGTTCGTCACACAGTTGCCCGGCGTAACTTTCTCCGGCCTGTCTGGACTGCCTGTCAACGCATCAGTTGCTAGCAAGAATGTGCTCTGTATCACGTATCCTGCATTCTGACATTGCTCGTAGCTTGCTTCCCAGCTGTGATACCCATTTCGACGAGCGTTCTTGTTGGTGACGATAGGTCCTGCTTACCAAGGACCTACCCCCAACGCCCCTTGCTCGTTTTCGGGCATATCGAGTTATAAGTGGTGGAAGTGAAGGAGGTAAACTCCTAGCACGCCCCACTCCTTCTTGTCCGGGTCTTCATGCTGTGCTTCACACCATTCCTGTTGTTTGCGTTGAGGAAAGGGGTGTGTGGGCGTCATTTCAGAAGCCCCGATATGACGAGGGGTGACGGTGTCGATGACCGGCAGGCAGGCAGGCAGGCATGCAAGCAAGCAGGACAGGTCAAGCACCCGGCTAAGCAGGCAGACAGCCCTCGCGATAACTCGCACCGAAAGATAGTTTTGCGTCTTTAAGCCCAGGTTTCCTCCTTCCCTGGACTGCTGCCTCCGTCTGGCTTGGTGGTCCGTGGACTGAGCATCAGTTGCACCGCTGCAAGGTCTTTTTGGGTCTCGAGATCGGAACACGCAGGGTCCTTTTCATGCCTCGTCAAGCCGTTGCGAGTCGTACAATGGTACGGCGGAACCCTCTTGGTTGCCTTTCCTTGATCGTCGGCCCGCCGTGATGACTGATAGGGGCCATCTCCAATCCCGAGATCAGTATCGTCGTCGTGGTGGGCGTGTGGGGACTGATGGCCCGTCGATCTCGTCCCCGCCCTCCCCGCACTTTTTTTGGTCCCGGCCACGAGACGTGTCGCGGGTTCGGCGATGGGCGCCCAGATTTCTTTTTCTTACGGCGGGTCAGCGATGGGAGGGGTTCCAGATGGTGTTTTCCGAAGCCAGTCAGCTTGGATCGGAGAAGTGAGGGGGGGCGGGAAGCTGTTCGCATCCGTCCCCAACATGGCTTAGTGCTTACGCCCTCCTCTGGCTGGCTCTCCCGCTGACGCTCTCGTCTCCTCTCAGCAGCAGTTGCGGGCCTGCGACCGGTCGTCTCGTGCCGAGCAGCGAGGCACGCTCCTGTCCTTGAGCCTTGTCTCGATGTGGAATTCTCAAGCGAGCCTTCGCGAGGAGTACAAGACATGAAGCCGGCCGCGGGTGTCTCTTTTGCCGGCTTCGGTGCCGGGGGAAGAAACTCGGGCTCGACCCTCGATGCTCTCTGTTCGCTAGCGTTCACCCCACGTCTTCGAGATGGTAAACAGACGGGGAATGCCCTGACTTCCACCCACACTCGATGGGTTGCTTTTCTTGGACCAAGATGCAGCGCCCGTTTCTCGCGGCCGGTCTGCATTGCAGTGCTGGCTGGCTGGTTGGCCACGCCGTGCGGGACAGGTGGCGCCCCGTTTTCGGCGGTCGCGAGGCCGGCATGCACGGCGGAACCTCAGGAGGGGATTCCTAGTGGACAGCCGCCCTACGCGGCATTCTTCCATCCTTCCACGGGAGCTTTTCAGGTCGTGGGAACTCTGTCGGCTGCACCGTGACCGGCCTGCAGGGTTTCCATCACACCCGAAGACTCGCAGCTGGAGAGTGTGTCTGCCACCTGGAGAACCAACACGACATGGGAATCTCCGTCCCACGCTCTTTATTCTGTGCGTAAGGGGTTCTCATTGGCGGGCGGCACCAAGGTGCGAATGGATCATGGTGGTGAGAAGTGACGGTGGAGGTGAGCGGAGGTGAGCGGAGGTGACGGGACTCCTTCAGGACGCTGTGAGGCGCTGTTGGGCACGCCTCGAACTGTCCGGAAATGCGTCCCTGCTCCTCCGGGATGCTGTGTGACAGGAAGTGCTCCTGATTCTCCCGCATCCATCGGTCGGTAGGTTCACGGTTGTTCGTGGTAAAAGGTAAGGTAAGTACGAATACCCTAGATGGCACGAGCCCACCAGTCCCCGGCTGCAGGGAGCATCCCCCTTCTTCCTCCCCTCTCGCGTGCGGGGGGGGTGAATGGGAAATTGGGAGAATGCGCGATGGGCGGCTCTCGAAGCACCGTACCGTCGCAGTGTCGCAGGGTGTTGTTGCAGTGCGAGCGAAATGGCTACCCTTTTTCGCAAACAGCTCGGACTCTCTCCCAAGGCCCCGCCCCCCCAAAGTCCGGTCGCGAATCGTTGCGTGTCGGGCGATGGGCGGGAAGGAAATAACTATTGGGGACTGGCATGATGTGCCGAAGAGGCGTGAAGAATTATGGAGTAGCTACCTACCTGCCAGCAGACGTCCTTGTGAGGACGGGCCGTGGGCCATGGTTCGCCCTGCCGTGTGACCTCGTCGTGCCGTCTCTTTCTTTCTTTCCTTTTGGTGGGCTGAGGTGTGGGCTTGCAAAGCGGGGATTATCGCCGATTTTGTGATTGCCGCTATGCTCGAGCAGGTTAGTCAGCAGCCCTACAGGGTTGTTCGCCGGCCAGCCAGCCCCGGATTGGACCCCCCTTGGCGCCGAGCATCAGTCGAAACTGCCGCGGAGCGTTACACAAGACTGGAAGCGACGACGACGGCGCGGCACAGCCCTGAGCACACCCCTCTCTTCCCCCTCCCCTCCCGCCGCCCGCGTCATCCCTCTCTTCGCTACTCCGTACAATCCCTTCCCTTGCTGACACGAACCAGCAAAACCACCCGGTTGTGTAACACCACAACCGCAAACACCACCACTACTCCTTCCCGTAATTGGTTACGATGCCGTCTTTCTGCTTGGCGATTGTTGGCCATACATACCGCGGCAATTTAATTTCCAAGGCCATCATCCCTCGGCGAAATGACGACCAAAGAGGGGGAAGAGGGAGGGAGGGAGGCAGAAGACGTCCTGTGAGAGCGGGGGTTGGTGATTGCATGGCCGCTGACATCACCTCCGATTCCGAGTTGGCGGCCCGCAGACCGACACGGCCGCCCACCGCCCACCCCCCGTCCCACCGTAGAAAACCCAAGAAAGCAACAAGGCATATCCGTATCCGTACCCATCACCAAACGGCATCAATCTAGTCAATATTAGCGCCGTGTCACAAGGATGCCCTCGCATCAGCTCAGCAGCACATTGATGATCAATCACACACAGTGTGTACACCGCTTCAAGACTGGAACCTGTGTCGGTGGACGGGATCCTTCCCAAAACATGAATCATATTTGTGTGTATTGTACAATACTGTATTCGTACAATACACATTCCTTCCCAGGGGAGGAACGGCACTGTGCGCGCTGCGTCAGTCGTTCTGTAACTTTGTCCATGGCGCCCATTTTTAGCACTTCGTTACCGACAGGGCGGTTCAATATTTCCTGTCGGCCAGAAGGTCCGAGCGAGAAGCCCCCGAGGCCTTGACCTGGACGGTTGGACCCCAGCCTCGCCGACGGCACAGTAAAGCCACACCCGTGAGAATTACGGAGTACGGATACGGAATATACTGGTTACGGTGTGTCCACTGCCCAGCCGGGAAAGTCGGGAATACGGAGAACCCTGGCGCATTATCTTATCGCCACGGTTGACCGTTTGGCTCCAGAGGCTGCTCCCAACCGTCACGATTACTCCGTCCCATCCGCTACTCGTCTGGCGAGTAATTGTCTGCTCCGATCGAGGATGGAAAGAGCAGAAGCAGCAATCGACAAATTCTCAGCCGTCTACCGAGTACGGATAGCCCAACGACGCTCCCATTGGACAAGTCGTAGCCAGCACGCTACCGCCGCCGAGGGGCTTGTATGTACGTACCTGCATGCAGTGCGCTGCGTACATTGCCTCCTCCCGGAACGGCGCTCCTGAATCAAGGCAGAGAGGTGCCGGATCCTTGGATTTTTCTGGTGTACGGGGTATCCCTACGGAGTATCCGAACCCAGCTGTCACCGACGATCTGCTGTCTACACAGTAAAATTTAGAGGCTCATGTAAGGTTACATGGCACGTCAGGGAGCTGGCAAGGACGCTGCGCAGTAGGGATGAGGCTGAGAGGTGCGGGATTAGGCGGGCTTAGGGTGCTGAAGCTCCCTTTTGGTGCTGACGGAACTTGCTGATCCATCCTGAGAGCCCCGAAACCCTTCGCTGGCCATGGAACAAGGCCATCTGAGGCAAGCACCTGCTGCATGCCGCCGCTCCTGGGAGAGGTCGCTACATCGTTGCACTCGAGCTCTCACCTCCCCATCATGCATAAACACCATCGCGGCGCGAACGCCCAAGACAGACGTAACCACGTTCTCGGCGGCATTCGACACCGCACCGAGAAGATTGCCCTGCAAGGGTAATGGGAACTTCTATACGCACAGGCGGGGCCAGGGACAGGATAGGACCAGGTGCAGCAACCGCGAGCGCCCACATGTTACGGTTACGGGTCTTGCCCTGTGTACTCCATAATGACAGCCCTTTTGGAACACACGGACACATATTGCCCAAAATCGCCCATGTTTCCGAAGCTCCGTCCGTCTCTCCCGGTCGCCAAGACCAGTCGTCACCCCTTTCTGGACATCGCAGCCTCAATATTCCGCCCGTCCACGACAGCCACTGTCCTCCGCCTGTCGGGCCATACTGACGAAATGGGGAAGCATGACCGGCGCGTGGCTTGAACCCCTTACCCACGCCTCGAAACCGGCTCGGCCCCATTCTCGGCTCCTACTCGGCGGGCCCCGGAGGTTCCCTGAGCCCCACACTTTACCTTCACCGCCGGCCGACGGCGGTTTGGAGTGGATATAGTACCCGGAGGAGCGGACGGATGGATCGGCCACAACGTGACGGGCAAGGATCCAGTTCCCCTCGGCGCAAACGACGCTCGACTTGGTGGTGGATCGGAGCTACCGTGGTGGATGCCCCCGGCCCGGTGAGAGGATGCGGGAACATATCCGTACCGTGCCCCCGGCATGTCGCGATTACTCGACGCAGGACCCCAGAGTAGCCTGTTACGACACTGTTTCTGTGGCGTCTGCCTTCTCGGCCTCACGGTTTGTGATACCTGCCAAGCTTCAGATTCGCCTCTCGAGTCCCTGCTGAATAGCCATGGGAGGCAGGCACCAAGTCCCGAATCTCCGAAGATGACGATTGCCTGATGTTACGACGAGACACTTCTTTCCACGCCACTTGACTATTTTCCCTCCAAGAAGACGCCACTTAGGAAACAATTCCGCACTGTAAAAAGTAACGGAGGACTACCTACACATGTTCCCATGTCCAAACGCCCGGGCAACCCCTGTCGTATTCCCCCCCCCCAGCCCGTCAGCACGTTAAAAAGCTCCTCCCTTCCGAATCCAACTAAACTTTAGTGGGCAAAATTACCGCAAAGAAAATAAAAGGTAGGGTAGCAGGCTCCTCGGTGGGAATCCAAATTCATGAGGTAATACGGAGTATGTGATAATAAAAAATGATACATTAGTGTGAGTGAGGCGAAACCCAAACCAGCCAGACCGGTGAGGCATGGTCCGTATGTGTGTCGTAAAGAAAGGAAAACTCACACACGCATGCACGCAACAAGGCCCCTCTTATATTTTACCCAAGGTAATGTATGTACCTGCATCCGTAGTAGAAGGTGACATCTCACCGGTATGGAGCACGTTACATAGTTAGATGATAAACGATTAGTGATTCAGCAAAAAGGGAATTCTCTCTATCCAGGCAAAGAAACCGGACCACCAGCTGGGTCGTCCACTTTAGACGGATGGGGTGGTGATTTGTTTGAGTCTCTTATCCGTACCGGACGGGGTTCCTTTGTGAGTGGTTTCTCTTCTCCCCATGTTGTTACGTATTCCCCTTCTCCACACAAGATTGTAGATTAGGTAACAAGACAAGAAACGGAGATGACAGGTCATGGTAGGACAAAACAAGGACGGGAATGTTTGTTGACTGCCTTGGGTCTGCCTGTAATACGACGACCAGCTGGACAGTTACAATTACTCTAGAGAGGAGATGGATACCGAGTCCTCCTCCAACCAATGGGCGCCGTAGACCGTGATTGCCCTGCTTACTCCTTACACACACACACACACGACCCACGGCCCACAACCCACGACTCACAACCCACAAGGTCGAGCCTCTTAGGGCTGCGGCTGGCGGGAATCCGCCTGCCATGCAGCCAGCCAGGTCGCTGAGGCGGAGACACAAGCCGGGTCAGCCAGCACTAACAGACTGCCCCGTGGGCTCCGAGAGCCCGCGAAGTTGCCCATCACAGGAGGGGAGTTCTCCGTACGCTCCGTATCCCCCATCTCCCCCATCTCAGTTGGTCTTCTTTGCCATCCAAAAACCCACCGCGTAGCGTATTTGCGTTCCCCCCCTCCCCCTCGGTTCTAGACTCAACCTCACGCCACCATTACATGGACGTCATCCTCCTGCCCAGCCCTGGGCAACCTTCACCAGTTGATCATCTCCATCCGGGGCTGAATTCCCGACCGAATCGGGCTGCCCGGTGTTGGGGGAAGCGGGATAAATTGATAGGGGGTCTCGAAAATAAAAAGAGTTGCATTCGTAGACGCAAGTAACCCCCGAGGATGGTGGTGGGGTGTGGAGTGCGCCACGACCACGACGGTCCCATCTTCCAATCTGCTTGCGGATCTCGGACTCCCAGGACGCGGGATAAGTCCGCGGCGAGGGCTGAACGGTGATGCGAACACAGGGCTCTTGTCCCTTGTCCATCCCCCTCTCCCCTCTCCTGAGGCTAAAAGACACAGCTCAACTGGGGACGGGAAGGAAACGGGAGACGGGTTGGACAGCTGTCTCCGGACGGCGTAAGCCCTAGCCACACTGAGGCCGAGACGGAACCCCACCGGCATGGTGTACGGTCCGCGAACTGCCAAGGAGGATCTTTTGAGGGCTCGAGCTTCAGTTTCCCTGTTCAGGGTTTCTCACTACGCCGACTCCCTCCCCCGGGACGAGAAGTAAGCCGAGGAAGAGTCACACTGTGTTCTATACCGTACGGGCTGACGACCCCCTCCCCCTGCTCGGCTCGCGGGTTAGGTATGATAAAATAAATAAAAAGTGACACGGCGGAAAGCACGTGCGGTTTGCGATGAGCTGTTGGAGGGCTGCAGAGTATCCGTAAGCGGGCTTCTGCTGCTGACGGAGGACGCCGAGCGTATCCGTCGAGCCGGTGGGGAGCATACATGGTACGCGCATCGACGTGCAACTGCCAAATGCTTTCCCACTTCCTTCTTGATGTCCAGCCTGATGTTGTTTCGAGCGCAGGTACCGCGGAGGGCAAGCGATACTGTGGTAGAGGCCGATAGACCGCGCGAGGCTGATGACACGGTGACTTGGGGTGAGACGGGCTCCCGTTCCGCCAGCGTCATCAAAGGTTTTCTTGCCGACTCCCGGTCGCCGCGCCTGGTGGCATTCGAATTCCTAGGGCAGCCATGCGGCTGCTAGCACTGCCGGAAGCACTGCCTGTGTTTCCCCTTGCGGTCATCGAGACCTCGTCGACCTTGCTCTTCTGTAACGAAATAGCAGGCGCGACCCAATCTCCGCAGCTGCATTTGAACCCTTGCCAGGCATAGCGGCCGACAGATGCACCACACTTGGCGTTGGGACAGACGAGGCGCCCTTCTAGCTCGCCTGCTTCCAACGTCGGTCGCATCCAAGAGAGTGCCTCGATGAAGATATGGGGGCAATCTGATCGCTCGAGGTTACCTCGTCGCTGGTGAGGAACTATGAACGGCTGTGTGGCCAACACACGCCGACACTTCTTGCACCGTAGCTCCTTCCCGCCAGTCTCCTTAGAGGCTTCCTGCTCCTTCTTCTCCGCCTCTTCGTCCTCGAAACGTATCCAATCCGGGGCGCGGCCTACACGCGCGGCGTCGTCCACTTCTCGCTTGTACAGCCAGCGTTGGTAGGCAGGCTCTCGCTCGACCGCGTCATCGCTATCGACGGGGCAGCCCATCTCCCACCACATCTCAAGCTGTCGCATGAACCCGTCGTTTGGTTCGGCTATGGGGCGAGTGTCACGAACCCACTTCAAGGCCTTTCTTACAGCCTCCTGCGCCGTGGTCGTAGGATCTGCTTTCCCGAAGCGATGAGGATGCTTCCATAGCAGGTAGGCAACGATAGCCGAGACGGAGCGAGACTTGCCCATTGCACAGTGGACGAAAACAGCGCCGGTAGGCTCAGGCCCTTTCGGTCCGCGTTTAGATGACTCGGCCGGCGTAAGTTTAAGCCGGGCTAGCTGTGCTGACGTCAAGTCGGTGCTGTTGCCCTCGGCAGGGAGAATGGCATCCTCATCGCCCCCGATCTTGTTCTTGCTGTTGTTCCCGCCGGTAGGTGCAGCGGGTGACTTCTCGCCTGGCGCCCCGCCGTACAAACCCCTCTCGATAAAGCGGACCATCTTCGGAAAGTAGACCAGGAGGTCTTCGTCCTCCATGTCGTCAATGTCGATGCTGAGATGCTCGATGCCCCGGAACATGTCTTGGTTGAAGTCGAGCGAGTACTTGATGACGGAGAGGATGTGCGTGATGTTGTGCTCTCGAACGAGGTTTGCCCGTCGAAGGCCGAATACTCTAGCTTCTACTGTTAGCATTCGCAGCTCCCTATCTCCCTTCCCAGGCAGAGAGGAAACGAGGGGATGTCATGTCAGTATCGGAGCAGGGGAGGGGGCAAGACTTACCCTCCCACGAAGAGGTCTTCCCTCCCGTTGATCCGATTAAGTGCCATGGTGAATGATCCGCTACCTCCTTCTGGATTTTTGCCGAGCTCAGAGACACCCAGGTTTGGTGCGCCTTCCGCTCGTCGGTTTGGCGCTTTTTGACTGTGTGTGTTCCGTCTCAACTTTTTTTCTCGAGCCCCTCGGTTTGTGCGACCATGTTAAGGTTTGGAGGGGGTGGTGCGGGGTAGTTTCCAGGCCCGGCCCTGTCCAGCCGCAGCTGGAGAGCATCAGTCAGCGGGCCGAGCTCCGAGATGCCCCCCCTTGTGAGGCCTTCAGCTCGACCAAAATAGTGTAGTTTGGGTTATGACGGACTATTTTTAAAGCGATGCTTAATCACTTGTCACAATCACTGAAAGATATGACGTCGGCGGCTCTCAAATGAAATTCTTTTGACCACCTCGACATGCCCAACACCAATACGAAATCTCTTTTTTTTTCCCGCTGGAAAAATCATGACACGGATACGGATACCTCAGAGTCATTTTTGATGGGGATGTGAGTGGCTTACGACGGAGAGGTCAGCGGGTGTGACGAAAGTGCGCAACCGTTTTCCTTGTCAGCCCTGTGAGTACCTATTCAGTAACCTTGCAGTTTCGTGTTGGGTATTTGCGGTAACGAGTCACTGGCGCTTCTTGTCGGCGTTGAGACCCTCTCTGCAGCGCATGGGGGGTGCATTAAAGCTTGGGAAGAATTTCGAGCAGGTTTATCCGACTACCATTTAAACAAAGATTTGATAGCAAACCTGACCATGTCTCATTAGCGACAATCAGGGCAGGAAAGTGCCGGACCGCACAGAGACAAGATACTCCGTTTAAGAGAAGACATTTGCGACCCGATAGCCTGGATACTCAGTGGGGGTTTGAGCACATCGGCCAGTAGTAGGCGCAGGTCACCTTCATCCATAATGCAGGTCTGACGTCGAGGCGGAGATGCCCAACCCAAACACATTTGCTCGATGTCGGGCATGAGGGGGGCCATCGCTGTGTTATTGGCCTCGCTAGCCACCGGAGGTTACCGCCCTCCTGCCCATTGGTCCACGAATCGCATCCGGCATGCTGTAGGGAGGGCTCGGCGGGATGAGCAAAGCAAGAGCGGCAGACTGTTGGGGATGGATTTTCATTACCAATCATGGCGCACTTTTCCATCGCAGATTTCCGCCTGCAGCGCGAGCAGCCGGCCTCTCAGCGACCCGGGACAGCCTGAACGGGCGTCGGCTGTCCATGGCCATCCGCGACGAGAGAGAAGACTGCGCAGTCGCATCCACCGCCATGTGCCATCATATCTGTTCATTTTTGTCCTTTTATTCTTCCCCTACTACCAACCCCGATATCGCCAGTACATAGTAAACTAGGACGCTCAACTTGGGTGAACGGGGCAGCGGCAGAATCGATCCTCAAAAGATTCCCTACCTATATTCAGTTTCAACCATCTCCTCCACCCGCCCGTCAAATGTCGACCCCAAGCGCACAGATAGCCCCCCCGCTGTGCTCCACCCAAGCAAGTCCGACGCGTGACGCCATTTTGACCAGGTCGTTCCCCGAATAAGGCCGTAGTCGGTCGTAATTTTCCCAATTCAACACATTTTGTGCCCTCAGACCATCCCAGACGAATCCCGTCCGTTTGCGCCACCGCTTCGGGAACCCCGACACCTTCCAAACCCTCACACGTTATTTTCGTCAAACAATGTGTTTATATCGAGGGGAAAACGCCAATACCATGCCTAGACTGTCGTTGGAACCCAATAGAACCTGCTTGAAACAACTCTTGGAGCGCTGCGCCAGTATTCGTAGACAAAACATCCCTCACCCGGCCAAAGCTCCCGCTCTCGTCAACCGCTGGTGCCATTTATCTTGATGGCACCGGAGGGTCCTCTTCCATCATGCAAGCGTTCTCCAGCATGTTCGTCCACTTTCCGCTGGTACCTGCGTGGCTGTGCTTAAGGTGCTGGCGAAAGTGATCTGCACGGTAGAACTTTTTGCTCGAATTGCATTCCCGAAACTTGTGCACATCTTGGAGATGGCGGATGCGCTCCTCCCAATTGGGCTCGGTAATGAATGGTCCTGTTGCGCTCTGACCCGATCGCGGGAATTCGTCACCGCAATAGCCGCATGTGTCCGTCTCCCCGGGTTTGGTCGTACTATCGTGAAACGCACGCTCATAGCCGGTGAGCGCAGAGCATGACCAGCTATGCCGGCGCACGTGGAGCGAGTTTTGGTGCCGCTCGGCTTCGTTCTTGTTCTTGAATCTGTTTCCGCAATACGAGCATTCGTACTGCTTCTCTGCTTCGTGAGCTCTGTTTATCCGGTCAGTCAACATTCTGCTCATAGCGAAGCTCATCCGTTGGAACATACTTGAGCTCATCTTCGGTATCAAACTTCTTCGGCTTCTTGGGGCAACATTCACACATGTACGGGCCCTTCATCTTGGCTGCAATCAGGCTGCTGGGGTTCTTCGAAATCTCCATCAACTTCCGCGGCGAAGCGAGTCCCCGACTGCTCTGTCCCATCATAGTTTGCTCGTTGAGCGTGCGCTGGTGTGGTGACTGCAGGGCGATGGACCTGCTCAGTGCAGAACGAGGAGACGTCGCCGCACTTAGTGGGGCGGCATAGGGACTGCTAGGGTCGGTTGGGGACAACCCGCCGGGAGATAGGCCGTTGGGCGACCGACGTCCAAACGAGCCCATGCTGGTCATGCTGCTTGCCGTGAGGTTGCTGACATAGCTGCCACTTCGACTGGCCGTGGAGACGCTTGAAATTGAGCCCTGAGCCATGACGGTCAACCGCGGGGTGGGCGAGCCCCTTGACATGAGACCACGTTCCCTACTCCTCAACCCGTCGCTTGCTAGTGGAATGTCATCGCCTGGGGGCGAAGAGGCCCTTCGCTTCTGACCAGCCTGGCAGTGCTCTACATCTCTTTCCCTCTCCCTTTCTCTGTCCCGCTCCCTCCATGGGTCCTCAATATTGAGGGTGCGCATACGCGATGTTTCCATTGGGAAGTCTGCCTCGTCGTCACGGTTCTCAAAGCTGCATTGCGTGGAGATGGTAACATCATCGGATACGGAACCGCTATTTGTCCTGCGATTGCGTGGAACAGGCGACCGCTCGAAGTCCATCTCACCGGTGATTGGGGAGCGATAGTCAATCAAGCTAGGGCTGGCGTGGCTGAAGGGGGAGACGGCGGACATCGGCCCAGGGGATCGGGTGATGTTCGTATCGAGGAAGGGTCTCGGCCGGTGGGGTAAGGAGAGTGTATGGACGTTCGCATGGTTTACACGAGGAGGTTGCGTATCGTTGGCAGAGGAGCTGAGGTGGTTATGTCTACCCGGTCGGTTTAACTTGCTGAGCATAGAGTTGTCGATTGCGTTCTCGTCCCCACGGAACTTCCCCATCGACCGCATGCCAAAAGAGAAATCGGATGACCTGCGCACAAACATATCAGCTCGAGCCCAACACCTGGGATTGCAGAATCACAGAGCGTAGACAAACCTCATGCTGTCGATGCTCTGGTACCCCTCGTCAGTGAAGTCTCTCTTGAACGACAGGTCGCGGCGTTCAAAGCTGAAACCTAAGGAATCGACGGATTGGTTGCCGTATTCTCCACGCCGCTTGCCAGTCTCTCCGAACCGGCCCTGGATATTCGGGTCCACGGGACCGTTGACCGGCACGTACTGCGGTGGTGGTAATGGTGGCGGGGCAAAGTCGTCACTGGTGTTGCGGATTTCCATTGGGTTCGATGCGGCCGAGGGCGAGAGATTGTCGTTGAAAGGGATGCGATAGTGTGGTACGCCCAACCGCCTCCCGAAGGCATCTTCGCGACTAGATATGGAGGGGAGGGGGACGCTGTCAAACTCCCGCCCCCCGTATCGAGGTTGCGCCTGAATGGGAATCGCCATGGCGCTGGAGCGTGTTGGAGATGATGTGCGCGGGCTGTCCTGTGCGAAGTGGGGATAGGGGTGTTGTTTTGAGTGCACTCCAGCTGAGCGACAGGGCGAATCGACCGCTTTGCCACCCACTGCCCTGCACGACGCAGCTGAACCGAGGTCGGTGGCTGCGAAGATCTGGTCAACCGGAAGGCCACCAGCAAAACCCGCAGGGGCGGTTTCTGCAGCTTGGCAGTTGCAAGAACGAGGGTGAGATGTTGTAAAGACAACCGCTCCGTGTCTGATCCAATTCTCCGCGAGAATATCAATCGGTGTTGCCGATGCACGCTGCGAGAGACGAATGCAGGGGTTGTGCAGTTCAGGACGGGAACCACCAAAATGGCCGCCGGGTGGGAGAGCAAAATACCAAAAAGAGGAGATTGGGGAAATTGAACGACACTACTCTAGGGGAATGGGTTCGACAGCACCACTTCGCCGCTGCAGCAGCTCGAGAGGTCGAAATATCGGGAGGGCGGGGCTGCTAGGTAGGGCAGACGCCAAGCGTGGCCCGGAGACGAGGCAAGGCAAGACAAGGCGTTGTAGGGCCAGCTGCTGTTCGAGCGTCGAGAGGGGTTCAGCCCGAGGACGACGAGGTGCGTAGTGCGTCCAGATGTACTTCCAGGTTGGGCCGATGAGTCGATCCAATGGTGGAGCCACCAAATCAACAACAACCCACTGTCAGCTGAAGTAAGGTGAAGTGCGGTCCTTCGGATCCCACCAGCTCGCTGCGCAGATGTCTCGAGAGAGCCTAGCGAGCGAGCACCGTTCCCTCTAGCGCAGCGTCGTTCGTGGTATTAGCGTCCCCTCCATGCGCCAGGCCGGGAACACAGCGTGTGCAGAGAGTGTTCACGTCTCTCGGCGATTCGACGTTGGCCGGCGTCTGCGTCTGCGATGGGGGAGCGTTCCAGGTTGGGTTGGGCGTCCTCCTGGGTGCAGGCGAGGAGAAAAGGGGGATGTGACGATTCCGAGGAGAGAGCCCAGAGTGCGGAATCCAGGTGGGAATCCTCGAGTCAAATGTTCGCGCCGTGGTGTGTGGGTGTGGTATTGGATTATGAAGGCGCATTTCAGACCAGATTTGCTGCACCGCAGAAAGCACCTGCTGGGGGGGATGGGAGCCGGGGGGTGGGAGACGAGTGTACATGGCACCATGGTCGCCAAAGTACCTCTTGTCCCTCGTCCCTTCTGCTTTGCGTAATGATCCCGGGACGGTTGAGCCCACCAGATCCACTTAATCTGCCCGTCTTCTCAGCCTTCAAAACTCGAGGGTGGGGCACGCATATCCGCATCCGCGACCATTCTCCTTTTGGATGCGTGTGGACCACGGATTCCTACTGTGTACATGCTCGCGGAATTGCTCCTCCCCTTGGCCGTTCTGCATGTACCTCGTCCGTCAAATCTCGTTGTCGACCCTTTTTCTCTGCCCACACCCGAGCTGCCGATCGTTCGGATTTCCACCGTCGGCATCGCAATTCTTGCATGAACGAGCATGGGCTGGGATGACCCATCTGGTCAACGACCCTCTTGCAGGCAAAGAAGGCTTGTGGCGACAGAGTTACAGGGCGGTGGAAGTTGCGGTGCTCCCACTGTTGGGAAACTCGAACGGTCCTTGCAGCGAAAACCGTCACGACGAAACGGGTGCGCGGTTGGAAGGGAGGGGGCGTGCCCGACGACGAAGGTTGGGGTGGGTAAATACTGTGCACAGTGCACCAAACCCCCTTCTCCTCCTCATGCCCTGAGGTGAGCCTTTGGGGCGTTACGACATTGCAATGACGACCCCAGCCCTCAGCGCTCAAAACAAGGTCCCGCCCTGGGCGTTGACCTGCCCTGGCAGGCGGGCAGGCAGGCCTTGCTCGCAGGCTGCGTGGATGGGGACCGAAATCTGGGAGTGACATCGGAAGCTGGCGGGCAGTCTGGGTTGGTTGCGCGAGTCCCAGCGCCCTGTCACGGCTTTTCTGCCTTAGAGGGCGTTTGGCATTCAGCGGCTCCCAGCCACGCAGGTAGCCCTACCTTACCTCTGAGCTTGACGCCCCGAGGGTACGATTTATGGTACGGTGTACCGAAGTACCTACTCCGTATCCGTATCTAACGCATCATCCAGAGCGGAAGGACAAGACGGAGGAGGGATACGGATACTCGCACTCCTCTTACCAGGTGTGGTACCCTCCCTGTTCCGAGCCCATTCGAGGGATCCGTTGCGAAAGACCGTTTCCACTTGTCCGTCAGCCGTTCCATTCACGACCCCCGGTTCGGTTACTCTGGGAAGGGGACGGCGCGCACTGAGCAGGGGCTCTCCGTCGTTGCTCCCGCTTCTCAGAACCCAACGGCGATGCCTCGATTCATGCCTCTCTGGTGTTGCAGCCTCTGCTGTCGCGGTTGTCTTGTTGGGCATCCCAGCCTCAGCTATCCCGGCGCGGCTCTTCTCGCTGGAACGCCTGCTGTTTGTCCCGCCCGGTCGCGGGTCTACAAAGCTCGCCGACGCTCCGGGCATGGTCCCACAACAGGCGCGGAGTGCCGCAGAGTGCTGCTTGGAAGGAAAATGGCGGGCGAGGAACCACCACGTATTCGTATCTCCCTTTTTTCCTGCGTTGTTACGCTACTGCGAAGTGAAGGACGGCCGATGTCTGGCGAAAACTGCACACTCTCCTCTCTGCAGTTCGATCAAGACGCCTTGGCAGGGAGACAGGAGACAGGAGACAGGCACCCCCCACATTTCCGGAGACTGCCTGGATGCTTGGGGCTGCTGCCACAACGTGATCTTCCAAAAAACACTCCGGCCACATCTTGCAGCAACGAGTGGAGTATCGTCCATCAGTCATTCCAACGAGCGATGCATCCCACGACGGACGAGCGTACGACACGAGCTCGCATAGTTGCCGGAGAGCGAGAAGGCAGGGAAGGGGCTGCCAAGGCCGGAGCGGTGGCTGCATCGAGTCAGCCATGGAAGGCGGACGCTTGCGAGTCTCACCGTCCATCCTCCTGTATGTTCATCGACCGGACGACATGTCCACGGCGCCAAGACCGCCGTCACCACGAGACAGAGCATCGAGAGTGAGGTGCTCTCAATCGCTCGCTTACCACGTCTCTTTCGGGCACTCGCAGAGGCATTCGGTCATGGACTCGCAGTCAACGTGCCGAGAGACCAGCCTGATAGGGCTGGTCAACTAGGCTCCACGGCCCGCACACTACACAGCACGACTCCGTTGGTTGATCGGGTGACCTTGACTCTAAGGTGTACTGCGTAATCGCCGACGAGAGGCTACGCCGAGGTTGTCAACGGGGAATAGCGACTTAACGGAATAGGGCCAGGGAATGCTCCATCATATTCGTACACTGTCCACCGGCAATGACGCGAGGCATTAGGCATGCCCGCTGGCCCCACGACTGCGTTTTGTCTGAGAACTGTGGGCAGCGAGCCCGGATTACCAAAGTTGGAAATTTTCAAGAGCCTGGAGCTCCTCCCCAGAGTATCTACTCCGCTCTGCTCCGTCCTGCAGGCCCATTCCCCCAGAGGGGCTCCGGTTTTGCGGTGGATGCGCTGCTTCACGGTTCTCGAGCGTGCGGTGGTGGTGGTCTCGCTGGAAAACAAAGCATAGGCCCGGGACGAATCGGGGGAGGCACGGGTAATATTGAATAAGAATAACTCGCTCGAGGGCCATAGTGATTATTTTATTTTTTTACCCTGTGTCGGATCTCTGAGAGGCCGTGAGCTGGCTCGTGGCGACGGGAAGCGGGACGGCAGCATCGAACCTCCAACCCCCATGCGGCCGCCCTACAGGGTCACAGAGGCATTTCCAATTCGGGGCCTCGACGGTAGGTGTGCCCCTCTGCCCCACGCACCCACCCACACAATTGATGATCGTTCTCCCGCGCACCATCTCTTCCATGCTGTGCCGTCCATTCCCTCCATTCCCCGCGGCCAGTGCACCGCGAGGGCCTCTCAGCGTCAGGAGCCGACGCACACGCGGCAGAGCAACTCGCCCCGGACTTATTAACCCATCTTCAGGATAACAGGCTATTCTCTCACGAAAGATGACAAAGCTGCCCTTTTCTGCTCATCCTTTCCGCGTCTCGAGTCATCCGGGTTAAGCTCGACGGTGTGCGGGGTGACCTGGCTCCCTACTCTACTCTACCTAGGTAGGCTGCCGGTCCAGGCGCCTTCACCTCCCTTCCTGGTCGAGCAGCGGCCCGGGCAACGGGGTACGGAGTACTCTACATGTGGGCACGTACCTTCTGCAACCGCACAACACGGTGCCGGCCTTCCTGAATGAGAAGCCCCGGGGCTGTCGCAACGATGGCTACTCACCAAGACCACTGTACTAGGTGCTTGGGTCCCATTTTGTTCGTTGAATTAAGTCGAGTGCTGCTGCTGCTCTGCTGCTGCTGCTGCTGCTGCCGCATTTCAACTTGTGCGCCCACCTTGGCTGGCTTTCGGCAGGACAGCCGTGCTGCTGCGGGGCGATCGATTCGTCACGCCAATCCCTGCCCTCCTCCTTTGTAACCGACCCGCACCTTCCTCCAAGGCAGGGTGGGGCCAGACAAGCCGCCAGGCTAGCGTCATTTCCACTCGACCACGACATCGCAACTGACTCGGTTTGATGGAAGGCCATCCTCACATCCCCTTTCCCGTTTACTGAATAATGAGCATACACACACTGTACGGTGCACCTCAGCCGGCTACACGACCAGTCACATTGGGACTTGGCCAGCCTGAACATATCAGCGTACGTAGGTATATATACCTGTATTGTAAGTAGTACAATACAACACATTCACAACCCGCCCATCCTTCCTGTCCTCCCTTTTTCGTGGAGATTCCTCATCGGACGTGCTGGCGACTTGCGCTCAGTCAGCTGCGTCCCAAGGTCTGTATTCGCAGGTCATTCGACCCATGTACTGCGGGAGGCCGGACTCACCACCGCCACACACCACAAGCCGTCTTTCAGAAGGGACATCGAAAGGCTCTCTCCTCGTCTCAGCCCTACGCTAGGTTAGCCCATAACAACAAACACGCCCCTGATTGGTGGCTTGTCAGCAACGAGACTAGCACATCCCTGCGAGGCTCCCATTGCCCCGCATCTCCTTAACAACCCGCGAGCCGATGGCGTCTCGCCTGTGCTGGGTCCCGTCACCGTCTTACACCGCAAGATGGCGGGCGCCCGGCGTCTGGTAAGGGCGCATGGAAATCGCGGCCAGAAGACGCCGCAAAAAACCACCCGACAATACCTATTCTCGGTCATTAGCTGCTCGCGTGTGTTCCGCGCCCAAAAGGTAAGGTTCCTAAGTAAGGTAGGTACAGTCCTTCGTACAGTGCAGCACAGTCTGGGCGTGTTGACAATGGCTCGGCTCAGGTCTCAACCGGCCTAAG
>Ga0247769_1000045_pt1 | contig 19418 bp, 16 predicted proteins | sample UWRJL166409R6_FD_179942 | JGI IMG/M metagenome (GOLD analysis project Ga0247769, IMG submission 179942) | Plant litter microbial communities from Arlington Agricultural Research Station in Wisconsin, United States - UWRJ-L166-409R-6 | ecosystem: Environmental > Terrestrial > Plant litter >... | reverse complement strand
TGTGCTCGAGCGCTCGAGCGTGCTCGAGTATAATCTCCTCTTCGACCGCCGTTAGCTCGAGCGTCTTGGGTTGAACCAGACGCTGCGATTGCACCACAGTGGTTGCTTGGAGACGCTCGAAATTGTACTTCTCGTCCGAGGCATGCTGGTCGATGATGAAGAGCTCGTCACCATGATCATCCGGGCCCCCATGGCCAGCTTCGCGGACGGCGAGAATGAAGCCGAGATTGAATTGCCCAACGATTTTCATCTTCTCGAAGTCGGATTTGGAGATCTTGAGCGCAAGCTTTTCCTCGGCATCCTCAGCCTCAATACCACTGGTTTCATCATCGGCGGCTTTGTGTCCCGCTTCTGGCAGACCAGTCTCCCAAGCCGTTATCTGCTCACGGAGAGAACCTATACTGACTTTGACCTGTGTCTGGATGTTAAAGATCGATTCCTTTCGCTTAGTTGTACCTTTCAGCAGCATGCGCGAGCGTCTCTCACCATCCTCGGTGAGTTCTGAGACAGCTTGGGCTTCAGCTGCGTCAATCATTTCCCGCACCTTTGCATCCTCCAAGGCTTTCTTCTCGTCTTCATCGACGTAAGCTTCACCATCGGTGCTCTCATCAGGATGAGGCGGCGAGGAGACGACAGAATTCCTATCACTACCTTCGTCTTCTTGAGATGCCTGGTTCTCGTCCGCTTCCTTGCTCGTGTCCTGTCGGGGGCGCGGCAGGGGATGATCATCGTATGATCGCACCTCACCGCTTTCATCCTCATCTTCCGGTGGTGACTTTACCTCCTCTATCGCGACGCCGACATTCCCCGAATCGAGATTACTAGTTGACGATGAGGCGGAAAATAGCTGGGACAGGCGACCGCCAAAAGTGGGCAATGGAACCGAGCGGTTTGCCTCTTTGACGGGGGCAATCGTGTTGGCTCCCGTACACTCCTCGACGGTCTTGACCCTTTTTGAGGGCAAACCGATAATCCCGGTTATGGTCTCCGTACCAATAGTTATGGTTGCCAACTCTGGAGTCAACCTTTTGAAGGGTCGAATGGGAGAGACAAGGCTGGAGCGTGGCAGCGGAGGCTGAGACGGTGGCGGGATCGCGGCTATCGGTGTTTCTTCTTGAATTCCCATTTCTCCGCTCATATTCTGGTCCTCCGCTTCTAGCTCTTCGTCGCCGGCGTCGGCATTTGTAGCATCATACTCCGTTGATCCCTCAAACAATTGATGGCCTTCCCCAGAACTCTCTGTATCAAGTGCATCTGAGGCACCAGCTTGCATATCCCGCGAACGATCTGCCCCCAGAGGGTCACCGTGCCTCTGCCGGTCTGATGGCTTGGTGCTCTCTCGAGCTTCGGACCTCCTCTCCAGCCATCGAGACAAGAGGGACCCAGCCTGCAGATTTGCGGAGGACGAGTTTTTGGATACCGACCGCAATGTTGGTTTCTTTGATATGACCGTCGGTCCCCCAACAAAACCACACTCCTCTTGCTCCGCTTCATCATTGTCAGACGGGACGTTGCTGTCGCCTACGCCAAGTGCGTCCTCCTCTACTTCATCGGACAGGTCTCCGGCTTCGGAAGACTGGGTTGATGGCAAAGCATCCCGTTTACCACCATCATTCTCTCCCCGTGATGGTGTCCCCGAACGACCAGGCGCCGCTCTCTTATACGGCGTGGGCTTTTGGGAATGTGCTTGTGCTACGGGAATGGTGACGTCTTGGGTCTCAAAAAGCTCGACCAGAGACTCTCTCAGTGAGTCCAGCATTTGTCCTTGGTCATGCAGCAATATGGTTCGCTTGTCAGGGCTGACATTTACATCATAAAGATGAGTATCCAGTTGGATATCAGCGAATACGAACGGAGACTGTGCAGCATTGTATGAGCGGTACACCTCATTCATGACTTTGGCGAACTGCGGCAGGTTGCAGGGTCGTCCATTGACGTAAAACATTTGGCGGTCCGGCGTCTGCCGGCCTTCGCCTTGAGTTGGCCTGGAAACGTGCCCCAGAACGCGAACTTCGATAGCGCTGCCGTCCTCAGGGGTCTTTCCCTTGCTCCCGGGCCCGGTCGTCGGCTTCAGTTCCAGCCTGAGATCCAGGGGAATCAGAGCGTTGGCCGTCTTTACGCCAAACACGTTGATGATGTTCTCCCGAGTAGTAGGGTTCCCCTTGGTCGCAAACAAGACCATGCGCTTACCCTTGGTGGGCTGCTGCGAGACGGTGAACTTGATGCCGGTCTGTACGCAGGCATATTGATTGAGGAGACTGATCACCTTGCCCCATTCTCTTTTGATGTTCCTCTCCAGCTCTCGACGACGAACGGGCAACGCGCGGAAAAGGTCCTCAACCGAGACGGTAGTGCCTTTCTGGCCCGAAATAACACTAGTGCTCTTGAGCTTCCCCGAAGTCTCAAATTCGAGCCTTGTTGCGCGGGGCACCTCCTGCTGGGTGCAAGTTACGACAGATAGGCGGGCTAGCGCGGAGAGAGACGACAAGGCTTCGCCGCGGAAGCCAAACGTCTGCAATGTCGAGAGATCACCGTAGGATGAGAGTTTGGACGTGTAGTGCTTCAGGGCAAGGGATGCGTAATTCTGAGGCGAGATACCGGAGCCATTGTCTTGAACTTCGATAGCATCCAAGCCCTGGTTCTTAAAGCGGACTTCTTGAGACAGGCATTAGTTGGATCCAATCCCGTGCCCAAGTTACACCTGTTGCGTCCTTACCGATGCTAGTGGCTCCGGCGTCGATACTGTTCTCCACAAGCTCTTTGGCTACCGAGCAGAGATCGACTATGACTTGACCTGACTGGATTTGATGGACCTAGCAGGCCGTGTGAGCATATATGTGCGATCAATTGGCCGCGCTGTTTGAAGCTACATACCGTACTGGATTCAATGGCCTTGATGGCGACATTCGTGGCCATCATAATTCGGAATAGCGGCAGAAGCGAAGTGCAGACAGACCACGGGCGGGCTGTGGGACGCCTTGCCTGTGACCGCTTTGGGGAAAAGGTTGGCTGGTGGTGAGCTCGAAGATTACGTGATGAGAATTCGCGCGTTCGATAAGACCTTCAACTGACTGAGCTCAGTTACCCCGCCATACCTAACCCCCGTGAAGTTAACACCAAAAATATCCATTGGAGAGCTGACTAATATTGGTCTTTCCGTTCGGTAGCAAGCCAGCAGATGAGAAGTGCTTCATGCTTGGACCAGCAGCTCCCGGTGCTGTGTGACACACCTGCTGTCGTCAACCCATCAATGGTTCAGGGCCATTTTAGAGGTTCGTGGGTCACAACCAACAATCATCAGCATACACACATGCACATGTCCATGTCGCGATGGATGTAACCCCCACCACCAAATTTTTCGCCATGTCCTTTCGCTTCCAAGCCTCCGTTTGGTCCTCTGCACAAACCTTCTTTCCTGGGGTGTATGTAGAGCGACCTTCACCTACCTACTTTGAAACCGCACGCCTTAAGGAGTATCCTGGAGCAAGAAACCCGATTCAAGAACTTTTGAGGTTGTGGGGCCTAGGTCCCCCACCCCCACTCATCCAGTTGTAGTTCGGCGCTCGGCGGCAATCCAACCACCTCTAGGCTCAGACTCGGCAAGCCCGTGAACACATCGCGTCGTGCGCTTTGTGGACCTGGAGTCTTGATCACCATCCCCACTTGGCTCCTATCTCCATGGGGGGCTGCTGGGACCATAGCCACTAACAGACTGGCGGCACCAACCAAGAAGCTGTCAGCAAGAGCCGACCGGATCGCGCCTCTGCCCGTTCGCGATACGGAATCTACGGTATCAGCCGTGCCCGGCAAAAATCATCGCACGAACATGGCTAGAGAAGCATGCGATGTGCAACCGTCATATTATGGATGACGTTATTACTTGGCCATGGTTGTATCCAGCGGCCGGACCACCTGGATGGCGGTAAAAGAAAGCCAGTCTTGCGGGCTGCGAACTACTACACTACTGCCAGGTTGCAGACGAGGTGTCAAATCGAGGGATATCCTATAATCCCTATCCGTCTTTCTCTACGAGGCACGCATCGCGTGAGGACGGCTGTGACCGTACCCAAATCAAGCAGGTGGCAGCCGCAGAGGGACACCCACCATGCGTCAAACCGGATGCTGAGCAGCGGCTTGATGGTCTAGCACCGTACACTACTGCCGCCTGGCTGCCAGAGTTGCGTTAGCTGGTGAGATCGGGGTATTCCATCAGATGCTGGCAAATCAATGGTGATCAAGGCGACCATCGATGTCGCAAAGAGATAGGAAGCCGCCCGTTAAAAACCGGATATGTGCTCCCGCCCACAGCCGCGCTTATCTTTTGTTGCTATCGGTGGTCCATGACATGGCTCGGATGAATCACCCAAGGTTTTCGTACTCAGGGTCCATATACCTACCTCCCTATCTATATGAACCATATGAGCGCACTCTCGCTGTGGCCGGGTCTGCGGGATGAGACCCGAATTCACCTATCCATTAATCCATTACAGAAATAATAAAATGGAGGACTCTGACACTCGGTGCGTGCTGCATGCTTAACGGGATCCTCGGGATGGCAAATTGAACACACAGGCGGATATGCGCTGTTCCTGCTTCCAAGTCGACGCAGACAACCGGAAATGGTGGTGCAGCATACAGGCCCTATCGGTCGAGAAGTAGGTGTAGAAGTTGGCATTGGTGTGTCGCAGTACCTAATGTATGAAGGTTGCGTCGCGGTTAATATAGCGACTCGAACAGAATCCTGCCCGTGGACAGAACATGCATGGCGCGGGATGTGGTGGGTGGTTCATCACCTCAGGTTCGTCCGAACCTAACGTCCATGATGCAGCTCCTAGCCCTCCGATAGTTGCCCGCAACGACACGGACTGAGATACGATCCTGCGATGCCCGAGGTACAGCTTAAGTACTTCGTACATGGCTCCCGTCGTTCCCGGAGAAGCGCCAGCGAAAGCGAATTAGTAGCAGGATGCTTTTTATCTTCATATTGGAAGGTGTCATTTTTGTTTGGTTTGCACCTTCGGCTTGCAGCTGCTTTTAGGTACCAGGTACCTAGACTTTTGTAAGGTGAAACATTCGTTACTGTGTAAAAAAGACCTGAGTACGTCTCGCCTGCCGTGTTACCTACTCCACCGTCTCGACTTCTCTCGACTTTCCAACATCCCGACATAGCGCGCGGTGTGCGCCCCTGGCAGACATTCCAGGCCAATACCCGGGGGGTTATCTGATGCCAACTTCTGGCTGATAAGATCTCCCATTTCGAGGATCTTGGAAGGAGGCTCTGGTGTTCAGAGCGGCTAGCACCCATCCCCGTAGGCACGGGCCTGACGAGCTTTCAAGCTCCCTTACAGTACATTTTTATCCTTGCTCATTCGTGGCGTTCTTATCCATCCATGCTAAATCAGACTAGGCCCGCTTCGAGCTAGCGTGGGACGCAGGTTTTGGCGCGCTGCGAGCGGGAAGTTAGGTGTGGGCTCAGGGCGGCAGCTCTGGTAGGTTTTGTCCGATCCTGCCGCACCCGCAGCACTCCAACGCCCGCTCCCAACTGCCACTGTTTTTTTTTTCTCGACGAGTGTTTCCCCACGCCAGGGAATGCTTGGGACCCCAGCCTTGCGGAAAGAGGGAAAGAAAGGGCAGTGAGAAAGGCACGAGGGTGAAGAGGAAAAAGGAAACTCGAGCATCATACACCACGATCCAGGCAGAACGTCGGTTCATGTTTGACATTCCAGCCTTCCCCTCGACCCTTCTTCGCTTGGGCCAATCCCGGATCCGAAACCAGTGCAAGCAACGCACCTTGTGCCACCGCCCCGTGGCAAAAGTCTTGCGACAACCTCCCCTGGAATGAGGAGGCGTTCGTCAGGGTCCTCAGATGACGGTGATACTTCTCCTGTCGAGGCTCCTCACGTCAATTCGCTTCCCAGGCCGCTCGCGATAGACCACATCAGACTGTCGGCGCAGAACCCATCATCGGCAAAGCTCGATCGTCGACGAAGCGCTGATAAACGACCAACCCCCGCGAGAAGCCAGCGCTCCAGCAACGTCAATTGGCAGCCCTCGGACCTGCGCGATGGACCGATAGAGAATTTCGTACCAGCCGCGAATTCGATATCATCGCCTCCTCTTTTGCTCGCGAATGGGGGCGAGTCGAAGGAGATGGAGAAAGCTCATGAGTCCAGGTTTGCAGGGCGACGGCCGAGGTTGCGCAACCCTTGGGCCATCACCCTCACGACTCTTGTCACTTCCGTTCTCGGTATCGGCTTCCTGATCGCCGTTCTCCATTCCTCCGTCACTCGGCAGCTCGACCCCAAGGGCTGTCGGATGTCGTACATGCGACCTTCGTACGCGAGGCTCGATGACTTCGATACGGAGCACACGCGATTCGCGAGCAAGTACTCGCTGTATCTCTATCGGGAACAAGGGATTGACCATGGAACAAAGGTATGTGGCATTTTGGACGATGCTCTTTGACTCTTTGACCTAACCGGACGTGACGCAGGTCAAGGGCGTCCCGATTCTCTTCATACCCGGAAACGCCGGGAGCTACAAACAAGTCCGTCCCATCGCCGCTGAGGCGGCCAATTACTTCCACGATGTCTTGCAACACGACGAGCAAGCTGTCAAGGCCGGCGCCCGAAGCCTGGACTTCTTCACCGTTGACTTCAATGAGGACATTACGGCCTTCCACGGCCAGACCTTGCTGGACCAGGCCGAGTACCTGAACGAGGCGATTCGATATATCCTTTCTCTTTATCTCGACCCCCGCGTGTCGGACCGAGACACCGAGCTTCCTGACCCAACGTCGGTAATCATTCTTGGTCATTCCATGGGTGGCATTGTTGCGCGAACCATGCTCATCATGCCGAATTATCAGTCCAATTCGATCAATACTATTGTCACAATGTCTGCGCCGCATGCGCGCCCGCCTGTGTCGTTCGATGGGCAGATAGTAAAGATATACCAGGACATCAACGACTACTGGAGGCACGCATACTCGCAGCAGTGGGCTAACAACAATCCCCTTTGGCACGTTACCCTTGTGTCCATTGCGGGAGGTGGTCTGGATACCGTTGTCCCCTCCGACTATGCGAGCGTTGAGTCTCTGGTTCCTGATACACACGGCTTTACAGCGTTTACGACAACCGTTCCCAATGTATGGACGAGCATGGACCACCAGGCAATTCTGTGGTGCGATCAGTTCCGCAAGGTTCTCGCCCGCGCGATTTACGATGTTGTCGACGTTAACAGAGCTACCCAGACAAGACCAAGGGCAGAGCGTATGAGAGTATTCAAGAGGTGGTTCCTCACTGGTATGGAAACGGTAGCCGAAAAAACTGTGCCGCTCAAGGATCCAACCACGTTGCTCACGCTCGAAGACAACTCAAATTCCATCATTGCGCAGGATGAGCGGCTAGTCCTTCGAAAACTAGGAACAAGCGGCGCGGTGCGAGCGCATCTTTTGCCGATCCCCCCACCAGGATCACCCGGTGTCAAGCAGTTTACGCTTCTCACCGACCAAAAGCTGGACAATCCTGGTGAGAGTGGGAAGCTGGAGGTTCTGTTCTGCAGCGTGTTTCCGCTGCAGACGGGCCAGGCCAGTACTGCGTTTGCGAGCCATATGGATCTCTCTGCTGACACCACCGGCTCCACCAGGCTGGCGTGCAAGAACGCAGCCTCAGACGTTGTCGCGCTACCGGCATCTGGTCGATCCACACGACACCCCTTCTTTTCTGAGGGCGAGAGGGAGTTGGCGCCCTTCTCGTATCTCCAATACGGACTTGACGATATTTCCGAGCATCAGTTCGTAGCTGTTGTCGAGAAAGCAACGGCGCCGGCGCCTGGCTTCGTGCTTGCCGAGTTCAGCGACCATGCACAGTCCCATCGTACGCGACATATCGGCTTAAGCCGGCTGCTTTCGTTCGGAATGAGGCTGCGGCTCCCAGCCGCTCGGCCAATGGTGTGCGAAGTCAAAGTACCTTCGCTGCAATCGAGTCTGCTGGCGTACAACTTGGAGATCGGCAGCCAGTCCTGCGGTGACGACGCTGAACTATTCACGCCTTTGGTGAGGCAATACTTGACGGAACCATACGAATCCAAGTACTATGTCAACGCACGGCATGTTGCGGTCAGCCTCCATGGTGTGGCCCCATATGTACCCCCGCCATTGACGAGACGGTCGTCGGCGGAGGAGGGCTTGAGCTTTCAGTTCTGGACAGACCCGACCTGTGATTCCAATATCAACGTCAAGTTGACAGTTGATGTCATGGGTAGTTTGGGCAAGCTGTACATGCGCTATCGCACCGTGTTCGCGGCCTTCCCGTTGTTAGTCGTCGCGATGGTACTGCGCAAGCAGTTCCGCATCTACGACAGCTCAGGAGTGTTTGTTTCGTTCTCGGAAAGTTTGGATTTGTGTTTGAGGCAGTCGATACCCTTGATGCTCGCGTCTCTTACGCTCTTGTCACTCTCGACAGGCAGCACGACCCCGGCTGGAAACGCTAGCTTTTGGCACTGGAGAAACAGTACCACCTCCGCGATCGACTTTCACCAGAACGATTTACTTATCGGAACCCAGGACCCATTCTTCTGGTTTCTCATCCCGTTGGTCGGTCTCATCTGCGTCGGGGTTTGCACTGTGCTCAACTATCTTACTCTAGCCCTTACGTGGCTGCTGAGTGTAGCATTCAGCCTGCTGAGTTTCCGCCCTGGATGGACTCGTTATGACGACCGAAGACGGTTGGGGCCTCCGGCGGCCTTTTTGTCGTCATCTCCACGACGACGCATGATTACAACTGTCGTCCTACTTCTCTTGGTGTCGACATTTATACCATATCAGTTTGCCTATCTGGTGGCCTGCTTGGTGCAGCTGACGACAACCGTCCGCGCTCAACGGATTGCATCCGAGCTGCGATCAAACGCCAACTCCAACTTTTACAACTATGCGCACTCGCTTCTCGTCCTGATGCTCTGGATTCTCCCGATCAACATGCCTACTCTTGTCGTCTGGGTCCACAATCTCGCTGTCCAATGGCTTACTCCATTCTCTTCCCATCACAACGTCCTCTCTATTATGCCTTTCATCGTACTGGTTGAGACCTTGACGACGGGCAAGATGATACCGCGTGTCAGTGGCCGCTTCCGACACTTCACTAGCGTGTTGCTCTTCGGTATCTCCATCTATGCTGCCGTGTACGGTGTCTCGTATGCCTACATGCTACACTACCTGGTGAACCTCGTCGCTGCCTGGTTGGTAATTGTTCACGCAACCTCGGACTCCTGGCCATTCTCAGGATTCAGCTCTTTGCTGTACGACGGTAACATTGACGATCGCAAGCGAGGCAAAGAGCCATAACCCAAATCGATTTCTTCCCGAATCCCGCAGCAACCAATCAGCAGACTCGAGGGTGCTGCTGCATTTCTAGGCGTTGTGGATGCGCTATCTACAGCACAGTCCGAGCACGCATCGACGTTTAGACTTATATTTTTGATACCCCTCTGCGTTACACTTGCGCAGGTTCTGAGATCGTCGTTACTTCATCGATGTCAGTCAGACCTACCAGATCCCGATGATCCACAACGAGACAAAGATGGTGGCCACCTCATCAATTGCGCATATGGAATCTTCCTATGTTACAACCAGATGTGGCCAGCCCATCCGCCGCCGCCACGCCCGCCACGCTGCTGTTGAAGAACCCTCCCGAGTCCGCGAGAAGAGCATAGTTTTCCCACTTTTCCACCACATCATTTCTGCTTGCATTTGCATTGCTGGGGATTTCTTTTTAGCGTGTTTTAGTAGCTGTAACGGTGTCGAGGTGCTTGACTGCCGGTCTGCCAGCTCGCAAGTTGCTTGGATATACTTGTGGGTTGTCTGGATTATGGCTGGGTCGGAGTCAACTTCGTACTTTTCAATTCGGGGTTCATTCCGTCGGGATCGTGTTTTCGTTGAACGACTTGGCTGCTCATCCATTAATGTTTATATGTTTTCTTTCTGCTGGGGTTGAGAACCTCAGCCTGGGTGGTAGCTCGACCAGAGGGGCCAATTCGGCTGGTGTGGGAATACGGTCCGTTGAGGTGGGGTGGGGGGCAGGATGCCCGTGGTGGTCGTCCCCCACAGTTAGACGATAGAGCTCAGAAGAAGCGCAGATGTGTACGCTATACCATAAGACGGGCTTATATGCTGGCGAAGGCAACTCGTTGGTCGGGTGTGTAAATAGTAGACGCGGATTTGCATCCTTGGGAGCGTCGTATCGACGGAACCGCCAGGGAAATTCATGATCAAGTTCAATCACTGCTGTCCGTTGACTGGGCGCAATCTTATTTCTGGAAACAACAGGGAAAATACGAGGGGATGGTACATAATGTAAACAAGTGAGCTTCTAAATAAAACCAGTTACCTGGAGAGGTTATATCTCCTGTTTGTCGTTACTACATTCTGTCATATCGTCTACTTAATCCCCCCTTGCAGACTGTTCGCACATGCGGATCTCGCGGGCGTCGTAAAAAGAAGTACAAGTTTGGCCAGTATAGGAGGTACACGGGTGTATTTGTGATGAGGTCCTTCAAGCAGTCGCCTAACAAAAACAAAATGCTCCGTGTCCTACCCTACATGTGCTTCCAAGCAACCTAGCAACCTAGCAACCTAGAGCTGCTCTGTTAAAGCTTTCATGACACGTGCGTAAAACTTGGCGGCGTGAGGCCTGGGAAAGGTGATGTCTTCAACGAGGTAGTCCGGAAGCATGTCGATAAGATCTCGGTCACGGTTAGGGTCGAGCTGTGGCATGTAAAGGAATTGTGCCTCGTCGAAATTGTCTGAAGCGTCGTTTGCAATAGAGAGCTTGAAATGGAGGGCTGCATGGAAGAAAGCAAGTTAGTCAATACACCCCAGCGGATGATGACAGAGGGGGCGAAACGCACTTCCATTGCGCCCAGTTTGGATGCAATCGTAAACATCTGCGGCTCCATCGCGCTTGACACCGCGCACGATGAGGCCGGTGAGATCGCCGTACAGGTCCTCCTTTAGCTGCGCAGAGAGGGTGGCCTGTTGCTGTTGCTGGGCAGTGCTGGCCATGCCGCCTTTGATGGTGCTTCCAGGTACCGTCTTGGCGACAGCCGAAGCCTCGGCAGACCTCGCCGCGCTGAGCTTCATAGAAAGTGCCTTTATCTCAGTCTTTGACTCGGATAATGAACCTGTGAGCGCTGTGACGCGGGATTGTAGTTCGTCCGCCCGGGTCGAGCTAGCGTCGAGCTGCTTCTTGAGAATGGCGGCTTCCTTGGCCTCTTCTTTTTGCGCGACAACCTCGGACTTGAGAGTAGAAATAAGTTGTTCGGCAGCTATCGAATGCTTTGTCAGTACATTGACCATGTTCAGGGAGCGGTGGAAGATTACCCTTAGCTTTCTCCTCCATCTGTTTCTTCAGACGATCAAAGTTGCGCTCGGCTTCCCTAACGGCTACCTCTTTGAAGTCGCGATATTTGGCCTCTAAGTTTTCATACTTTTGTGTTATGTCCCCTAAGCGGCGACGCAGCGCTGGGTCACCGCCCTCCGATGAAGACGATGAATATCCCGGCCGTTTCGACGGGCTCGAGGGGATCTGGCGAGGCTTTTCCAGGGGGTCCGAACCTTGCCGAGTCGGCGAATCCTCAGCCAGATCGTCGTCTTCATCGCCTGAAGTAAGGTGCTGAATCTGCGGCAGCTGTGTCTCCGGTATTTCTGTCGTGTCGGTGTCTTCCTTCACCACTGGGTCTGTCTTCTTTGCCGAGGGCTTTCTACCGGCTGTCGCGCCTCGCGTGGGCTTGACAACCTCCTCCACCTCATCTTCAGGGGCTGGCTTCTTGGGGCGCCCACGGGCGGGCTTTGATTTGACCTCTGGCACCTCCGGCGCATCTTCCATGACAGCATCCTCCTCCCTTTTCCCGGGATCGTTCTTCTTCCGCCCCCGTGCAGACGCCTTTGGCTGCTCGTTGCTTGACTTCTCCACCAAAACAGTACGAGATTCATCTTCTTCCTCAGCTGCCTGTTCGATCGCGGCGGCAATCCGACCGCCATTGCGACGCGCCGCGGCTTTCTCCTTTTGTGCGGGTTTGGTGACTTTGTTTGCGGCTGCTCGGCCGCGAGTGCCCTTGGTTGCAGGTGCCATTACGTGACCGATTCGTTGTTTCGATTTGTTTTTCGCAGAGACCGCCGGTTTTGTGGTGCTGAATGCGTTGCCACCGAGCCCGTCCTCCGAGTCCGAATCCACCAACTCCAGCATTTGTGACGAGCGGGGAATTTGCGTCCGCGACATCGAACAGCGCGCGGTCAGTTGCGTATTTGTGATGGGATTATGGTCTGCCCGGGCAATCTCGCTACGGTGCACTAGCGATGCAGTCCTTTGGAGCAATGACTCGTGGTTGCGAAAGCTTGTGTGGAGATATGCGTATAGACGAGATGCATGAGTTGTTGCCGCCCTGCGAAAGTAAACAAATGGATTGCGACGCGGGGCAGGCAGGGAGCGCATTCTCCAAGGGGACTGCCCCCTGCATGCCGCCAGCGTCAGTGCATCGCCAAGAAGTTCCTTGACGATCCGGGTGTGGCTGATGCGTACCCAGATGCACGCATGGATGTCAACTTTGTCTCAGACTTTATGCTATCTACACAACTCCTCCCATGAATAACATTAAGCTCTACACAATTCTAGTAGGTTAGCATAAGATCGGATGACACGACAGTGGTGAACAGCTTTGCAACGTAGAGTAGAAACCGGTACCAGAGCCCCAGCCGCCCCGTGAATGTCCAGGCCAATGACAATCCACCATTGCTTCCAGCCACTGTGGCGCTAAGAACCTGGTTTTGAGGACCTCGGACAGCGTGCATCAGCCAGAGATCGCGTACCCATGCCATAATCTTGCCGAACAACAGCACTTCTTGGTCGGCAATGTTCAACGGCCAATATCTCTAGAACCGAAATATCTCCTGCGCCCCCCATCGACTCCGGACTTTGAACATTCGCGGCCGTCCCAGTCTTCGTGTGGCGTCGCTCGGCGCACCATGAGCGATCAAAGGCGATATAAGGACTTTGTGTCGGGACTCGTCATCGTCGCCGGCGTGAGTCCCCAGCCCATGCATAACCCCGACTGGATAACCCGATTCTAACCCGCTTCGCCAGGCAGTATCTACCTACTTCCTATTTCGCGACTTCGTTGGACCCTACTTCGCAAAGCTACTCGACCCAGACAGAGAGAAGCACGAACAAGCAAGGATCAAGGCCGAGGCCAACCTCCAGAGGATTCGACGGTTACGTCGGGAGCCACAGGTCGAGGGCGAAGATGGCAGCGACGGATCTCATCACGCGTCAAAAGTCGATGCCTTGGTCCTCAACGAGTATGAAAACCAGGTAGCCCTCGAGGTCGTCGCACCTGAAGACATACCAGTCGGCTTTGCCGATGTCGGCGGCCTCGAGGACATTATCGAAGAGCTCAAAGAAGCCATCATCTACCCACTTACAATGCCGCACCTGTACTCTCATGGCGGGCCCCTGTTATCTGCGCCCTCTGGGGTGCTGCTTTACGGGCCACCAGGCTGCGGGAAGACGATGCTGGCCAAGGCCGTCGCTCATGAGAGTGGGGCATCGTTTATCAACCTGCATATCTCGACCCTCACAGAGAAGTGGTACGGCGACTCAAATAAGTTGGTCCGAGCTGTATTCTCACTGGCGAACAAGTTGCAACCTGCAATCATCTTTATCGACGAGATCGACGCTGTCTTAGGTACCCGCAGGAGTGGCGAGCACGAAGCCAGTGGCATGGTGAAAGCTGAGTATGTTGCTGGCTCCTCGTGGCGCTGTCCACACCGCTAATTTTTTTCCAGATTCATGACTCTCTGGGATGGTCTAACATCTACAAATGCCTCCGGCTCCCCTTCCAGGATCGTGGTGTTAGGCGCCACCAATCGAATCAACGATATCGACGAAGCCATCCTTCGGCGAATGCCAAAGAAATTCCCAGTTCCTCTCCCCGGGGAAGAACAGCGACGCCGTATTCTGCAACTAGTTTTGGGCGATACCAAGCGAGACCCGGGCTTCAACCTCGATTACATCGCCAAGGTTACGGCGGGAATGTCTGGCAGTGACATCAAAGAGGCTTGTCGAGATGCCGCAAATGCACCAGTGAGAGAGTACATTCGTGAACGCCGTGCCTCGGGCGCATCGATGGCGTGGGTGAATCCTGAAGATGTACGTGGTATCAGGACGGATGACTTTTTCGGCAGAAAAGGGGGCGGACAGATTCTCATGGAGAACCATGCACGGCGACGCGCCAGCAGCGCGGCAAAAGCGCAGTCTATATTATCCATAGACGCCTTTACCGAGTCATTCGATGAGGAACAGGCATCGTTGTCTCCGGATTAAGCATGATCCGTCCGAGAAAAGGCGGAAAGAGGTAGGGTCGTGCATTCCAATTGCAGAGCCAAGCGATAGACAGGATAAATACGGAGTTTCACAGAGGATAAAGGACTAGCGTCTAGTTTAGATAGCCTTCGCTGTATGATAGGCAGTCAACGATGCAATGGCCATAACCGTCTCAAGGCTCGATATTTGGTACCCTGGACGGCAAACTGTGGAAGGTCAGATGAGGAGCTACTCTGGGCTGATACCTTGCCGCAGTTGTTCCCCGGCCGCGCCCGTCACTCCATCCGCCCATTGCTTTCTCCTAACGAGTTTCCGAGCGGCCCGCATATGTGTGCTAGTAGGTACCTCCGTTACTGCCTCACTAGCAGAAACATATGAAGTCAACAATATTCCCCGCAAAGCACCTCAACAGGCGCGGCCTCCAGGCGTACACGCTTCAGGTCCTTCCAGGAGGACCTTTGCGGGTGCCTCAGGGTCCCTGGACTCCGCCAGAGGTAAGACGCAGCTCAACACCCGGTCGACCCCCCTTGCCCATTGCGCCGGTGATTTGCCTCGTACGACGTATGGAGGCTACGGCTACCAGCCAGACATATAACGACCATAAATCTTGCGGTCAGGGAATAATGTCCTCGGTGGGAGCTCTAGCACGTCATTTTGGTGCCCCACAGTGGTCGCGCAATCGTGAGATAAGGAGGTACCTATCACTGCCCTCCATTTCCGCGTGGAAAGTAAGTTTCTTGTAATCAGCAAACCTTCCCCTCCGGACTCGGATGGAAAAAGCGGTCGGCCTGCAAGGGGCAATTAGGGCAATTATTGGACTGTCGCAGAACCTGACCCAACGGGAAGGACTGACTGAGGTCTGTGACCGTGTACTTCGTACAAAGCTTAGGGAATCCCGACCTACCTTCTTGCCTTCCTTCCCTAAGCCCCATCTTTGCCTCCCAGTGTTCCTAGTCCTCCTCGGGCAAATCAATGTATCTCAGCTTCTGAAGCACCATCGCGTGGTCATCTGTTGTGCCACCCTAGCCCGCAGTCGCGATCGGATCACCAATCGCGACCCCTCCCTCCTCCTCTTCCCTCCCCGCGTTCAACTGTCCAAGTGTCGGCAACGCCTCCGCCATTCGAGATGGCCGCCCCGAGTGACAATAGCCCGACCATGCAGGGCAAAAGTAAGGCTATCGCGCGGGTCGACGTTGATGGCCACGATCTCCCACCCTCGCCCGCACCGTCCAGTCCGCAGGTCGGCCGCAGGCGGTACGCCTTAGCAACTGAGCTCGTCTACACCGAAACCAAGGACCAGTATGGTGCCTCGAGCATTCCCATCTACCAGTCTGCAACCTTCAAGCAGACTTCGTCCAACGGAGGGAGCGAGTATGACTACACCCGATCCGGCAATCCCACTCGCACGCATCTGGAGCGTCACCTGGCCAAGATCATGAATGCCACGCGCGCGTTGGCTGTCAGCTCCGGCATGGGCGCATTGGATGTCATCTCACGCCTCCTGCGGCCGGGCGACGAGGTTGTCACCGGCGATGATTTGTATGGGGGTACGAACCGGCTGCTCACATATCTGAAGAACAACCAGGGTGTCGTAGTTCACCATGTCGACACGACCGACTTGGCCAGTGTGCGGGCGGTACTGAATGACAAGACAGCCATGGTATTGTTGGAAACACCTACAAACCCGCTCATCAAAATTGTCGACATCCCCACCATTGCACGAGCCGCCCACGGGGCCAACCCCAAGGCGCTTGTCGTCGTCGACAACACTATGCTCTCCCCCATGCTCTGCAACCCCCTGGATCTCGGCGCCGACGTCGTCTACGAGTCGGGAACCAAGTACCTCTCGGGACACCACGACATCATGGCAGGTGTCGTTGCGTGCGCCGATCCGGAGCTGGCCGACAAGATGTACTTTACCATCAACGCTACGGGCTGCGGGCTCTCACCCAACGACTCGTTCCTTCTCATGCGGGGCGTCAAAACGCTGGCCATTCGCATGGAGAAGCAACAGGCCAACGCGCAGCGGATTGCCGAGTTCCTTGAGTCTCACGGATTTCGTGTCCGCTACCCGGGTCTGAAGTCTCACCCGCAGTACGATCTCCATTGGTCTATAGCAAGGGGTGCCGGCGCTGTGCTCTCGTTTGAGACCGGGGATGTTACCATCTCGGAGCGCATTGTCGAGGCCGCTAGGCTTTGGGGCATTAGCGTCAGCTTTGGCTGTGTAAACAGTCTCATCAGCATGCCCTGCCGCATGAGCCATGCAAGCATCGATGCCAAGACCCGGGCAGAGAGGCAGATGCCCGAGGACATAATCCGGCTTTGCGTCGGCATCGAGGACGTGAACGACCTCATCGACGATCTATCCCGTGCAGTAGGTTGCGTCACCCCACACACTGGATGGCTTGTTCTAACAACCTCACAGCTCGTCCAGGCAGGTGCGGTGAGCTTGACAATAAATGATTTTCACGCCAACGAGGGCAGCGGGGAGGTCTCGCCGTCAGCTTAGAGATTTGGACAAAAAACGTTTTGAGGGAGATGCATGGCTTTTCATCGCTTACGCTGTACATAGGACCGGGCATGAGATCATGATGCTTTTGAATGGGGCGTTTCACTTGGGCGTGGAGGGACAGTATGGGCAACATTGGTATGACTACGGGGTGCATCAGAAGACTCAAAAATATCATGGGAATGGCTTGTTTGCTTCTCTTGAAGACATTGTTGGTTTGGAAATGTTGGAAGCCATAAGATGCTGGATTAAATCGCCACTGAAAAACAGCGAAAGACAACATTCTGAGAGAAATATGGACGGCTTGGGAGCAAGCTGCGCCCAGCATAAAGTCTCATGCCAACAATGGGATGAACGGCACAGCTGCAGCACCCATTGAGTGTCTCTTTCTATCCCTTCAGTGTGTGATCTTCAGTGCTCTGAATCAGGCTTGCTCGGGGCCGAGTTGAGGAGAATTTCAGCCACGGTGATCTTGCTCCGCTCGTTGGCGAGAGACCAAGAGACGAGCATAGGGGAGGGCCCGGGTGTGTTCTTCTTCGTGGTGCTAGTCACCGTAGTAGTGGCGGTGGTGGTGGCGGCGGTATTGTTGTTATTGGGGGTGTAGTTTCTGTTGGCAATGTCAACGATAGGTCCAGAGTGCTGGCCGGTGTTGATGTCGTAGCGGTGGTGATGGTGGCTGTCGTTGCGGTTGTTTGTCGATGTCGATGCGCGAGCGTCTCCTCGGACGCTGTGAGGCATCGTCACTCCGGTCACTTTTGTCTCCTGTTCTGTTTTTTGTTTCTGGTTCTTTCTGAGTTGGGTTGTAGAGACTGAGAGTGCTTGAAAGGGTTGTTTGTGATGTGGTCGGCTTGTGATGGGTGATGGGGCGAGGGACGGGATAATACGAGGAGGGAGGTGTTTTGTTGCTAGAGGTGAAGAAGGCAGAGGCAGAGGCGCAAGTAGTGATAGGGAGACGGAGACGTCGGAGTGAAGATGGGATAGGGAGATAGAATAAACACGAAAGGCCCTCAGGGCACGCCCGGTGAGGGAGTGCCTTGTAATGTATGGTGAGAAGTGAGAGATCCTCAGGACTCTTGGCTCCTTCGCCCTGTTGGTGGAAGGAGGGTCGTGATGCTTATATACATGTCTTATATATATATATCCACGTTACGCCTTTTTTTTGCGTTCCGAGCTAAGCTTGTCTGGGTTGGCTGGGAATGGTGACTACCTCAGAAAGGGGTTGGTATTACCTTCTGTTCAATGAATGTCCAAAGGGGACGAGCGATGGCAGAGGCAGGTGACTGGGGGAGGAGGCAGAGGTCCATGGTGTATCACCGTACCTCTGTCAAGGGTCTTCCGTAGGTAGAGTAACAGGAATACTGCCTCTAGCGTCCATATAAAGAGAAATCACAGCGTCACACATCTCGCTTCGGCTCCTGCTTTTCTGCGCTCGTTCGGGGTGGTCGCTATGATGGAGAAGCCGTATAGGCCAGGGAATCCACCGGAACCATTACCGTGTTACCCACGCTCTAGGTTACATGCCAGGAGATGAACAGAAATATCCAGCGGCATTCCGCGTGACCAATCCAGGTGAATTCCCTCGCATCGCCGCCGAGCGGCCATGGCCGCGTTCTGGATTTGCTGCCTCAGCACCAGGGAATCTTCCAAAAACCGGTAGGTATGGAGGCAAACAGTCCCGTACCATCTCGGCGGGATTCCCAGGGCATGCAACACGACCCAGGTTTGCCGTTCCATCTCTTGCTTAATGGTCTGCTGGGTTGAGTTGGCGGGTGGCCCGGAACCCTTCTAGAATGTGATTCAACCACAGTGCATCCTCCTGGGCTCGGATCTACTTCCGATAAAGCCGTCCTTGCCGTTGCCGCATTGGCTGTCACCGGAGTGGCTAGCTTTCCCCCAGTTTTCGTGCGACTCGGCCGTACAGCGAAGGTGAAATCCGCTCGTCCTGCTTAGTGACACCCTTCTCTGTTGTTTCCCTGACATCTCCCGAGCCTCACCGTCCTTTCCCGTATTTCTTCTCATTTTCTTCGTCGACGACTCAGCGATCGTCGTTGCCCGGGCCTTGTCGAGGCAGCAGCCTGGAAGGTTTGGAAGGTCCCCGATTCGTCACCCGGAGCCCTAGCGAACGCCACAAACGCTGTCGCGCTCCCGGGCGAGAGTCGTCACACTTTAGGTCAGAGGTTCGGCGAGTTGTGTGGGTGAAGGATTCGTGGGGGGATATTTGCGCCATGTGGTCGCACGAAATAAGAACAAACGGCGCCTCATTCCTGCACTTTCGTCTGCTAGTGCTGCCAGCGAAGCGTCGGACGGCACATGGTCCCCTATCTGCTACACTCTGTGCCATCCCTTGCTTCCCAAGGCCCTGCTCGGCGCAGTCGGGGGAGAACCGAACGTGTCGGATGCAAGTCCGGAGACCGCATTCTGCAACGAGCGCATATGCGTCTTGCCCAAGGCAACCGGTTCAACCTGTCGTCTCGGTTGCTCGAAAAGAGATCCTCGTTTAGTCTTGCCAGATCTTGCCTTATTCCCTATCTGTC
>Ga0247769_1000044_pt1 | contig 19533 bp, 25 predicted proteins | sample UWRJL166409R6_FD_179942 | JGI IMG/M metagenome (GOLD analysis project Ga0247769, IMG submission 179942) | Plant litter microbial communities from Arlington Agricultural Research Station in Wisconsin, United States - UWRJ-L166-409R-6 | ecosystem: Environmental > Terrestrial > Plant litter >... | reverse complement strand
TTGCGGCTTACGTATGGTCAGCCGCGGAACGGGAGACGATTTTGCGCGCCTCGTTGATCTCGGCGTGGAACTGGAGGGAAAGATCGCCCTGATCCGATACGGCTCCATTTTCCGGGGACTGAAGGTCAAGAATGCCCAAGATCATAGCATGATCGGCGCCGTTATCTTCACCGACCCGGTCGACGATGGGAATATCACGGTGGCGAAGGGCGTGCCTGCCTATCCCGGTATGACTTTGTGCTCTGGACCAGGATCATTGAGGGCTGACAATTCCGTACGTACCTAGATGGTCCCGCGAGGCACCCCGACTCCGTTCAGAAAGGCTCTGTCCTGTTCCTCTCCACCTACCCAGGAGATCCGACGACGCCTGGATACCCTTCCGTTGAGGGCGCAGCGCGCGCTGACACATCGTCGGTTACACCGAGAATCCCATCGTTGCCCATCTCCTACAGGGCCGCCCAGCCGTTGCTGCAAGCACTAGACGGCCACGGGCTCGAGTCCCAGGAAGTAAATCGCACAGGCTGGAAAGGGGCTCTCGAGGCAGAGTACCGCACTGGGCCAGCACCTGGGGTGACCCTATCGCTTGACAATCTGATGGAAGAGAAGATTACGCCGATTTGGAACGTCATTGGTTACATCAACGGCACCAACTCGGACGAGACCATTGTCATTGGCAACCATCGAGACACGTGGATGATCGGTAAGGAGCTAAGCTAGGATCGTACGGAGGCGTTTTTGATTGCTGACCTAGGTGTCGTACCAGGCGGGACTGGTGACCCGAACTCCGGATCGGCTATTCTGGTAGAGCTTACCAAGGCGTTCAAGAAGCTCTTGGATGCTGGATGGAAGCCGAAGCGAAATATGTCAGTTCCCTCTTTTGTCATCGAGATTATGGTGCTGACGTCTCATATGCCAGTGTCCTTGCATCATGGGACGCAGAAGAATATGGTCTGCTTGGCTCAACAGAGTGGGTTGAAGAGCACGTTAACTGGTTGACCGAGACAACTGTGGCATATCTCAACATCGATGTCGCTGTCTCCGGCCCCCGGACTGTGCTCGGTGCAACTCCCGAGCTCCACACCATTGCGACGGAACTGTTCAAGAAGATTGTCTTTCCCAATTTCGGCAGCTTCAACAAGAGTCTCTACGACGCCTGGCAAGATGACAATGCCGGCGAGGCACATGTCGAAGTGCTTGGCAGCGGTAGCGACTTCACCGCGTTCTTGCATTCTGGAATCAGCTCAGTATGTTCGAGCTCCGCTTGTGCCTTGCACAACTAACACGTCCTGCAGCTTGATATTGGGGCCGGAAATGGCATCCAGGACCCTGTTTGGCACTACCACAGTAACTACGACACATATCATTGGATGGCAACATTCGGAGATCCCGGTTTTCACATGCACGCCGCTATGGGGCAGTATTTGGCTCTTCTCGCCTTCCATCTTCTCGACGATGACCTCATTCCATTTGACCTACCGAACTATGCCATCGAGCTGCGGGCTTACTATGAGGACCTTGTCGAGAACATCGACGCATCAGGCGAGGAACTTGACGTATCCCCGATCGCTTCGGCGATTGATGTCTTCGAGAAGCGGGCGAAGGAAATCGATGCTCAGGCGAAGCAAGCGGTGTCTCTGGGCGACGAGAGGTTGATCAAGCTTGTGAACAGCAAGTACCGCGACTTTCAACGGGGGTTCGTCTCCCAGGGAGGGCTTCCCAACAGAGAGTTTTTCAAGCATGTTGTGACAGCGCCGGGGCTCGACACAGGTATGGTTCCCTCATGTTTATGACCTGGCAGTTGCTGACATATTGTAACCCAGGATACGCCGCGGTAACATTCCCGGGTGTCTCCGAGGGAGTTCAGTATGGAAACTTCTCAATCGCTGAGGTGTGGGTATCCAAGACAGCAAGGGGAATTGTCCGGGCTGCTGAGATTCTCGCCATCTGAGCACAAAGCCAGATGATTTTAGCGGGAACCCACCCCAGTCATAATTTAGACATGCCATAATTTAATGTTTCGCAATAGGTAATCCATAGTAATCCATGCAAACAGTTTGTCTCAACTGCACTTGAAGCGGTTGACACTCCCATCCTGCCATCCAATCCGCCGTGGTGTTGTTAAACGGTTATTTTACAGTGTCTATTCATTCTCTAGGTATTATCCCTTGCCAGGGACGATTGTCAATCGCTCCCCCTTGGTGGGCGACACAGGATCAGTTTCGAATGTTTCGAGTCATCCTTGTAGTGCAAAAACTTGGCCGATAACGGGCTGTTGAGCTTGCATGCGGGGTAAAACTCGTGCTGAGCGCAAGACCCGATGCCTGCCGACCTGCCGACAAGGGTCAATGACAGTGGTGTCATTGGTTGCCCTCTGTCCGGTGCGAGAGTGTTCCAGCCCAGGGCATATGCGTGGGGGAGCTTCGAGGCCTCCGCGAGAGACGAGAGATGCCACAACGTCGCTGCCGTGACTCGCAGGTGTCGAGGTCATTGTCATTCTTATGAGCCCCACGAGCATGGTAGGTACACAGTACCTAATCCAGTCGGTAAGTCACCAAGTCCGAGTCGATTCGGACTCACAGAGAATTGCTTCGAAACCTGATAAGGAGGCAATCCCTGAAGCCCAAGTGGTGTTCCAGTTGCAGGCAGTCAGCGAATCAAGACCATGTAAGGCGCAGCACAGGTGCCTTAGTGTGCTGCGGGCTGGATTACTTCCCCACCTTCTGTTCTGCGAGGACGCGGTCAATTCCATGATCCGCGTTAGCCAGGGTGGTCGTGTTCCGTCGCGCAGGTCCATTACCATAGGGGTTGACCTCAGTTCGCCCCTTATGCGGGGCCTCTGCTCACTTATCAGCTCACCTGTCTGCGATGCCCATTGTCTCTTTCCATGCTTGATACCTAACCTTCCAGTCGAGCTAACGACGACGTTGTCGTCAAAAACTGATTGACCAGCCTCACCACGTTGGCAGGAAGGCACTATGGCAAAAACGCTTCGGGTTGCTGTCACTCAGTCTGAGCCGGTCTACCTAGACTTGGCGGCCTCCATCGACAAGGCATGTAATTTGATCGCCGAAGCGTCGCGGAATGGAGCGAAACTTGTCGCCTTCTCCGAGTGCTGGGTCCCTGGCTACCCGGCCTGGATTTGGTAGGATGACTTGGTTTCCCTGTCCCAATCATTGAGAAGGCCGCTGACACATTTCCTTGCAAGGGCACGTCCGGTCGATCCTGAGCTACACACTCAGTATATCTACAACTCAGTCCCGAGCCACGAACAAGCACTTGACCGGGTCAAGGCCGCCGCGAGAGAGAATGCCATTGCTGTGGTCCTGGGCTTCGCTGAACAGAGCCCTTCCCACAGCGTCTACATCGCCCAAGCTATCATCTCCCCCGAGGGTGAGATCCTCTTACGTCGCCGCAAGATCAAGCCTACTCATATGGAACGCACCATCTTTGGCGACGGATCGGGCGGGGACTTGAACAATGTTGTGGAAGTGGATTTCGGCGAACACGGCAAGGTCAAAGTTGGATGTTTGGCTTGCTGGGAGCACACGCAGCCACTTCTGAAGTACCACACAATCTCCCAGGGGGAGACAATCCACGTCGCCATGTGGCCACCACTCGCTCCGACATCTGGGGTGGAGGATCCAGGTCTTTGGAGCATGTCGGCCGAGGGCTGTCAAAGTCTCTCCCAGACATATGCTATCGAGAGCACCACCTACGTTCTGCATGCCACGGCCGTTTGCGGACAAGAAAGCATCAACGTCCTCAAAACGCAGGAGGGTATCGTGTGTCGGACTCCCGGGGGCGGTCACAGTTGTGTCATTGCGCCAGACGGTCGCCGACTGACAGCTCCATTGGGGGATGGCAAAGGTGTGACAGAAGGGATAGTGTATGCAGATTTAGACCTGACCAAGACCGTGGCAGCGAGGGGTTTCCTTGACGTGGTTGGTCACTACAGCCGGCCTGATCTACTGTGGCTTGGAGTTGACAAGCGTCAGAAGGAAGCTGTGGTGCCAGTTAGGGAGAATGCATCCGGCCAGGACAAGTCCTGAGTACTGGAGACCATTAGGGCCGCGTCAGGAACTTGGTCGTTCACACCAGTGCTGGCCCGAACGAGAATTATTAGCGTTCGCATCAAGACCGACCCCCCTCCTGGCTCGTCGGAAATATACGGCACCATCATATAACTCGGCTAACGACGTTGGCCGATACACTAGTCACTTTTACATCTTACACGGCGAGCCCCGCACCATCGCCAGACAGGGTTTGGACGGTGGATGGTGGTAAGATGGAAGGCAGGGTGGCCCAACGTTATCCTCGCCCCAGCTCGGATCCGCCCGATGGGCTGGATTTCTTAGCTGGGGTTTGTCCCAAGGGCGCCATCGTCACATTGTGGGTGGATTAGCTCAAGTCAGGGTGACACATCGTCAGCAACCTCTGCTCTTCCCGTTCTTTCCGCTACATGCGCCTGTATCCGCACCAATATTAACCACCCGTGCGGGGTGTTTTCTTGGCGAAGTTCCCTCATGTCGTACGATGTTCACCCGCATCCGGGACTCCAGCCACCATTGGCAGCAAATATGCGGCATCAGGACAAGGCTTGCCCTCACGGCAAGTTCAGATGCACCTACGACCCGAGGGACACTGACTAGATCCGGCCTTGATGGCGTTTTCCCCTTGGAACTTTCGAGGTCCACACTTTACTTACTCCATGTTTTAGGTAGTAGAGGTGTGATGAGGGGTGGCTTTTGCGCTGTGCATCACCAGACAGGTCACACCAACGGTTTGGGACTTGCTCTGCAATTGCATCGACTGGCTAGCGACCACAAGGCTCCGTACTATCACATCTCACTGATGCTCAACCACAATGAGTCACACAAAGGTCTCTCAATGCAATAGCTCAGGAGAGCCCGACGTGGTTCAAACAACACCCGGCGTGTCGGGACTGGTCTCAAGACACGCCTCGCTTGATCATTGGACGGGAGGTTCACCGCCAACCCTCCAGGCTACGACCATCAGGCACTAATAACGAATGCGCGTTTGTGCTTGAGGCCCAAGTGAGGAGGCAGTGGGAAGAGTACGGTCAGGTGGTGGGTTTCCAGATTTTAGAAGCACATGGTAAGCGTGAAACTAGATCAGGACAAATGAGTTGGAGAGCCCTTAGGTGATTCCGAAATACGACATCCATCCAAATCGCCGCTGCGCGCCCTATGTTCACGCTCTGCTGAGACTTGGTAGACTCGACTCTTTGGTGCAATATTCGAAAATGCTGGTCTCGGCTGTCCCACAGCACCTGCAATGCCCTCGCACCAGGTCGGCACGGCTGCCGGACCGCTTCCGGCCTCCCTATCCATCGTATAGCGTACGATTCTCCGAGAATGCCTCCGAACTGGTTGTCGCCATTATCGGTGCACAGTACAAAACCGCTTCGGATGTCGACGGCGAGGCGCGGTCGACGCTCTCGATCTTTCTCGAGTCTCCCGCCAGCCCACCTTCGTTCTTCGAATGGGCATCTGTGACGGACAACCAGGAATACTACAACCTGACAGCTTTGGCGTATTGGCCAAACAAGGGTGCCTACGACACTTGGTCTAGTCAGTCGGGATTCCAAGACTGGTGGCTCTCTCTGGATCCTAAGCTCTGCCGACATGGATGGTTCCTGGAAGTCTTCTTCCCGCCGGTGACGCGATTTGAGACGCTGTTCAACACCACCAACACTCCCGAAGGGTCTGCCCACATGGGTCAATGCATGAGCGACGAGGTCCAAGAGCATGGATACTGGGGTAGTATGCGTGACCGTCTTCCCGCTTCCCAGACCGATGAGCTTGTCGGAGATACTGTCGCAGCGGACGACTTTCGGGGCGCATCTCAGGCCAAGGCCGCCAGGGTGGTTGTCCCGGGAAAGAACAACCTTGCAGTTATACGTTCAGGGCAGGACTGGCTTGACACAACACCAGATGAGAGAAAGCTGTATCTCGAAACGATGCACCCTGTTCTGTTGAAGGGGATGGACTTCTTGCGAGACAAGGGCAAGGAGGTGGGGTGCCACAGCTGCCGATTCATGGAGATTGTCGATCCAGTGTCTCTCAAGGCGGATAGAGACCGCACCTTCGGACTTGCATACTTTGACGACCTCTCGTCCCTCGAGCGCTGGTGCAAGGAGCATCCAACACACCTTGCCATTTTTGGAGGGTTCCATCAATATGCCCGGAGGTTGCAGAATAATGTTTCCCTTCGAGTGTTTCACGAGGTCATGGTACTTGAACCGGTACAACAGCGGTTTGAGTACATTGCTTGTCATCCCGGAACAGGCATGCTGATGACGTACCGGGGGTAAGAAACCTTGGTGAGGGCGAGAACATGTATCCAGAATGGAGCGCAGAAGAGAGATTCATACAAGTATTCCTGAGAGGGAGAGACAGCTCGTTGTGACGGGCCTCTAGCTTTTTTGTACATGCCACAACCTAGACGCTACCTTAGGTAGGTCTGTCTATTGCCTGCGCTGGTGTTTATGGCCAGGGGTAAAAGTGTCTTGGGTGCATGAAACCAAGACGCTACATGTATTCATCTCCACAGGGGTGAACGTTATGCCGGAAGGGAGTCATTTACACGACGGCACAAAGTTGCCGGAAGACCCGCACGCATATGAAATCTATTCGAGGTATTTGATAACCTTGATCGTTGCTTTTGGGATAGATCGACAGTATTTGGCCGACGTCTTTAGCCTGGGCAATCTCACAGAGTTGCACCCAAGGACGCAAGTCGCTCGACAGACGCCAAGAGCTGTATTGCTGAACTGTATCGTTAGTGGCCGGGCCAACTCTAGTCTGGTACTGCTGCAATAGAGACATTGCTTATCCGTCGACTAAGGAAATCGATACTTCTTGCAGCTGGCTATAGATTGTAATACGACAACAATATGTTGTCATTGTCATTCCACAGCTTCAGGTCTCCACGGGCTGCTCTGGGCCACTGAGGCTGTGAAGAGCATCATGACGGCCGAGACAATAGGCGAACTTGGTTTGATGCTGATTATGTAAAATCTTCATGATAGTCAGCTGTTTTGTTATGGCGCAGCCGAAGATTTTCATGAGGTATCAATATCCCATTACACAAAGAGCGAGACCCCATCAAGCGCTCCTCATTTATCAACACCGACGATGCAACCAAAATGTGTCACCATGATTTAGCATCGGGATCAAGATCTCGCCGTCTTACGGACGATGCCATGTCTACCAGTTGGGGATATGACGAAATGGATTCAGCAAGGTAGAGGGTTAGTTTAGTTCGAGTATATAACCACGATGAATCTCAGGCATTCAGAACCACACAGGACAACAACCTCTTCAAACCTTCAAACAGCACAGAACCAGCCTCTTCAACCCAGCTTAAAATCGTTCACCATGCAGCTCGCGTACATCTTTGTCGTCATCGCCGCCGCCCTCGTCCAGGCAGCTCCCGCTCCGGACAGCGATGCCCCCATGGTTGCGAAGGCGGCGCTTGAGGGGGTTGCTCCCCAGGCTTGCCTGCCCGCCTCGTGCCAGTCGTTTGGCGTAAGTTGGGCCATCGGAACACCACAAATTTGAGCTAACTGAATAATCGTTTAGTGCTGCTCCGGCAACTGCGGATATTGGTGTGTAAGTAATACGTCGAACTCCTGATTTACAGTGCACCATCTGATGAAATTCATACAGCGCGCATGCGACATCAAGTATACCTGCTAGGCATCTTGAGAAGAATCTTACGGGGACTGAACGTGATCGGATTGGCCAGAGGAATGCAGGTTCACGACGCAATTCTTAACTGGTCTCCGAGTTCCAAGGGGCAAGAAGGCGAGGATTATGTACTGGGATAGTGCTAGCAATATTCGGAGATAACAACTTGTTTTAACATGGATGCTGCGCCTATTGTGATCCTCCCCGCATACAGCCTACAGACAGCTCCTAGCGTAAGGATAGGTAATTCTGAGAAAGGCACCATTCTACCTCGACGGCGTACCGACTTTGCCCGGCACAGAAGCCAAGACCCGCGTAAATGTCCATTGGGTTACAGTCCAGGCCATCAAGTTATCCTGTACTTTCCGCATTAGAAATTAGCGAAGATATGTGTGTTGTGAGAAATGATGTTATCGTTGTAAACAATAGTGTAACAAGTGAGACGGGTTTTGTCGTGTAGAAACATCAAAAGGTCCCACTTCTACCATAATCCGCTATTATGCTCGATGACGTATTAGCCTTCAAGTCGAGTCGAGGAAGTTTGTAGCAACCGGTTTAAATGTAATCCCACTTATCTTTTCCACCCCTTCCTATGCAACCCAGGATCGAAATGCCAGCGTCCCATTACACCTTTGCTAGGTATCAAACAGGGCGAGTCCTGGCTACTGCGGCTGTGACCTTGGAAGTTCGGATGACTAAGCCCAAGATGCACAAGTGCAATGGGGTTAAAGTCAATGGTCTAGTTCCAGAGGTGCCACTGTGGACTTGGGCGTTGCGGTCATTAGGCAGCTAAGAAAGACTCCATCAGAAACTCGACTCCATACTATAGAACAACATCTCACTGCGAGGTGGGAACTTTGGAAATGCTTCGGGAGGAACTATATAAGATGTGGAAAGTCGCGAGCCGATGGTTCTAAGGTTCCAAGGTTATATCCTCCAGCCTCGACTACTAGGGCTTAGATAGAATGCTGCGCACATAACTCTCGCTTGCCTGTGTGTTAGCAGGGGTGTATCTTGCTGCCGCTAGGGACGGTACAACAAATCGAGAGAACTGCCAAAACACCCCAACGTCGCGTGGGTGCTGGGGGAACTTCAACATTGACAGCGACGTGACATATACGTGGCCTAACACTGGTGTAACTCGACACGTGGGTTAATCTGCACCCTCTCAAGGTTTCTGCATGTACTGACACCTGCTATAGTACAACTTCAACGTCCGGTGCGCAACCCTCGCCCTTGATGGCGTCCCGAAGAGGATGATGACGGTCAACGGCCAGTACCCTGGACCGACTATAGAAGCGAACTGGGGGGACAATGTCCAAGTGTGTGTTTGCATCCAGTTTCACGGCATCCGTCAGCTGAATAGGAACTTTGCCGATGGCGCCGTTTCGCAGACCGAGTGTCCCATTGCCCCCCGGAGACTGCCACATTACCGCTGGAAAGCAACTCAACATGGGTCCAGCTGGTATCACTCCCACTATTCCATCCAGTATGGCGACGGCGTGTTGGGTCCTGTTGTGGTCCACGGTCTGAAAACGGCGAACTATGACGTCGATATCGGCCCGATGCTCTTAACCGACTACTATCACGAATCTGTGTTTGAGCTTGCCTACGCGTCCCTTAGTCAAGCAACTCGGCATCCCGCCCATCGCAGTGAACGGGCTCATCAACGGGAAGAACGTGCATGACCGCGGCGGAAAGCGACATGAGGTTGTGTTCACTCCGGGGAAGAAGCATCTCTTACGGCTCGTAAATACAGGCTCCGAGGTTACATTCCGCTTTGGTATCGACAAGCACAAGATGACTGTTGTGGCCATGGACTTCGTGCCGATTATCCCATACGAAACCAGCACAATCCTGCTCGCTGTTGGCCAGAGATACGACGTCATTGTGGAGGCGGATCAGGTGGCAGGTAGCTACTGGGCACGAGCTGTGCCAATGCTTACCTGTTTTGCGATCAACCTCATGTCTCAAAATGTAAGGGCTATTGTACGGTACGACTCTTCTTCAACTGGGGAACCGAGTTCGCTTGGACATGTCATGTTGGATACGTGCCGGGACGAGGACCTCGCCTGCCTCATGCCTCACATTCCGCATTCCGTTGGAGCTTCCGCCATGACGCAGGCGTTTACCGCTTTACCGCTCCCGAATACAAACGATTCGCTGGCTCTGCGGTGGCAGGTGGGCGGGCCGATCCCATACAAGTCGCCAAAGGATTCCCCAGTGTCGGACCGGATCCTCTCCACTCCACTTTTCGACCAGCTGGACATCTCCTCAAGTTTTGTACCTATCGACTTAACCGCACTGCCGAAGCACTCCTGGGTCTACATTGTTGTGGAATCCTTTCTGCCGTTGCCTCACCCCCTGCATTTGCATGGACACGATACATACGTGCTTGCTCGGGGCGGGGGTCCCTATCTCGACTCACTCATCGAGCTGGAGACCATCAACCCGCCGCGCAGGGACACGGTGAACCTCCCGCAGAATGGATTTCTGGTCCTGGCTTTCGAGACGGACAACCCGGGAGCTTGGATCTTACATTGTCATATCGAGTGGCATCTGCATGATGGTTTTGCAATGAGCATGCTGGAAGGACGAATTGGGTGAAGTCTGGGGCCAAGAAGGGGAAGCGAACGAGATGAGGCGGGTTTGCACGAACTGGAGAAGGAGCGGCTTGGAGACAAGAGAGTAGACACATGGCGTCAGCGGGCGACACTTGGATATACCTCGACGGGATAGAAGTCGCAACGGGGTCAGCTCATCTCAAGAGTGAACAAGTCATTACAGTGAGCTGTGTGCAGCACTATCACCCTATCCGTGTGACGAAAAATAGTGTTCCCGAGTAACTTAATCCGACGGTTTCTGCGTCCATCTCGTCGCACTACTTTCTATCAGTAATACTCGCAAAAATGTAGGCCGTATAACTTACCATGGATAATATGCATGGTACTTGCGATTCTTCATGTCCAATCTCATTTTTGCGAACAGAACTTGCATCTCCTCGAGGGACCATCCAAGCACCTGGGTACCCAGGTAGAGTCCGTAACCCTCAAGGCCTTGCTCGCAGCTGAGAAGGTTGAATGCGCCGACTTCTTTCCACTTTTTCTCCGCTGGCCAAGTACCCAGCGGCAGTTGGAACTCACGCTCGTTGACCGGGCCAGGGAACCCACCCTGCTTCATCCACTCGCCATTTTGACCCTTGTCAGTAACAAAGAATGTACGACCGGTCTTGACGGAGGCCTCGGCGAACATTTTGTTCCAGACGACAAAACCACTGTCCTCGGGAACATTGGCATTCTCATCCCAGAGGATGCGGATCGTGAAGTCCGTGTGTTCCAGCCAGCCCCCGGGTTTTAGACAGCGGTACGCCTCACGATATAACTTGGGCCAGTCCTCGATGCTGCCAATGAGGAAACGAAGATGGATGAAGTCGAACGTGTTGTCCTCGTACGTCCAATCCTTCGATGCGTCGTCGAGCTCGAACTTGAGGTTGGGCGGGACCCACGACGGCTGAAGGCGTTAGTACTTCCCATATGGACGAGGGTTAAGGTCTGGTACCTGAATGGGAGAAAGGTCCGTGCCGATGACTTCGGCGGCGGGAAACTGGTCCGCAAAGTCGCTGCACATAGATGTCAGTTGACATCATTTGGATATGAACGTCAGTCCAGACGAACATGGCCCAGATTCCTGTTCCTGTGCCGACGTCGAGCACCTTCTGCGGGGCTTTTAGGGGAGACAGATGAAGCTTGTTGTCGTGGATGATAAGCATCATATGATGGCTAGGATGGTTCAGCTGCTCTTCGGGATAGAGACGGGAGTTTCTAACTCACTGGATATCGAGAGCCTCGTTGTGCTTGTCATCATTAGGGTGCCTTGAACTTTCGTCAGGACAAATGAAATTGTCAGCAGCATGTTATATTCGCTGCGCACCAATGGTCGTCGTCCTTGAAGTTCTGGAACGTCCGCCCATGTACTTTGCGGAAGTTGTAGATGGTGGAGTTAAGGGACGCGGTCGACATTTCGATCGATTCGCTGTACGAGATGTCAGCAGTTGTTGTCTTCTTCAAGAAAAGAGTCAATCGCACCCGTCCCCAACACTTGAGTCTGTGTCGCCATCATTAGGATCCTGTCGCCAAGTTAGTAAAGAACAACTTGACTTCTGGCTGAGAACTAACAGCGGCGAGTTGGGCGGCTAAGGAGCCCCGATCCGGATTGAGAGTCATGGCGTCTAGGAGGGGTTCGATGAAATGCTCGCAACGCTTGCGGTTAATTGTCGAAAGAAAGGGAATCGTCCTTGGCGCAGGGAGGGAAATGTCGCGAGCATCGTTCTTAAATGCCGCCCCTCCCGAACAGGGCACCTATCCGACGCAGAGGCTTTGCGCAACGCTAGCAAGTAGCTACAGGAATCGGATGCATGAAGTTGCGTTTGGTTGGTCTGGATGCTTCCCGCATTCCCGTCATGCAGAAAGGGTGGGAAGTTATTATGGGCTGCTTCAACATACCCCGCCTCGCTGCTTGAACCTGGGACTTAAAAGGTTAGCTCCCGAACATTTTCCTGCCTTATGAGAAGATAAAAACAGCGGAGCTGTTCCATGAAAGAAAAATTGTAACAATGCAAGGCGCTCTACCCTGCGCTAAAAAAAACCTATGAGAAGCCCCCACACCTAACAACTCCGTCTCCGTCATCGGCAAAGGCAATTTAATCGTCTACCCTACGCGCTCCTTACGTACGGAACTTACATAACTAAAAGTTTAAAAGTCTCCTGCCTCTACTGTCGCTGCTGACCGGCTGGCGCTACGAAAACCTTAATGCTACGAGCTGAAGCCTTCGCCCCGGCTGTAACTAAATAAAAGGTCTAATATAGCTAAGGATAACGCATGCGACCGCAACTATAAAAAGGCACCTCTTCTTGGCCCTTATATTAACCTCTTCATTTTCTAACTTTTTTAAAAATTTATTTACCTAAAGTACTTTATTGTCACGACCCAACGTCGCGACCAGGGGTTGGGACCAGTAAGCGGGAAGCTAGGTGCCACCCGAGGTTTAACCGGGGGGGCTTCTGGTGCCCTCTCCCCATAAGGCACAGAGCACCCGATAAGGAAACAAGGTGCTCTGCGTCACTTGAGGGACTCTGGTACAGAGAACCTCAACTACCACAGAGCAAGGTACGAAGATACAAGCTATTCAGCACTTAGATAGTTCTATATAGTTCCCATCATGGCAGGCCTGATGGAAGGAAGAACCTGGTTCTTCACGCAAGCAATTACATTGTTCAAGTGTATCCTACTGTATGAGAATACGTCTCGTACTTATAGTGATAACGGCCTACAGTGACAGTGTAAGACACAGAGAGAGTGCTTGCCTCAACCTTCAGTCTTTAAGCTACCCCTAACCACAAGGTGTCCTGCCTTGCGACCTGTCTTAGCCCCCTTCCGGGTGCAGGCCGTAACATTTATACGCCTTTAATAATTAAATATTAAATAGTAACAGGGCGCATTTAAGCTGCTATTTTAAAAAAAACTAAACGTAAATTTACCTTACGTATCCTTATCTAATCAATAGCAGGGTAGCAAAACGTATACTTTAAGTGTAAATCAAACGTATAGGCTCTCCTCTTCTAGAACTAAACGCCTATTAAGCTTGCTTAGCGCTCGCTACTACGTTCTTACTTGCTTACTTAAGCCTCTAAGTTATTACTTAACGATAGAGTTTACGCTACTAAGTAGCTATAGCGATAACTCTATCTAAAGTACAAAGGATATAAACTTTTTAAATCTTTTTAACTTTTAGTACTTCCGCTCTCTCCTTCTATTCCTTAATAAATAATATACTAAAGTAAATAAATCGCTGCGTAATATCCGTAAGTATAACAAGTTTACTAATATAACTTTTATTAGCTACGTTCAATAGAATGTAGGTAGTAGAATACTACTACGCTCCGATTTAGTACGTAACGGCTAGTACGGTCGAAATAATATAAATTATAATTCCGCTAATTAAAGAACATACCTACTTAGTAAACTAAGTATTCGAAGAGGATATACAGTCCCTTCGAAAAGATAACGAGCTTATACGCCTCGTCGTATTCGGCTATAAAGTATACGGCTTAAATAATAATCTAAAGGACGTTAACAATACAAAAGATAAGGGTTAGGAAGAGGTTTTCACAGTAAAGTGCCGTAAGATGCTATAAGTAATAGCATAGATTAAGGAAATTAAGGCTATTGCAAAGGAACTAGTGGCGAAGCCTAGTAACGATAACGAATAGTTGTAATCGGATAGTAAGATAGATAGTTAATCGTAGGAGATACATTAGAATAGAAACACTCTACCACCCTACAGACTAGCCGTACATATGACGGTTGGCCCCCTCTACGTAACTAGCAAATGCTAGACACGGGCTATTAAACTTATTATGAGGGAATGAGGACAGGAGTTAGCACGTCTTAAGATGAAATTGCAGCGGAATCGATCAGGAAGTTTATTCAGGCACAACCCTCACGATCTGCGGCTTCACCCCTCGAGGATGCATCCTCCATTGCCGATCATCTGCGACACTGTGCCCCCCTCTCTCGCCATCCTTCCTGCTTTTACTCTTAACCTTCAAACCAGCATCCCCAACCTTTCCACCAAACCCATCCGCATCCTTCACCCCCTTCACCGCCGCCAAAAGCTCACTACCCAACAGTAGCGCCGCGTGCGCAAGCAGCCCCGCCGGCTCCTCGTACAACAACGTCTCATGGCTCCGCGCATACCACAATAGCAGACCCGCGACGCCGCAGAGCACAATCAGCATTGCTACGAGCGTAGCCGCGACCGCTGGGACGACATAAAGACGGGTGATTTCCGTCTTGAGCACCCCCGTGCGCTGCTCCCGCTGGTTATTCTCATCCTCGGGAACGGACCCTGCCGTGGCCATCCCTATTGAGTACACTGAAGTGAAGACATCCGCCACCGCTTTTGCGAGGAACTCCCCACGTAGCACGATGCTGTTGTCCGTACTTCTGGCCCGATTACCATGCTGTAACTGAAGCGCCCGATAAAGAGCCACTGTTCCGAAATCCGTTGTCGCCCATGTGGTCCCCGCCGAGAAGGCCAGGGAGTTGAAGAGCTTGAGTTCGAACTGGCGCCAAAAACCAAAGGCGAGGTCGCGGGAGTCGAGTGGGGGTGAGGTGGGCGTGAAGCCGAGGATTTCCGGTGCGGTGCTGTTACCGGAGAAGGAAGAGGGTACCGTTACAGTGAGGTCGCCAGCCGTGACGCGGTACCCTGCTGCGCAGGAGATGACGCTGAGGTTGGAGAGGAGGGTGGGTGAAGTGCGGGAGAAATGCCCGTAGGTGAATAGCAGGCGGCTGTACGAGGCGTGGATACCGCAAGTGATTTCGGCGGTGGTAGTGAAATAGACCTCCTGAATCTCGGCGACGGTGAATTCTTGGCTGACGGCGCAGCCGCGGTCGGTACCTGACATGATGACTTTGCCGACGATCCCGTCGGCCGTTGTAGATTGGGAGGCGTTCATACTAAATTCGGCACCTGAGGTGAGCTCGGCGCAGCTGAGGTACGCGGAGTGAGCGGTGGTGTTGGCAGTGAGAGTGGTTGTGTTAGTAGGTGGGGATCCGTCCTCAGTGTCAAAGGCGGCGAGGAAAGGAGGGAACGCGTATTCTTCGTCAGTCCATGGGATGTACCCTGCGCCATGGACAAGGATTGCCGTGACGGAATCCAGAACAGCTCTCATGTCCATTGTGCCGTTCATGAAGGACTGGTCGAAGGACCCGGTCATGGCGATTGGGATAGGCTGTTGAAAGGTGGCCATGGAGGCTACTAGCAGACTTGCCGAGAGTGGAGGAAGAATGTTGAAACTCCAGACCGCGAGCTGTGCAAGGAACAACGGCCAATGCCGGTTTTGGAAACATTTGCACAGCCGAACCAGGGAAATGAGAGCCTGGTAGTCGAGCAGGACGGTTCGGCTCGCCGGGGCGCCATCTGGGCGGGCCAATTCGATGAACGGTTGACGGCCCGAAGCTGCGCTCTGGATGGCGCCCCAATGGAGCCCTAAGCAAGTGAAGACCAGCGAAGGCAGCGCCGTCCAAAGAAGACTCAATCGCCAGGTATCACCATATGCTGTGAGAGCATAACCAACCGAGACGAAGCCATTATTTCTTCGCGAGAGCACCCAGAGTACGGCAATGGCGACCACTAGGCTGAGATCCCAGACGATGAAGAGGCAGACAGACCATGTGCGAAGGGGGATGGAAATCCATTCCTTGGGCTGACTGATGGCTCTTTCCTCTATCCTTGCTTCAGGTCCGGATGCAGGAGCTGCGTTCATTTTCGCTGGTCAACTGGATAGCTCTGTTGTCTTTTGCCATCGTGTCTCGTCAACCTTAAGCAAAGACGCGCTCATTTATCTTTCTCTGGGCCGGCGGCCGCGACGGGAGTTCCCGATACATCGCATAGCTCTCGACCAGTCTCCCATCCCAGTTTAGCAAGAGGGTCAGTATGCGACGAATCGGGCTTTGCGCGATGATGCCCCTCTTTGCCAGTTCGACCTCAGGTCCTAGAACAGAGGGGGCTTTCGCTCTTCTTTTTTGATTGGTAAAGTCGGCGGCGGAGTTCCCCAATACATCGCATATCTCTCGACCAGTCTCTCATCCTAGTTTAGCAAGAGGGTCAGGATGCGGCGAATCGGGCTTCGCGTGATGACGCCAACACCCCCTCTTTGCTAGTTCGACCTCAGGGCCTAGACCGGAGGGGTTTTTGCTCTTTTGTGCTTGGCAAAGCCGACGACGGCATTTGTCTCACCACAGCGACCAATCCACAAGGCTACAAACGCAGCCACAGATGTGCTGAATGGAGGACACCTCTGCGAGCTTTCGGACGCCGGTTGCCAAGTCGACTGATGTCGCCCGACTGATGTGTCCTTCCATCTTGGAGAAGGTCCTGAAAAGTAAGTTGGCCCGGGGGACGTCGGCCCAAGACCTCTCGCCTCCGGTCCCTAATGTTGTCTTCCGACAAACTTCATTCAGCATTCCCATACACCACCATGGCGACATCGCACCCTTCGCATTCCCGGCCGCCCCCCCAGCTCAACCGCCGCCAAATCTCTGGCAACAACACACTCAACTGTATCTCAGACGGTCTCCAAACCCTCCCAAATTGCGCCAAGCTCGACGAACTCCTCATCCGTTGCAACGATCTCGTCAATCGCAATGCTCCCAAGCAGGACATCGTCGATTGCATGTGCACCCAGGACATACTCAACGCCTACATCGGGTAAGGCCCGCCCCCCGCCGTTCCCCTTTCCTCACCTATCTAACTCCCTTATCCACTATCCAGCTGCAAAAACGACATGCGCCTCTGTTCCCTCTCCTACACCTTCGACCCCGACTTTGATGTCATGATCGCCGACTGGAACTCCGCCTGCCAACCGTACTTCACTGGAACCCGCTCCGCCCCGACTACGCCCGCCGCCGCTACCTTGACCCAAACGTACAATGAGGATAGCTGCCAGACGCTACTCGTGAGCTGCAACAAGCTGGAAACCACATTCTCATCGTGCTCCAGTGCGTTTAGCGTCACGCAGTCCGCCGACTGGTCAAGCTGCATGTGCCGGAGCGACGTCCTTTCTCTGGCATCGGAGTGCCAGGTTGATGGCGCGGTGGAGTGTTTGGGGACGACGGTGGATCCGACAACGTTGTGGGGGGTGATGTATTGTTCTGTTACCCCGACGATTCCGGTGGATGCACCGGCGGCAACCATCACATCGGTAAGTGGTGCCATTGAGTAGTGTTACCTGTTGGCTGAGAAGAGTAACTGTTAATGGCTGGTGATAGCGTCTCGGAAGCGGGCCTTCCATCTCGTTTGGGCCGGGGCCGACCACTTTGTCGACGACCCCATCAGGCGGGTCCGGGATCACGATGGCACCGATCAGGCCTCTGGCCTTGTCAGTCTTATTTCTGTTGCTATGGGCTTGAGGAACGGCGTTGAATTCGACTTCGGGCCGAGTTGATATCAGAGTTGGATAAAGAACTCAAAAGGAGAAACGCATGTTGACTCTACGAAAACAGGCATAGAGAGAATGACATCCATTTATGGGCCCTCCGTTTGCCCTGCTCTCAATTCTGATGGGTGGGTTTCCGCTACATTTCGCTATGGAGCACTCTGGTCTGGTTGTCCCCTAGTGTCTGTCACGAACCTTGCGCTGAGAAAAGCGGTACCGGGTTTTCTAGCGCAAAGGCGATGACCACTGCTGTGGAGGGAATCGGAGGAAACACGAGATGGGGTTTCGTAACTATTTGTGACGGATTATCTCAGCAGGCTTTTAGGCCTTTCGCTTAGATGTAACCCCCCCTCTGCGCCACCAATCGGAAGCCCCCACTAGTAACCACCGCCGAAGGGTCTGAGGCCAGTTTTGCGCAATACGGGCCTTGCAGTCATCAGAATGCCTCAAGAGGAATGGAAATGGGAGTTAAGCCGGGATTGGAAAACCTCCCCTTCTCCTCCTTCTAGACTCCTTCATCGGCCAGCTACAAAAACATATTTACAGAGATACATTGCCTAACGCAAACAAAACCAACATAACATTACTTTCGCACACCCTCGACACCTCTTAACTTCCCCATCCCTTTCCCCATTACCGTTAACAATGTTACCGCCGCCTGGTTTACTACAATCCTCTAACGCCCGGTCCAGACCGCGACCCTACTGGGGTACGGGTTGTAACACGTTGCTTGCGTATACGGAACGAACGTTACGTCTAGATAGACTAAAGACCGCCGCTGATTACTGTTCACCTTTTGATAAGGTTCAGACATGTAAGCGACCTGCGTTTACGGCGACAAACGCACCCTCTTTTGCAGGGCTTAGTGGTCGGGTGAAAATTCTTAGATGCAGCAGGTGTCGACCCAGCCGTGCTTTAAAACTAGCTCCCGGGCGACGTCGTAGAACCGCTGGATCCTTTCGGAAGCCTTGCCGCCGCTCGCGCGACAGGGCCGTGTCTTTCACCTCCGTCATCTGGCTGAACGAGACTTTATCCGAGCCCCAGGTGTGCGAGAGGATGGCGTACCGCGGGACTTGGGAGCCCTGGAATTCCTGGATTTCGAGCGTCGTGGTGTTAAGGAGTCGCATTTTTGGTTGGTCTTCGGATGGTTGAGAAGTGAGGCAGCTGGGGTATAATGAACTGCGGGGTTTTCAAGCCCCCCGACGCGTGGGATGCCTGGAAAGGAGAGAGCTGATGCGGGAGCCTGACGGTACGAAGGCCCGGGCTAAAACGGAAGGAAATTCAACCTCGTCCTCACCAGTGCGAGAGGGGTACAGGCGGTACTTCAACGACTTAAAGTCATTAGTAGCAGCCATGAAGATTAATTACATTTCTTTATACAACGGTCATAATGTATTTACGCTCTTCTAAATGTATGTTTTATCTCTAGTGCTCCTTTGCTCTGTCTGTCTGCTGTTGTTCCGAGCTCTCTTATCTATGTATGCTACCTTTTGCCCTCGAGTTACATGTAATGATTGCCCATGGCGGCGTGCGCCCTCCCCCAAACGAAGTGAGCATTTATTTTACACTTCAAGTCTTCCAAGGGGGTAGTCTGTTTACTTAAGCAGTGCTAGAACGCATTCATCGATAGCCCTACATAAGCCCCAGCGTAATACGTCCCTATGGGATATGGACCCCTCGGACAGGGTTGAATTGCAAAGGCTAATAGCTATCATCATTACTATTATCATTCCTAAACAAAATTTAATTCAATCCTGCGTATCCGACTTCTTCCTTTATAGCCTTATAGAAATACGTCCGCATGCCTTAACGCCGCTATTGCT
>Ga0247769_1000043_pt1 | contig 19598 bp, 18 predicted proteins | sample UWRJL166409R6_FD_179942 | JGI IMG/M metagenome (GOLD analysis project Ga0247769, IMG submission 179942) | Plant litter microbial communities from Arlington Agricultural Research Station in Wisconsin, United States - UWRJ-L166-409R-6 | ecosystem: Environmental > Terrestrial > Plant litter >... | reverse complement strand
GATAAAGATCAGCTTTTTCGACATGTGAGTTATTTCCCCGACGGCGTTATCAGCACATCCATTTATATATAACAGTACCAAAAGATAAGCGCCTTTGCGAGGCGAATTGGGTTATAGTGTTTAATTGCCTGCATGACTTTACACGTCTGTTATAATCAAGGGAGTTCAAAGAGATTACCATGGCATATTTATCGACGCAGCCATATCGTGGCACTCGAGATTATTATCCCGAAGACAAGCGTATTCAAAACTACATTTTCCAAACTTGGCGCACCGTCTCCGAGCGTTTTGGCTATGAGGATTATAACGCTCCTATGCTGGAGCCGTTCGAGCTTTTTGCGGCCAAAAGTGGTCAGGATTTAATTAACGACGAGACCTATCAGTTTACTGATCGTGGTGGTCGCAATGTCGTTATTCGACCAGAGATGACGCCGAGTGTGAGTCGTATGGTGGCTGCTAAGCGTCAGGAGCTCGCGTACCCAGTTCGCTGGTACTCCATCGCTAACTTTATGCGTTATGAACGCCCCCAGCATGGCCGTGAACGAGAATTCTGGCAGCTTAATACTGACATCTTCGGTGTTGAAACGCTCGATGCTGAGGCAGAGATCATCACTATGGCCGATACGATCATGCGAGCCTTCGGCGCGACACACAAGATGTACACGATTCGTGTAAATAGTCGCAAGCTCATTAATTTTGTCATGTCGGAGTACTTGGGCCTGGATGTGATCCAGAGTTCGTTGATGGTTAAGCTGTTTGATAAGCGCGAAAAGATTACCGCTGAAGAGTTTCGCGACAAAGCAGCTGAAATTTTTGACGAAGACAAGGCCAAGGAAGGCCTCAAGAAAATCGGCACACTCGTAGGCGCCAAGACGATGAGCGAACTTCCAAAGGAACTGCTTGATTCAAGTGCGGTCAAGGAAGTGCAGTACCTCTTCACGCTCCTGCGTGAGCACGATGTTCCAAATGCTGTCTTTGATATATCGCTGATGCGTGGTTTCGATTACTACACGGGTATCGTCTTTGAGGTGTTCGACAACCACCCAGAAAATCGCCGGGCAATGTTTGGCGGCGGCCGCTATGACGGTCTGGTTGGCCTGTTCGGTGTAGACCCTGTCCCGACTGTCGGCATGGCGCCGGGTGCCACTACGATGGAAGATTTTCTGCGTAGTCATGATTTGTTGCCCAAGTTTGATTCAACAACCGAAGTTTACCTCGCGGTACTCGGTGATTCGCTTAAAGGAGCACAAAAGCTCGCCATGAGACTCCGCGACGAAGGCGTGAACGTCGAAGTCGACATCACTGGCCGCAAACTCGATAAGCAGATTAAGACTGCCGTGAAGAAGAAAATTCCATTCATGCTGTTCGTTGGCGAGAAAGAACTCGCCGAAGAAATCTATCCGCTCAAGGATGTTGCGCGCGAGCAGGAACAGAAGCTGTCGTTCGAGCGCGTTGTCGTCGAGATTAAAGATTACCGCAGCGGCGACGAGCTATAAGTTCAGAGTTAGTTGCCCGCGCTCGCCCCAAGAGGAGTGAGCGCGGGCGTCATCTTGTCAGATGCCGCGTCGGACGAGTGTGCCGTCGGGCATCTTGTAGACGTTTGCCGATCGCTCCATGAAGCGGCGCGGGTGGCGCTTGCACGTCGGCCGGCTGACGTCCTCGGGCGGCAGCTTCTTGATGCGCAAGCACATCCGGAAGTTGGCGACGCCATCGGTCTTGTTGCCCGGCTGCATGCACCGCCAGACGTGGTAGAGCATGACGCCGCCCTTGGTTGTCGGGTCTTCGCGCATGATCGGGAGCGCGACGTGCTCATCCCATACGGGCGATCGTTCGGCCACAGTTTGTGTCCTTCCTCTCAAGATGTCACGCATATAATATAATGAATAAACGAATCTTGCAATACTTCAAGCTGCTTACGCTGTTAAAACAGATCAAAGCAGGTATAATGTCAAAGATATGAAGTATACACGCACGAACACATCCGACACCCAAGTAGCGTTTGTAGTTACCCTCGACGCTGCCGACTTGGAGAAAATCAAGAAGACAACCATCGCTCGCTTGAGCAAAAAAGTAAAAGTCGCTGGCTTCCGCGAAGGCAAAGTACCAGCCGCTGTAGCCGAGAAGCATCTCGATCAGAACGCGCTGGGCATGGAAGTTGCTGAAGACGCCGTGAATTCATTTATGATCGAAATCCTTGAGAAGGAAGAAGTTCAGCCGCTCGACCGTCCCAAAGTCGACCTGACCGCCTATGTGCCAAACGAGAGCATGGAGTTCAAGGCTGACGTCGAAGTCCTGCCGGCGATTACACTCGGCGACTACAAGAAATTGAAGGCTTCGAAGGATGTAGCGGAAGTCGCTGACACTGATGTTGATGAAGTGATTGAGCGCATGCGCCAAGGCCTCAGCGAAAAGAAAGAAACTGATCGTGCAGCCAAGAACGGTGACGAAGTTCTCATCGATTTTGTTGGTACCGACAAAGATGGCAAGGAAGTTGTCGGCGCCACAGGTCGTGACTATCCGCTGACGCTTGGAAGCGGTAGTTTGATCCCTGGTTTCGAAGAAGGAATCGTTGGCAAAAAGGCTGGTGAACATGTCGACCTGCCACTGACATTTCCGAAAGATTATCACCACAAACCGCTCGCTGGCGCCAAGGTTACCTTTGGTGTTGACGTAAAGACGGTTAACGAAGTCGCGCTGCCAGAGCTAAACGACGAGTTTGCCGCCAAGGCTGGTCCCTTTAAGACCGTTGACGAGCTGAAAGCCGACGTTCGCCGTGAACTTACTGATCAGCACGAGCGAGAAGCGTTGGATAAGCTGCGCGATCAGCTGGTTGAGCAGCTGGTGAAGGGGAGTGAAATCCCGACGCCTGAGGTTTTGATCAACGATCAGATGGCAAGCATCGAGCAAGACTTCGTGCAGAACTTGATGTACCGCGGCATGACGTTACCGCAGTATCTCGAGCAGCAAGGTGTGAGCGAAGAAGACTGGAAGAAGACAGAGCTCCGTGAGCAGGCGATTCGCCGTGTTCAGGTAGGTCTGGCGCTGGCCGAGCTCAGTAAAATTGAGAAGATCGATGTCAGCATGGAAGAGCTTAATGAGCGTCTTGCTGACATGCTACAGCGCTACGGTGGCGATGCAAAGTTCCGCGAGCAGCTCGATACTGCTGAGGCTCGTCGTGACCTTGCGAACCGCATTATTACCGAGAAGACAGTCGATCGTCTAATCGAACTCAACACAAAATAGTTCTCGAATAATGAAACAGGCCCGCTGCCTCATCCCATGAAGGGAAGGGCAGCGGGCCTCGTGGCTTGTCAGCCGACCTTCTTGGGGCTGATGCAGAAGGTTATGGAGCTGACCGGGTAGTCCTCGGGAAAGTCCGCCAGGTAGGCATACTGCGCCGTCTTGATCGACGCCTCGTAGAAACCGTTGGCTCCGATTGTGAGGTGCAGCTCCTGGTCGGAGCTGCCCGACGTGTGGACGATGGCCGAAGCCACCTGGTTGTTGGCCGGAGGCTGTGCCGTGATGGTCACTCCGGTCTGCGACGACTCGTAGGGGAAGTTCTTGCTCTTGCCCATGACCTCGGTCAGCTTGTAGCTGGACGTGGGGTCGGTTTGGGTGCCGGTGGCGCCGACCTCTGTCGAGGTCAAGCCGTCGGCGCAGCGCAGCCGGTCCACGCTGTGGTTGCCGATCGGCTCCGAGCCGTCGGGAACGACGAACTTCTGCAGCTCGGGACCGAGAAGTGCCTGCTGAACGTCCTGCGCATCCGAGCAGTCAGGGCTGCTCCCACAGCCTGTAAGGGCGATGACAGCGGTCAGGACGGGGATGATCAGGTTGCGAACGCGCATTGGATGCTCCAACATATCGCCTTGTCATGTGCATGCAAGGATAATTAAATTATATCATAAAAATGTATCTATGTCCATAGCTTCATTGTACGTAAAGGATGTGTCGTGGGTTGCTACTAGCACTCTTGCATCGAGAGTGCTAGTTTCCTATACTAGATATATGAACAAACCAACAATGAACTATCTTGTACCAACGGTTATCGAAAAAACACACATGGGTGAGCGCGCCTACGACATCTACAGTCGTTTGCTGAAAGAGCGCATCATTTTCCTCAACGACGAAATCAACCCTGCCACTGCCAATATTGTGATCGCGCAGTTACTTCATCTGGCGTATGAGGATCCGAAGAAAGATATCTTCTTCTACATCAACAGCCCAGGGGGTAGCGTCTATGATTGCCTGGCGATTTACGACACTATGAACTACATCAAGCCTGATGTGCAGACGATCGTTACCGGGCTAGCGGCCAGCGCAGCCGGCATTTTGCTGGCTTCTGGTACCAAGGGTAAGCGCATCGCTTTGCCACACAGCAAAATTATGATCCATCAGCCACGTGGCGGTGGCAGCAACGGGACGATTACCGACCAGGAGATTAATCTGAAGGAAGCCGTTCGGCTCAAGCAGACCCTCGAAAAGATTATGATCAAGAACACCGGTCAAAAGCCGGAGAAAATCCATGTCGACATGGAGCGCGATTACTATATGAGCGCTGAAGAAGCCAAAGAATACGGTCTTGTGGACGCTGTGATCGAAAAAGCCTAAGCGTACTTCTTGACTACGAGTCAATAAGGAGTTACAACTAGTGGGCCTGGTTTTCGATTGAGGAGGTATTCGTGGTTGCCCCAACAAAGGCAGTAGTTGTGTACAAGCCCGGCGGCCTGATCGACACATCCCGCACCCTTCAGGTGGAGAAGCTCCCCAGTCGGCTATGGGGGCCGATTCAGGCTGCGTACCCCGAGGTACAGGCCGCGGGTCCAAACGCCAGCTTTCACAATCGTCCGGTCACGGTCATCTTCCGGCCCACGACTATGTCAAAGGCCGGCCTGGAGAGGACAGCCCGGGCGGCCGAGACGATGCCCGGACGGACGCTTTACCGATGGACCGCTCATGGTCAAATGGTCGGCGTCCTGGTGCACCTCCATGCTGTGAACGGCAGCTACGACTCGGTGCACATCTACCGGCTGGACACACATGTGCTCCGGAATGCCCTTCGGGGCCCTAATCGTCGTAGGCAGTCCTGAATCCCAGAATGGAGCCGTCATGGCTGTTTACGTCGAGTTGCGCCCCTTCACCGTCTTTCGCGGTGCCGATCTGGGACTTCAACTGCACCAGCTCGTCACCCGGCCGGCAAATCGTGAGCTGATCGCCGACTTTCCGAGCATCCGTACGAACTACTGGTATAAGGAGGTGGCGATCCAGAACGTCCGACTCCGTCAGCATGATATGCGTACGGATCCCAAGTATGCCGCGTTGGTGGTGATGCTGGGCAAGAACCCGGATTCGGCACGGGTCAGCGGTGTCGTAACGGCGCATGTTCACCGCCTGCCTGGAATGACGCTCGCTCGCGGTACGCTCGTGGCCATGTGGCTCGATGCCGCGCGTGAACCGGCCCTGCGACATGTGGGGCCGGAGGTGCTCGGCCAGACGATCGAATGGGTGCTGGCCCGCAAGGCCTTCGTCGGTCCGCTCTGGTCGGTTGTCCGCGTCGACAACAGCGCCTCGCGGCGGATGGTCGAACGGGGCACCTACCCGCTGAAGTTCCGGACCGTAGGAAGGCCGGCGCCCTACCAGCAAGTCGACGGCATGCGCGTCCGACGCCAGCAGTACCGGTCGACCGAGACTCTGCAGGAGATCCGCGCCCGACGACGCTGAAATTGTTCTCCCGCCGGCCCACGAAATATGTGGTGCCGGCGGGAGGACGCAAAACAAAGTTTTATGTTGACATTATTACCTCAGGGATGCACAATAATTATAAGAAGTTGAGTAAGTTGGGTTCTTTGTGTCCCCGCGAGTTTGGCCACTTGCATTTGGATACACCACTTAGAGGATCTTCGGGCGCCAAATATCCTATTAAACCTAACTAATATATCTAGGAGCGTGCATAGATGAGTAAGGGCTCGAATGCAGCAACACAGAGGCGGTTCTTCACCAAGGCAGACACCGCTGTCGAGTTGCCAAACCTGATTGAGCACCAGCTTAACTCGTTCCGTGAGTTTGTAGAGACTGGTCTCGGCGAGATTTTTGCTGAGATTAATCCTATTGAAGACTACACGGGCCAGAAGCTTGAGTTGCGTTTCAAGGATTATCATTTTGATGATCCAAAGATGAGCGAGCAAGAAGCTCGTGAAAATAACATTAGTTTTGAGGCACCCCTCAAGGCTGTCGTTGAGCTGACTAATAAAGTCACCGGCGAAGTAAAAGAGCAAGAGATTTACTTGGGCGATTACCCATGGATGACCGACCGCGGTACTTTTGTGATCAATGGCGCTGAGCGCGTCGTCGTAAACCAGCTGATTCGTTCCGCTGGCGTTTTCTTTACTTCAGATGTCAGTGGTGGCCGCAATGTTTACGGCGCCAAGCTGATTCCTGGCCGTGGTGCATGGCTCGAGTTCGAGACCGCTAACAGTGGCGCTCTCTACGTTAAGATCGACCGCCGCCGTAAAATTCCAGTTACAACGCTCCTCCGAGCGCTCGGTACTCCAACTAACCAGGCCATCAAAGACATGTTTGCCGACACAGACACTGGTGAGGTGAAGTACATTGACGCAACGCTCGACAAAGACCCGGCCAAAGGTACTAACGAAGCATTGATCGAAGTATATCGTCGCCTGCGCCCAGGTGACCTGGCCACTGTCGACAACGCCCGTGAGCTGATTCAGCGCATGTTCTTTGACTTCAAGCGCTTCGACTTCAGTCGCGTTGGCCGCTACAAACTCAACCAGCGCCTCGGCCTGGATGTAGCCAACACTACCGAAAACCGCGTTATGCGCCTCGAAGACCTCGTGGCAATTATCAAGGAAGTCATTCGCCTCAACAACACGCAGGACGCTCCAGACGACATCGACGCCCTGAGCAACCGCCGCGTGAAGATGGTTGGCGAGCTGGTTCAGCGCCAGTTCCGCATCGGTCTACTGCGTATGGAGCGCAATGCCCGTGACCGCATGAGTATGAGCGACATCGAGACTGTAACTCCTGGTCAGCTGATCAACGCCCGTCCAGTCGTTGCTGCGGTTCGCGAATTCTTCGCCAGTTCACAGCTGAGCCAGTTCATGGATCAGACCAACCCACTTTCTGAGCTCGCTCACAAGCGTCGCCTCAGTTCAATGGGCCCTGGTGGTTTGAGCCGTGAACGCGCCGGTCTGGACGTTCGTGACGCACACGCAACTCACTACGGTCGTCTATGTACCGTTGAGACACCAGAAGGCGCCAACATCGGCCTGGTGCTTAACATGGCGAGTTACGCGAAAGTTAACGAGTACGGCTTCCTTGAGTCTCCATACCGTCGCGTTAAGAACGGCATCGTCACTGACGAAGTTGTTTACATGGACGCTGCTGAAGAAGCTCTCGAGGTTATCGCCGAGTCTGGTAACGATGTAGATGACAACGGTAAATTTGTTGCCGACCGCGTATCTGCTCGTATCAACCTCAAGCCAGGTGAAGTTGACGTCAGTGAAGTCACCTTCGTTGACGCTGCCAAGAAGCAGATTCTTGGTTCGACCGCATCCCTCATTCCTTTTGTTGAGAAAAACCGCGTTGACCGTTCATTGACTGGTTCGAACATGCAGAAGCAGGCAGTACCGCTCATCAAGCCACAGTCTCCAATCGTTGGTACTGGCATGGAGTCGGTTATTGCTCGTAACTCTGGCCAGCTCATCGTAGCCGAAAGTGACGGCGAAGTCGTCAAGGCTGACGGTGGTGAAATCCAAGTGAGCTACAAGGACGGCGTAAAGAGCTATGTCCCTATGCACTTCCAGCGCAGTAACGACGGCGAAAGCATTAACCAGCGCGTTGTCGTAACTCGTGGCCAGAAGGTCAAGAAGGGCGACGTCCTGATCGAAGGCATGAGCATGGCTGACGGCGAACTCGCCATTGGCCGCGACCTTGTTGTAGCTTACATGCCTTGGGGCGGTTACAACATGGACGACGCCATCATCCTGAGCGACCGTTTGGTCAAGGAAGATGATCTCACTAGTATTCACATCACCGACTACATGGTTGAAGTCCGTGAAACCAAGCTGGGACCTGAGATTGTCACTCGTGACATCCCGAACGTCAGCGAGGAAAGCCTTCGTCACCTCGATGAGAACGGTATCGTTCGTATCGGTGCCGAGGTTCACGCCGGTGACATCCTGGTTGGTAAGATTACGCCAAAGGGTGAGCAAGAGCTCTCAAGCGAAGAGCGCCTGCTACGCGCTATCTTCGGTGAAAAAGCCAAAGATGTTCGCGACACTTCTCAGCGCATGAGTAACGGTAAGCACGGTAAGATCGTGGGCGTAAAGGTATTTAGCCGCGAGCACGGTCACGAGCTCAAGGCTGGTGTGCTGATGCAGATCCAGATCTTCGTTGCACAGATGCGTAAGATTGCAGTTGGCGACAAGTTGGCTGGTCGTCACGGTAACAAGGGTGTTGTAGCCCGCGTTCTGCCGATTGCCGACATGCCATTTATGGCTGACGGTACTCCTATCGACGTCATCCTGAACCCACTCGGTGTGCCTTCACGCATGAACCTGGGTCAGCTCTTCGAGGTTCATCTCGGTATGGCTGCTCGCGCTCTTGGTTACAAGGTAGCAACACCTCCTTTCAACGGTGTCCCAATCGAAACAATCGTCAGTGAGCTTGTACGAGCCGGTCTGCCTGCAGACGGTAAAGTTCAGCTGTTCGACGGTCGTACTGGTGACGCCTTCCAGGAACTTACCGCTGTCGGTAACATGTACATGATTAAACTGCACCACATGGTTGCAGATAAGATCCACGCACGAAGCATTGGTCCATACACAATGGTCACCCAGCAGCCACTCGGTGGTAAAGCACAAAACGGTGGTCAGCGCTTCGGTGAGATGGAGGTTTGGGCACTTGAAGCATACGGCGCCAGCGCCACCCTTCAGGAAATGCTCACCATCAAGTCTGACGACGTATATGGCCGTGCTAAGGCATACGAATCGATTATTAAGAAAGAACCCATCACTGGTCCTAAGGTTCCTGAGTCGTTCAACGTGCTCGTTAAGGAACTGCAAGGTCTTGGTCTCCGCGTAGACTTGATCCAGCAGGAAGCTGGCGAGGTTGACGCAGAGAACATTCTCGAAAGTGCTGTAGCTGCTGAAGCGGCTGCCCCGGTTACTGTCACCGCTGATGATGTCAAACCACTTGACGTTGCCGCAGCTGACGAATCGGACGAGTTTGGCGACCTTGACCTCGGCGACGGCATGTCTGTTCGCACTAGTGATGACGAAGACGACGTTAAGGAGGTCGCGTAATATGCCACGAATTGGAATGACCACAAGTATTTCCGACTTTGACGCCGTCCGCCTGGCTGTTGCATCTGCCGAGGATATCCTCAACTGGTCACATGGCGAGGTTACCAAGCCTGAGACCATTAACTACCGTACCCAAAAGCCTGAGCGCGATGGCCTGTTCTGTGAGCGCATCTTTGGCCCAGTCAAGGATATCAATATCCACGACGCCAAGTATAAAGGTGTTCGCTCTCGAGAAGCTGCCGTCGACAAGAACGGTGAAATCGTCACCAAGAGTATCGTCCGCCGTGAGCGCATGGGCCACATTAGCCTGGCCGCTCCAGTGGCACACATTTGGTTTATGCGCGGCACCCCATCTGCGATGGGCCTGTTGCTCGGCGTAACCGTTCGTAACCTCGAGCGTGTGGCATACTTTGCAAGCTACATCATCAAATCAGTTGACGTTGAAAAGCGCGATACTATTCTGGCTGACCTTGAGGCTGAAACTGAGGCTGCAAAGCTTGCTATCAAGACTCGCTACGAAAAGGAAGCTGAAGCTGAAGGCGCAGACGTTAAGTTGCTTGCCACTCAGCAAAGCAAAGAACTTGAAGACTTGACCGAAGAGCACGCCCGTAAGAAGACTCAGCTGGAAAGCCTCGAGAAGTGTCGTCTCATCAGCGAAATCGAATACCGCAACCTCCTCGAAGACTATCGTGAGCTAGTCACAGTAGGCATGGGTGGCACGGCTCTCCGCGATCTGCTGGAAGAGATTGACCTCGACAAGCTCATTGAAGAGCTGACGCTCGAAGCTGAAGGCGCAAAGGGCCAGCGCAAGAAGAAGATCATGAAGCGCCTCAAGGTACTCGAAGGCATGCAGCGTGCCGGCATTAAGCCGACCAGCATGTGCATGACCGTTCTGCCTGTCATCCCTCCAGACCTGCGCCCAATGGTGCAGCTGACCGGTGGCCGTTTTGCGACATCTGACTTGAACGACCTCTACCGCCGTGTTATCAACCGCAACAACCGTCTGAAGAAGCTGATCGACCTCAACGCTCCAGAAGTAATCCGCCGCAACGAGCAGCGCATGCTTCAGGAAGCTGTTGACGCTCTGATCGACAACTCAGCCGCTCGTTCTGGCCGCGCAGTCAGCGCTACCGGTGGCCGACGTCGCCTCAAGAGCCTCAGCGACATGTTGAAGGGTAAGCAGGGTCGTTTCCGCCAGAACCTTCTGGGTAAGCGCGTGGACTACTCTGGCCGTTCAGTTATTGTTGCAGGCCCTGAGCTGAAGATCTACCAGTGTGGCCTTCCGAAGCTGATGGCACTTGAGCTGTTCAAGCCGTTTGTTATTGCACAGTTGCTCGAGCAGGAATTTGCTCACAACATCAAGAGCGCGACTCGTCTGATTGAGTCTGGCGCTGCCGAAGTGTGGGATGCTCTGGACGAGGTCATTAAAGAGAAATACGTGCTGCTGAACCGCGCACCATCTCTGCACCGTTTGTCTATCCAGGCCTTCCAGCCGAAGCTGATCGAAGGTAAGGCTATCCAGCTGCACCCACTCGTCGCCAAAGGCTTTAACGCCGACTTCGACGGTGACCAGATGGCGGTTCACCTTCCACTGAGCGACGACGCACAAAAGGAAGCTCGCGAACTGATGAGCGCCACAAGCAACCTGCTGAAACCTGCCGACGGTTCGCCAATTTTGAACATCAGCCAGGACATCGTCCTTGGTTGTTACTACCTGACTTACGACAAGCCAAGCGCACACACCGACACACCACGTCCGTTCAGTAGTGTTGCCGAAGCAATCTTTGCCTTCGACAAGGGCCTGATCAAGCTCCAAAGCCCGATCACCGTCCCAGTAAAAGGCGAGAAGCGCACCACAACCCTCGGTCGTGTCTATTTCAACGAAATTCTGCCGACCGACCTTCCATACGTTGAAGACGTCATGGGCAAGAAGCGCCTGAACAAAGTTCTGGCAACCATTTTTAATGAATACGGCCAGGAGAAAACTGCTGAAATCGCTGACGCGATCAAGGACTTGGCACTTGAATTTGCAACCATCGCCGCTGTCTCGACCGGTATGACTGACTACTTCGACGTTGATTCACTCGACGGCGTTATTGCCGAAGGTGATGAGCGCGCCGCTAAGATTTCAGACCAGTACGAACAAGGTTTGATCACCGAAGAAGAGCGCTACAGCCTGACCGTCGCCAACTGGCGCGCAGTCGACAAGAAGGTCCTGGAAGTCCTGCAGGTTCGCCTGAAGGAAGAAGACACCTCTGTTGCTGTGATGGTTGACTCTGGTGCTCGTGGTGACATCAGTAACATCAAGCTCGCAACTGCGATGATTGGTGTGATGGTGGATGCAACTGGTAAGGAAATTGAGCTGCCTATCCGTTCAAGCTACAAGAAGGGCCTGAGCCCACTGGAAGCTTTCGTGGCCACCCGTGGTACGCGTAAGGGTTTGATCGACACCGCGCTGAAAACGGCTGACTCTGGTTACCTGACTCGTCGTCTGGTAGATGTGAGCCAAGACGTCTTCACCGTCACCGAAGAAGCTGAAGATAACGGTTTTGCTATCTACCGCGCAGAATCTGAACAGACCATGATTCCATTCGGCGACCGTCTCTTTGGCCGTTACGCTGCTGAAGCGATCAAGGGTCATATCAAGGCTGGCGAGCTCATTACTCGTGAAATCGCTGATGCAATCGACACTGACGAAAGTCTCGAAGCAGTCAAGATTATGTCAGTACTGAGCGCAACCAACCTCCGTGGTATCCCACAGAAGAGCTACGGTATCGACATGGCAACCGGTAAGCTGGTCGCAACCTACGAGCCAGTTGGTGTCATCGCTGCGCAATCAGTCGGTGAGCCTGGTACGCAGCTGACGTTGAACACCTTCCACGCCGGTGGTGTGGCTGGTGACGACATCACCCAGGGTCTGCCTCGTGTGGACGAGCTCTTCGAAGCACGTACACCAAAGGGTCAGGCGTTCCTGAGCGAAATCAGTGGTGATGCCCAGGTTTGGGAAGATGGCGAGAGCTATATTGTTCAAGTCACTCCTCCAAAGGGTAAGACTAAGAAGCTGCCTGTCGACGGCCGCATCGTCCGAGTCAAGAGCGGTACGGAAGTACTCGCAGGCGACGTTCTGGCGAGCGACAAGAAGGAAGACCGACCGCTGACCGCACCATTCGATGGTACTGTCGAAGTCACCGAAGAGCAGATCATCCTCAGCTCAGCTCAGCAAGCCCCAGCTCGTTACGAGATTCCAGGCTTCAAGCAGTTGACTGTTGCTGACGGCGACCAGTTGGAAGCTGGTGACCGCCTGACCTCTGGTTCAATTAACCTGCACGACTTGATGAACCTCAAGGGCATCGAAGCGACGCAGCGTTACATGATCAATGAAGTCTTGCGCATCTACGCTGCTCAGGGTCAGAACATTGCCGACAAGCACCTGGAGATCATTGTTCGCCAGATGTTCAGCCGCGTTCAGATCGAAGACCCAGGTGACAGCCTGTTCGTAACTGGCGACATCGTCAGCAAGGCTGCAGTGGTTGAAACTAACCGCCAGCTGACTAGCGAAGGCAAGTCTCCATCCGAATACACCCAGCTGCTCCTTGGTATCACCAAGGTCTCCATCTGGTCTGACTCGTTCCTGTCGGCCGCATCGTTCCAGGACACCACTCGCGTGCTCATCAACGCCGCAACAAGCGGTCGCGTGGACAATCTGTACGGCCTGAAGGAAAACGTGATCATCGGTCGTAGGATTCCTGTCGGAACCGGTGTCACTCAAGAGTTCCGCGATAAAGAGCGAGAACTCGCAGCCGAAGCATCCTAGCGACGGTATCGCTACAAAAAGACTTCCCTAGAAATGGGGAAGTCTTTTGTATTGTTGAGTCTCTTCCTCCATATTCAATCAACTTGAATACGCAGGAGGAGCGCCAATACGGAACAACTTGACGCTCCCGCCCAGGAATTAGCCCTGGGCTGTGGTGAAGTTGAGGTTCGTGGCGAGCGTGAGAGCGGCCCGGTTGCAGCCCAGCATGCGCAGCAGATGGCAGGGGCGCGTGATGGCGTAGTTGCCGTACAGAACCGAGCTGCCCTTGCTGAGGCGTGATGCCAGTTCGTCCGGGTCGACCTGCGCTGTCGCCAGGAGGTGTAGCACCAGGAAGGGGTGCGCTCGCACGACTGGAGGTTCGCTGCTCGTCCAGGGGTCGAGCTTGATCCGGAACGGCGTGACGACACTGTCGCCCTGCGTGATCGTTTTGGTGCTCATGTTCAGGACGCTCTGCGACCGTCGCAGCCCCGTCACTCGGGCTGTCACCCGGTTGCGGTGCATCTCGATCACGAAGCTCTCTTGGTCGGACGTGACAAGTGTCGCCCACGGTGTGATCGCTCTGCTCATTCTACTACTCCGTCCGTATTGGCTGGCGCGGAAAATGCGCTAGAGTAACCATATACTCCTTAAGAATGTAAGTCAATGCCCTCTCAGCGCAGTTAATCCTTTAACAGCACTGGGAGAGCGCCGATACCATGCGGCACGACGCTCGTACTCGTCACCTCAGTGGCTCAATGGCGAGGTCGTGGTCGGTGGCGAAGACCAGCTGTAGCAGATCGGCTCGCAACATGCTGGTCAGTTCGCAGGTCCCGCGCACTACCAGCTCGAGACGAGTTACACCCCGTCCGGATTGCGCAGCCATGGCCAGTAGGCCTCGCTGCGGCACCTGAGCCGTCACCAACAGATGTACGATGGCGAATGGATGGAGGTTGACGCGGAAACGCCTGCCTTGCCATTCAGGCCTTCGGGCTAGCTGGAGTTTGGCCGCCGCTTGCAGTTTGAGGCCAGTCTCGCCGGGCAGAACCATCCGGATGTCCCGGTCTGGCAAGAGTGAGATGCTGGGGTGCTTGCGGTGGCTTGGGCCGCCGCTGACCACCAGTCCGTTCGCACTGGGCAGGCAGTCAAATGGCAGGGGCTGTTCGGTGCGAAATGCAGCCCACGGCGTAGCCGGTCGTCGACTTGATGGCATCGCTCGCTCCTTGGTATCGGCAGTGCGTAGATATACGCAAGAACTTAACCTACACCGCTCGAGTGTCGCTGTCAAATAGGCGACGCTTGAACAAAATGCTTACATCTGTTACAATACTGCGTAAGAGTTTCACACTGTGAGTTTTAGATTGGAACGTGCTGTCACCCACCTAGAAGTCATGGTTAGATCATCTAAGAACCGAACAGGATTTTTCGTTCATGCCAACAATTAACCAGCTTATTCGCAAACCGCGAAAGTCTGCCAAGAAGGTGAGTAAGTCTATTCACCTGCAGCGTATTCATAATACGCTCAAGTCGAAGTACATTCACGATGAAGCCCCACTGAAGCGTGGTGTATGTCTGAAGGTTACTACCCGTACCCCTCGTAAGCCTAACTCTGCTCTGCGTAAGGTTGCTCGCGTGCGCCTGACCAACGGCTTTGAAGTTTGGGCCTACATCCCAGGTGAAGGTCACAACCTGCAGGAGCACGCAGTTGTGCTCGTCCGCGGTGGCCGCGTGCCAGACCTTCCAGGTGTCCGTTACCACATTGTTCGTGGTGCGCTGGACCTCCAAGGTGTTAACAACCGCAAGCAAGGCCGCTCTAAGTACGGCGCAAAGAAGGAGAGCAAGTAATGCCACGTAAGAAAACTCGCTCCCTCCAACGCCGCGTTCTCCCTGACCGCAAGTACAACTCTCCACTCGTTCAGCGATTGATCCAGAAGAGTATGCTTGATGGCAAGAAGCACATCGCCGAACAATCCGTCTACGGTGCAATGGAAATCGCCGCCAAGAAGCTCAAGAGCGACAATGCCCTCGAAGTTTTCGAAAAGGCTATCAAGAATGTGTACCCATCTGTCGAAGTTAAGAGCCGCCGCGTCGGTGGTGCTAACTACCAGATTCCATTCCCAGTTGCTGGTCATCGTCAGCAGCACCTTGCGTACATGTGGTTCGTCCAAGCCGCACGTGCCCGCAAGGGTATGCCATATGCTGAGCGCCTGGCTGCCGAAATCGTTGACGCTTACAACCAGAACGGTGCCGCCTTCAAGAAGAAGGAAGACACTCACCGCATGGCTGAAGCCAACCGCGCTTTTGCGCACTTTGCTCGTACTTAGTTATTCTAAGCACATCAAAAACTCCTCCAAAGCGGGGGAGTTTTTGATTTTATGGGAATATTCACACCCACAGGAGTTAAATTGTTAACTACTCTGGGTGTGAGACAGGACAGGTTCGCCATGTCGTCACACGAGGTGTGCTTAGGCGTCGGTCATCGGGCGCATCTTGCGCCAGATGACGGAGATGATCACCAGCGCGATGGCGAGGCCCCAGCTGGCGAGCCAGATGCCGTCCAGCACGTTGTTGTCGTAGCTGTACGGGCCAGTTGTGACGACGACGCCGGAAGCGTCGATGCTGGTCGGCGGAACGAAGTTCCGCATGAGAGCCACCTTCGTGAGAAGGAGGATCATGCCGACGATCATCAGCAGACCCGCCGTGTAGCCGAGGCTGGCGGGGGTGATCGAGCGACGACCGCTCATTATGGGACTCCTGTCCTGTCGATGGGTACGCGCTACGCGAATTGCTTCGGTTGCGACGTTATATACATTAGCATAATAATCGCATAAAGTCAATACCAGACTGAACTGTTACTTTAATTTAATAATTCATTATATAATCTGTTAGACCGACAACAGGCATCTGGAGGATGATCGATATGACCACCGGCAGATCGTGCCCCACACCCGTCGAAGGCGTTATTACAACTCTGGTGGTGATGGCTCTCCTCGGCTACATCATCGCCGAATACGCACCCAAGACAGTAGGAGGATGGCTGATCGCAGGCGCGGCCGCACTGACAATCACTGCCGTGCAGGTTGTCATCGTCTACAAGTCATGTAAGCCCAAGGCTACTCCTAAGTCCTGACGTCGTGATAGGGCGCCCGCTCACATGGGCGCCCTTTACGTTTAGCTGGTCGTTAGCAGTCTAAGAGTTTGGATATAGCTACTTGTAAAAAAAACTAGATTATGTCAATATATATACACGCGGTTTTTTCGAGAGGAGTACACGTCATGACCCAGTACACCGGTCCGAGCTGGAACGACATGGCCAGACTGTGCAGCACGGGTGGCACGATGGAGCTCAGGCCAGTCGGCGGCGGCCAGACCCTGAAAGTCACCGTCACGTCGACCCAAAATCACTTCGCGGGCGGTCAGCAGTTCCTGGTCCAGTGCAGACTGAACGGCAAGCCCCTCCAGTTCGCGGGCATCGCCCCCAGTTCCAACGCCACGGCCATCTACAGGCTGACCTCCTGATCGCACGTTGCCCGCACGAGTCGCTACCCAGCGTCCGTGCGGGCAACAACTAACACCTTTGAACTTATAGCATTCTCTCTGTTGCCATGGTATAATTAGACATAACTGCTGTTTTGGGTGTCTAAAATTTGTGCCCAAGCAGGCGTAAACTAATAATTTTTCATTGAGGAACTATGGCAGACAAGAATATTCCCCTGGATCGCTTCCGAAATATCGGTATCATCGCGCATATCGACGCCGGCAAGACGACCACTACTGAAGGCATCCTGTACCGCACCGGCCTGAAGCACAAAATTGGTGAGGTACACTCCGGTGAAACCACCACTGACTGGATGGAGCAAGAACGCGAGCGCGGTATTACGATTACCAGCGCCGCCGTGACCGCATTCTGGAAAGATCACAAGATCAACATTATCGACACTCCAGGACACATCGACTTCACCGCTGAAGTTGAGCGTTCACTTCGCGTACTCGACGGTGCCGTTGTTGTCTTCGATGGCAAGATGGGCGTAGAAGCTCAGACCGAGACCGTATGGCGCCAGGCCAACAAGTACGGTGTTCCTCGCATCTGCTTTATCAACAAGATCAACCAAACTGGTGGCGACTTCTACAAGAGCCTCGACAGCCTGCATGCTCGATTGAGCAAGCGCGCTCTGCCAATTCACCTGCCAATTGGCTTTGAGCAAGAGATCAACGGTGTTATCGACCTCGTTAGCATGAAAGCCTACACTTACAATGACTTCACCGACCACGAGCTTGTTGAGGGTGAAGTTCCTGCTGATATGCTCGAGAAATCCAAGAATGCCCGCACACTCCTCGTTGAAGCTGCCGTCGAAGCTGATGACACGCTGTTCGAGAAGTACCTTGATGGTGGCGAAGAATCAATCACCCAAGACGAGTTGAAATCTGCCATTCGCAAATCTGTCCTGACCGGTGAGTTCTACATCGTTACCGGTGGCGATGGCCGTGGTGTGATTGTCGAGAAGGTTCTTGACCTCGTCGTTGACTACCTCCCAAGCCCAATGGATATCGGTTCTGTCTGGGGTACTCACCCGAAGACTGGCGATGAGATCGAACGCAAACCTGCCGACAGCGAGCCGCTTTCTGCGTTGGCTTTCAAGGTCGCGACTGACCCATTTGTCGGTAAGCTGATCTTCGTTCGCGTCTACAGTGGTAAGTTGACCGCCGGTAGCTACATCCTCAATGCCAGCACTGGCAACAAGGAGCGCGTTGGCCGACTGCTTCGTATGCACGCCGACAAGCGTGAGGACATCACCGAGATTAGTGCTGGTGACATTGCGGCTATCGTCGGCCTCAAGGACACGACCACTGGTACGACTTTAACCGACGTGACCAATCCAATCATCCTCGAGAGCATCACTTTCCCAGAACCACCAGTAAGCATTGCTATCGAACCAAAGACTAAGGCCGACCAGGAAAAGATGGGCCTCGCCCTCCAACGCCTCGCCGATGAAGACCCGACATTCCGCGTTCACACTGATGACGAAACAGGCCAGACCATCATCTCTGGTATGGGCGAGCTGCACCTGGACATCATCGTCGACCGCATGAAGCGCGAATTCAAGGTCGAAGCTAACATCGGTCAGCCACAGGTTGCATACCGTGAATCGATCAAGAAATCGACCGAAGTCGAAGGCAAGTACATCAAGCAGAGCGGTGGTCGTGGTCAGTATGGTCACGTCTGGCTGCGTCTGGAACCAAACGAAGTCGGTAAAGGCTTTGAATTCTCTGATGAAATCAAGGGTGGCGTTGTTCCTCAGGAGTACCGTACTCCTGTTAAGAACGGTATTGAGGAAACTCTTAACGGTGGTGTTATCGCAGGCTACCCAGTAGTCGACGTTAAGGCGACTCTGTACGATGGTAGCTACCACGACGTTGACTCTAACGAAATGGCGTTCAAGATGGCCGGCGCACTCGCAGCTCGCGAAGGTGTGAAGAAGGCAAGTCCTGTACTGCTCGAACCTGTTATGAAAGTCGAAGTTACTACCCCTGAAGAATTCATGGGTGACGTCATTGGCGACCTGAACAGCCGTCGTGGTCGCATCGACAGCATGGAAGACCGCACCATGGCCAAGGTTATTACCGCCATGGTCCCATTGGCCGAAATGTTTGGCTACACCACCGATCTGCGTAGCGCAACTCAGGGTCGCGCCGCATCGACGATGGAACTTGCTCAGTATGAGGAAGTACCACCAAATGTTGCTGAAGCGGTTATTGCCAAGAAGAACGGCTAGTACACTTTAACCACTACGCAAACAAGGGCGCACTTGCGTCCTTGTTTTATTTTTATATTATGATACTATATATTTTAGAAAGATTCGGACAGACACTCTTAGGAGGTCCAGAAATGAGCTTGGGTCAGAACGATGTGAGCTTCCTCAACGAGGCCTGCAACGCTGCCCGTCGCGGAGTGATGTTCGCTCGGCGCCGTGATGAGGTCAGGATCGTCGTCAACCGCAAGGGCATCATCATCGTTGAACTCGACGGTCGGGCCCGGCGCGACTTCGGCGACTGGCAGGCAGCCTGTGAGGAGCGTGCCGTGGAACGGACCATGACCTGCGCGACACCCGTCTTCGCCCCGATGGAGATCATTTTCACGCCCACCGACCGTTAGGTCACAACCCCGCCGTTCCGGCGCGCCCTTTGCAGGGCCCCGTGAACGTGCGGGGTTCTGTAATTGCAGATAATGTTATACAATTATATCCGCCGAAACGGCTCATCCATGAAGGAGAACTAGTGGCACTTAGTGAGGCACTGAAGGCGCATCTCGCGCGTATCCGCGAACTGGCGGAGCAGGAACGTATCCACGACCGCGGCCAGACAGGTCCGATCAACTACCTCTGGACGGACTACGGCCAGAGGCGAATCAGGCTTGTCATCGAGGGCACGACCGCACGGCTGCGACCTGAGGATTGGACTGCAGAATGCGTCAAGCTGTTCGATGACGT
>Ga0247769_1000042_pt1 | contig 19827 bp, 12 predicted proteins | sample UWRJL166409R6_FD_179942 | JGI IMG/M metagenome (GOLD analysis project Ga0247769, IMG submission 179942) | Plant litter microbial communities from Arlington Agricultural Research Station in Wisconsin, United States - UWRJ-L166-409R-6 | ecosystem: Environmental > Terrestrial > Plant litter >... | reverse complement strand
CTCGGCGTCCATGGCCCAGCTGAGCTTGATCGAGGTAGCGTAGTACCCATTCGGAAGTTTATCCGCGCCTTCGAAGCACACGAACTTCGCCCCCCGCTTGGGGCGGGCCCTTGACAGGAGGTCTCCGAGAGAGACGCCCGTCCAGAGGGCGGTGGAGACGCCGGCCGCACCCCATGAGAAGCCCTTCGTTTTCCGGGCGACATTCTGCTCCTTCCGCCGGTTGCCGGCGCAGACCAGAGTTATGGGATACGTAAATTGTTCGTAGTCTCTGATGAGGTCCCTCAGTGTCAGCTTCACCGGCTTCTCGACCATTCCCTCCACTGTGAACTCCCAGTCGAGAATCTCAGTGTCCTCGACCCGAGGCACCGGCCCGTGATTTCTCACGTAGTGTAGGTCCTTTGTGGTGAGAAAGCCCTCATCGTAGAGGTCGCTCAGCGGAGCCTCGACGTTGAAGGGGTGAATGCCCGTAAGTCTAATGAGCCGAGGGTCTCGTTTGACGTGGTTGTCGGGTGTTTTCAGGTCCTCGGGAAGGACAGTGCTCTCGGCCTTGGACAGGGGGGGAAGGGCATAGGGCCGCTTGGCTTCTGCATGCGTCTTGGGAGCATTGGGCGTGATGGTCTCCGGTACGCTTGGTTTGTCTGAGCCTTGTACGGCCCGCTGGGCAACAATGGAATTTGTGGTTGGAAAAAGGAACGGCGAAGGGGGTTCGCTGAGAGGATGGATCATGGGGGATATCACTTCCATCTTGTCAGGAAGGCTATTATGTTGAAGCCGAGAGGCAATGCAAGAGGGACAAGAATATAACGGCTTTTCCACAGCCTGTCAAAGGCGATGAGCAAGAGGGAGAAGTTCTCCCAATATACAAACAGGGGTGGGGGCGTAGCAGAGGGGGAGGGGACGGGTGTGAGCCACCACGATCGGCGAAACAGACGTCAATACCTTCCAGACTGCCGTTTCGGCCGATCTTGCGCAGCATCTCCGGAGCATAGGATTCGCGCAGATACGCAGAAAGGTACCGAGTCTGCTGGCCACATCCCGCGGGGATGTGCCTAGTCTCTTCCTTTCTGCGCCGAGCCCCGTCTCCCCTATCTGCCAGAGTCTAGAGCGAGGTGTGGGAAGGTCAAGGAGCGGCAGAGGAAGGAAACCGAGCGCCCCGGAGATGCGAAACATGGCAGCCAGCGTCTCTTTCCGCGGATATACACAGATTCAGTTGTCCATGGTGGGCAACTCTGCGTGGTTGCGCTCGGGTTTCTTATCTAGCCTTTGCGAGAATCGTTTGCGTGGGCAAATCAGTGGGGACTGGACGGGACTGATAAGGAGGCCCGCTCCTGCATTACCCGGAGATACATACCTCGACAGCACCCGGCCGAGAACAACACCACGGCCCGCGGCACTTGCATCATTTGAGACTTGAGTGGTCACTGGGAAGTCTTCCGGATGGATGACGAGACTTTTGTCTTTTACTAGACTATCAGGGATCAGGATGTAGGGGCGTAGAGCACAGTCCCTGAATTATTGTTAGCATGGTTCCTCAAGCCCCCGATGTGGACGCCTCTGCTTTCTGAGTTTGAGTCCTTATCCCTTCCCTGTCCACTGTACTGCACTACCAAAACAAGGGCTGGACTGGACGACGATACCAGGCCAGACCTTTCGAGATAAGAAGGTGTGGGTTGCAGCGGCTGACGCCAAGATTTTACCAAGCTGGATTCGAGTTTGGGGGTTCCTGGCTGGGCGATCGCTTGTGTGCATAAGTAGCCCCCAAGCCCCAAACTCCAGAGACCAAGCAGAGGCGACATGCCTCGATTCTGATGTCACTTCTGAAGAAAGTCGGCCGAAAAGTGGTAGATTTCAAACGAGTCTTCAGCACTAGATTGTAGAGTTTGCGAGCCGGGTGACGTGGATGTGAGAGTGTTTGTCACGTTTTGGCGGGTTGTTGTTGTACGCTGCGAGAATGGAACGAAGCCACGGCCCACGCAATGGCGAATGACGTTTCGAGGTCAGGTTGATTGTTCGCCCAGAAGCTTCACTCCCGTGCTGGCGGGGTTCGGCTCGCTGGGTGCTTGGTGACCTGCGGGGTTGGCGGCTGAGGCGCAAGGCTCGCTTGCCGCGTTAGTGGGACCAATCGGCGGCGCTTCTGTTACAATTCTTCAGCACACCCTCACCCTGCTGTGCATTCACCGTGGACTTATCGTTTATCAATTTCGTCAACGCCAATTCCGCGCTTGCTCGCCAGACAAACCCATACCTTCACCTCTGAGCGGGACAGCGCGCACGCTTTCAACCTGCGTTCTTTTTAAGAGCTTTCTCCACGCTCCTAGAGGCTTTCCTCCACTACGCGCCACCGATGCCTGTATTTATTCCTACTGGGGATAGCCGCTTCCGATTTCACCTATGCCCGTAGCACCTCGACCAGCGCATGGCAAAGCTTGCACGGGCATACATCAGAGAAATTGCACACAATGGATCGCGCACGACGGCGTAAGTATCTGACTGCGCTGTACGGGAATGTATTGCCATTTACCTTCTTTCTAACCTCTTGTTTTTTGCAGGCGAGCTCAGGGACCTCAACCAGAGGGCTTGGGATGGCGAAACCGGTACGCATCACAGAACTGCCCACACAAAGTTCCACATCGTTGCCTCGGACACATCTCTTAACTGCTAGTGTCTCTCCCTTTAGACCTTTTCCCCGTATCCAAGTCGCTTGACTCGACCCTGAAGAAGAACACCGCCTTCATCAAGCGTCTGCGCACCGCCATCTCCGCTGCGACACTGAACACGTTCATTCAAGAGATCCGAACTGCCAGCTTGTCAAAGTATCTCTCGGAGATCATCTCAGCTTGCCACGAAGGTCTTTGCAGACTTAAGTCTCCGGGAGAGATAGAGGCGGGTGTCGAAATCGTCAGCGCGCTGCATCAGCGCTTTGGCCCTGCCGACTTTACCGAATACTTGGGATGGCTTCTCGGCAAGTCCATGGCCACTCCCGACAAAGGGTATCTCAAGACACTCAGCGCTGAGGCAAGAGATAAAGAAGAGAAGGATCGCTTGGTTCGGCAGCGCGTTCTGCTCCGGGTGGTCACCGAGCTATGGCTCGTTGGTGTGCTCCGTACCCTAGATGATGTCTCACGTCCCGAAGATGCCATCAAAGGAGCAGCCGGAAGGGCGAGCGAGTTGAAGCCTAGAGGCTCCACCAAGGGTGGTGGTGCTGAGCCCTTTCCTTTGGAGGTCCTCAAGGATCTTCTCGGCCACGATCGAGAGCACACGAACCTCCCACTCCTCGTCATTTTTGTCAAGACGTTCAGCTGGGATGTACTTGGGGTTAGAGCTGCTGGCTCCGAGGGCCGTAAGAGCGTCGAGGAAGATGGGGCGACGAAGGCAATCAACGATGTAGAGGAGAGAGATGAGGATTCCGTTGTCGCTCACGACGACCCGCCATTCACCTCGCCAGAGCTACAGGAGCGCTTTAGGAACATTCTCAAGCGATATTTCGAAGACGTCAAGGCCCACCTTGTCCGAGACCAGAAGGCCATATTCAGCCAATCGCGCAAGAATGCCGAGGCTTACGTGAAGTCGGGCGAGGTGTTTGAGGACCGTCAGCTAAGCTTCGAGAAGCAAGTGAAGGCCCAGGAGCGTCTGGTAGCTAACGCCCAGGTCATCGCCGACGTTATCGGGGCTGAGATGCCGGATCTGAAGGATTCTGATGATCCATCTGCATCTGCGAACGGGTCTATTGGTATTGTCAAGGCCGGGGAGTACCTTCGCGGTCAGGGAGACGGCTCTGGAATTTGGGAGGACGAGGAAGAGCGTCGTTTCTACGAGAATTTGGTCGATCTCAAGGGCAAGGTCCCGGGGATCCTGCTTGAGGAGGTCAAAAAGAAGAAGCCAGATGCTGACGAGCAAGTCGGAAGGAAGGTCGATGCAGCGGATGCCACTGATGCGCCCAAGGTGGTCGACACGACTGCTGACGATCAGTCGATGGCGATTGCGAACAAGACCATCGGGGCACAAGTCGATGCACTTCTGCTCCGGCTCCCCGACCTGGTCAACAAGGATGCGATTGATCAGATGGCCATCGACTTTTGCTTCTTGAACTCCAAAGCTTCACGAAACCGGCTTATCAAGGCTCTTACCGATGTTCCGAGGGGCCGTGGCGACCTCCTTCCCAGCTGGTCCAGGCTTGTCGCTACTCTGGGGCAATACATGCCTGACATTCCAAAGGCCGTCGTTGAGTATCTGGATGCCGAGTTCCGCAGCCTCCAGAGGCGCAAAGAGAAAGAGTTTCTTGGTCAAGTCAGGCTCGGCAACATCCGCTACCTTGCAGAACTGACCAAATTTGGCATCGTGCCTGAGCATGTGGTCTTCCACTGTCTCAAGGTCAGCCTGGACGACTTCTCTCGCATGAACATCGAGATTATTTGCAACCTCCTGGAGAACTGCGGTCGTTACTTGCTGCGGAATCCGGAAACATCTCCTCGCATGGCGTCCTTCTTAGAGACCCTCCAGCGGAAGAAGTCTGTGCAGCACATTGGCCAGGCTGAGAAGATGTTGATAGAGAATGCTGTCTACTACGTCGATCCGCCTCAGCGTCCAGCCATCCAGCAGAAAGAGAGAACGCCTATGGAGCTTTTCATTCGGAAGCTGATATATGGCGACTTGACGAAGAGAAATTACAGCAAAATACTGAGGCAAATCCGCAGGCTTCACTGGGAAGAAAAAGAGGTAGGCGCTAAGTTATCCGTGCAGGCCGATTACCCACAGGTGATAACATTTGCGCAGGTTGTTGCAATCCTTCACAAGGTCTTCTCTAAGCCAGGAAAGATCAAGTACGGTAACATCCACTTGCTCGCCATTGTCTTGAGTGCCTTGTACCGATATCACGCCGACTTTGTCATTGGCGTCATCGACTCTATCATTGAGTCAATCTACTTTGGCCTGGAGCAAAACGACTTCAAGTTTAACCAACGTCGGGTTGCCGAAGTCAAGTACTTGGGCGAACTTTACAACTACCGGATGCTTGAGCACCCCGTGATCTTTGACGTCATGTACAAGATCATGACTTTTGGGCATGGTATGTGATGTTGAGGGGTGTGACAGGAAACGATATTTCTAACAATACGTCTAGGCGGACCTCCCGTGCCTAGCCGTGTCAACCCGCTCGATCTCCCTGATGACTACTTCCGTATACGGTTGATCTCTACGATTCTCGAGACATGCGGCATGTTTTTCAACAAGGGCGCTGCGGGCCGAAAACTGGACTATTTTCTCTCATTCTTCCAGTACTACATCTACACCAAGGATCCCTTGCCTATGGACATTGAGTTCCTCGTTCAGGATATCTTCTCCCTGACGAGACCTCAGTGGAAGCTTGCGTCCAATCTTGAAGAAGCAACCAAGGTCTTCCAGCTGGCTGTTCTCCAAGACCAAAAGACCAGCGGACTGGAAAAGGGTGCGGAGCAGGATGATAGGACAAGCGGTGTGTCTTCTGATGACGACAATGTGGATGATCTGCAACTCGGCGATCATGAGGATGACGACGACGACGGCTCAGAAGACGCAGAGGTTGAGGTATGCCCTTGTACTCCGACACTCTATATAATAACACAGACCAACCGTGTGCGGATTGGACAGGACAACGAGCAGAACCCATCCTATTCGGATGGCGACTCCGAGGAGGCCGAGATTGTCGTCACCAGACAAGAAGAGGAGATCGACCCCGAGGATGAGGCTGATTTCGAGCGTGAGTATGCAAAGATGATGGCTGAAAGCTTAGAGTCCCGAAAATCCGAGCGCAAGCAGCAATTCGACCTTCCATTACCCGTAAGACCCAAAGCGCGAGACCACCCAGCTGGTACCGAACCCGGTGAAGGCACATCTGACAGCTTGGGCGGCACGATGGCTTTCTCCCTTCTTACTAAAAGGGGCAACCGCCAGCAGGTATGTTCGCTATCAAGCATCCATATATGTGTGCACAGTTGGCTGACTCCTTATCAGACTCGCACGGTTGCATTGCCGTCGGACTCTAACTTCGCCGTCGCGATGAAAACCCAGCAGCAAGCAGAGAGGGAGGAACAGCAACGCATCAAGAATCTCGTCTTGAACTACGATCTTCGCGAAAACGAAGACGCAGATGGTGAACCTCGCCTGGCGCCCCTCAACATCAACACCAATATTCACAAACCATGTCTAGGAACCGACAAATCCGCATCCCATTATCATAACCGGCTTGACAACAGATCGGTCAAGGAACGGGGCGGACAGCGTGTCCGCAAGCTTCAGCTCAGTGATGTTGACTGGTATGGAAAATCTCAGAAACACAAGTCATCCCCGGTGTCAACCCCAGAAAAGGCTCTTCACACGCAGTCAAACTCGCGCGTCTCGGGCCGGTGCCGTCAACCACTTGATGATCAACGTCCCAAGCACGGCTGAGCACCGGCAGGAACGAGCGTAATCGAGACTGCAAGACGCCTGTCCGAGAAGCTGCGGTAGACAGCTTAGATGTCGCTAACGAGGTTCCATTGGGTAATCAATACATAGGACCTGAGGAACGGCATTTATAACTCGAGCATCGTCCATAGACTTTCCCGGAGAGCCGGCCCCGGTTTCGCAAGCCACCTGAGGGCGTCGCTGTCTCGATACCCAGACGCCCCCGTCCCCTCAGATGGACGCCGTTAACACGATAGACCCCTATCGGAACGCCGTACGCCGAAGGCCCCCGTCCTTACGAGATTCGGCCGATGTCGCAAGCCCCAGTTCGATGATGGGAGAGTAACCGAGGCTCACCATGGCAGGTGGATGGAGATTGCCATCGAAGCATTCGGTACGCAGCATTGCTCTCGGGAGGCGAGAATGAGATTTTTTGGGCGACGCGTGGGCGACGCAAGCGACAACCGGCCCGCGATATTAAGCGGCTTTCTTCTAATCTCAGCGATCTGGGGTACATACCGCTTTGCCGGTTGGCCGGCAGGACCAGTTTATGATGCCGCACGTCTGCGCGCCGGAGATTAGCGGAACACGCTGTCCTTCGGCCGTGTGTTCTTGGGCCCTCACGGAAACAGGAAGCCCTCTGGCACAAAACTGCATTCACGCATCCGCCTGATTTACCTGGTTGCATCCATTCCCACAGGTCAGTGAGTTGCGTCAGCGCTGCTTCTTCCATGTATAGTACTTAGGACTCTGGCATGAGAGACTTAGTGGGCTGCTATGAATAGACCTGAACGTGCAAACAGCCGAGAACCGAAGTTGGCTCGGATAGAGATGCCGTGACACCGCCCTGAATACCCGTGGTGAGAAGACGGCTAGACCCACCGTTGTAATTGAGATACTAAGTTCCACAGAGTGATGACGCAAAGGTACGGGCGGTAATGAAACGGTTTCTACCATGTAGAAGATGGCCTCGAGTTGGGCCTCGCCGGTATCCCTCTCGTGGGTTGTCGAGCAGCCCAGCAGTGGATACAGACTACCGAAGTTATTTCGTACAAAACTTTGTCTCCGCGACGTAAGGCAGGGCTCTATAGAGACGGGCCGACAGCCCATTGTCATATGAGGCTAATACACAGGCCTTTCAGCGTCGGCGGGCACAATCGGAAAATTCGTCTTTGGGGTACAGTAGGTTCAAGTTCGAGGCAGAGAGGAGGGATGGGCAATTGGCAGCTGAGGAAGAGTTTATGATGGTCCCGCGCCAAGTCGTTAGCCATGGGCGGGATCGCCGCTTGCAACGGACAAGCCTTGTGGCGGGCTTGGGTGTTTCCTCGGCGATTTGTTGGGTCACGGCACATGCTTGGGACTATGGTACCCATGTTTTGCCCATTTTGCCCTTGCTGATGCTTGGAATTCTTGTCACCCAGAGTTGTTGCACTCCTTGTTGGTTGCATTTTCGGAAGTTTCCTCACCATGCCACGCTTGCGCAATTGGCTTTCCCCGTATACGCCGTAACCCCTCCAACTCGGGCATGGATACTACTCTGCTGACTTAATATCTAGACGACACTACAAGTACGAGATGCGGTACTCTCGTACAGCGTTGGTTTGGTGGTTTGGGTCGGGACATCTGTTACTTCGTACCTGAGGCTGTGCCTATACAACAGCATGATGCCTGTGTACCGGCTTCCTGGAAAGGACACGGCGACATAGCACTCACCACCTCGGGTGCGGAGTGGACATCGGGTCTCCGCCGTTGCTTTCCCTCTTGATGTAAGTGTTGGGCTCATTTGGATACGGGGATGAGTAAAACCACCCGAGCTCTATTGCAGTCTCGACCGCTCCGGACGGAAACACGTCTCGCTTGTGGTGTAATAGAGGTTCGTCTGATATCCAAGGTATTTCGTTCCCTCCAACACCGGGCACGAACGAACCCCTTTTTACTCGAGCCCCCCCCCTCCCCAAGCCAAACGATATGGGGGTGTGAATCGCCTCGATGCATTGACGGCAAGGTCAATCTAGGTCAATGGGTCCCTTACATCTGCATCCGTGTCCTAAGAGCCCTGAGGGGAGGATGTCTCGTCTCGTTCGCTCGCCTGCAGAGCCGAGGAGAGATTCCTCTTCCCCGGAACGCAAATTCTGGAGACTGGGGTAGTAGTTTCCTCTTTCTTCTCCCATTTTTCAAATTAGGTAGGTACATTGGAGCACATAGCACTTTGGCCCCGTTCCGCAGATCTGGCGAGGGCTTCCCCGTGGGGCCTCGTGAGCCTTTTATTCATCAGCTCTGTGCCCCCCGGCTAAAGTGCTTCATTTGTAGATATTGTCGCTCCCGCCGGCCCATTACCGCGCGTCCCACCCACGAGCTGCTCATCTCTACGGCCTAGCGCACTGCGGAGGTTTGGTGCACCAAAGCAGGTAGGGTAGGTAGGGTAGGGCAATGTCGTGGCTGCGCTGATGGTTGCGGTTCCTGAGGGCTGCTGCCAGGACATCAAATCGAGGTTCCCGTTCCCGGTTCGCATCATCACCCCGCCCCTCTGAACTCTGCAGACATTCGACACAGGTCCAGGGCCAGCTTATGGTGGCTCTTTTAAAGACACGACGATAGTCCTCCTCCTCCCTCCCCGGGCCGTGAAAGACGACCGTCCTCCGTCCTCGCCAACTCTGGGCTTGGGGATCCACCGGCGGCAGCTGGCCTGCAAGCAGCCGTGTCCTGGCCCTCGCTTCCTGCAGCTTTCCGTCGACTGCTCAAACGGCTCTGGCTCCGCGGATAGCCACCTGGACCGCGCCTGGACTTCCTTGGCGAATCGTCCTGGCGGTCAACTCGACGTTCTCCATCCCCTCCAGACCGTTGGCGTCCGGGTCTCCCGTCATCGCGGCCCCGTCAGCCGCGCCCGCAAGATGGCCGACGACGTAATAGAGCCATGGCCAGTCAACGAGGTATGCAGAGCCTCCGTAACCTCCCCCGTCCTCTGGCAGTGGGCGGTTGTGAGCCTCAGCTGATCTTTACGACGTTGCTCAGATCATCTACACCGCCATCATCGGCGTGGTGATGTTGGCAGCTTTCCTGGAGTGGTTCCTGTGGATTGCCGCCTTCATGTACTGCCTTTGGAAGGTCTTTGTAAAAGCCGAGCACTGGACGGTGCGACTGCTTGCGTTTGTTGTGGGGGTGGCCTTCCTCCTGCTCAGGTAACGATGCCTCTTCCGTACTCCCATCTCGCTTCGCTGCCCCCGGCGTCGAGGGAACCGTCCGCTGACAAGTTCAAGATGCATATTCCTACCTGTCATGCTGGTGACACTGCCGCTTCCCAGTCAGGTCACACGGATCTGGCCCCAGGATATGGTCAACTTTCTCCAGTGGTTCGCCTTCTACAGCTTCGCCGGCCTGCTGACAATACCATGGCTGTTCTGCGTCTATCAGATCGTCACGCACCAGCTTGGGAGAACCAAACGGATCAAGCAAATTCTCGACGAGGTGTCCGCCCCGAAGGTAGTCATCGTGATGCCGTGCTACAAGGAGGAGCCGGAAGTGCTCGTCACAGCGGTCAACTCGGTGGTCGACTGCGACTACCCTCCCTCATGCATCCATGTCTTCCTCTCCTTCGACGGCGACCAGGAAGACGAACTCTATCTCAACACGATTGAGAAGCTTGGCGTACCCTTGACACTCGAGTCGTATCCCAAGAGTATCGACGTTACATACAAGGGCGCCAGAGTTACCGTGTCCAGGTTCCCCCACGGCGGAAAACGGCATTGCCAGAAGCAGACCTTCAAGCTGATCGACAAAGTCTACCACGAGTACCTCAAGAGAAACGACAATCTCTTCATCCTGTTCATCGATTCGGATTGCATCCTGGACAAGGTCTGCCTGCAGAACTTCGTCTACGACATGGAGCTCAGCCCCGGAAACAAGAGGGATATGTTGGCTATGACCGGCGTTATCACATCGACGACCGACAAGCATAGCCTCATCACGCTGCTGCAGGATATGGAGTACGTCCACGGGCAGCTTTTCGAGCGAACCGTTGAGTCGGGCTGCGGAGCCGTCACCTGTCTCCCTGGTGCTCTCACCATGCTTCGCTTTTCAGCCTTCCGGCGGATGGCCAAGTATTACTTCGCCGACAAGGCAGAGCTGTGCGAAGACCTCTTCGACTTCGCCAAGAGCCACCTGGGGGAGGACAGGTGGCTGACGCACCTGTTCATGATCGGAGCCAAGAAGCGCTATCAGATACAGATGTGTACTTCCGCATTCTGCAAGACCGAAGCGGTTCAGACGATGCGGTCCCTTATCAAGCAGCGTCGCCGGTGGTTTCTCGGATTCATCACAAACGAAGTTTGCATGCTCACGGACTGGCGTCTTTGGAAGCGGTATCCGATTCTCGTCGTCGTCCGCTTCATGCAGAACACCATTCGAACAACGGCGTTGCTCTTTTTCATCATGTTACTGGCTCTCGTCACCACGACCAAGCGCGTCAGCGACTTGCCAGTGGGGTTTATCGCCATATCGCTCGGACTGAACTGGCTGATGATGATATATTTCGGCGCCAAGCTGCGGCGCTTCAAGTTATGGCTCTACCCGATGATGTTCGTCCTCAACCCGTTCCTGAACTGGTACTATATGGTGTACGGCATCTTCACGGCCGGTCAACGAACCTGGGGAGGTCCTCGAGCGGATGCGGCGGCGGCGGACTCCCACACGACGGCCCAAGAGGCGATCGAGCTGGCCGAGAAGACAGGTGATGACCTTAATATTGTCCCCGAGTCATTCATTCCTGCGGCGAAAGAGCGAAAGGAACTGGCGCGTAAGGAGGAGAGAGGAATGTCTGGCGGCCTCTCCAGAGCCAAGAGCATCCTGCAGCCTCCCGATAAGGTCGTTGGCAAGTTTGCGGCCCCAGAGAGGACGGCGAGCGGCTGGTATCAGCATCCCGACGACTCCATGGCCAGCGTCAACGTGTTGGGTGGGGGGTCCACGCATCAGGGGGGAAAGAGGCAGCTGCATCATCGGGACTCCTTCGACAGCGCGTTCTCGGCGCAGACGGGCAACGTATACATGCCTCGGAGGGTCGAGAGCATCATGGGCGACGAAGATCGACGCAAATATGAGCTTGCGCATGCGAATCAGCTGCACCAGTTCATGAGCACCTCGCGGGCCCTCCAGGGTCCTCCCCCTGGGCAAGTGTTTGAGTTCTCCGAGCCCGAACTCCGGAGAGGCGGTTTCCTGGACGGATCGGACGGCCCGAGCAGACCGGCACATCGGAGAGTGGCTAGCAATGACAGTGTTGGCTCGCGGGTCTCGCGGGGCTCCTCCACGGAGCAGCACGGCCAAGCAAGCACGGCCGAACCCCCGGTAACCCACTCGCAACAACCGCCTATGCCACTACCAAATACGACGGGAAGGGCGGGGAGGAGCCCTCTGGCGCGGGCTAGCTTTATGAGAACAACATCAACAGACGAGGTGGACGCCGGAGGGGACGTCGAGCCGTTCCACGCAGCCGTTGATGTTCGTGGCCGGTCGCCAGAGCCTGGCCATGAAACCCGACCTGATCAGCGATAGTGGAACGTTGGCGAGCTGGCGAGCTGGCACTAGAGCGATCAAGTCTAAAAACGTGGCTCTATACTTTGTGAGGCCGAGAAACAAATCGGCAGTTCGCATAAGGTACCTATGAAAATATGCGCTGTTCAAACTTGGCCAGGGGCAGGCATGAAGCAGAAATGGGTCGGACGGGAGGGATGTACTGAGACGAACACGCATGTCTTCGGCTTGGATACCGACATTTTACTTGTATATCAAGATCACGACTTTGGGGCGGTAATAGTTGCATCAGGGAAGGATCTAGATACGGGATGTGGAAGGCGAATCGGTGCATTTTTGGCTGCAAGGATGTTCCTGAGGCGAGGCACTGCCCAGAACAACAGTAGAACTACTTGACATGGAGTCACAAGGGTAAAAATCGAGGGAAAACTTTGGCAGATGCTAAATTGTGACTGAATGAGCATGTCCCTCCTTGCGCTTTGCACTGGGGTGAGTGAAGAATGGGCTATCAACGACTTTGTACGTACAACATTGTGTTGGTAGCCCCGCGTTGAAGACAACAGGCGGGTGATTGATGATTGACACTGGCGCTGGAAGGATGTGCTGCTAGTCCCGCGCCGTGGGGTGGTGCTACCAGACCGAGAATACTCGGGGTACGGAGGTACATGCCGATTACTTTGTGCGCCACGGGTGAACAAGGTCTACGACAAGTCCTATAAAGTCCTATCAAATCCCATCTATCGTTCGATTCTTAGCAAGACTTAGAGATACCGTTGCAGCCAAGTGAAAAGTAGGAAATATTGAGTAGGACAAAAAGGCTTGGAGTTCCGTCAGAGACATTGCCCAACGTAATGGTTAGATGATGGGTTGCTGGCTTTCGCTGCCTCCTCCTGCTTGCTGCCTTTCCGTACTGCGTACAATGTGTAGGTAACAAAGGTGCCTGACCCCAAGCATGCCTGGCCGCAAAAAAAGTCGAAGCGTTGGGCCAATCCAGAATCTTCTTCCAGGTTCCGGGGGGTCTTGGCGGTGTCCCACATACCCTATGGGGGCGGGGTTATGAATGAGTTCAAGGGACACAAAGCCCCTCCATCAGAGGGGGGAAATCTGGCTGTGCAAAAGTCGGGCATTGAAACTCGGAGTCTGAATTTTTTTTCTCTGCCAACCAAAACCTCACATCAAGCGATTCCCTTAGAGATATTTCTTCTCTTTTGGTCCCATCTCTCACAAATAAAGCTTGCTCAGCACTCGCTATTTGAGCAGCAGGAAGCGCCTTCCGGTTTCCCCCTGAACAACCTGCCTCTGCTGGTAAGCCCAACATCACCCCGCCGCAGCCTGCTCTCCCGCCTTCCCGCCTCCACCTTTCTCTCGCGACCCAAATCTTTTTTTTTCGACTTCCCGCCTGGTTGAGGCGCATCTTGTTTACACGAACCCAAACCTAGTATCTCTCGCCAACCCGCCAACATGAGTGTCGTCGGTACGTATTGCGCTGCTCCCCGCCCTGCGTCGTTGGCTCGTCCGCGAGTGCCGCTGCTAAATCGCTTCTAGGTGTCGATTTCGGAGCGCTCAACACCGTCGTTGCCGTCGCGCGGAATCGAGGTGTCGATGTGGTACGTCCTGTTTGCCCCGCCGCCGCCCCTCACAGTCCTTAACGCTACCCGGATGGGGATGGCCACTTCCTAGTTCTTGGGCTCACGCTGATCGATTCTGCTGTCTAGATCACCAACGAGGTCTCTAACCGGGCCACTCCGTAAGTTTCCACCTCGCCGTCCATCGGCAGCCGCCTTCTGGCCGGCTCAGCCCGCAAGGCTGCCACTGCATCGCTATAATACCTGCTAACACGCGACAACATAGATCTCTCGTTGGCTTCGGACCCAAGTCTCGCTACCTCGGCGAGTCCGCAAAGACGCAAGAAATCTCCAACCTCAAGAACACCGTTAGCTGCCTCAAGCGCCTCGCGGGCCGGTCCTTCAACGACCCTGATGTCCAAGTAGAGCAGCAGTTTATCTCGGCCCCCCTGGTCGACATCAATGGCCAGGTCGGCGCCGAGGTCACATACCTCGGTCAGAAGGAGCAGTTCACCTCGGTGCAGCTTATCGCCATGTTCCTGGGCAAGATCAAGCAGATGACCTCTGCCGAGATCAAACTCCCCGTTTCCGACATGGTGATGAGCGTGCCGGCCTGGTTTACAGACATTCAGCGCAGGGCCCTCGTCGATGCTGCTGAGATCGCTGGCCTCAAGCTGCTCCGTCTGATCAACGATACCACGGCGGCCGCCCTCGGCTACGGTATCACCAAGCTCGACCTGCCAACCGCCGAGGAGAAGCCCCGCAGGGTTGCCTTTGTTGATATCGGCTACAGCAACTATACCTGCTCGATCGTCGAGTTCAGGAAGGGCGAGCTCTGCGTCAAGTCCACGGCCTTTGACCGCCATCTTGGTGGCCGAGACCTCGACAAGGCCCTCGTTGACCACCTGCAAAAGGAGTTCCAGGGAAAGTACAAAATCGACATCAACAGCAACCCCAAGGCCCGTACTCGTGTCCTCGCGGCCGCCGAGAAGCTGAAGAAGATTCTGTCCGCCAACCAACAAGGCCCCTTGAACATTGAGTCCCTGATGAACGATATTGACGTTCGCGCCATGATCACCCGGCAAGAGTTTGAGGCCATGGTGGAGCCTGTGTTGAATCGCATTAACGGGCCTCTCGAGCAGGCGCTGGCGGAGGCTAAGCTCAAGGTTGAGGACATTGACGTCGTCGAGGTGGTTGGCGGTGGCAGCCGTGTCCCGGCGGTCAAGGAGCGCATCCAAGCCTTCTTCGGGAAGACCCTCTCGTTCACCCTCAACCAAGACGAGGCCATCGCTCGGGGCTGCGCCTTTGGCTGCGCCATCCTCTCCCCTGTCTTCAAGGTCCGGGACTTTGCCGTGCAGGACGTCATTAGCTACCCGATCGAGTTCTGCTGGGAGAAGGATGCTGACATCCCAGACGAGGACACGAGCCTGACGGTGTTCAACAAGGGCAATGTGCTCCCCTCCACAAAAATTCTCACCTTCTATCGCAAGCAGGCCTTCCACTTGGAGGCCCGATATGCGCAGCCAGAGATGCTCCCGGGTAAGATTTCGCCTTTTATCGGCCGGTTCTCGGTCAAGGGCGTTACGGCCACCGGCGGTCCGGAGGATTTCATGATCTGCAAGCTCAAGGCACGTGTAAACATAAACGGCATCCTGAATGTCGAGAGTGGCTACTACGTGGAGGATCAGGAGGTTGAGGAGGAGATCAAGGAGGACGACAAGAAGGATGCTGATGTGAGTATTTCTATGACGAACGAATCTGCTGTCTTGGGGAAGAATTCTTCGAACCAAGTGGCCGAGGGTCTGGAAGGAGGGTCAGCTAGAGAGTCGAAGCGTCGCAAGACCACCGATGATGTACTGAATCCACCTTCCGGCAAGTCGGGTGTGGGCAGTCAAGGAGAAACGCTAACATCGAACGTGCCCAAGGCCATGGAGACCGACAACAAGGATGAGTCCAAGCCGAAGACGCGGAAGGTGAAGAAGCAGGTCCGTAAGGGTGAGCTTCCCATCGCCAGCGCTGTGCAGTCGATGGAGACAAGCGCCAAGGACGCGGCTACCGAGAGGGAAGCCGGCATGGTCATGGAGGACAAGCTGGTCGCCGATACGGAGGAGAAGAAGAACGAGCTGGAAACGTACATTTACGAGCTCCGTAACAAGCTCGACGATCAGTACGCCGAGTTCGCCAGCGACGAGGAGAAGGAAAAGATCCGGGCGAAGCTCGAAGCAAGCGAGGTAAGCCCCGACTACGACTTGGTTTTATGGAGGTACGTTTACCCACAGTTGCTGACCATGGCGTCCGATAGGACTGGCTCTACGACGAGGGAGATGACGCCACCAAGGCCGTTTACGTCGCCAAGATGGACGAGATCAAGGCCTTGGCCGGCCCCATTGTGCAGCGTCACTTCGAGAAGGTTGAAGCCGAGCGGCAGGCCGTCATGGCACGCCATGAGGCCGAGAAGGCCGCTAAGAAGGCCGCCGAGGAGGAGGCTCGCAAGGCTGCCGAGGCTGAGAAGGCTGCGCAAGGGGGCGCCAAGGATGAGGAGATGACCAACGCTGACGCCCCCCCAAAGGCCGAAGTTGAGGAGGCCGGAGACCCCTGAGTGCCGTAGCTGAGGTGTTTCTTTCACTTGGTCACGTGCGTTCTATCTGGGTTTGGTCGGGAACAAACGGGTGGAGGTCTTTTGATAGAAAGGGTAACATGTCATGAAGCGAAAGCATGTATTGGGCGTCTGAATGGGAAAAGGGGAAGGGATGGAGGACCTGGTAATTGCGAATGCATGTAGGGCAACCCAAAGATGTGATGAGGAAGCGTGAGATCAACAATGTGGGGTTTCCCACCACCTTACAGCGAAGGGTCTTCTACCATGGAGCTTAAAATGGCTGCCGTTAGACGAGCACTGTTTTTTTTCCCGGTGAAGCTGACATTAGGATGGATGCACTAGATGGCATCGATAGAGTTTTTTCTGGCACAAGGGGAAATTTTGATGGCTGTGGTACGTGTTCTCTCTCTCTCTCTCTCTCTCTTATTTAGACTCAATGCACATATACCCTGCTTGATAGGTTTTTACTGCGAACTGGAAACGTGATGAACATTCTTTGGACCTCGTGTACATCTTCTGCTGCGCACGCAACCACTTCGTGCACTTCGTGAAACCGATTATGACCTCTCCAACTTGACCCACTCGTTCCTCCTAACCTAGGTAGCTTTTCGGCCCTTTCCCTATATCTTATCTGTAGGCCATCTGATTGATGCCCTCCCCACCTCGCACCCAGCCTTGCGACTACTGAGCACATGAAAAGGCACCTCAATTGGTGGGTTCTCAATTCTGTGCGCCCGAAAACATTCGCTTCAGAACGCCTACCAAGCTATTTCGTTCGATCCATGATGGGACATGAGCAAAACCGTTCACCTGTCCTTAGCTGCTTTGCTAGCATTTTCATTCATAATCGCCCATTCCCACTGAAAGTCGATGATTACCTGGACAGCAGGGTGGTGGTCTACGATGGATTAGGAGAAAATACACGACAGGAAATCGCTGGAGTGATAGAATTGGTACAATTGGAATATCAGAAACACAAAACCCAGCAAAGACACCCATGATACCATGCCGTCGCCGCTCTCAATCTTTTGCTATTGTCAACTCCCTAATACCAGCCCCGCCCTATCCCGATTCCGCCGCAGTTGCTGCTTAAGGAATATCGAACATGGGCTTCAACTTCATAATCAGATGCCAGTCGTCATTGCTCATATCCTTCCGGTAGAAATCCTTCAGGCAGTTGATACTGGCACGGGAGATCTGACTGTAGAGTTGATCCGACTCCTCGAGTTGACGACCGTACGTTGGTTGGTGGCCACCCATTTCAATCTTGATGGCAACCGAAGGCTGACCCTTTTTGCAAACCGGGATCTGCTTATGGTCTCTTTCAATCGACGTCCTATCCCAATATTCCACGTTAGCATTCATTCCGAGGCACAGAGATTACTGACTCGGTACTCACACTCTCCCAATGCCGATGACTTCTTTAAGTCCTGTGGTTGGGTTTGTCTTGACTACAGCAATTGGGGTGTTGATCTTCAGCTGACCGTCCACGACATCGACGCCAATGACGATCGGCGCGGTCTTGTTGAAGACAGCCACCGTGCTCAGGACGCAGGGGAAGACAGCCAGGAGCTTGGATTCTTCCTTCTTCTTCTCTGTAAGCTCCTCCATGTGCTTTGTGAATGAGTCGAAGAGGTGGTAGATGATGTCAGCTGTGAAGATCTTGATGCCTTGCTCATCAGCATACGCCTGCGCTTCCTTGTCAACCTTGACATCGAAACAGAGCATCACGGCATAGTCGCGCGCCTTCTCGAGCATGATGCCGCACTGCATTACGTCGCGCTTGAAGACCGGGCCGATCCCAACATTCGCAACGGGGATCTTGCAAGACTTCAAGAAATCGAGCAGAGCTTCTAGAGAGCCGAGCGTAGATGCCTGGACGCTCACGCCGCGGCCCGACTTCTCAACTCGGCTGAAGAGGGTGGCGAGATCGGACTCGACTTCGTCCTCGAGGTCCGACTCGTCGTCGTCGGGGCCGACAACAAGCAAACGAGAGCCGGCAATCGCCCCTTCAAGACCGGGTGCACTGATCTTGACACCCAAAGCCGCCTTTACCTCCTTGTTGTGCACATAGGCCGACTTGAGGCGGAGCTCTCTGAGTGGCGCCGGAGTGAGAAGTGCTCTGATGTTGGTCTTGATGACACCCTCTACGCCGCACAGAACAATGCGATCGCCTTCTTTGAGAATGCCGTTGGAAAGAATGACATCAATCGTCATGCCAAACCCTTCGATCTGCTTGACTTCGAGAACTGTAGCCTGGACCTCAGAGAGGTACATCAGCGAACCAACCATGCGTTCCTGAGTAAGCTGCACGATCAACTTGAGCATGTCTGGAATACCCTCGCCCGTGTGGGCGGATGTCGGCACCAACGACACATACTTGGCCATCGACTTGTTCTCGTAGTAGAGCTCGGAGTTGAAACCCTGCTCGGCAAAGGCGAGCTTCGTTTGCTCTAGGCGATTCTTGAACTCGTTCTGGACAGCCTTGTTCTGAAGCGCCAAGCTCTCCTGGAACCCGTTGTTGTCAATCTTCTTCCAGCCATAAAGACGGTCGATCTTGTTGAGAGCGACGATGAAAGGGGTCTTCCTGTCGCGGAGGAGCCTCATCGACTCGAGGGTCTGAGGCTCAAGGCCGTGCATGATGTCGACGACGAGAATAGCAATGTTGCACAGAGACGAACCGCGGGAACGCAAGTTGGAGAAGGACTCGTGACCAGGTGTGTCAATGATCAGGAGACCAGGGACCTTATACTCAAACTTGCCATCTTGGTTGACAACGGAGGTCTTCTGCTTGATGGCCTCCACTGGGAAGTATGTCGCGCCGATCTGCTGGGTGATACCACCAGCTTCGCCTTCCTGGACGTTGGTCTGACGGATCTTGTCTAGAAGTTTTGTCTTTCCTGTGTCGACGTGACCAAGAATGCAGCAAATAGGAGATCGTAAGTTGTCTTTGGACCGCGCGGCTAAGGCCTGCTGATGCGCCTTTTCTCGGCGCTCAGCGGCCTCCTTTTTCCTCTGGGCCTCGGCGAGCTGGGCCGCGGTCGCCTCCTCGTCCTCTGAGGAATCCTCGTCTTCCTCCTCGGAATCAGAATCTTCATCTCGCACCGCCTTCCCGTTCGCAGGCGGGGCTGTTGTCTTGCGGGCTGCGGCGTTGGCCTTCTTCTCGGCGTCCTCGTCGGAATCGGCGTCCCAGCTATCCTTGACATCCTCATTCTCCGACTGAGCGGCCGCTTCCCAGTCTTCATCAACACTATCGGCGGCGGCAGCAGCGGTAGCAGCCTTCGCGGCGGCCTCGGTCTCGGCCTTCTCGCGCTCAAGGCGCTCCTTTTCTGCTGCCTCTTTAGCTGCCGCTTCTGCTTGCAGCCTAGCCCTCTCGGCAGCCTCAGCGAGCGCCTTCTCTTCATCGATCTGGGAATATGGTTAGCACAGCCGCAAACATAAAGTAGTTTCCGGCGGGATCCGGCAGGTTCCAAAAGGACCGGCCCCTTCGGCCGGGTACCAGCAGGGCACGTAGGCGGGGCCACAACTCACCTTTTCTTGTCGACGACCAGCCGGTCGCTTCTTTTGCTCTGGCTTCTTTTTTGGCTGCTCACTCTCGCCCTCTTCGAGACCGCCTACTTTGATGCCAGCAGCAATCATCTGCTGCAACTTTCTTTCGTTGCGAGCTTTCTCCTCTTTTTGTGCCTTGGTGAGAAATTTGCCCTCCTTCTTGAGCTGCTC
>Ga0247769_1000040_pt1 | contig 20109 bp, 22 predicted proteins | sample UWRJL166409R6_FD_179942 | JGI IMG/M metagenome (GOLD analysis project Ga0247769, IMG submission 179942) | Plant litter microbial communities from Arlington Agricultural Research Station in Wisconsin, United States - UWRJ-L166-409R-6 | ecosystem: Environmental > Terrestrial > Plant litter >... | reverse complement strand
GTGGAAATAACATCTTCTCATGACACACACATATTTCTCAAACGAGACAAGCAAGCCACAACAAGGGGTATGCGTCGAGTCCCGGACACATAGGCAGGCCGGAAGCTGCCGAGTAAACCGGGCACACAGCGAGGGGAACCCGCCTGCATTCGCTGCTCTTGTCGACAGGGATGCATGGCAATGTCGAAAGAAAACTTATCCGTGAGGCTTGACTAGGTATCTCCAACAGTATGTGACGCGCCCATACTGGTTTCGTCTTGCGTATATCTATTGTACACCAACCACTTTGACACTGGCGCTGCTGATGTGCTTTACGCTCAAAATACTAGACACATGCTGGAGTGCCAGCGCTATCGCAAAGCGAGAAAGAAAATGACGCTTTCTGAGACAGTGGCGTTCTTCGACAGACTTACTCGCCCTGGCAGGATAGCCATCCATCTGCGCCAAGCGAGATGTGATGTTTCCTGGAGCCTGTCAGCGTGCAGTTTTCCAAAAGGTCGAAAGGGGTGCATTACCGCGATGGAAAAAGGATTTAGAACAGACTCGGCTTACAGAATGCCGTCGCCACCATCGCAATGTATACCGCACCGTTTACATCCCCCATCGGAGGCGGAACGAGTACTATGCGTAGTCGGAGCCCCTGAGCTGAAGAGACTGGAAGCTGAAAGACACAAGGCAGAGAGTAGGACAGCCAGCCAGATCGTACTCCGCCCATCCACGCTGCAACTCCGTCCATACAGGCGGGACAGGAGGAGGTGCCGCACCTACCCTCGGAACGGCAGCAAGGTTGACAACTCAACATACACTTCGTTCGACACACACCAAGGACAGTTATCCCCTTCGGGCAGGAAGTCGAGAAGAGATGAGGAGGGTGTCGAGGTTTCCCACCAAGTCAACCCCTCTTTTCTTCGTTGAGGGAGGGAATGAATACATATCTTCATTCCAGGGGCGAATAGCTCCTTGACCTATATGTGCGCATCCGTTTATATAAAAACTTCTCGTAATGACCACCTGCCTTGGAGAAAATGAAATGAAATGTCGATAAAAACCTCCCCCCACCTGTTGTGTTGTTTTTGTTGTTCCTTTCGCCACCAAGACGGTGAGAAGAAAAAACATGCGGGTGAACGAACCCCTGAAGTGGTCTCTTGAACGAAGTCACCTCATTATGCACGTCGACTGAAATGGATCCGGTGGCACGACGGGACATGCACTCGCTGCCAAATAGAACAGGCAGACAGGCGGGTGTCACCCGCGATAGTGCATACCTACCTTACACAAGCATGGGGTTACGGCAATCACACGTATGGAAGCCATAGGTCAAAGCAGGTACACATAGGTAGTGTGTATTGGTTCAATCTTTGGGGTATCTGTCTACACTACTTTCCTTGAACAAGAAGAAGGGTTTCTAGAGTCAAGGCGGGTTTTCGTGCTTCCTAATGTAGATGCCGGCCCGGGGGTGATTGGTACAATACAATGCCTTAGGTATCTTGCTTTTACTTCGTAGGTAGTTTGAGAGTTTGTCGTTTGTTGCGTCAACAGCTGGAGAGTGGAGTGGATAAAAACAAAGGCTAGGTTGCATGTAGGTTAGGTTGTTTACCTTGCCTTAGGTATTCGTACCTTAGGTAAGGCAAAGAAAGTAGCCAATTAGCTGGTAAGATGCTTCCATCCAAGGAGGACAGGAGAGATATTCTCTATCTTGGGTACCTAGGTAAGGTACCTGTAGGTAGGGATGAAACCGATTTCTTGGAGAGAGGGGGGGTGGGGTTTAAGTACGTATATGAAACTATTCAGGACTTGTATTGACATCGGTTGCTTTGAGCAGCAGGTATTCACAGAGGAAGTCTGGTATCTAATGCGGTTGTTGTTCAAGCTTGCTTGAGCTGGGGAGAGACAAGCAAGGCAGACAGATTCGAAGTTGGAGTTGGAGCTACCGGGCGGTTCAGTTGACTTGCATGTAGCCTCGAGTACCCGGTGCCATTAAGAGCGAGGTACAACTACACTACGCGCTTGGGGTAAAGTATGATACATACATTGAGTGTATATATAGAGCAAACAGCGTTGGGTAGCGAACAACAGAGTGAATGATACCTAGAATACCTACCTACCTACCTACCTACGTATCCAACTACCAGGTATGTAGATAAGGTACCTTAGGCAGGCAAGGTAACCGGGCTCTTCTTAGACGTATCAAAGCCACAACATCCATTCTCCGGAACAAAACAGACCTTGTAAAGTCTCATGCTCGATACCTCCGTCTCAAGCACTGACTGCGAAGGGAAAGGCTGGGTTGGCAGTGAAACCGCCAAAGCACGTCAAGTGCATCTCCTGACATGATACCCGCTCTAATGAACATGGCTGTTGGCGCCTTCGTCCGGGTAAGGTAGTTATAGAGGGTTCACCTGGGACTACGCATCCAAAATCTATCCGGCTTTGGTCTCGTGTGCGCCGCGTAGATGGTTGCTTGAGACTGTCATGGGTTATACCACCTGTGATACCCGCGCTGTTTTATTGGCTCTTGAGCAGACCTTAGATGGAGGCACTGCTTCATCATGATCGTATTGCTAGCTCCTCTCTATTTCTCTCACACACTCCTATTTTGTGCTTGGTTGCGTCTGGGGTTCAAGCCCTGTGAACCCTTTCAACAATGTGTGATCTGGCGTAGAATGGAAATGAGACGGCAGATACACGTTTTGGAATGATATTGCTATGCTGTTGAGGGGATCTGGGTCGCCATTAGAGAAAGTCATCGAGAGGCTCTTTGAACGCTATTGGAATGATCGCAGGATTGAATGCACTCGATAAATGGCTCCAGGCCATTGGTACACCTGCTCTTCTTGTTGGCTACACGATACTGCTACTCCCACGAATATTCAACAATCAGTCCACTTGCTCGCCGATCAGCTTCTTCCTTAGAGCGCAGCCTTTGCAGCGCCTGCCCCTACCCGCCCCTACCTGCCCACGACAATCACGCCCATACAGCTTAACTGTAGCTCTTTTCAAATCTTTTGAATGTATACCCTATGAACGGCAAGAACATCTCGGGCGTGAGGGGTTCGTCCCCCCCTGACATGTCGGGAGGGGAAAGATCATCCGTCTGAGGGAGGTCATCGACGGGGAAACAAGACGTATCGACTTCTGACGTGAGGGTGGGCTCTGGACTGTATGTCAGTCACTACCCGAGCTTAGACGCCGGGAAAACTGTTGGGGTACTGGCGGCTCAGAAGCAAGTTTGAGGCACTTAATTCAGTTTTACAACTGTCTAGCTCAGCATGGAGAAACAGAACATACCAAAGGGGGTGCGAATGCGGCGCAAAGTGTTGAAGTCAACACCGGCGAAAAAGGGATGGCTTTTTATTTCCATGGCGCCATTTCGACCAAGGCGGTTCTCTGAGCCACAGATCATACTGATGATGAACCAGTTAGCCATCAGACGGGCGGGTTGCGTTGATAGTGCTCGGGATTGAACGTTCGATCCCGACTCCCCTGAACCGTCTTTCTTTGCCATCGTCTTCAAGGAGGCAAGGGTGCACAAAAGAAGTAAGCGTACCATCTGAGCAGGTGGATCGAGTTGTAACTGAGTTGAATATCGTCAGGAAAGAATAGCGTGTGCTGCCAGTTAATGATCTTCCTATATGTGTCTTGAGGGTTCTCGGAGGCGAAAGGGGGCCAGCCCACAAGACACTCATATCTGCTCGAGCGTCAGCATCCCCAGCATCACTACATATGCTCTACCACCATCTCGCAGGAACATTCTGAGTGAGTGGATAGATTCATACATAATGGTTCCTAGCGACCACCAGTCGATTTCAAAAGAGTATCCCTGGTCAGAGAAGAGCTCCGGTGCGATATAGTCTGGCGTCCCAACCGATGAATAGGCCATGAGCCTTCTGGAGCGTCTCCACTCGTTGATCTGTGCTCGATTGCTCACTGTCAAGCTTATCGCGTCGATATTCACCGAGTTGCGGTTGCCCGGCCGGCTTATTTGCGACGTGGGACGTTGGAGCAGATCCTGGTAGTAGCGGCGGTCGTGGTCTTTGCGAAAGCTTTTGGACAGGCCAAAGTCAGCGAGTTTTATATGGCCGCCTCTGTCCAGCAAGATGTTGTCTGGCTTGATGTCGCGGTGGATAAACCCGAGGTTGTGGATGGCTTCGATGGCCATGATGATTTCGGCGGCGTAGAATCGGGTGATGTCCTCTGAGAAGATTTGGAACTTGATCAACATGGTCATCAAGTCCCCGCCAGGGCAGAATTCCATCAGCATGTAGAGGGAGGTGTTGTCCTGGAAGGTGGTGAAGAGTTTCGTCACCCACTCGCTATCGGACTCGGCAAGGGCGTCTCGTTCTGCGCGGACCCTTGGGAGCTGCTCCTTGGAGATCATCTCGGACTTGAACAGCCTTTTGAGAGCGTACACCTTGCCATCTTGCTTTTTGCGGACGAGCTTGACCTCCCCAAAATAGCCCTTCCCAATTGTCTTGATTATCGAGTAGTTGGAGAGCTCCTCCTTGGTACGGAGAAAGCGTAGATACTTGGCCTCTAGCTTCCCCGAGTGAGACCAAAGTTGCTCCCGCCTTAGCAAGAGCTCTGGATTCTCCAGGCGCCGGTCTAGCTCCTTTTGCCTGCAACAGGGCCGTTAATACCGCTGCTCGAGGCTGATTACAGCCAGGGGATTGGCTTCTTGCCTCTCATGTCTCTCTCTCGCTCTCCGTACTGCGTCCTTGAAGAACTCCTGTGCCAGTTGGTAGCATCTCTTTTGGTTGTACGCGGCATTTCTACCGTATCCCTCCTGGTGTCTCTCGGGAGCTGGAGAGAACTCGGGCCCGCTCATTTCTCAGGCTGAACAGCAAGGTAAAACACAGACCAGGAACTTCACAGGAGGGCAAATCTTGTAAGTACAGCCGTGAAGAGTCTCCATGGGAGCACATAGGCCGCGGTCGGTGGAATGAAAGTCAATGAACTGAAGTCTGAAGCCTGATGTATCATGAGGCTCTCAGGCGAACCCGGGTCCATGCCCCATCTCGGCTCTTGGACCAGGAAGGCAGCCGTGGGAGAGGGGGCTTCTTCATGCGGCCAAGCAGGATCCCGTCGAGCCCCAAAATACAGTGCCAACGGCTCAAACATGGCTTCTGATGCCGACACGTCATTGTCTGAGTTCCCGGCGGCAGAGCATGTCCCGTGGTGCCACGGTGCCACGGTCCATCCCCTCCTTGAAAAATGGAAGGGACCCAAACAAAATTGATTACGGGTGTCCCCGCAGATTTTCGATTCTCTCGATTCTCTCGAGAATCAAGGTTCGCCGAGCGTTGAAATGGTGCGGCGTGTTGCTGCGAAGGAGCAGCGTACCTACCGACCTAGGTACCTGAGGCAACTCTGAACGGCGCGTCTAGGTAGCCTACCCGTCGGTCCTGGCCAATCCCCGGGTCGAGCACCTGCCACGACGGACTGGAGCCTGGTGGCATGCCAGCACCGCAACGTCAAACCCGCCCCGCCTATAGGAGCACAAGGAAACAGGGATGCAGCCCCAGCAGTGGGTAACACACTGGCATGACGCTCTTTACCTTAGGGGCCCGGGCAGCTGTTTGCCAGCTCAACATTCTTGATTGCGGCACCAAACCGTCCGTCATCAGCGACAACCCCACACAACCCGACGGCGCCCGCAACTGCTTTGTGCTTCAATACCCTTAGCTTACCAGCTACCTAGCGATCGCCATAGCCGCTTCAACTGGTGGCCAAGGAATCATATTCACGGAGAATATCTAGGCTTCATACGCTCCTGCTGTGATCGCACACGGAGAAAGCGCCCTTATACGATTGAACGTCAGGTCGCTTCTCCCCCTCCGCCTACGGACGCTTCTGATCGCTGCTGTCGTGAGAGAGATTGCGTCTTCCCGACGAGTGTCACGAACCCGCTCAGCTGCTGCCCGCTTGCGCAAACGACATCACTCGTCCCATGATCGCCGGATGACAGCAACCAGTTTATCCCCCCTTTACTTATCAGGTGTTAAGCACCCTAGTTAAGACGGCTCCTTGACCTCGACCTCGCCCGCTGCGACTATCCGAGCGAACGACGAAGCTTTGACGCTGCACCTCTTTCATCGGCTCCGCTGCGACGATCTCTCGCTGTCCCCCTCGCCATCGCTGTCCATCCCTCCAACCTCTCCAAAAAAGGCCTCTGCGGGAACGGAAGTCGGTCCCGCGGCGCAAAAATTCCATCGCCGTGGCTGACCAAACCACCCCCGAGGTCCCCGTGTCCACCCCTTCCACTACCGACGACCCATCCACTCCGCAGACCACCCTTTCTTCCAGCACTATTCCCTCAGCTCCAAACCCGGCCCAGCCGCTTCCTCCACTGCCTTCGGAGCCGCAATACACTTCGTACGGCCAGGTACAGACGACCTCTGCACGTGCGCAGCCGGGTCGACGTGTTGTCGACCTCCCTCCGCGACGCACCGCTCAAATCATAGGACGACGGCGGCGGAGCATCTCTGAAGACGCCGAGGAGGGAGTGACAGAGGCCGGCGCGGCCTCCTCTGCAGCGCACGCGAGCTCGCGGCGAAACCCTAAGCGGAGACGTGGCGGAAGCATGCTGCCTGACGTCGATGGCCAAGAAACCTCCAACGGAGGGCCCCGGGGCGTGTCGAATGGGTCTCGGGCGGGGGAGGGTACCTCGGCCGACCCATCCGGAAGGCCGCTCAAGACGCAAGCAGAGTCTATGAATGGCCTGTCGCAGAATGGGAAAGGCGGCGTGGGTCACGCATTGTCGCCGACATATCTCGGCCACGATCGGGAGGAAGTGACGCGCATATTGATACAGGCGTTGTCTGATATGGGCTACCACTCGGCCGCTGATAGTGTTAGTAGAGATAGCGGTTTCGAGCTCGAGAGCCCTACCGTGGCCGCATTTCGGATGGCAGTACTGGATGGGTCATGGGCCAGGGCGGAAGAGCTGCTCGAGGGTGCCGTCACATCGGGTAGCCATCATCCCGGGAACGGTTTGGTACTCGCTCAGGGGGCAGATCGAAACATGATGCGTGTTTGGCTCCGGCAGCAGAAGTTTTTGGAGCTCTTGGAGCGTCGAGAAACCTCTCGTGCTCTGATGGTCCTGCGCAGCGAGTTGACACCGCTTTGCTCAGAGCAGCACCAGAAGCTTCACTTCCTCTCGAGCCTGCTCATGTGCCAGTCGACGGAAGATCTGAAATTGAAAGCAGACTGGGACGGGGCTCACGGGAGCTCCCGGCAAATCCTCCTCTCCGAGTTATCACGTATGCCACCCCTTTCTCAAGTTACGGCTCTTCTGAGTGGACACTAACTTGGAATTACAGGGTGTATTTCGCCGTCGGTCATGCTCCCGGAGCACCGGCTAGCTGTGCTTCTGGATCAGGTGAAGGAGAGTCAGATTAGCAACTGTCTCTTCCATACCAGCTCTGAACCACCATCGCTCTACTCAGACCACATTTGCGATAGGAACCACTTCCCCTCTCAGGTCGCCCTGGAACTGGATGAGCACTCAGGGGAGTTATGGCAGGTCCGTTTCTCGCACGATGGGAGTCGTCTCGCTACTTGCGGCCAGGATCCGTGCGTCATAATTTGGAGCGTGCCAGAGTTTGAGGTGGTGCACAAGATCACTGCACATGACGAAAGTTTCGTCTGCAACCTTGCTTGGAGCCCAGATGACAGAATGATGGTGACGTGTGGAAGGGATCGCTACGCAAAAATCTGGAACACCGAGGTGCGTATCCCCAGAGCTTGCTCTTGCGCAGGAGCAGGATGTGCTAACTGACCCAGACGGGGACGCTGATCAAATCGCTGGATCGCTTTGACGAGCCCGTCAGCAGCTGTGTTTGGTCCGCTGATTGCCGGTCGGTGATTACGGGCTCGTTCGACAAGGATAAGTCTCTCTGCCAATGGAATCTTGACGGGGAGCGACTATATACGTGGACAAGAAAACACCGCACCGAAGACTTGGCCGCCTCGCCCGATGGACACTGGCTCGTCGCCATGGACGAACGGAACTGGCTTCACGTATACAATCTGGCGACGCGAGAGCTCGAGTACGAGTGGGACCTGAAGGTGCGGCCAACGTCGATCAGCATCAGTCAGGATTCGCGGCTCTTGCTAGTGAACAGAACAGACGGCGAGGCCCAACTCATCGATATCGCGACTCGCGACACGATACAGAAGTACCGAGGTCACAGCGGCGGCGAATACACAATTCGGAGCGGCTTTGGCGGTGCCAATGAGAGCTTTGTTATCAGTGGCAGCGAGGGTGAGACTACCGCGGAAGCTTGAGATCGAGGCCTGTCATGAATCACAATGCTAACCGATAAATCAGATGGCCTGGTTTGCATCTGGCACAAGTCTTCGGGCATCCCAGTCCAGAAGCTTGAAGCACATCAGCCGAGGTGCAACGCAGTGTCATGGAACCCAGTGGATCCTCGCATGTTTGCCACAGTTGGAGATGATCATAAAATTAAGATGTGAGTCGTGTCTCTGAAGACGATATGGTTGGCATATTGACACGCTCCTCCAGATGGTCGAACGCTCCCCTCCGATCCTCGATGTCATCCAGTGACTCCCACGCCAACGGCACGACGCAAAACCCGGGTAATGGCTGGCGGGTTTCTCGAGAACAGCTTCTTGACTGACAGAAGCATGGGAAGCACTGCGCAGCCTTATCCAGTCACCCACCCTAGTTCATGTCTATACAAATGATTTTACTCTCCTCATCCACCCCTTGACTTTTGTTGAAGGGCATCCAAGAACACCACGCATAGCATGGAAACGGCGCGAATTTTAAGCAGAACACACACAAAGTTTATTCATGATTCGGGGTTGAAGGCTGTTCGGAGTGTGGTGGGAGGTCGTTCGTTTTATTAACCTGATGTTGAATTATACGTGTTCTGACGCTCCTCCAAAGGGTCATATTTGGTTACAGACTGTAGGATGCAGGCGCTGGGTTCAAGTCTACCGGGCGGATTTTCCGTACCCCCTACCACCTGGATTGACACCCCCGAACTCGAGCATGGAAGAATCAAGTTCCGAGTCAGGGGCGCGGTGGCCTGCGATAGGCTGTACCGCAAATACCAAGCACGATGGAGCATGTATGGTCGTTGCTGGTGTCTCGCCTGCTATGGCTTATATACCGCTGGGAGATGACGGGAATGCGGGCTGTATCAACACCTCGGCTATTGTATATGCCGTGGAGTAATAAACAAGACTGCTTCACACCCTTCGTTCAATTCCTACGTCCTGAAACTGTGTTTCTCCCCCCATATTAAAGGTCTCCTCTGATGGGGAAGCTGCTGGGAAGCCCTGACTCCCAGATGCCGCAAATGCTAGGTACGGCCGAAAACAAACGTCACTTGAGCTAGCCTGGGGAGCTTTTAGGGATGTATGTGTTTACAAGGCGAAACGTCAACAAACTGAGGCATCTGATATCTCTTCCTAGACCCGTAGATAGATGAGTCGGAAGAGTTGTTTGGGCCTAGATGCATCCACCTGGATTGTTTCAAGTTGTCTAACGTTGACCCTACTTTCACTCTACTCTTTCCCTTAATTCCTTGTCAAGCGACCTAACTCAGTACGGCGTTTTCAAGAACAAGAACTCCCGTGTGCTCGGGTATCTTAGAAGCAAAGCATTCGCTTGCACTGACGATACATCTCCGCGATCGATATGGTGACAAGACCAACACGTTGTGCAAAAAGCGCCAATGAAAGGGGAATGGGGGAAGCATCGCGAGTTGGATCCTGTGGCAAAGAGAGCCTTGGTAGGCGACGCGTGGACCTCCCGTGACCGTAGCGACAACATTCTTCCATCGCAAAACCAGGTGACGACAGCGCAGACGTGGTCAAATAGGCAGCAAGATAGATTAAATAATGACAAACCCAGCAGCAGAAAGAACATGATAATTTTCGCGGCAAGAAAAGGTACTGACAGAGGGCACTTTGTAATTTTTGCTCGATTTCGTAAGAAACGAAGCCATTCTTATCTAGGCGCTTCTCCCTTCAGCAGTCTTACGATCACGTGCGCGCGGTAAGGCTGGTGTTGATGCACGGACGGGGGGCTGCGACGCTACGTAACTCGTTCCTTTCCGACACCGACCGTTCTGGCTTCGAGACCCAAAAGATTCACCAAACCCACGAACGAGAACTCAACCGCATCCGCCGCCTAGCAGAGAAAGCGCAATCTATAGCCGAACCAGAGACATCACAGCAGAGTAGGCCGCCTATTTTTGTTCTACCCCGGTGCTCAGAGATTTCCCCCCGATCCTCCCACGCAACGCAACAACCGCAAAGCGACAAGAACGAAGCAGCGGTCACGCAGCCACAAAACCGTTGAGGCGACAACCCAACCTCACAGTCCCTACAACCCGATATCGCGCGCTGCGGTTTTCGCAACCATGACTGTCGAGGCTCCCTCGCTAGCCACTCCGGGCGGCATCTCGGACCCCGGGCTTATCAAGTATGCCCCTCATCCGACAATGATCCCATCCCTACCCCCCTGCCATCCCGCTCATCTTGGCGCTGAGGTCGTCGTCAAGGCGCTAACACGTGCGATCCAGGCTGGTTAACAAGCTTCAAGACGTCTTTACCACCGTTGGCGTCAACAACCCTATCGATTTGCCTCAAATAGTAGTCGTCGGTAGCCAGTCCAGCGGAAAGAGCTCCGTATTAGAAAACATCGTTGGGCGCGATTTGTGAGTGTCTTCACCCCTCCAGCCCCCCATCCTCCTGCCTTTGTGGCTCAGAGAGCTCACGAGAATATCTTCTTGCTAGTCTTCCTCGTGGTTCTGGTATTGTCACTCGACGGCCTCTCGTTCTCCAGCTTATCAACCGGCCGTCGCCTGCGCAGCCAAACGGCAACGAGAAGGAGCTTATCGGCAGCACCGACAAGGCTGCGAATGTCGACGAGTGGGGCGAGTTCTTGCATATTCCGGGCCAGAAATTCTTCGATTTTAACAAGATTCGTGATGAGATCAGCCGGGAGACCGAGGCCAAGGTGGGCAGGAACGCGGGCATCTCGCCAGCACCCATCAACCTGAGAATCTACTCGCCCAACGTCCTGAACCTCACACTGGTTGATCTTCCTGGCTTGACAAGAGTGCCTGTGGGCGACCAGCCACGAGATATCGAACGACAAATTCGGGACATGATTTTGAAATATATTCAGAAGTCCAACGCCATCATCCTGGCAGTCACGGCCGCAAACATCGACCTGGCAAATTCCGATGGCCTAAAGCTCGCTAGGGAGGTGGATCCAGAGGGTCAACGGACGATCGGTGTGCTCACAAAGGTCGACCTGATGGACGAAGGCACTGATGTCGTGGACATATTGGCGGGACGTATTATTCCTCTGCGCCTTGGATACGTCCCGGTGGTCAACCGAGGCCAAAGGGACATAGACAACAAAAAGCCCATCAATGCCGCACTCGACGCTGAGAAGGCCTTCTTTGAGAATCACAAGGCCTACAGGAATAAGAGCTCGTACTGCGGGACGCCGTATTTGGCGCGGAAGCTCAACCTAATTCTGATGATGCACATCAAGCAGACGCTACCAGATATCAAGCAACGCATCTCCAGCTCGCTCCAAAAGTACAGCCAGGAGCTCGAGTCGCTCGGTCCTTCCATGCTCGGGAACAGCGCCAACATTGTCCTGAACATCATCACCGAGTTCACCAACGAATGGCGTACGGTTCTGGATGGCAACAACACTGAGCTGTCCAGCTCGGAGCTTTCGGGTGGTGCAAGAATCAGCTTCGTTTTCCACGAACTATATTCGAACGGCGTCAAGGCGGTGGACCCCTTCGATCAAGTCAAGGATGTCGATATCCGCACCATCCTTTATAACTCTTCGGGTTCCTCACCCGCTCTCTTTGTCGGCACAACTGCCTTCGAACTCATCGTAAAGCAGCAGATCAAGCGGCTGGAGGAGCCAAGCTTGAAGTGCGCCTCCCTGGTATACGATGAGCTGGTTCGCATCCTCACTCAGCTGCTCGGCAAGAACATGTACCGTCGTTATCCCTCACTCAAGGAGAAGATCCACGCCGTGGTTATTTCCTTCTTCAAGAAGGCGATGGAGCCGACAAATAAGCTTGTGCGCGATCTGGTTGCTATGGAGGCGTGCTATATCAATACAGGGCACCCTGACTTCCTGAACGGTCACCGCGTAAGTCTTCTCTCTTGGACCTAAGTGTGTCGCTATTCCTAACAAGTATGCAGGCAATGGCGATTGTGAACGAGAAGCACAACCCTCCGAGGCCAGTACAGGTTGACCCCAAGACCGGAAAACCCTTGCCTGCTACCGTGCCTGTGAGGGCGGCAAGCCCAACCCTGGCTGGTCTAGAGGGCGAGTCTTCGTCCAACGGCGGCTTCTTCGGGAGCTTTTTTGCGGCCAAGAACAAGAAGAAGGCGGCTGCGATGGAGGCCCCGCCGCCACAACTCAAGGCATCCGGAACCCTATCTGAACGGGAGAACATTGAGGTTGAGGTTATCAGTGAGTAGAAGGACGTCTCATGAGGCGAAAAGGTACTAACATGACGCCTACTAGAATTGCTGATCTCCTCCTACTACAACATTGTCAGGCGGACTATGATCGACATGGTACCGAAAGCGATCATGCTGAACCTTGTCCAGTATGTGTTCTCCCCTCTCTCTTTCAGGAATGGACATCACTAACCGGAACGGTAGATTTACCAAGGACGACATGCAAAAAGAGCTGCTCGAGAACATGTACCGCCAGACCGAGCTCGACGATCTTCTCAAGGAAAGTGATTACACGGTCCGGCGGCGGAAGGAATGCCAGCAGATGGTGGAATCACTGTCGAGGGCAAGTGAGATTGTCAGTCAGGTGCAGTAGGTGGGGGAGCTAGGCGTGTAGGAGGTGTGCTACTGTAAAGTCAAGTTAATACACCCCACGGTTGAGCAAGACTGCGTTCCCGCTGTGGGGGGTTGATGGAGGCAGAGTCAGCGTTCAGACGGCACCTTTGTTCTTCGTAATCGTTCTCTATATGCGGGGGGTTGTAGCCATCAGCAGTTTTCGATACCACTGGAAGGCAGAATATGAATTTGCTTCATGGGTTTCTATCTAGTACTCAGGAGATTTGTTGATCTGCACGGGCGATCCCGCTGGAGGAGGAAATGACTCGGGATCGGCCACGAGCGCGGTGGTGGTGGCTAGCTGACTTGGGTGACTGGAGGGAGGGTTTGATAAGGCAGGTGTGGTTACCATTGGTCGTCTTGGTGCATTGTTCTGCCGTTGTGGCAGCATGGCAGCTGAAACAGAGGAGTCAACTTTGACCGAGATCCCTGTCAAAGCTTCTTTTTGGTCGGGCTATGTTTCAGATAACGGATAACGTTTTTAAACACTTTGTTGACGTAACGACGTTTAAGGGACAATAGGAATGTAAAGACGCACACAGATAGGTTCCACGTAATATTTCCGAGCTCAGGACGAATGTGGCAAGAAGCTCTTTTTACTGGTGTAATCAATCCTACGGGGCTTTCTTACCAAGAGTTGAATCTCATGCTTTTTTTTTTCATATGTCTCCCGTCGAAAGGGAGAGGGCTATCGACTGTCAAGCTGAGATCCAGATCCATCCAATATTCTAGTCCGTTTCCCTTGCCGTTACTCTTTCCCACGGCACTGGAGCCGTGGGAGCGGACATCATCTCGTTTGCGCAATAAAACCTTTGTCCGTCTGGTCTTGCCTGTACGGTACTTCGTACACACTGCGCTTCCCCCTATTCTTTTGTGTAACCGCCATCCCAGCTCGACCACAGACGCCGAGGAGAGTGGGAGGTGAGTCCTTCTTGGTTTTATTTTTCTTGTTTCAACCCTTTCTTTTTCCCTTCCCGGTGGTGTGATCCAATTTCCCAAATCACCCACATGCAGATTCTTCCATGCAAGAGAAGGTCTTGGGGTGCGGGTATGGTACAATACTTTGTTACTTGGCTAGGAATCGCCCCGACGGGATAGGTAACCCGGATCGTTGGGAACGGTAACCAGGTGGTCTCAACCACTACGCACGGGGGCACACAAGCTCCTTCGATTTCACATCTATGCTCCGTATGGGGCTCTGGATTGGTTGTTCTGGTGGGAAGGCGGTCAAGCGGTCAAGCGATCACGGCTCCCGGTTTGCTTTTTTCCCCACGCTCTCATCCCACGCACCGCCAGCTCGCTTCGTCGGGTCAGCCACCCTCTTCAGGGCTAAGACCTCAACCGCGGACACACCGGTGGCCAGCCTTACATGCTGGATGGACTGATGGCGAAATACGCTAAGCTGGGTGCTTGATGTGCGGCATGGGCATGCGGCACAGGGTCATCGAGTTTGTGGGTACGGAGAGTACCATACCTAGGCACGGGTAAGACCCCCCCTCCCTTCTGTATTGGAGCCCTCTTCCCTGGTTTGCGGCGGGCCTCCCGTCCCCCGTTTCCCAAATCAAGAAGACTTGTTGGAAGCAGAAGAAGAAGCAACTGCTTCTTCCGAGATTATCATTTTGTTTTCCTTTTACTCGCCTTCAAAACCTCCGAGGGACCGAGAGGCCGAAGCCGGCCAAGAGGCACTGCGCCGTTGAGAGGCTCTTCTTCACGTCTACTGCCCTGCCTGTTGTTTCCCCCTCTATATAATCTAGGGAAAAGCCCCCTTAGGGAAGCGTTTCCTCATAGTCAATAGCCAGCATCCAGCCCCTCAGCCAGTTAGGGAGCTCAGCCAGCAGGCTCTTTCCTCCGCCACTTCCAGGCTCGGGTCAACAATAGGCTTCACCCACCCCTGTCTTCGAGACGAGGTTGCCATATTCACATCTGGCCCAACCACATCCCATATTCTTCGCTAGGCTGAGGGACGCTTGATCATTGTCACCTTGTGTCCGTTCCCACACCACGGCACACCGTGCCCCGCTACATAGCAAGCCCACGAGCCTACCGTTCAGGGTAGCGCTCCTCCTTTTCGCACCGGAAAACTCGCAACTTTCGGCGACGGAACGGGCCATAAGAACGGCAGTTGACAGTCGACGCTTATGACCATGTCACGCGAAGACCCTCCGTCTCCTCCTCCGCCCCCACCGCCGAGTCCGTCATAACGTCGATAGGGGAACGGATAACATGGCACAGGTATGGAATACAGTTGACTATCCTCGAGTGGTGGACTTTATTCTGCGATGTAGGCCGTATATATTGACTCAACAAAGCAATTTAGCATGTGATACTTGACATCTATCGGGGTGGGAACGGGGGGAGAGAGTAAGGAATGTAGGCAAGGACGCCACCCTCTGTTCTCGAAATAGTGATTCCGGCTACATCTTCATGTGGGAATCCGCTGTCTCACTGGTCCGGTTTTCTCAGGGTGGTTTGGTGGGGAGGGCAGCTGATCAGAAGCTGTTTTCATAAAGAGCTTAAAATATCATGTACATATTTGAGGTTTATATTCTTTTGGCCCACTGCACCGGGGCGGGGGGTTATTATTTATATCTATTTACAGTAAACCTTTGCCGCCCTCGGGATCGGTGTTACAACTTTGATATCTCCCTCAACACCAACCCTCCATCTTTCACAGCGAATTCCCTCCCCTCCTTCCACCCAAGCCACTCTTCGAGAACAGTCATCCCACCACTGCCAGGCACGAGCGGCAAGCCCACGTATCCCTCCCCTTCCACGCCAGGCCCCTGGCCATGGCTGGCATCTGTCGCGCCCCTCCTGACAGCCAACCACGGGGTCTCCCTGAGCGTGACCGCCGGCCGCTGATCCCCTTCCCTCCCTTCCTTGTCCCGTTCCATCTCGGGATATTCCAACACGGGAGTACAGCAAGCGTCGGTCCCATCGAACACAGCCTCCCACTCCGCTCTCGTCCTGCTCCTGAAAGTCTCGGCGAACACCCTCCGCATCTCAGGCCACCCCTTCCTATCCGCTTGCCCCCCTCCTCTTCCTCCTTCTCTCTTCCCTTTTTTCTTCCGATGATCACCATCAGTATCATCATCATCCCACCCCCTCCCCAGGAGGTTCAGCCCCTTCAGCAGCGCCTTGAAGAAATGCGGCTCCAGCGCGCCGACAGCCATGTACTTCCCGTCTGCCGTCTCGTACGTATCGTAAAACGGACACCCGCCGTCCAGGATATTCTCCCCCCTCGGCCGGTTGCCCGTGGGCGTCCCCTGCGCGAACCGGACGAAGCTGGCGAGGTACGAAGCCCCGTCCACCATGTTCGCCTCCACCACCTGGCCCCTCCCGCCGCCGCCGCCGTCGCGCTCCCTCGCGATCAGCGCCATCAGGATGCCCAGGACCAGCATGGCGCCCCCGCCCGCGAAGTCGGCGAGCAGGTTCACGGGCGGGTGGGGATTCTCGCCCTTGCGGCCGAGGAGGGACAGGACGCCCGACACGGCGAGGTAGTTGATGTCGTGCCCCGCCATCTTGGCGTACTTGCTACCACCACCGCCGCCATCGTCCCTGCGGAAACCGGTCAGACGCGCGTAGATCAGCCCCGGGTTGAGGGCCAGCAGCTCGGCGGGTCCGAGACCGAGCTTCTCGAGAACGCCCGGCCGGAAGGGGTCGATTAGGATGTCGATCTTGGGGACCAGGGAGCAGAGGAGCTGGACGCCGGCCGGGGATTTGAGATCTACCGCTATCGAGGACTTATGGCGCGTCAGGAGGTCTGGTGTCGGGAGGGGCGCCGAGGAGGAGGTGGGAGTTGCGCGGTCGACTCGGAGGACGGAGGCGCCTGCGTCGGAGAGGATGAGGCCTGCAAAGGGACCCGGGGCGAGTCCGGCGAACTCGAGGACTCTGAGGCCCTTGAGGGGGGGTGGGGATGTCATTTTCCCCTCCGTTCGACTGTTGGAAGTGAGAGTGGAATGAGATAAGTAGGGGAGTGTGGTACAGGGGGGTGGCGTGGTACGGGTACGGGTGTAAGTGCTAGACTCCTAGGTGTTGTGATAGTGGTGATGAAAGCTATGTATTTACTGCGTGACGAACGGTCGAATGCCTATGGGAAAGTCTCTGGATGGAAGGCGGCTGTTCTCCTGGCCCATCACAAAACACGAGGCTGGTCAAGAGGAATTCGAAATGCTCATCATCTTCCTTCCCAAGGTATGGATGGACATGAATAATTAACTCTGTGGCTATGTGGAAGGCTGGCTCTCTGTATCAAGGTACGATCTATATAGAAATAAGATGGCCGTTGGAATTTCACGGGATTGCCAATGCATGCGGACACAAAAGAGGAGAACCGCAGAGGTACATTCACAACTGTACCGAGGCACTGGGCCTCCACTTGCCAGGTGGGGGTGGGGTTGGGAAGTTGGGGTTTGCGGGGTAGGTACTCCAGGGGTGGAGTTCCCTCACCAGTGTACTAGGATTTCCTTTCATCAGTCACGATGGGTTGCCAGTGGTGAAAATATTCCTCGTGACACCTGGTTCGATCCCTTCCAGCACGGCCAGAAACTCCCCCCATAATTTGGATTGCATCGCGACGCCCTCGTCCGACGTAATATAGGGATCAATCATGGACGCCACACCACTCTCAAGATATCGACCGTGGGTGGCTGGCCCGGCCTCCACCGCAGCCAGCAAGGTTCGAGCGCCCACGTCAGTGGTGCGGGCGACAAGGAGGGCAAGGAAGCGCACGAAGAGTTGGGCAATGCGTGGCGACAAATGGAAGATGTTTGATGGCATGCAGAAGCCCGGATTCGCCATGTTGATCAGAACCCCGTCTGAGCCAGACAGCTCGGCATGGCAGGCAAGCTCACGGACCAAGAATATCTCAACGAGCTTGGAGGTAGCGTAGCGGTCGGCTGCCGGGGTAGTGGGGGACTTGAAGGCCTCAAAGATGTTGGGTGCAGAGCGCTCTTGGAATTGGGCCTGCGAAGCGGGGGTGAGGATGAAGACGTTCGTCTGTTCGCCTTTGGGCGGGGAAGGATTGATGACTTACCCACATGTGGGAATCGGACACGACAAATGTGAGCGAGGGCGTGGTGTTATACTTGACGGCTGTCTGGCGCAGCTTTGGGAGCAGCATCACGGCCATCAGGAAGGTAGAGACTACGTTGGTAGCCACTGTGGATTCGTAGCCCCCGGCATCCACGGCCGCGACAAACGAAGTCATGAGCACGGCCGCGTTCGCCAGGACGACGTCGAGCCGGTCGAGGGTCGTCTCGGCACGGCGGCAGAACTCTTGGATGCTCTCGAAGGAGCAGAGGTCAAGCGGCCAGACCTGGATGGTTGACGGGTCGACGGGATCGGGAAGGGTGGATTCAATCTGGCGCTTGGCCGACTCGGCTTTCTCGGTGCTGCGGCATGCTAGGATCAACCTAGCTGCGCCGAGACGAGCGAAATGCTGTGCGGCTGCGAGGCCGAGTCCATAGTTGGAGCCGGTAACAATGATCGTCTTGCCCGAGTAGTCGGTGGTGGGAAGGGGTATGTTGCGGAACTGATGGCTAAGGAAGTTGGAGGCGTATCCAGATGGCGGTCCGGTGTGTGTTAGCTGGCCCGTAAGGTGTCTAGAGTGAGTCTTGGAGCTCTCACAGCGGCATCCTGCATCCGTGCCACTGGTATTGACTTGAAATTACTCCCTAATAACTGGTTTTGATATCCAATATCAGGGAGCGTGGTTTAAGCCCCTGGCTCTCAAAACGTTGGACTGCTCTTTCGGGATAAGGAGCCCGTCGTACTAATTACTAGAAGTTCAATTGAGAGATATGTGAGTTTGTGGTCGGCTGCAAACTGATATCTCAAACATAACACCCAAAATCAGCAGTAGCACTTAACCACGGAGCGTGGCTACCAGGGGTTGAAGGTAACCTTGAAATTGACGCAGGGTAAGTTGTAACCAGTAAGTTCAGATATGTTTCAAGCCTCTCCAGAGTCGAGACCACAACAAAGCAGCACTCCAACAAGCGGGACACACCACCCTTGCCCTTGTCTTAGCTCGTCCAACCCTAACCCTCAACATTGATTCGCCGTTGAGCCAGTACCCTCCGGCCGAAAGCGGGGCTAACCGCATCATCGACAAGCGGACGGGGGGGAAAAAAACCCATTGCGACAGCGACTGATTTACAAGCAAACATCTCGACAATTGCACTCATCCCTACCACACCCACAGCCCCCTTTTCTTCTTCGTATTCTCCCCATCAACGACACACACGTATACACACACAACCACCTACCTACTCAAGCAAACAAAACAAAACAAACCATGTTTTCCAAGATGCTTCTCCAGAGGGTAAGGATTTCATCTCATCCCATCTACCCACAAAGACAGAAAGATACCCAAATCTAACCAAACATTCCCCTTTCCCCAGCAACTCCTCCGACAAGCCGCTCCCAAGAAGACGCCACCATCCATCATCCCCCGCCGCAGCATCAGCATCAGCACCAGCGCAAGATCCTCCCTCTTCACTCCCACGCCCCCAACAAAAACAGCAACAAGAACAACCACGACGACAATCCCAAGGACGCCTTCCCTCCAAGCCCGACGACTCCTCTCGACCCAGACGCGCCAAGCAATCGACAAAGCAGTGGCCTCCGCCCCGGTGGTCCTCTTCATGAAAGGCACCCCCGAGACCCCACAGTGCGGCTTCTCGCGCGCCTCGATCCAGGTGCTGGGCCTGCAGGGGGTGGACCCTGACAAGTTCGCGGCCTTCAACGTGCTCGAGGACGACGAGCTGCGGCAGGGGATCAAGGAGTATTCGGACTGGCCTACCATCCCGCAGCTTTATGTCGACAAGGAGTTTGTGGGCGGTTGCGATATCATTGTTTCGATGCATCAGAGTGGGGAGCTTGCCAAGTTGTTGGATGAGAAGAAGGTGCTTGTCAAGGAGGAAGTGGAAGGGGAGGGGAAGGATTGAGACTGACGATGGTTGGAGAGAGAAGGGGAGGGAGGGAGGTTGTACGATTGTCAGTAAATAGATGGATGGATGGGGTGTTAGATTGTGTGTTGTATACCGTATCAAAGGGCGCCGCTTCTGGCGTGTTGAGTTTACTATGGAGGACTTATCACAACGGATACGCCGCCCCGTCAGCTCGCATGTCACTCCCCGCAGACCAAACACCTGTCCCTTCCACCTCGTCCACCGTCCACCGAATAATCTGCCCCCTCCCAAATAGCCCCCGCCCCTGCCCGCCCACCACCCT
>Ga0247769_1000039_pt1 | contig 20548 bp, 27 predicted proteins | sample UWRJL166409R6_FD_179942 | JGI IMG/M metagenome (GOLD analysis project Ga0247769, IMG submission 179942) | Plant litter microbial communities from Arlington Agricultural Research Station in Wisconsin, United States - UWRJ-L166-409R-6 | ecosystem: Environmental > Terrestrial > Plant litter >... | reverse complement strand
TTCTGCTCCCCCGCATCAACAACAACGCCTTTTCAAGGTTTCCATTCTGGGTTTTTTTTTGGCGACAACCTCAAACAAAAGACTTTCAACTTTCGATTGCGCGCGCCCCACGATAGACTCAAAACGATCGCGTATTTCACTCCACTCCCCAGCCCTCGCCGGACCTAACGGCGTTACACCTGAAGGCAGAACGAAAACAAAAGACACCACCAAAAGCCCGTGCGCGGCACGAATCTCACACCCGTACTTAGTCTCACGACCTGAAAATAAAATAAAAAGAAGAGGGAAGAGAAGGATAATAACAATAATAAAACCAAACCATGGCGCCGCCGACAGGCAAGCGCGTCAAAGGCGTACAGATCTTCCGGCCTTTCATCTACGGCACGACGGCGCGGCCCTTCGACGACAAGACGAACCCCAAACCCGCCGGCGTCCCCGACGACCACACGCACTCGTGGGCGGTCTTCGTGCGGGGCATCGACGACGTGGACGTGACGTACTGGCTGCGGCGGGTGCAGTTCAAGTTGCACGAGTCGATCCCGAACCACGTGCGCATGGTGGAGGGCGAGAAGGGCAAGCCCTTCATGATCCACGAGACGGGGTGGGGCGAGTTCGAGATCGCCATCAAGCTGTACTACGTCTCCGAGTCCGGGGAGAAGCCCCAGACGCTCTACCACCACCTGCGGCTGCACCCCTACGGCCGCACCGAGGAGGAGAAGGAGACCATGCGCCTCAACGGCGGCGAGGTCATCAGCTGGACGTACGAGGAGCAGATCTTCAACGAGCCGTACGAGCCCTTTTACGAGATTCTCACCTCCGGGGCGTTACCGACCACCAAGTCTGGTGGTGGCAAGGGGAAAGGCGGGAACGCGAAGGGGAGCAGCAGCAAAGAGCAGCAGGAGGCGCAGCGGTCCGAGGGCGGGGTCCTGGAGCGGAGCGCCATGATTCCCATGACGAACCGGCCCGGTCAGCCGTTCAGTCGGGAGACGGAGCAGCTGGAGATCAAGAAGCTCCAGGAGGCCATGGTCAAGGTGCAGGACATGACCAAGAAGATGGCGGCGGAGCTGGAGAAGAAGACAAAGTATATGCAGGAGCTCAAGGCCGACGGCGGTGTCAAGACGTAGTGTGAAGGTTGGGCTTTCTCTTTGGCTTACTGCCTTCTGCGGCGATTGTGTTTTTTTCTCTTTCGCATTGGCTTGGATGCGGGGCGACGATGGGTAACTATGCAAAAGTCAATTGCAGCTAGGATGATACCACGGTCTTTCGGGTGGCGTCTGGAGTCTAGGAGCATTTCAGTCGATAGACAAACAAGGATGTACATGATAACGTTGGGTAATAAATAAGAGCGGATTATTCTGGCACGTATCTTTTCATGATACTACTGGTCGAAATACCAAGGGCAAGTGCAAATCTGTGCTTGATTGTAGAGGTGAGAATTTACTCTCGTCCAAGCTCCGGCCATAGAACCTGCTATCCCAGCTTGGGACTTCGCATACCCAATAAACGGAGGGCCCCCCCGGCCCCTTTGAAATACAGCCCATTCCACATCTATCTCACAGTCCTATACAACGGGCGGCCATCCGTCTCGACCTACTCCCCGAGACAAAGGAAAAGACAAGGTGTAGGTACCTCTAGGTTGTTGTGAGAAACGGATACAATCCCATACCCGCCGTTTCCCTCAATTTTCTTCAAGGGAGCCTCTCTCCCGAACCTCCCAAGTCTAGAGTTAGATACCGATGAACCCGCCCGCCCTTTTAAGTAGACCGCCCCATAACCAACCCTCAGCCGACCAGTAAGCCAACCAGACATTATCGAATCAAGGAATATGCTGATTTCGCTAACCCGAACGCCCAAAAAAAAGCAAACCCTTATGCCGCTCCATGAGGACAAAGGAAAGGCAAAGAGAGGATGTTACAAACCGCTCAAGGCGACAGCATTAGCTCGCCTCGTATGCCGGTGGTGGGGCGTCATCCCGTTCCTCCCAGAAGGAAGGGTTCCGGTTCTTTTCTTCGTACACCCGCCGGGCAATCTCGCTGGCCACCTTCATGATCCATGCCTGCTCCAAAATAACGGAAGAAGTGTCCGACTGCGGTCCACCCCTTTGCCGAGACGACTTGACATCGTTAACCATCGGGTCCTGCTTTTCAACCACCTTGCCTTGGCGGACAGGGTCGTCGGGAAAGTGGATCGGTTGCGAGGGCGGTGTTTGTTTCTCCAATGTCGGCTCTGTGGTGCCGACAATCTTCGGCGCCTCGGAATCGACCGGTTGCCTTGCGGGCGTTGGCGGTGCGTCTGATGGCCGGAAGCGAACCTTGTTCGCGGTCGACGGCGCTGGCATCTCGAGCACTTCTTCGGATTCCTCCCGAATCGGCATGATGGGCTCCGACAAGGGGACCTGCACCGACTGAACATCCGAGGCCATGTCGCTAGTGTCGCTGCTGACTACGCTGGCCGTCTTCCTGCGGAGATTGACCACCCGCGTCTTCTTCTTCCGTCCGGCCTTAGAGTGTCTTCCGGCGCCTAGTGACAATCCTGCAGTAGCGTAGCTCAGGTTGACCATGGATGCACGAGCAGGCATAAGCCCCGAATACTGGCTATCGTTGTCGGAAAACGTATAAATATGCGTGTTTCCTTGGTAAGAGGACGACCGCGCTAGGGTTGGCGTCGAAAGTGGGGGCGTGCTCATCGCATCGAACCGTTCTGACGGGCGAGCCCACGCACGGAACATGGCTTCTCCAGTCAAAGGATGGGACAGTGAAGCGGTGAAGTTGGAGGCCGTCATGGAAGAAAGTCGAAGGATATTCTTCTGCGAGAAGAGCGACTGCATCTCGGGACCCCCGTCAAGCGACAGTGACGATATTTCGGTAGGATCGAGAAGGTGGCCACTTGCGTCGACGGGATCTAATGGCGGCGAAGCGAGGGGATTGGTCGCTGGCTCCTTTTCGTCTTCCCTAACCTCCTCGTCGTCCTTGGGGGCCTGGTCGGGACACCACAGTCGCAGCGAGAGTCGATGGATGATGGCAGGCAGCTCTTCCATCATCAGGTCCCGCAGCTTCTCCTCAATCGTCCTCTGCAAGTAGTCGCGGACGAATTGGATGGAGTCGAAGGTCGAAGAGACCTTGAGAGACTCGAGGGGGTCATTGCGAAAAACCAACGTCAACCCCTTTTGCTTTGAGAAGACCACGATGATGAATGCTGAGAGTTTGATCTCAGACAAGGTAATCTGAAGAGGAATCGTGAGACCCGATGCGGCAGCCAGGGGCTGCGGCGAGGTAAAGCTGGGTTTCGAACACAAATAGGTATTCAAGGGGTTCGCCTATCGTTGTTGATATATTAGCCATGTTATGAAGCCCAAGAAGCTGAAGCTTAAGTGGGGGAAGAAACGCGGGCACGCGAGCGGACGCGCATCCCTGCCGGGATAGCTCCATACAATTTGGAAGACTATGCGCCAAGACATCTAGGGGGGTATTTTCTTCTTCCAGAAACTGGGACGGGGTACGAAGCTTGGAAGAGCTTCCCGTGTGAGGGACTCGGCTCTTGCTGAGAGGTGGTCGCGGAATGCGCGAATATCTGAGCTTCCACCATCTTGCGGGTCTCGCAGCGCTTGCGGCGGAGACATCGAGGAGTAACAGTAGCACACAGCACTCGCCATGGTAGTAGAATTGATAGTGGACGTAGAGAGCCGTATGAAGCCCGAAAAGTGAGCCGCAAAATAAGATCGCGATGCTGCTAGCAGGCGGGACAAACAAAGGGAACCCGGTGTTGTTGTTCGAGAGGACGCGATGAGGGTGATGCGAGAAGACCAAAACCCACCTGAACTCTCGTTTTCAGCGTCAGGAACGCATCCCCCGAGTAGCACATCTTGAAAATGCCGCGAAAGCGGTCCTCTGCCAGATCTCCAATCTCAAGGATCTCCAAGTCGGGCGGCACGGAGCCAAGGTTGAACTCGGTCACGAGAATGTCATCGACGATAATCGGTGGTTTCGGCGACTTGTTCAGAGCAGCTGTGAGGAGATCCCGGGCTCGCTTATAAAAGTCTTCGTCGGCCGTGAGCGGCGACCAGTTGAAGTTGAAGGCCATGTTGAATTGCCCTCCCGTCTAGACTGGCATCGCAGCCAGAGGGGCGTGGACTGATAAGCCCGGCGTCGCAGGAGAAGTCGCGGCGAATTGAATTGGAGAAGGTCAAATGGAAAGCTCGGAAGGTTGCCAACGCGACGATTCGGATGCGGGAACGAGAGTGGCGGGAATTCCGATGGGTTGTCGTGGTGGAAGAGGGCGAGGTTGAAGGATGGTGAGGCGAACGAATGACGCTATCTCGCACAGCTGCTTACATCGATGTGGGAATTTTTCACGGGATTTGGGGGAAGGAAATTTTCGCATGCGAGCACCGGGCACAGGGCAGCGCAGGTGCGTGGAAAGGTGGAGAGCCTGGGGGGATCCCTTAGGGCGGCCGGCTCCAGTGCGGGGGACCTTCTGACTTTGCCTGATTTAGCGGGGAGTGACAGCAGAACATCGCGAGCGCAGGGCAGATGACACCCGAGCCACAGGTGATGGTCATGCTACACTTCACAAGACCTGGCCGCATTGAGGCCGTTTTATTACGGTACGACGTCGCGAAATAACGCGCTGGACGAATCCTGTTGTTTGTTTTCCTGGTACGCTTCGAAAAGCTTTTACGGATATGATACAGTTCCAGCGCGTCTTCGTCTTCATTCGTACGGAACGATGGACGAGCCCGAGCATCTAACTTTGAAGCTGTGTGGACGAACCTCCTAGATACGTACCGTAGTCGGGCACTCCTTCGAATACACCCCCATTCGCAGATGAGCTCCTTCAAGAGATACAGGGATGCGCAAGAGGGCCTAGGACAAAGAACAAAGTCCGAAATCAGAACCATGGCCCTCCAGTGACGCAAGTATTTCGACCGGATGATGAGATGACAGCTGAAGACTCGCCGCGCTGAAGACTTGCGAACTTGCATGCAGTCGATTCCTCTCTAGGTGGTTCTGTGAGCAGGTGCCCGCAGGCCGCGGGCTGATTTCCCATCAGATGATTTCAGATCATCCCATCCTCGGTGGGGACCAAAATGACAGCCGCGGGAAGTCTTCGCCAAGACCGTGCCGAGAGCGAGCGACTCGGAAACACGGAGAAGCAGGTGGGATTGTGGGGGCGGGCTGGTGCACAATGCTCTCCGTTACCACGCATCCGGGGCGGAATAATGTGTGACGCAACAGCATCAAATCGGTGCCCCGGCCCCGGTGATAGCCGTGACCTAACACGGCCAACGACAGCGCGGAGACGGGACTCGAGAGGGCTCGACAGCTGAAGCCGTATCCGTATTACGAGAAAACTTGTGTGTTTGAATATGAATCCCGAGGAGGAGCTAGTCCCGGAGGGGCCTCGAAGGCCGAAAAGCAAGCAAATTCATTCGACCGACAGGTTTTGGCGCCATTGTCTAACATCATCCCCGCCGCCACCATCAGCATACCAAATACAACCTCATGAACACGAGAGACAGGAAACCAGAAGAAGAAGAGAATAACCCCAGGAAAATGAAGGTGACGAAGCCCGTTCTCCCGCCAGTAGAGTGCAGCAAATACGGCTTCGTGGGCGAGGGTGCTGCCAACATTGTTTTCCGGGTCGAGGCCGGTATCGACGATGTTGGCTCTCGAGGTTGGTAGCTCATCGGGGTTTTCTGGGGTTTCCAAGCATTACATAGCGCTAACCAGCCCGCAGGATACCTCCTAAGAGTGCCCAAAGCCGGAACAACGGCCTACCCCTACTCGGAGCTGCAGTCGTACTGGGAGACGTCCATCCGGCCCCTGTTCGAGGAAGACGATCTGGTCCAGCAGTATCTGGTCCCGCTCGATGACAGCGCCATCATCGCCCGTCTCAACGCGGTCCTCCAGGGCAGCGACTCCCTCCGCAGGAAGGAGTTCCAAGGCAGCCGCGTCTCCTCGTCCGCCACGGTGGGTATGCTGGTCGAGAGCATGGACAAGAAACACCCGTCAGACATCGTCTTCGAGTTCAAGCCCAAATGGCTGTCCCAGTCCCCCAGCGCGCCCCCCTCGGCCGTCCGCTGCCGCAACTGCGCGCGCGAGGTCCAGAAACGCAACAGCAAGCCGTCACCGCCACCTCCAAACACTGACAACCCTATCGACTGCCCCTTGATGCTCCTCGATCCTCCCTCCCTCACCCAATCCCTGAGTACCCTACTATCCCCTTCTCTCCCATCACCAGACGAGAGCACAGATCATTACCGCACCCGCCTCTCCCATTGGCTGCAAACCAACACCTTACTCCCCCGCCTCCGCTTCCTACAGCAGTCGAACGACCCCCTGGGGCCGCTCGCAGCCGACCCGAGCAACCCGGCTTTCCAGCTCGCCATGACGCTGCGCGACTGCTCGGTCTTTATCCGGATCCCCGCGGATCCTACCTTGCCTGTCGAGGCGTGCATCGCCGACCTGGACAAGAAGAACTGGGAGGCCAAGACTGAGTACTGGAGGGCCACGGAGAGGGGTCTGATCGAGGACCGGTATTACGAAGGGAAGGAAATGCCTAGATGGCAGACGAATTGCCTACTTGAGCGGGAGAAGGGGGCGGAAAGGCAGTAAGTGACGGAAGTGGCCAAAAATGTTCCCGCGCATATTGCAGGTGTTGAATGTGCGTATAGCAGGCAGGAGGAGGAGGATGGATACCCGTGTTGATTTTCGTCACATATTCTCTACTGTCTACTTGGATAGCAATATAGCAATGGACTGAATTGAATTTATCGCATACAACGAGACACTACCCAACTCGAGGAGGGCGCCACAGCAGCAATCATGGCAGCGAGCAATGTCATAGCATCCCTTGATCATGCGCTTTCCCGAGGCGCCAGAATTTGCCTCACTGAGCAATGAGATAGGGATTGCTCCACGGTTGACAAAATACTAAGCAAAGGTAACTGTCCAAATAATCCAATGTATCCATCCTCCGCTCTATAAAGCAGCCCCCAATACCAGGGGTGTGCATGCAACCGGCCGGTTTCTACGTGTCTAGGTAATAGTAAGGTATCTAGATATCTTCCGTAGGTTTATGTACGGTTGGTGTATGCAGGGTATGTGGGTAAAGTATGTATCGTCTGGGAAACCGCCAGCGATATGCAATGTGAGGGAGACTATACAAAGGTAATATAGAGAAAGCCAAGCCACCATTATCTTCGTGTCAAGGTGTGCCGTCAGCGCCGCTATCCAAAAAAAAATCCAAAAAAGGGAAGTGCTTTCGTCATGATTTCGTGATCCAACCCACACCATATCATATGCCATTTGCGGTGAAGCTCAGCAGGCTGCCCGCCGTCAGACCGGCAACCAAACACGTGCCCATGAAGCCGCCAGCCGCCTCTCTCTCTCCGTCAGCGACCCACTCGCCTGCCGCCATCATGCCGCTCGACCCTAGCCACCCGTTCGTGAGTCCGAACGGGAACTGAATCAGAAGCAGGTAAAACAAGTCACTATTGACAACAGCTCCCCTGCCACCGATGTTGCACAGCAGGTACATTGGCAGAAACAAGATTCTTGAGACACTGATGGCGAACAGCGCGGTCGGTCGGTGGCGCAGCGAGAATGGCAGCATGGTGGCCATGCGTCCGAGGAGGTCACCCAGGTTCCAAAAGAAGAAGCCGAGCGGGATGAATGCCCCTGGCGCAAACAGTCGGCCGCTCTCGTCGGCGTCGCGCACCGACAGGATCTTGGATGTAAAGACCGGGAAGAACATGGCCACAGCAAAGCACAGGAAGACGGACGCCGCCACCCAGTGCAGTTTCCGGAACAGGGTCGGGATGCTGACGAAGTGGCGTGCGGCTCGCTCTGCCTCCTCGATGCTGGTCATGGACGCTGCCATCTGCTCCGACATGCGACGCTCGATCAAGCGGTCGTGGCGCTTCACAAGAGGAATGAATGCGACAAAAGTTATGGTGGACACGGCGACAGCGGTCAAGAAGTACAGGAACGCAGCCTTGCCGGATTCGTGCGCGTCCTCTCCATCAGAAGAGCTCGGGGCCGAGGATGGCGGGGGTACGGCGAGGAAGGAGACCATCTGGGCCAAAGGCGGCAGAATCCCGGCAACACCCTGGCCAGCCATGATCGCCTGCGTGTACTCGGGACGGCCGAAGCTAGCGGCAAAGGCAAAGGCGCCATTCTGCATGAAACCAGCGGCCAGCGCAGACAGGCAGACCATGATCAGCAAAAAGACAAGATACGCCGGAGCCGAGACATCCAGAAAGTACGTTGTCGAGACAGCCAGGAAGCCAAACACGCCGATGTTCAAGAACAGGGCAGAGTTGATTCGGAACGGATAGTTGGCCGACGACTGTATGTTTGTCAGGATGGCCATGGTCGCCAGGTTGGTGACAGTGGACACCGAAATGATGGCCGATTGCGAGTTCTGGAGGATCCATTCGTCGTCGGCGAAGCGTGTCTGAAAATAGGGAGCGGCTGCTAGGAACATATTCCTGTAACGCAAACAGCGGTAAGTAACTTATTCGTCTCAACCACAACAACGGGGCATGGATACGTACCAAGCCCACAGCATAGCAACACCTATCAAGGCGAATACCCCATACTCAACCCACGAAAACGGCGCCTCCTCATCGTTGTCCTCGTACACGGACCCATCCATCGTGCCGGAGTCGTCGGTAAAGCCATCATGTAACGGCTCATATTCGCCATCGTGTAGGGCCTTGGACGGGCCAAACATAGATTTGATCCGCTCCATCCTAATCGCCCTGCTACTTCCCTGCCTTCGTCCGCTTCGGTTGTCGTTGGTAGCAGCTGAGCTACTGGCAGAACTGGAGGCCTCAAGAGATTAGAGGTAATCTACGGAGGGACCGAAGGGCGAAAGGAGAGGGGGAGAGAAGGACAAGCCCAGCGAGGGAAAGAAAGGGCCTTTATCACCTCTGCGGCATTTGGCGCCCACACCCCGTGCCAAGGAAAATAAGTAGTAAGAGTTGGTGGGTGTGGTGTAGGTAAGGTGAGAGATAGGGATATGTAGGAATAATATGTAAAGATACCCCAGATCGCCAATCTGCCTATCGCGCCCACTCCTCCGGTCCGGGGCTGGCAAGTCCCAGCAGGGCGAATGGATGGAGCCAGCAGGCTGCAAGGTGGTCACCAGTCAAGACGACCGCCTCGCCAGATGGGGTGGCACCGATAACGTCGCGAGATCAACCACAACGGTTTTCGTGTGACTTGCTCAGCAAACGGCGACCGGTACGGAGTACGGATAATACGGGTATCCTCAATCGATGGCTGGTCATCCGTGTTACATAAAACGAGCGGAATGACCGTCCTGTATCAAACGTGGAGCATCGAGTGAGCGTATGTAAAGTAAAGGTAGGTAGCTGCTACCTTGGGACGGCGGCGTCATGCGGGTGTGTTCTGACAGGGAGACTCGCATCAGGTGGCATGTGTGTCAGATCGATAAGGTTCACGGCTGGGCAGGGCAGGGGACGATTAGGTAAGGTCAAAAGCAGATAAGCTTGCTATCGGAATGCGGAGAATACCGTGGGGCGCCTCCAGAGTCTTGGCCCCCACGGGCGGATGGCTCCCATGTCAATAAGCCAGTGCGAAATATCCGCACTCTGTAGAACTATCAATGCACTGTACTTAATCATATCCCCTCACTATATTCTCCTGAAATATATTGCAATCTCCTGGATAGAGGCGGGGTTCTTGGGAATGCAAAATTTCATTATCGTTTTCATCATATTTTCGTTGATTCTTCAGGCATGTTAGTCTCAGCGTGTCAACCGTGCGAATGCTCTCCCGTGAGGTCCTCACACTGGTTGATCCCCGAGCCGCCCCGCACGGACGTCAGGGGAGAATGACTGCCACGTCGACGGTCGACCACAAGCCACTCTCCCACACCTAGGCGAATCAATGCCCTTGAGTCCCGACGTCATGGGGCATTTCCGTCCATTCTCACAATTTCTCCGGCTGGTCGACACTGCGGTGCTGGTCTCGTCCTGGGGCAACGGGGTTCGTCTTGGAGTGTTGGGCTCCAAAAGTGCAAACCCAGCTACCGCGTGCTGCGAAGCAAGACAAAACAGAGCAAACACCATGGATTTGGCCCCCGTCGGCAAAGACTGGTCAGTCTGTCAGCTTCATCAAAGTGCCCGATCGGGAAAGAAGCCGTCGCCCGGCCCGTTATGCGACCGCCCACGTGATGGCCACCCCCTGCGATGCATCTATGTCGTGCAGTGTTTATTGATTTCCAAGGACGGACCGACCGACGAGCGAGGGAGGCGAAACACGACAAAGGAGAAATGCCTTGGCCTTCTCCGTTCCGCAGCGGAAACCATATTGGTATTTCTATGAGCACCCAGGAGCAATACCACCAACAAAACCCAGAGGGAATTAACCAGGAACGCCAAACCAAGAATCCGGGAATCTAGGAATCGACAGGGAATCGATCCGTAAACTGTCACAGTCCAACATCGTCAGCTTTTCCGAGCCACATATCAAGGTCGCTCTAGGAACTCGGGGGGTGGTACTCACTCTGAATGTCGACAACCCCTGCTCAAACGCCTTGACAAACTCCTCCACATCCGACTCTGTGAATACTCCCGGCGTCGATGTCGGCACACCCGTCAAGTCCAACGCCGCCGATGCCGAGCCGAGACCTCCAACTGGCTTGCCCCACCGATATCCGTCCAGCAGGATCTGTCCGGGCCGCCCAGTGGGGTACAATGGCGATGTCTTCTTCGCCTTGAACAGCTCCTCAGCTCCCGCCACGACGATGATGCCGTCAAAGACCGTGGCATCCGCCGACGAGTATGTCTGGTCCACGCCGTTGCCAAGCGACTCACCCACTACCGTCACCATGAGCTTGTCGCCAGCCAAACGTTCTTTGAGCGCAGCCGCCTGCTCACGCGCCGTCTCTGACTCTTTACTCGACAAGATGCCAACCCGCAGCGTCGCGATGGACGGTAGCGAGTTGTTGAAGATCGAGATGCCCGCCGTGACGTTGTCGTGGTAGAAAGTCGGGTCGGGCTGTGGCGCCTCGAGGCCCAGGGCGGCTGCCACGCGCTTGGCTACGTCATTGCTCACGCGGTTGATTTGGGTGAGCACGTTGCGCTTCACTGTCTCCGACGTGACATGGCTTGCCTCGAAGCGGATAGCATTGATCAGAAACTGCTGTTCCGCCGGTGTGAGGGAGTTGTAGAACAGCCGTGGTTGGCTCCAGTGGTCGTCGAACGTCGGAGACAAGGCCCGAACTAGGTTTCCGCTGGCCGAACGCCCGGGGGCCGTGAAAAAGCCACGGCCGGCGGTTTGGTTCGCTTGGGCCGGCATCCCGCCATTCAGAGTATTTGGGCTATCTGTTGGGTGTCAGCTGTTGTCCGAAACGTCATGGGACGTCCTGCCTACAGTGGATGATGTTCTTGTGGATGAGATTCTGGCCGAAGCCATCGCGGTTATTGTTATGGATCGGCGTGATCGGTCTGTTGATCGGCAATTGCTCAAAATTTGCCCCACCGTGGCGGTTCAGCTGCGTATCGAGGTAGGAGAACAGGCGACCCTGCAGCAGAGGGTCCTCGGTGAAGTCGATGCCTCTGACGACGTGGCCAGGCTGGAACCCGACTTGCTCTGTCTCGGCGAAATAGTTGGTGGGGTTTTTATTCAGTGTCATCAAGCCAAGCGGCTGCAGAGGCGCGAGCTCCTCGGGGATGAATTTGGTGGGATCGAGGAGGTCGAATCCGAACGCAAGAGCTTTGTCCTCGTCTACGATATGGACACTGAGCTCCCACGAGGGGGGGTTGCCCGAAGCGATAGCATCGAACAGGTCTTGGCGGTGAAAGTCGGCATTCTTTCCGGACAAGACTTGCGCCTCTTCCCAAACCAAGGACGCCTTGCCTTGTTTAGTTTTCCAGTGCCACTTGATGAGCTTTGTCTTGCCGTCATCTGTCACGAAACGGAAAGTGTGCACGCCGAAGCCATCCTGATGCATGTCAGTGGTTGGTTGCCTCGCCTGTCTGATGGCTGGGACAGATCGTCCTTGGGCTATGACTTACCATGTGACGATAACTTCTCGGAATGCCAAAGCCCGCCATCGCCCAGAAGAGCGTATGCATGGTGCTCGACTGCTGGCTGAAGAAGTCCCAAGCCGAGTCATGCGCCGTGGCCTAGAGAGCGTCAGTAGGCCCTGACTCACGACGGACATTGGGGCGGATATACCGCTTGGGGGATCTCATTATCAGGGCTCGGTTTTACCGCGTGTACCAGGTCGGGAAACTGGATGGCATCCTGGATAAAGAAAACTGGTATGTTGTTTCCTACGATATCGAAATTGCCTTCATCGGTATAGCTGGAGGTCACATGAGTATCACAGAATACTAGCAACGCAGCAAAGCTGGGCGAGCTAGGAGGTCCACTTACAACCTGGTTGCAAACCCATGGACATCCCTGGCCGTGTCTGCGCTGCCGCGAGACCCGGCCACCGTAGAGAACCGCACGAAGACTGGTGTTTTCTTTCCCTTGGCGCCCAGGAAGCTAGCTGCGGTGAGGTTGCTAAAATCACCGTAGCTCGTGAAGATGCCGTGTGCTCCAGCACCTCGGGCGTGAACAGCTCGCTCGGGTACCTGGCCAAGTCACATCTGTTAGGGGACCATTGTAAGACTCTGCTGTGCGGGCAGATGAAGCTTACCCGCTCGTGATCTAGGTGCATTATCTTCTGCCGGAAGATGAAGTCCTCGAGGAGCGTTGGCCCCCGCATCCCGGCCTTCAAGCTGATTTGTTCCTCGATAGGACCGCCGACATCAGACGTCATGAATCCCTGGCTGTCGTCGACCTCGAACTGTTCCAGGAGGTTCGGTGTTTCGGGACATTCCTCCTGTCGTGGCTGGACGGGTGCTGTGTGGCCGAAAGGGCAGGCTGCGGCTGCGGACAGTCCCAAGAGGCAGCTCCACGAAAGGAGGACCTTGGCGGTATGCATGGCCCTGTTGATCTGAGCCCCCAGAACCGGGAAAGGCAGATGTGTGCAGTTTGACTTGATCACGACGTGGGAGACAGCCGGGAAACCTGGGCGCGGCCGGCACGGCCAGCCTTATACTCTGGGGATTGGCGTGCCCGAGGCCACTGCAACAACCCGTGGCGAGCGGGCGACAGGGCCCGCCACCCTTGGTCCAACAGATGGGGCCCGGACCAGCGGTCACAACTGCTGCTGCAACATACGAGCCAAGCGCGAACGCATATCGCGATTATCCGTCTGGGAAATCACCACTCTCTAAATCCGGAGTCTAGCCCGCCTTGCTTTGCTTCCCTTTCGACAAGACAGGCGTGATCGTGGCTGGCTTACTCGCACGTCTGTCCAGTCAGACCGGGGGGTCCGCAGGTATATCGGGGACCCACAGAACCTCGCTCCGCAGTCGCCCGCGCGAGAATGATCTCGGCGCGGCTTGACGCCAGGGCCATAGCGCCGACGACCGTGGGAAGCTCGGTTGCTTTATTACCGCCAGCCGATATCCTTGCCATCCTGCATCTCGGGCACTGGTGGATAGTTTGGGAGGTCGGACGGCTGGGTGGATCGGCGACTGGGCTGACTGCTTCTCAGCGAGAGTCGGCTTCTGCCCAGGACGAAGACAACCCCGGCCCTGTCACTACCCGACGGCGGATATCAGTTCATATCGGCCCGGTTATTGTACCACATACATACGATGCGCACAGTACGATCCTGGCTGTCGCTCCTAGATACTGGAGTACTCCTCGCGAGGGGCATAATGACCTCACATGTTCTGGGGCTAACGGGCACTGGCCATCTGGAGAGCAGCGTGGGGACGGACTGGGGAGCGCTCTACCGGAGCTAGCTGAACGAAGTAGGTGCGTGTGTGTATGACGTGTGATGTGGTGGAGCTGAGAGGAATGGGTGAGTGTCCGAGCTCTTTTCGCTCACGTCTTTCGTTCATCACGGCGGATGAGGAAGAGACGAAGAGATCATGCGGGAGGGGCGGGAAAGACCAGAAGCTACATGAGCGGCCGAGCTCGGTACGGGTGCTATATGCAGCGCGGTATGTGCCCGTGTCTCGGAACCAAAGAAGTCAAGGGCGCATCTCAATTAGTTTTGTCTCGGACGACGCACTGTCTGTCACCTCTGCTTGGGGAACACAAACGGCGATTGGGGGGGCAAGCATAGATTACCCAGGTAGGTACGTCCCTCAAGGCGTCTTGCCTCTCCAGCTGCACACATCTTCGGCGTTGATTTCGTCAGCAGGAGGTCTTGAGCTCGGGTTATCTCCTCATTCCGTCGGGGGTGTTTGCGTGCTGATCTTCTCTTCCGTCTCGGTTCTCTGGCTCTCCTCGTCGACCAGCCATCGCGTATCGCACACACACGGGTACAGAGTAGTCATCCACTACAGCGTTACACGGCATGAGGAAACGGGATGCCAATCCTAATGACACTGGTAGGCGGGACGAGAACGTACGGCGCGGCACTGCGGGAAAGGCCTGCCATGGCAGAACATGCAGGTACGTACGCACTCAGCCTGGCACGGGAAGGATATACACCCAGGACACATGCTTCAGATACCCAAACGCAAGCGAGTCCAATATAATCATAGAGAGATAAGCTATCCGATCATTCCTAAAGTATATAACCCGCATCTCCTTCTCTTCTCATTCTGTGCCGCTCTCGGTTGCGCGCTTGCTTTCGCGGTTTTTACCAATCCCAGCCCCCGATGCACCCGTATCTCACCAAGGGTGCAATACCTCTCGGATCCGTTCCCCGAGTCGCTTCCCTCCCCGAACCGAGCCGCCCCGGTTGGCTCGGCTCAACGGAGGATCCGCTTGACGGGATGCCAAGCCGGGGAGAACCTTGGTTGTTTTTAGAGTAGTATTGTACCAGGCGGGGATATAGGAAACCCCAGGTACCTAGGTACCTAGATAACATATCCGAACTTTTCGGTCTTTCTCATTCTTCTCTTCTTTTCTTTTCTTCCAGAAGAAAGAGAAAAAACTAGTTGGGGTGGGGAAGGTTTACTGATTATGTCCGTAGCTAAGGTACCTTATCTACCTGTCTGTCTAGCATGAGATATCTACGAGGTATCTTACTTGTCCGACGCAACAAATCGTAAATAAAAATATTAAAAAAATACTAACGTAAAGTGAGTTGTGTACCAATTTTATTGTATTGTATTATACCCGGTAACGTTCATACGTGCGTGGATATATTATATATATACGGTAGTACTCCGTGGGTAGTACTCCGTACCTAGGTTTGGTGGGTCAGGTAGGTATGATTTTTCGTCCGAGCGAGATGATGGAAACGATGGAACCACCAGGCCACGTTCATGTAAAATATGTACAAGCTATAAGTCTATATATACCTATGTTTGTACCTTATGTAACCCCTGCTGTTCCGATGTTACGCACTGAACTACCGCTTGGGTTTGCCGATTGGAAGGAAGAGAAAGAGAGAGAGAGAGGGATGTGTGTACTGTATGTATTTATACGTTGATGGTTTGGGTTGATGTCTAATCTATATCTAATTGTATGAGGCTTGTATGTATGTATCCTTGCAGGTCGAGTGCTTATCTATCTACTGTCCAGAACACAGGTATGGGGTGGGATGGTATGGGGTGATACAATAGCTATGATACACAGAGTACGGCAGTATTGGAATATGTGGTATTGAAAGATTAGTTGCCTAACTCAAACTCTCATTAGCTCTCTATCAATTGATCTTAGTTCTCAGTAGTTATGTTATACCGTGTGGTTGTTGTTACCAGACAGTACACGTATTCACCTCGATGGGATGATGTGCATTTTTACCTTGTGTAATGCAAATGCAAATGTAATGTGGTCTGCCTGAGCATGGGAAATATGGTATGGCATGCTTTCAGAGGGAGGGAGATATCTATGCAATGTTATCTATTGTATGCATGTTATCTCTTTACATGGATGGCTTCGATATTTAAAGATGAGGGGAAAAGGGGAAGGAAAAGGAAAAGAAAGGGAAAGAAAAATGAAGAAACGAAAAGAAAAGGAAAAGAAAAACCGGGTGATGATCTCGGAGGTATATCACTATGAGTAATACCACCCAAGATATCCAGAACTAAGGTATGTCTGTACCTAGGTATTATATTGTACTTGTACAATACCTGCCTTACACAAACGATATCGAGTTTGTTTTGTTTTACTTGTTCTTCAATTCCGTGCCTTAAAGTAAAAGTTCGGATTCTCATGGCAATGTAGTAGTGTACTGTACCATGTATTCACAGGAAATGAATTGGTGGCTTTCCATTGCCGTCTCGCCTGCCATCCTATATAATGGATCCGGGATATAACGGGACCACACTCTATATGCCGTCCCGCAACCTCGTTTGGGAATTGCTTGCGAGTATTTTTTTTCAAGGGAACAGAAAAAACCTTTGTACATGGATCTCGGCGGGAAAAAAAAAACCAGGTTTCCCTTGTCAGTCGGTCATAAACATGCGACGTTGGGCATCCTCTGGGAAAATCTCCAAAATTGGTGGTCATGCATTGTCTACGCATTGCGAAAGGGGTGCGTGACTGTACAAGTACATACTATACAACCGTGTATGTGGGTATCAACTGCTATTCCCTATAAACACCGTCTGCATCCATCCTCACCCGTATTTCCGCATTTAGCGACCCTCGCTGAGCAATCATCATGGTGGTCACCGCCCACCTCATAGATCCGCCACCTGGGCCGTCAACCTCCGAGGTGATCGCCGAAGGTGGCTGACATCCGCCTCCGCCGTCTTGGCTTCGACGATGCTCTCGTTATATGCAACGCTCCCCGCCTCCCAGTCGTCCATCCGGCTCGCCTCGTCCATTAGCTGCTGCTCCGTGATCCACCCGGCCTCGGCTGCATACCGCACCACATCGCACGCGCTTGGGAACGAGAGCACGTGCCGGGGGGCGCCGGGGTCCAGGTGCGACAGTAGCTCTTTGGTCGCACGCTTGAATGCCGCCAGCTCCTTCCTGTCCCCCTTGAAGTGCCCCACCAGATACTGGTAAATATAGGCGAGCCAGAGGACGTTGGTGTAGGGGTAGTGTGTCGTCCACGAGATGGGTCCGTCGACACCCGTGTCGTAGGGCTTGTTGTGGGCGCTCGGCGGTAGGTGGTCGCGATCGCCTTTCAAGAGGAAGGATCTCATCTCCCTATAGACCTTGCACTGTGGCGCATGCGTACTGGTAAATATGCACAAGTCCTTCTCCAGGTCGTACGCCACCGGGACGGAGTCTGAGTCACGAACATGCGGGCTCTCGGCGCGGGAGAGGCCGTAGTCCAGGATGGTGATGTCAAGCCCCGAATACCCGAACTGACATGGACTGTCATCCGCCCTGGGGGCGGCTGGCTTGGCCTGTCGGATGCAGAGATTCCCTTCGTGCAGGTCCCGGTGCTGTGGTCGTCAGCATAGCTCATGTCCCAGTCAGGAAATCACTCACCTCGAATTTGACCAGATCCTCGGCCCTGGCCAGCGCGATGGCCGTGTGCAGAAAGATATCCCACAGCTGGTCGGCAGATCGCAGCTCAAAATCCTCCAACGCCGTTCCGGCATCGCCCAGCTCCACCACCAAGAACTTGGTGTCGTCGAGATACCTGCTGGGCGACGGGTAGAACTGCAGGCGATCGGGGTCCTTCCTCTTCATCTTGCGGTGGAAAGCCTGATGGGTCTCAAGCAAGACCTTGGGGGCTTTGCCCTTGACGACGTACCGCTCTTTGTACACGACAAAGCCCGGGATGTCGGCGAGCCATTCCGATATCTGGAGTTCGCCTTTGAGATCGGCCTCGGAATGGGGTTCTTCGTCCACCAGGCCGGACCTCTGCTGGGTCTTGGTCTGGGGCTTGATGGGCGACTCGAGACGGATGACCTTGATGATGCTCGTCCCCCTCTCGTTGGTTATCCGGTAGACCTCGGCATAGGAAGCCTCTGCGATCTTGTCAACTCGGTCACCAAACGGACACACGTCATCCCATGTCAAGATGCGTAGGTCCTCGTCCTCGTCCCCGTCCTCGCCCTCGCCCTCTCCATCATGGGGGGGGAAAAGGCGGATGGGAGTCTTGAGCGGCGTGGCTTGTATTGGCGTAGGCGTGGTTCCATCCCGAATTGGAGACGTGGGAACGGGTTCTCGTATCGATGCCGACTTTGATTCCGGGGCTGGCGTTGGTGTTCCCTCGTCGAGCGTTACAGACAACAGCTTTTCCACAATTTCGCTGATTGAGTATGCATCCGTCTCTAGTGCGGCCGGTTCAACTTGTCGCTGTGGGTCTTCCTCTACCTCATTCCTCTTGACTGGACTCCTGGGCAGCTCAGCAAAGAGCCGCTCCGCCCGGGATCGTTTGATCGACTTTCCATACTTGCGAACCGTCGTTGTTTTCGACATGTTTTAGTTCCCTGATGCTGATACTTGCTTATCTTGGGGACTTGATATCTTAAGAGCAACAAATAAAGAGGGCTATCCCATGTACAAGTGGCAGGTACGAAGTACAATACAATACAATGCCCTCCTGCCCCTTCGACACGGGTGTAAGTTCGTCAGTCAATGCATCTGATTGGCTGCTGTTATTTGGGGTTGTTGCTAAGGGCAACCCCCCGATCCAGATCCCAGGACCCCCACCAAACGCCACAGTCAGCGCATTGATGCCGCTTCCACGGGCCTGTGGGATTTATCGAGTACAATGGGGCAAAACCAAATGAACATGGCGAGCTGATACTCCTTCGACACACCAAGCTCGGCCTTCCTGGAGAGCCATTGTATACCGTTAACTTTTGTATATATATTTTTCAACATTTACAGGCAGTGATCAGGACCTTCCCGAGGGTTCGCAGGTTAATAAACGCAAAGTGGGGGCCCGCCCATGCAGCCGGGGCCGCGGAGCACGGACATCTGAGACTTTTCGGGCCTGGGATCCTCCAAATTCGATTCCCTCTCCTTCGCGCGAGCACGGAACAAGGCTGTGTCGATCCGGCCACGATACACAGTACGCTTCATACACCATGGAGAACGTACTCAACAGCCTCTTTGGAGGCGGCAAGGCCGCACCCGACCCTGTCAAAGTCCAGACGGGCGATTCTGGTAAGCCCGTCCCAAGAAAGTCCCAGTTTGGTGGTCAATGGCCATTGAATGGCGCAATTGGAGTGGTGCCGAGGGCGGAGGACATCTCGCATGGTTGTCCGCATCGCGCATCGCGCACCCCCTCCAAGCTCCCACCCACCTGGCTTCATTGCCGATCGTGTTCGAGCTCACTTGCCATCGATGCTGACACGTGCCGACAGACTTCGCCGACTTTGCAGAGGGCGCCGCCGAGCCTGCCCCTGTCTCCTTCCCCCCCGCGTCAAACCCCTTTACCGGCGCCGGTCTGCCCGCCCAGACGGCGCGTCCCTACACGAAGTGGTATAATGTTCACGAGCGCTATACCTGGTCCGACTTCAAGACGGAGGGCATCATCCTGCTCGCCGTCGCCCTGGTCCTCGGCCTCCACCTTCTCGGCGCGAGCTTGAACCGCTCCAAGGCCAAGAAGTGGATCCGCGCCCACGCCGCCGCTCTGGCCTCCGAGTTCGCCCTCGTCGGTTTCGGCGGCGTGCCTGTGTCGGTCGGCGATAAGGCCGGCGACGAGCTGCTCCAGGAGCTCGCCGCCTCCAACGCCGGCCAGGGCGACAGCGCCCTCAAGGAGAAGAGCCTGTTCGAGTTCGCCACGTACGCGACCGGCCGCGCCAACGTCGCTTTCGTGGATGTCAAGCTCACCCTGACCAAGCGCTTCAACCCGCTGAGGACCTTTGCCGAGTATGCCTTGGGCTTCTTCATGGACAGCTTCGAGCAGCCGCAGGACGTTGTCGAGGCCATCCTGTACCCCTTTGACGGCAAGGAGGCCCTCACGGTTCCGGGCCTCCCCGGCGCTGCCGAGCTGCGCGCCAAGGAGAAGAACACGGCGTACGACGGGTTTGTGTGGGCTCTGGTGCACAAGGAAGTCATGAAGCAGGTCCGCGACGATCGCTACGATGTTTCCCTCACGTATACCAAGGACCACCCGAAGCTCCCCAGCTGGTTGACCGTCATGAGCGAGAGCGCTGAGATTACTGATCTCATTCTCACCCCCGATCTCATCGCGGCGGCCGAGGCTGCTGGTGACAACTTGCAGTATCTCATCGTCTCGGACCAGCCGCTGGAGAAGCCCACGACGTAAGTTTGCACCTCACAGAGAAACCTGTGCAGCCGGCTGATGACAAGACTAGCATCGACGAGACCACTCCCCGCAAGCGTATCTTCCTCAAGTACCGCCTGCCGTCCAACGACAACTACGAGCCCCTTGTACCCATCTTCAAGCACTTTCTGCGCCTCACCGACCTGCTCGTCCAGTCTGCCCACTTCCGGCCCGAGGTCCTGCGCAAGGTCAAGTCGGTCCGCGAGGCGACGGTCAAGCAGATCCAGAAGGTCGCCGAGGACGAGAAGGCAGAGGAGCGGGCGCAGGAGCGCGAGAAGGCCCGGAAGGCCAAGCGTGACGCCGAGCTCAAGACGCTGGATGCGAAGGCGCAGAAGAAGTATCTCGA
>Ga0247769_1000037_pt1 | contig 20700 bp, 21 predicted proteins | sample UWRJL166409R6_FD_179942 | JGI IMG/M metagenome (GOLD analysis project Ga0247769, IMG submission 179942) | Plant litter microbial communities from Arlington Agricultural Research Station in Wisconsin, United States - UWRJ-L166-409R-6 | ecosystem: Environmental > Terrestrial > Plant litter >... | reverse complement strand
ATTCCCTCACTCGGGATTCGATCAACCGCGGCGCAAGCCCGAGCCGACGGTGCGGTACGTGTGCGCGGACGGAACGTGTAGTGAATTTGCCAACCTGCGGCAGTCGACCATCGCCCGCGGCAAACGACTCCCCCGCTGCAAGTGCGGCAAAGTCATGGTCGCCTCGAAGAAGTCCAAAGGCGGCAAGTGACAAATCGCCACCAGCGCGCCCGACTCAGAATTCTGGGCGCGCTGGTGGCAACACCCTAACAGTTGCTATACTTATACCTATGATTATCTGTATTCTTGGTCGCCAGCCGGCACTCGGTCTTGCCGAACTTGAAAGTCGCTTCGGCGATTCGGCTGTTTTGCCTATGGGCGAGCTGGCCGCAGAAGTTGCCGCTGAGCCCGAGGCCGTCCCTTTTCATCTTCTCGGCAGCGTTATGAAGTTCGCTCGACCGCTCGCTACGTACGACTCTGTCGAATGGTCAACGCTCATCAAGCTTGCCGGCGAAACGCTCTCACAGCTGCTCGCAGACATGCCAGAAGGCAAGATCAAGCTCGGCGTGAGTGTCTATGACCTTCCTGTCAGTCTGAAGGTTCTGCAACGTTCTGGCTTGGAGCTGAAAAAAGCCGTTAAGCAAGCCGGGCGTTCGGTCCGTGTCGTGCCGAATACCGGGCTCGAACTGAACAGCGCACAGGTTATTCACAATCGCCTCACGAGCGACGTCGGCTGCGAGCTGCTCTTCATCCGCGACGGAAGTCGAACCCATCTGGCGCAGACGCTTTACGTCCAAGACATCGACGACTACGCCCGACGCGACTTTGGCCGCCCAAAGCGTGACGCATTTGTCGGCATGCTTCCACCCAAGCTAGCGCAAACCATGCTCAATCTCGCCCAAGTGTCTCCAGACGGACGCGTTCTCGATCCATTCTGTGGAACTGGCGTTGTCCTGCAGGAAGCAGCGCTGATGGGCGCCAGCGTCTACGGCACTGACATCAGTGATCGGATGATCGAATACAGTCAGAAAAATCTCGAATGGCTCAAAACAACCTATCATATCGATTTTACGGATCACTGCGAAGTTGCCGATGCCACCGCTGCCACCTGGCAGCAGCCGATTGATCACGTCGTCTGCGAGGCCTATCTGGGTCAGCCCATGACCGAGCTCCCCGCCCCTGAAAAGCTCGCCAATATCATGGCCGAGTGCAACGATATCACCTCGAAATTTCTTGCAAACCTTCGTCCTCAACTCGCGCCGAACACGCGTTGTTGCGTCGCTGTACCGGCTTGGTTTGATGGACGCGCATTCCGCCATCTGAATATTGTTGACGACCTCGAGAAAATGGGCTATAATCGGATAAGTTTTAAGCGAGCGACTAACAAAGACTTGATCTACCATCGTGAGAATCAAGTTGTCGCCCGCGAGCTACTGGTGCTAACAGTCAAGGAGTAATGTAATTTATGTCACACGTTAAAGCAGGCGGTACCGCCAAAAACGTCCACGATTCACCTGGCCAACGTCTCGGCGTGAAGCGTTTTGGTGGCCAAAAAGTCAACGAAGGCGAAGTTCTGGTTCGCCAGGTTGGTCAGACCAAAGTTGCCGGTCCCGGCACGTTCATCTCACGCGACTTTACAATTCACGCCGCGAAGACCGGTGTTGTTGCCTTTCAGAAGGTCAAAGTAAAGCGTTTCACTGGCAAGACAGCAGTTCGCACACAAGTTCTCGTTGTCGATGCGCCAGCTGTAGCCAAGAAGTAGCTCACTTCTCTTCATACAAAAACTCCTCGGAATTTCCGAGGAGTTTTTGTATTATTCGAGTAACTGCTACGAAGCGTTGAGGTGATGCTTGATGCGCGACACTACGTCGCCAATAACCACTTGTGACTTCACGAGATAATCATCGACACCGAGCTCTTCGGCGCGCTCTTTGTCCTTGGCTTGGCTGAGCGCAGTCAGCATAATGATGCGGACATTTGCAGTTTGGGCGGTGTTGCGCAGAATATCTAGCACATCGAAGCCACTAATCTTTGGCATCATGGCATCAAGTACGATCAAATCAGGCTTGTACTCGATAGCCGTACTCAATGCGTCCTCGCCATTTTGCACGTGGCGAACATCGAACCCTTCAAGCTGAAGACGTGACACATACACATTCGCAAGCGCAGTGTCGTCTTCGACTAGCAAAATCTTTTTCTTTGCGTCCATCTTGCCTCTCAGTGTAGCATGAGTTACGGGTTTTGCACGAGAGTGAAGGCACGATCCTTCTGTGGGTCTCGATTATTCTTGAGATCGTCGTCAGAAATCTCGACTTTTACATCTGGCTCGATGCCTTCTTTGTTGATGTTCTTGCCGTTTGGTGTGTACCACTTAGCAATCGTCACCTTCAGCTGGCCGCCACTCGATAAAGTAACGATATCCTGCACGCTCCCCTTGCCGAATGTCTTTACACCTACTAGCTTGGCTGCGCCGTTGTCCTTCAGGGCGCCGGCCACGATTTCGCTAGCACTCGCGCTACCACCATCAACCAACACGACGGTCGGGATACCTTCGAGCACTGGATTGTTGCCCGACTTGAGCGTGTCCTGGACTTTGCCATCACGTCGCTCTTGAACGACTGTTTTATCCTTTAGCCACAGGCTTGAAACGTCCTGGGCGGCAGTCAGATAACCACCACCGTTACCGCGAAGGTCAAGTACAATGCCCTTCACGCCTTTACTCTTGAATTCTTCTGCTGCTTTTGCGGTTAGCGTTGATGTATCACCTTCAGCAAAACGCGAGATGCGAATGTAGCCGACATTGTCGCTGGTTACCTCAGATGTAACGCTTGGCGTTACGATCTCATCACGCACGATGGAGAACTCCTTCAGCTCGTCGCCACGGACAATGCTGAGCTTGACGGTCGTGCCCTTGTCGCCACGAATCTTGGATACTGCCTTTTCAACGGCCCAATCTGCAGACTCTTCATTGTTCACCTTCACGATCTTGTCACCAGCCAGCAAGCCTGCCTTGCGCGCTGGCGAACCATCGATGGTAGCGACGATAACTAGCTGATTGTCGCGCTTATCGAGTTCCGCGCCAATACCACTGAACTTACCCTCAAGATCGCCAAAGAATTGCTTGGCCTCTGCATCAGTAAAGTAAACACTGTACGGATCACCTGTAGCCTCTACGAGACCTTTCTTAGCACCATCGACAAGCGCCTGAGCATCGAGCTTGCCGTCATATTTCTCGCGCAGCTTGCCATAGACTTCCTGAAGGCTCGAAAGATTGAGCTCGGAAGGCGTGTTCTTGTTTTGATTGTTGCCAAATGCCACAATCAAATCATTCGCGCGCATACCGCCGACAAAACCGACAACGGCAATAATAACGCTCACAATAATAACAGTTCCCGGTTTAACGGTACGCCCTTTTTTAGCCGGGCGAAGTACGGCTTCAGTTTCAGCCACGTCTGCTCCTTTGTCTTTCAATTTGAATCGTCTACTCATATGATACTACCTCAGCGGGCAGTTATCCATGAGCTTTATGAGATGATATAAATCTACGTGCGCAACCTGGGAAAAGACTTAGAAATGGATAAAGATCATCCCCTCAGTTGTAAGCCGCTCCTTGCTATACGTACCAATCTTGGCCTTATTGTATTGACTGACGGTGAGCGAACCATCTTCGTGGACTACCTCGACGTACATTGAATGCCCATGGTCGCCATCGGGCAAGACTGCGACATCGCCCACTTTTGGATGCCCGTCAACGGCGATCCCCCGGGCGCGAGCAGCTTCCGGCCACTTATTCGCATCGCCAAAGCCGTATGGCATCATCCGACCAGACGCCGCGACTTTGTACGCCGTATAACTCACACACTCACGATTGTACATGCCCCAGTCATCCACGACCGTGTCCAGCGATGCGCGGCACCACTTTTCGGGATAGCCGCCGCCACAAGCCGGACCGATGCTCGTGAGTGCGATCACCGGCACAATGCTTATAAGCAACACCAGGCCGACTACCGTCCACCCAAGTACGCGGCGCGCTTGCCGAGGCAGCAGATGAATGCCAGGTAGCAATTTCTCCATATAATTCCATGATACTACGTTTGTCTAATGTGGGCGGGGCTGGGTTATATAATCCCCTGCCCCGCCCACATGTCATCACGACGTGCGCGTCACCGCGTGTCCGCCGAACTGCGCTCGCAGCGCTGCCGTCACCTTGCCCGCAAAGTCGTCGTGACCCTGCGAAGCGAACCGGCTGAACAGCGAAGCTGCGATGACCGGCGCCGGTACGCGCAGCCGGACTGCCTCGTCGACGGTCCAACGACCCTCGCCCGAATCCGACACGACTGGGCGGAGACTGTTGAGCTCGTCGCCCTCCTCGTCGAGCGCTTTGGCCAGGAGTTCCACGAGCCAGGAGCGTACGACGCTGCCGCGCGTCCACAACTGCGAGATCGCCCCGAGATCAAGCTCAAACTCGCTGGCCGACATGATGCCTAGGCCCTCGGCTAGCGCCCGCATCATGCCGTACTCGATGCCGTTGTGCACCATCTTGACGTAGTGCCCCGCACCCGAGTCGCCGACATGTAGCCAGCCCGGACCGCGCTGAACATCGGAGGCCGGTGCCAGAACATCGAGGATCGGCGTAATCCACTTGATGGGCTCAGTCTCGCCGCCCACCATCATGCAGTAGCCATTCGTCAGGCCGTGGATACCCCCGGACGTGCCGACATCGACCAGGTGAATACCCAGGTCCTGAAGCGCCCCGAAACGCGCCACTGTATCGCTCCACCGCGAGTTACCGCCGTCGATGACGATGTCGCCGGGACTAAGCTGCTCCGCCAACGCATCAATCACCTGCTTCGTCGACTCGCCGGCCGGCACCATCACCCAGATGGCCCGTCGCCCATCGAGCGCTGTGACTAGTTGATCCAGTGAATAGATGCCAACCGCGCCCAGGCCCTCCAGACGGTCGATCGCCGCCGGATCGTGGTCGAAAACCACCACATCGTGATCGGAGTCCCGAAGGATGCGCTCCGCCATGTTGCCGCCCATGCGGCCCAGACCCACAATTCCCAGCTGCATTGCGCTTTCCTCACTGTGATCGCCCGAATTTTGAGCCGGTAATCCGTACCGAAAAGGCCTCTTCCCGGACCGGGGAGAGGCCTTTGCTCATAGGTATAATAGCCTACTGGAACGGAAGCCGTAAATTAGAAGTGGATGAATTCCAGGCCGCTTGCGTTAATATTGTAGGCGTAACTGAAGGTGCCATTCCAGTCGGCGTTGTACTGGCTTACGTTGATCGTACCATCACCGTTTACTCCCTCGACGAACATCACGTGACCGTAATAGCCTACGTTCCAGACAGCTACGTCGCCTGTTCGAGGACTGCCGTTTACAGAGAGGCCAGCGGCCCGCGCTTTACCTGGCCACATGTTGGCGTTACCCCAGCCGGTCGGACTGTAGCCGTGTGTCACGTAAACCTTCCAAGCCGCATAACTCACACATTCGCGGTTATACATCAACCAGTTATCGACGATACTGTCCATTGGCGCGTTACAGTACATGCCGGGATAACCACCACCGCAGGCAGGCCCTGAGCCAGACGAACCGATAAACCGTGCGTTAGCGGCACGCTGCTGAGAACGGAGATCCTGAACTTTCGTGTTCTTGTCGGCAACCAACTGGTGGTAAGCAGCTTCCTGACCTTGCGTTTCTGCCAGTAGCTGGTTCTTCTGGGTTTCCTGCTCGACCAGGCTAGTCTGGAGCGCCTTCTGATCAGCCAGGACTTTCTCGACATCTTGACGTTGCTTTGTGAGCTCTGCCTGGAGTGCTTTGATTTCCTGCAGGCTCTTGGCAATCGCATCGCGAATCTTATTGCGATATTCCTGCTTGTCGATAAAATCACTAATGCTCTTACTCGAGGCGACCATCTCGAGCGGCGAAATCGAATTCTCAACATACATTGAGCGGAGGTTGCCGCCTAGGCCTTCTTTTTGCGTGGCAATGCGATTAGATGTATCCTGAATTTGGTTGTTGAGCTGCTCTTTCTTTATTTCGCTTGCAGAAATCTGAGCTTCGATGGCGCGCTTTTGGGTGTCGATTGCGCCTATCTGCGCCTGAAGGTTGTCGGCTTGGGCACGAAGCTGACCAGCTTGCTCCTGGTAGGCGTTTACTTGTTGCAACAGGGCGTTGATTTGATCGTCAAAGTTGTCCGCATAGACGCTCACTGCGGGAGCCGTCGCCATCAATAGGGCCAGAAGCGTACCGGCCGCTGCCTTCCGAAGACCTCCAAGGATGGTGATGTGTTTATTTTCGTGCATACTTATTTTCATCATAATATCCTAATATAACCCTTCTGTCAATTTGGCGACGTCTACAACTTCAGGTATCGGCGAATGGCCAATTGCGCCGAGAACACACCGATCAAAATTCCGACCAAAACCTGCCCCAAGAAGATGAGCACCGGCCACGATCGGAAGAACTGTATCGTTCCGTTCACTACAATCTCAAACTGCGCCAGATCGTTCGCCCGGCTAAGTATGACCGCATAAATGAGCACGAACGACACGATAGCGGCCAGAATACCGTACATCGCAGCCTCAACTATGAACGGACCACGGATGAAGCGCTTCTCTGCTCCGATCAATTTCATCATCTCAATCTCATCACGACGGTTAAATATAGCCATGCGAATCGTATTGAAGACGATCATCACCGAAATCACTACGAACACACCAGCCGCAACTAAGCCGGCCATCTCGGCAAACCGAGACACATCAGCGATCTTATCAATGGCTGCCTTACGCTCACCAGAATAGCTCGTCGGTGTACTCGCGTCCAGCAGCGGCTTATTCTTGTTGATGACCGAGTTGAGGTCATCAAGTTTGTTTGGGTCTTTGGTTTTGATCTTCAGGCTGGCTGGGAACGGATTGTCCGACCCAAGCTCCGACAATGCTTGAAGGTTGCTAAATTCGCCCTTATTTTGACTCTCGAAATTCTGACGTGCTTGGTCCTTAGAGGTGTAGGTCACAGAGGTAACCAGCGGGACTTGCTTAATCTCGCCCACGAATTTCTGGACCTGCGAGCTCGTTGCCTCATCCTTCAGGTAGACCGAAATATCAATCTTCTGACGCACCTGATCGATGGTGTCGTTGAAGACAAACCGCGCAAATGCAGTCGTAATAACGATAAGTAATGTGATGGTCATCACAATCGTCGCCGCCGTGGTCAGCCAGGCATTGCGGCGGAAATTGTCGAGTCCATACCGGAATATTCGCAACATCGTTGTCGTGCTTCGTTTCATCGTTCTATCCTTGGCTATAGCTGCCTTGCGCGACATCCGAAATAACTTTACCGTGATCAATGGTGATCACGCGGCGCTTAAGTTTGTTCACAATCTCTTGGTTGTGCGTCGTCAGCAGTACGGTTGTGCCGTAGCGGTTAATTTTCTCGAGGAGGCGTACGATATCCCAGCTGTGTTTCGGGTCGAGGTTACCGGTTGGCTCGTCGGCGATCAGAATCTTGGGCTGGCGCACAACCGCACGAGCAATTGCTACACGCTGCTGTTCACCACCGGAGAGTTCATTTGGAAATTTATTCTCTTTGCCGGTTAATCCGACAAGCTCGATAACTTTGGGCACGGTGTGGCGAATTTCGCGGTTACTCATACCAACAATCTCGAGTGCAAAGGCAATATTTTCAAACACGGTACGCTGGGGCAGCAACTTGAAATCCTGGAAAACAACGCCAATTTTACGGCGCAGTAGCGGAATATTCTTGTCTTTTAATGTGTCGTAATCAATGCCGCCTACGACAATCTTGCCGCTGGTCGGACGCTCTTCTCGGGTTAAAATTTTGAGTAACGAAGATTTACCTGCGCCGCTTGTACCTACTAAAATGACGAACTCTTTTGGCTCGACATGCAGGCTTACCCTATTTAGCGCTGGCTTGTTATCTTTTCCGTAGATTTTGGTCACTCGGTCTAGTAAGATCACGTTAATTATTGTAGCAGTATAGCGCTCATGAATATAGGGCGAAGTTACGATGCTGAGAGTATACGAACCCGCGTGAAAGCGTGTTACCGAACGCTCGCATGGCCTGCTTGCAGTGCCTCTCCAATAAGTTTTGACAAACAAAAGACTTCGTTTTTTAAAATAAATAGCCTACAATCAAAATGTCAGTCGCGCCCCAAGGCATATGAGGTTTGCCATGACAAAGAGGATGTACCAAGGTGTTTTCCTAAGCTGCGCCATACGCAATAGCGACGGGACAGATGTGGCTCGGCAGCTGCTCCTGAACGACTCGTTCGCCGTCGCGCTCATTACCCTGCGCGACGTCCACCGCCGTGCAGTAAGCACTCGCAACATCGTAGACATTCGCGGCAACTGGTGGATGCACACCGAAGGTAGCTGCCGCCTCAGCCGCGTGTGGTTCATCTACACCCCCGAAAACGGCATGCCGGCAGACGAAGTGAGGAGATGGCTGGAACGATTCGAACACCTCGACGGCAGTGGACTGCCGTGGCCTGGTGACCGGAATCGAATCGGCGCAATGACCTGCGAACCGTCTCGACTCATCTGGAATCGGTTCCTGAGGTCTCTGCAGTCCTGACGCCCGCCGGACCCCCTTGCCGAGGCAAGCGCGGAGTCCGGCGGCGCCAAACTACTCTTGACCCTGCTGCTCCAAATATGAACTTATGAAATCATCAAGCTTACCGTCCAGCACGCCCTGAGCATCGTGCTCTTCATGCTTAGTACGCGTATCCTTCACCATAGTGTATGGGTGAAGCACATAATTGCGGATCTGAGCGCCCCATTCGGCCGACTTGGTCGGACCTTTCAGCTCGGCAATCTTATCCTGGTGCTGTTCCTGAGCCAGCTGCGCCAGCTTGGAACGCAGCAACTTCATGGCCGTTTCCTTATTCTGCAGTTGCGACCGTTCGTTCTGGATGCTCACCGTAATGCCCGAAGGAATATGGGTCACGCGGACTGCCGAGTCGGTAGTATTAACCGACTGTCCGCCGTGGCCACCAGCCCGAAAGACGTCAATACGGAGATCCTTATCGTCGATTGCTACTTCGTCTGGCGCATCAATATGCGGCAAGACTTCCACGAGCGCGAATGACGTCTGGCGCAAATTGTCGGCGTTAAACGGGCTCAGTCGCACGAGGCGATGGACGCCGTGCTCGCCGCGCAATTTGCCGTAGGCGTATGGCCCGCTAATGCTCAAGGTCGCACTTTTGATCCCCGCCTCCTCGCCCGATGATTGCTCGATGAGTTCTACTTTCATCTGGCTCCGCTCCGCCCATCGAGTGTACATCCGAAGCAACATACTGGCCCAATCCTGGGCATCAGTGCCACCAACCCCAGCGCTCAAGCGCACAATTGCATCATGATCGTCATACTTCCCTGAAAATAACAGGTCTCGCTTAAGCGCCGCGAACTCCGTCTCGATCGACTCTAGCTGCGCAGAAAGCTCATCAGCGAGCGATTCGTCACCCGCAGCGGCAAGCTCGCGAACATCGTCCACGTTGTGTTGCAGCCGAACCCAGGGACCCAGCAGCGCTTCGAGTTTGGCCTCTTGCTTGGTCAGCGCCTGCGCCCGCTGCGTGTCCTGCCAAAAGTCAGGTTGGCCCATTTGTTCCTGAAGCGTTTCCTGCTCCCGGCCCAGCTCATCGCCATGCAATGTGCGCCAAGCCTGCACCAGCTGCTCGCTAAGCGTCTTTAATCGTTGCTGTAATTTGTCCATTACCCCTAGTATAGCACTTGCGAGTGGACGTCATTAATTGTAAAATACATCATTAGTTCGGATACTACGACCGCAGGTAAGGGGCACGTCAAGCACACCGAACAGTAGTTCGGCGGCCCACCAGCCTCCGAGCTACACATGCCCGCCGGCCCCCAAGAAGGGCCGGCGGGCATGCCGGAAATACCTAATTGAACTTATTTAATCTGATCAAGCGCCGGCAGATAATCTTCCGGGATCAAATGCTCAGTCGTCGAAAATATTTCAGCTTCCTGCTCTGGCGTCGGAAGCGCATCGACGGGGATATCATGGAGCAATACCGGCACAAGCGCAGCGTGCTTCCAGTCATCCCGCTTGGATGCCATAACCAACGCCAATCGCGACTCGGCGATTTCGCCCACACATTCAAGCGGCTTGTGCCCCTCGATACCAACGAGCTCGCGGTAACCAGCCAGCTGCTCGCCATCGTCCAGCATATTCTTATGCCACACTGCCTCAAGCTGTTGGACGCTCATGTACGGCGCCAGAATCAAGAATACAAAACGACACTTATCGCATTCACCACACCAAACACGGCGTTTCGTTGGATCGAGACGAAAGGCTCGGTTGCAGCTCGTGAATACGTCATGATACTGCTCGAGCGTGGCAAACTGACGCGCAATTCGCAGCTCCGACAGCGGGCGCAGCAACGAAAAATAGGTCAACGACGGCGAGACTACTGTCGCCAGCGTCTCCTGCAGAAGCTTCTCCGCCTCCACGCTTTTCGCCCACTGATGGTTCACATCGATACCGTGCCACACCAGATTGCCCGAAGATGCCGAACGTTCATTGCTAAAAATAACCGTGCTGAGACCATTCATAACTGCGGTCATGAGCGCTATTAGCGAATTGATCATAGTGATAGGAATATGTCCGCTCAACCTACCCTCTAGGTCACTGAGCGGCGCAAGCGTGCGGCCCGCCTTGAGATATGACAGGCCAGAACGTTCCACGGTGTCAGCAATCGGCTTAAATTCATTCACCGAGAAGAGCGTTGGCGTAAAACCAGCGCCGCGGAGTGCTTCGAGCGTGACGATCGAATCTTTGCCACCACCCACGGCTACCAATGGCCGCTGGGTCTGCTGATCCATGAGCGCAATCGGCTCTGCCGGAATAATCTCTGCGGCCTCAATGGTCGGCGTCAAGGCTTCTGGCATGTTATTGACGTAGGCAAATTCGGTCATCCCCCGGGCGATGACGTCAGTCAAAAATCGCTTTTCCACCTCGGTTATCGGCGACTTCACCACGACGTGCTGCGGTGCAGCGGTCTTGTAATAGCTCACGCTCGCTGCCAGAAAAAGCAATCGCGCCAGGCGATCCGCAACTTCGATCACCTGTGGGTCGGCATTGTTCACCGGAACAGACGCGCGCTCCGTAAAGGTAATCGGCTCGCCGTCTTCACGTAACAGTGCGTAGTGCATTTCAACAGTGCCACGCTCGGCATCAAAGTCATAACCGCTTAATTCAAAGGTCTTTACTGCCTCTCGATCGAAAGTCACAATGCATTCACCTCTTTCTTAAATTCATCACCTCGAACTTTGTAATCCTTGAACATGTCGAAACTCGCACACCCTGGCGACAGCAGCACAATATCGCCCGATTGCGCCACAGCCCTTGCCCGCGCAACGATTTCCTTCATCGTGGCGGCATCCACTATCTCAGCCACCTCGGCTTTCCCTGCCGCTGCAAATGCTTCGGCCAATCGAGGTGCCGTCTGGCCGATCAACAACACTTTACGATACCGAGCCGCCGCGATCGTATTTACAAGCGGCTGCAAATCCAATCCGCGGTCATATCCCCCGAGTATCAGCACCTTCGGCGCTTCGAACGTCTGCACCGCCACTTCTGTCGCGCCACCGTTGGCCGCAAAACTATCGTCGTAATAATCGACGCCATCAATAGTCCGTACAAACTCAATGCGGTGCTCCAAGCCCTTGAAATCGCGAATAGCCTGGCCCAACGCCGTTACATCCTGCGTAACCTGCCATGCAGCGCTCAATGCAGCGCACACATTCTCGAGATTATGCTTACCGGGAACTTGAATTTCGTCGACTGGGCAAATCTGCTGCCCATCTATCACGATAGAGCCGTCCTCGACGTGCGCAGCCTCTGGCGAAGCATAGCGTTGCTTGGTTGTAGCCGGCGACTGATCGACAATCCACTTGGTATGCTCATTTGTCGGATGATATGTGACGAAATCTTCTGCTTTCTGGTGCCTGGTGATATTTGCCTTCGCGCTCAGGTAATCCTGAAGGTCTACATGTATGTCCAGATGATCTGGAACGATCATACCTACGACCGCAATGTGCGGACTCTGTTCCAAATCCCACAGCTGGAAACTCGAAAGCTCCAGGACGACGTGATCGCCCTTCTGGATATCGGCCAGCAAATCAAGTGCCGGCACGCCAATATTACCGGCTAGATGAACGCGCTTGCCTGCTGCCCGCAGCATATCGTAAATAAGGGTGCTGATAGTCCCCTTCCCCTTACTGCCCGTGACGCCGATAAGTCGCTCGGTTCCGAAGAGCGATATAAATTCTTTCACATTGGTTGTAATGCGACCATTCGTACGAATCTTCTTCGGGTCGGTCGCGGGCGAACGGACGACAATATCATAATCTGGTGCTGTCGTGGCAAACATCTCTTCGACAACCTTGACACTGTCAGGAACGCCCTCTGGACGCCGCTTGTAAAAGATCGTGACATCCGCACCCTGCGCCGTATAGTAGCGATACGCGGACTTGCCTTCGACGCCGAAGCCGAAGATCGCTACCTTCTGGCTCACTGGAAGAGTCCTCCGAGCTGGCCGTGCAACTGCTCGAGGTCTTCCTTCTTGCTCTGACCTAGCGCCCCGAATGCCCAGCGCTTACCTTGCACTAGATTGTTGGCAGCAGTGACGATTGTATCCTTCGTGATAGCCTCGATCGCCTTCGGACGCTTGGCGTAATCGTCAATGTAGCCGTCGAAGAAATAGCGATCGCCATACCAGTGCGCGATTGAACCGACAGTCTGGCAGCCCATCTGGTGTTTGCCCAGTGCGAACTGCTTCGCAGCCTCGAGGTCTTTAGCCTTAATATCACCGTTCAGGACTCTGCCGACCTCTTCATTCACAATTTCAAAAAGTTTCGGAGCGTTCTTCAAGCTTACTTGGCCACCAAAGTCCCACTCGCTCGTGCTGTCACTCACCAGAAAATCCGACCACATACCGTACACCAGCCCGAGTTCACGCGCACGGCCCAGAATAAGCGAGTGCAATGTGCCGGTCAAGATGTGGTTCAGTGCCTTCATAGCGTCGTGCTCGGCGTCGGTAAAGCGCCAGTTGGCCTCGATTGCCAGGCCAAAGATAAGATTCTCGACGTCCTTGCGCACAATATGGATTGGCTCCGGGGCGCCGACCAGCTCTTCACGCTTTACTGCAAAGCGCTCACCGCGTGGCAGTGACCACTTTTCGAGTCGTTCAACAATATTATCTCGACGGCCGCCGCTCAGGTTACCCGCAATAACAAAACGCAGGTTATCGCTGGTATGTGTGCGCTCGTAATGTTCCTTGATGTCCTTCAGTTTGATGCCCGGCATGGTCTGGATACGCTGCTCGTCGCTCAGGAATCGCTCACCACTCTCGCGACCGATCCGCTGCCACAGCACCCGCCCGTGGTTATTCATGTAGCCGGTCAGTTCTTCCTTGACGTTGCCAAATTCAGCTTTAAACTCGGCCTGCAGGAAAAGCGGCTTTGTAATCGCCAGTTTCAGGAGATCCAGTACGCGGTCCCATTCGAAGTCGGCGCAGTCGGCGACGTATTTGAGGCTCACCGTGCTGGTGCTGGCGTTGCTGTAGGCACCATTCTTCTCGAGCTCTGCGTTAAACAAGCGAGCATTTGGGAACTGTTCGTTCGCGCCAAGCACCATGTGTTCCATAATATGTGGCGTCTCGTAAATATCTTCGCTCACCGCGTACTCATATCCGGCGCGGAACTCGAAGTCAAAGCTCATTACTGTCGCGTTTGGCACGTGAATTAGGAGGCCGCGACTACCATTTTGAAGTACTACTTCTTCGGCAGAATGTTTCATGTTTCAAAGAAATCCAGATTACGTATTCTCATACAATCATACCACTAGTTGGCTAATGTCCCAGGGGTAATTCAACACCTTTCGGGAGGTTATTGCATTTAACATCATATATTGTATAATTTTATAGTTCCCCCTACGGAAGGAATTCACTGTGACTAACCGTCCACCGCAGGCACTGGGCTTCACGGACATCTCTGGCCGAATGCAGGCTGCTGCGTCCGAGATCTCGCGCTTCGCGATTCTGACCCAAAACGGCCCGATGGCCGGCGGCAACCTGATCTACCGCGTCGTCGTCGACGCAGGCCGCGGGTTGTCGATCGCCATCGATGCTCACGCCTTGCCGGTCAACTGGTTCGGTGTGTGCGCTCGGCTGACCGCAGGCGCCATCAGTTCGGCGCCGGAAAAGGTGTGGATGCTCACTGATGTGACCAGGTGGTCGTCGCCCCAAAGCGAGCCCGCGCTCTGCATCCGCTGTCTCAAGAAGTGCACGGCCACGACCTGCGAGCACAAGAACGTTCCGATCGATCGCATCCCGATCAGTCGGTTCAAGCAGGAGCTGACGCACTGGACGCGGAGCGTGCTCCCCGAGGACGCGCTGCGCCGCAACCGCACCAAGCACTGACCGAGCAACGAACACAGAGAGGGTTCGATCGTGACAGCGAAGGAAATCACCAAGCGGTTCCCGACCAAGGAAGCCACGCTCGTCGAGATCGCGAGGACCGGCTCCGAGCAGGCGCGACACTACTTCGCCGTGCTCACAGAGGGCCTGCCGTCCGGCCACGTCGTCGTGGCCCACTGGACCAAACCGCAGTTCAGCAACGTCCGGACCTACCCGGTCCGGAGCGACACCGGTCTGAGCTTCGTGCTCGGGGGTATCCGACGCGGACACTGCACCAACTTGCGGTTCTTCGTGGAGGATGAGAGCCACGTGCCCCCAAGCACCATGACCTACCGGAACCTGTTCCTTCCCTGACCCTGCCGGCGGCCGGGCGTCGACTCATCGCAGTCGATGCCCGCCGCGGGCAACAAATACGCCCCGAGCTTGTCGGGGCATTTGACTATTTGTGCTTCTTGCGATTTTGGCGCTGCTGCTTACGCTTTTTCTTGGCTTCGGCCTTTTTCTTTTTGACGAGATTCTCGTCTTTCTTCTGGAAATTCGCCTCGCGCGTCACTTCCGCGATCTCATTCACGCCTACCTCGACCGATTTCTCGGCGGCACGGGTCAGATCGGTATCGAACTCATCATCAGCCCGAGCCACATCCTGGCGGGTAACGTGGAACATCGCCCGAACAACTTCATCGCGCAGTGTCGCCTGCAGGGTTTCGAAGAGGCGCTGTGATTCTTGGCGGTATTCAACCAATGGATCGCGCTGGCCAATACTGCGCCAGTGAATGCCGTCGCGCAAATGTTGCATATTCTCAAGGTGCTGCATCCAGAGCGTGTCCATAACCTGGAGGTAAATCTCGCGTTCAAGTTTGCGGGTAATCTCGCTCGAAAAGTCCTTTTCGCGCTCTTTGTACAGCTTGCTCACGGCCTTACGAGCCGCCTCGAAACGCTCTTTCTCTTTTGGCTCGTCAGCAATCTTAGTCAGTATCGGCTTCTTGAGCGGCACAACGGCGTCGAAGGCTTCGATAAACTTCGCCTTATCGGTAATCGGCGGGATGGTCAGCTGTCGGACTGACTCCTCGACCAAATCCTTGATCTCCGAGCTAATGTCATCCTGCTCCAAAATCTGACGTCGCATGCTGTAAATCGCTTTACGGTGACGGTTCATGACGTTGTCATACTGAACAACATTTTTGCGCGTATCGAAATTATATCCTTCGACTTTCTTTTGCGCACTTTCAAGCGTGCGGCTGACCGCGCGGTTCTGAATCGGGGTATCGTCATCGACACCAAGCCGATCCATCAGACCGGCAATGCGCTCGCCCTGGAAAATACGCATCAAATCGTCTTCGGTCGATACGTAAAACTGCGTCAGACCGGGGTCGCCCTGACGACCACCACGACCGCGCAGCTGGTTGTCGATACGTCGTGCCTCGTGGCGTTCAGAACCAATCACCACCAAGCCACCAAGCTCACGAACACCGTCGCCCAGCACGATGTCTGTGCCACGACCGGCGATGTTAGTTGCCAGCGTCACAGCACCCTTCTGGCCCGCTCGGGCAACAATCGCTGCCTCGCGCTCATTATTCTTGGCATTCAGCAGCTCGTGTTTGATGTCGGCCTTGGTGAGCGCACGACTAATGAGCTCGTTCTTCTCAATCGACGCGCTACCGATAAGGACCGGGCGACCTTGCTTCTGATACTCACCAATGTCGCGGACCAGGGCACGAATCTTGCCGGCTTCGGTCTTGAAAATCATATCCGACTTGTCTTCGCGGACAATCGGCTTGTTACTCGGAATCTGGATCACATCCAGGCCGTAGATCTGTTGGAACTCTTCTGCTTCGGTAAAACCAGTACCGGTCATACCGCTTAGTTTCTTGTACAGACGGAAATAGTTCTGGAAGGAAATCGTCGCCAGCGTCATGCTTTCCTGCAAGACTGGCACTGCCTCCTTAGCCTCAATCGCCTGGTGCAAGCCTTCGTTATAGCGACGCCCATGCATCAAACGGCCAGTAAATTCATCCACAATGATCACTTCTTTATCAGTCGTAACCACATAATCGCGATCTCGCTTGAAGAGCGTCTCAGCTCGCAGCGCCTGATCCATATGGTAAACAGAACGAACATGCTCCGGAGCATACAGATTCTTGATACCGAGCATCTTCTCCACTTTTTCAACGCCCTGATCAGTAAGGCTGACGGCTTTGCGCTTTTCGTCGAGAATATAGTCGTCCGGCACAAGCTTGCGGGCCATCTGAGCAAAAATACTGTAGTTTTGGCCGCTGTCGCTGGCTGGCGCGCTAATAATCAGCGGCGTACGAGCCTCGTCGATCAGAATAGAGTCAACCTCGTCGACGATCGCAAAGTTCAATTCTCGCTGGCGTAGCAGGTCGACCTGATCGACCATGTTGTCGCGGAGATAATCGAAACCGAACTCGTTGTTCGTGCCATACGTAATGTCAGCAGCGTAAGCTTCCTTGCGGGTGCAAGGCTTTAACTTCTGGATGCGCTCGTCGTCGTGATCTTCATTCTTGAATTTTGGATCAAAAATGAACGACTTGTCGCCGACGACGACACCCACGCTCATGCCGAGGAAATTATAGACCGGACCCATCCAGCCGGCGTCACGCTGCGCAAGGTAATCGTTCACCGTCACGACGTGGGCACCCTTGCCCGTTAGTGCGTTCAGGTAGGTCGGCAAGGTTGCGACCAGTGTCTTGCCCTCACCAGTTTTCATCTCGGCCACGTTGCCTTCGTGTAGCGCCATACCACCGATCAGCTGCACATCGAAATGGCGCATCTTGAGCACGCGATCACTCGCCTCGCGCATCAGCGCAAAAGCTTCTGGAAGGATATCGTCAACAGTCGTTTTGCCGTCGGCTAGGCGTTCTTTTAGGACGCCGGTCTGCTTCTTCAGTTCGGGAATGGTCATGGCCTTGTAGTGCTCGGCCAAGTTATTAATACTCACCACCCGCTTTCGAAGGCGCTTCAGAATCTTAGCTTGTGGGTCACCAAAAATTTTGGTTAAAAACTGTCTCACGTAAATTACCTCTCTTGCTGCTTGGCGGCTGTTGGTTTGTTCTTCGGAAATGTATGGTTCAATTATACTTCGGCATCGGTCGGAGTGGAACTGGTCGAAAGCTTTTCGCGAACCCGCCGGAGCAATCCTCGGCGCATACCGCTCCCATGCGTGGTCTTGTATTTAAGCAGTTGATTATGAAGTTTAGCCTCCACGATATCAACCGCCGCAAACTTGTTCATCGTTGCTTCCTTGGCGGTAATATTGCCGCCGGGCAGATGCAAAATGACTTCACACTCATATTTACCGGCCTGGTTTGTAGTCTCGCGAATAGTCACGACGGCACGAACACTAGCACGTGCCATCCGAGGAACGAAACGATCCAAGCGACCAATCTTTCGGTCGATGTATTTGACTACATCGGCATCCAACTCTGCGTTGATTCCTGACTTGTCAATTCGAGCAATCATTATCCCTCTGTCTCTTGCTTTGTGCCTCCAGTATACCAACTTTTTGCCGATCAAGCGAACTCGACTTGCCCCAACTAGTGCACATGAACCTTACAGTATTTCACGACCGCCAAGGTATAGGCGGAGCACCTCAGGCACACGGACAGTACCGTCAGCCTGCTGGAAATTCTCAATAATCGCGATGAGCGGGCGCTGCGAAAATGCGGTGGCATCATTTGTATGAACCAGCTCAAGGTCGCCACTCGTGCGACGGACCCGGGTCTGCATACGACGCGCCTGATAGTCGGTAATGTAATCGGCGGTGTGTGTCTCGCGGTACTTATCCTGGCCGGGCAGCCAAGAATCGATGTCGATACCAGTTGCATTCGGCCCGCCAATATCGGCTGTACATTTCTGAAGCACGCGATACGGCACGCCGAGGCTACTCATTAGATATTCTTGAATTGCGACCATCAGCTTGTGCTCTTCAAGACCAGTGTCTCCAGTTGTGAAGCTCTCCATTTCAAGCTTATCGAACTGGTGCATACGCAGAATACCTTCCATGTCCTTGCCGTAGGTGCCGGCCTCGCGACGAAAGGCTGTCGTATACCCAGCTAGGCGGATCGGCAGCTGTGCCTCGTCCAGAACTTCGCCAAGGTACATCGGAGCCATGACATGCTCGGCACTGGCATTCAGCCAGAGGTCGTCATCGGCAAGTTTGTAGGTCTGCTCCTCTTTATTCAAACGGCCAGTAGCGTCGTAGACGTCAGTCTTAGCAACGGCTGGTGGCATCACCAAAGTAAATGGCTTTGTGGAAATGTTCAGACCGGCAGCTTCGACAATCTCCTTGATCTTAGCCTCGTCGGTCACGATGTCCATGCCGTAACTCATAAGTGCAAAGTGGAGTCGAACCAAGTCACCCTTCACGTAAGCGAAGCGCGCACCAGCTACCTTGGCGCCGCGCTCTTTATCGATCCAATCACGGGCCTGGGCAAGTTCCCAGTGATTCTTTGGCTGGAAGTCAAACTTTGGCAGTTCGCCAACTGTCTTGATGGTTACATTCTCGTCTTCGCTACTGCCAACTGGTACGAAATCCAGCGGCATGTTCGGCACCTTTTTGAGCGCACGTATAAATTCATCCTCGACCACGCGCAGTCGATCTTCGATTTCAGCAATTTCAGTTTTCAGATCGCGGCCGCGGGCCAGTTGGTCGTCGTTCGGCTTGCCGCCTTTCAAGCTCGAGGACAAATCATTGCGCTCTTTGCGCAATTCTTCGACTTTCACGAGGAGCTCACGGCGCTCCTCGTCGAGCTGGAGTACGTGAGTAATATCGACTTTGTAGCCTTTTTGCTCACTGGCCTCTTGAACACGGGCAGCATTCTCCCGAATGTATCGGATGTCTAACATGGGCTTATTATACTATAAATCCTACGTTTTTCAGATGTCACACACCACAAAACACGAGGCTTCATGTTCTCTGGTGTGGTGGTGCTATGGTAACACTCTCACTGAATGAGAGTTTGGCCCGCACCACGAGGCCAAAAAGGAAGAAGGTCACCTGCGGTTGCGCAGGCTGCCGAAGGTCGCGATCGCGCCGCCGATGATCAGGATGTACGCGAGGATGCCGGCCGGTGCGTCGAATGTCGCCGGGTATGAGCGGAAGGCCACGAGACCCGCGAGGACGATGCCGAGCACGGTGGCCAGTGCGCACCACACGGGAACGAGCGACATCCCCTGCTTCTTTTCCTTTTGCTTTGTCATGCCACACTTTCCTTTCCGTAGATGGACGGGCAGACTTGCAAATTATATAACGTTTACTTGGATATGTCTACCTCAGCAGGCCACACATGGCAGGCGCCATACCCCGTCTTGCGGAAAAACTTCTGATGATATTCCTCTGCCAGATAGAATGGCCCGGCTTTCGTGACTTCGGTTACGATTGGATCATCGAACTTTTTCTGGGCAGTAAGTTCGGCGATCACCTGTTCAGCTATCGCCTTCTGCTCGTCATTCTGATAAAAGATCGCCGACCGATAATTATCGCCAATATTTGGACCGTCCTGGTTCAGTGTCGTCGGATCGTGCATGCGGAAAAAATGTTCCAAGATATCATGGAAACTAATCACCGACGGATCAAACTCAATCTTCGTCGTCTCGGCGTGACCGGTTGTGTGCGTCACTACTTGCTCATACGTCGGATCTTCGACATGTCCGCCGCTATAGCCCACCTCAGTGCTCACAACTCCTTCCAGGTCATCGAAATACGCCTGCACGCCCCAGAAACATCCTGCTGCAAGAAACGCCGTTTCTGTTTTCATTGCCATACAACCCTCCTTCGATTCATTATTTCATCACGAAATGGCTGACTACCAACCACCTCCCCCGCCTCCTCCGCCACCACCACCGGAGCCGCCGCCGCTAAAGCCACTCGAGCCACTGCTAGTCGGCGGATTAAACGTCGCATTACTTGTGGTCGAGAAACTGTGCAGCGCACCAGCAAAGTAAACTGCGCTAAAAGCATTCGAGCCACTATACCAATCTGGCTGGCGATCCTGATACAAGTCGGCGAATTGCTTTGCCCACTCGCGCTCGATGCCAAATAACATGGCGTACGGCAAAAGCTTTTCGTACAGTTTCACAAGCTTGGCCGTGTCACTGACGTCAATCTTTTCGAGCAAGCTGCCTTTTGGACTCTGCATAATCTTAATGCGATCAGCCTCGGCCAACTTCATGTAGTCACGCAGACCGTACAGATAGTCGCGGGCATCAACGCCCTTCTGCGTCCGTGCAGGCATCAGCTT
>Ga0247769_1000035_pt1 | contig 20894 bp, 28 predicted proteins | sample UWRJL166409R6_FD_179942 | JGI IMG/M metagenome (GOLD analysis project Ga0247769, IMG submission 179942) | Plant litter microbial communities from Arlington Agricultural Research Station in Wisconsin, United States - UWRJ-L166-409R-6 | ecosystem: Environmental > Terrestrial > Plant litter >... | reverse complement strand
CGAGAGTGAAATGAAGGACCCTGCGAAAAGGGAACTCAGCTGTCGCTCGTGAGAGCGTCGTTAATGTGGTTCCCGGGGGTAATTGAGACCCGTCTTCTCATCAGGGTAATCGACCTGCCTAGTGTAGTTGTCTTGCATCTCCACGGTGCCAGGTGGGAATCTCACGCCTCCAAGCCCGGCTTTTTTTACTCTACCATCCATGGGGGTGTGGGTACTTCCCAATGCGATTTTTGTGTCGGGTTCTGCGGCACCACATCGCCTTACCATAGTACGCGGGGTGCCCTCCACTGTGTGGCGGACTGGCGGTAGAATTGCCGACACCACGTTCTCTCCGAGGGCTGTCACGGTCACGGTATCAGGGGAAAGTCATAACTATGAGCAGGTACACCTCAGTATGGAATGGGTGGCTACCTATCTGCAAACGCCGACGAACCTGACGTGACAGCGCAACCACTCGCAGACTCGCAGTAGCAGCATATGTGGTTGGTGAGGCTGCAGCAGCGCCAGATGGCGACACGACGCACAGCATCCAGCCTGCTGCTTGCCTCAAGAACAAACCCACCAGCCCCGTGCCCATTAACGGTCGAGTCCTCGGCACACAAATTGGTCAGCTCCTCGGCCAGGGTTGCCTCAAGACGATAGCCGGTTTACGGAGGACACTGCTTTGTTCCAACTCGGGCGTTTTCTCTTCCCACTCCCGATGCCACCCAAGCTCTCGACGCTGGCGCTGTGCATTTTCCCAATTCGAGTCTTCCTACCGTCGGGTGGTGGTTACCTGGCCATGTCACCGATACATGCGACGGATATGATGAGGGGGCGGGGTGCTTGTACAGCTTTTGTACCCCTGAAACAAACCGTCCGCAGGCACGTCAAAGTCTTGTCCAATCACCAGCCCTGCTGTCGAGCGATCTTGAGACCCCGGTTCTATGGCTCCCTGCAGCATTCCAACGCCGTCTGATTGGCTGGTGATTTCAAGAGGCAATGATTCTGAGGAGAGAACTCCAGAGCCGATCACACACGTTTTTCGTTCTCCGAAATCTTCAGAGTAGTGTAGGAACAAGGAAGGTACGTACTCCCGAGCCCCCGCTGCCGCCCCTTGCTCGCCCAACAATCCCCGCCCTGACGCCACGGACATTCTCTCTCAAGCCAGCGTCAAGCCCGCTGCCATCTTCACTGCGGTCAATTCGCGCTCTTCGTGAACCTAACATGTTGCAACACCCTTGGATGCACCGCAGCACCCGTTGATGCGATGGGCGACGGTTTGCAGAAGAAAGCGGAGTTGCCCCCATGACGACGGGGTCGTGTCAATGTCATCTAGTCCCCCGCCAAAGTGATTAAGACGCCCGCCTAGACAACCTTCCTAGATCCGGCAACAAACGTCCAAGCGGTGAGCGCCTGCGAACCTCTGTGTGTTCGTCTCGACGAAATCATCGTGACAATCAATCCCCCCTCAAAAGTGCTCCCTGCTGTCCCTTGACGCGGAAATGCTCGGAATCCATCGAGGCGATGCGGTCGTCATGGTGTCCTGTTTCTGGAATGTGGAGGTAAGGATTCGACCAAGGTGCTACTTTTACCATCACGGAGGTAACTAAATCAAGGCTGTCGACCATATGTTTGCAGAGTGTGCTGTGCAACAAAGAAGAAATGCCCCGGGGGACGAAAGTTGGGTACCCCATATTGCCGAACGCACCCCGAACCGTGGTGACTTTCAGTCTTGCCGTTGATTCGAGGCTAGGTTTAGTCAACGCCTTGCCTAGGGACAAGTGGGGAGTCTGTGTGGGCAGCGAGGGCGAGAACCGAAGAATTAATCGGCAGAAAATGTTTATTTAGGTAGGTTTGTATTCCTGCGCTGCAAAACGCTCCACTTCGTCTCCAGGACGAAAAACCCCACTCACTATAAATCTCATCCACGATGGTATCTTCTGCTGTGCGGTGCATTTGATAGGCAGCTTCCAGCAGCGAAGTTGAGGCACTCGAAACCAGACTCGTCGACAGCCGGAAGGGTGGGCAGCAGAAAGAGACAACAATCTGGAACCTGACGCTCGGCTGTCCAAATGGGAACCATGATTGAGGCAAAAAAGGTACTTGCAGGGAGAAGCTGGCCAGGTCTAAAAACGTGTGGATGGGCGGGTTTGTCTCGTACCGGGGTACGTAGCTTCAATCAATCGCGACCTTTCTGCGGGCCCGAACCGGGGGGAAGGGGCTCGCGGGTGGTGTGGGTGCTCTTCTGGCCCTGCGCTGCTGTTGGTTGCCGATGCTGGGCTGCTGGGGCTGCTCGGCGGACTTTGCCAGGTCTTTGGACTAGCGTCCGGCCTGCGTTTTAGTCGCTCGCCTAAACACGCAACAGGGCATACCTCGCTGGCAATTCCGCGCGCGGCGGGCTCGTCACTGCGACTCCCAAATCTCAACCCGCAATTCGATGTTCCTCTCTCCCGTCCTCACCCAAAAACCTACCCAGAACACCAAAACACACCCGCGCTCAACCATTCCATATCGACGCCTTTGCCGACGCGCTCCGCTTCGTCATTCGCCATCAGACCAAGGGTATCGGGGAATCGCCGCGTTGTCGGTCTTCGTGCATCGACAATGAAGGAACTGCTCGACACGGACCGGCTCAACTTTCTCGTTTGGAGGTTCGTTGTTTTTCGCTGCCTGCCCTGCCAAAAAAATCCACCCGCGAGCTTCCGCCCGAGGTACTGTTCCTGGAATCGCTGACACTGACCGCTTCGCCGCCGATGCAGATATCTTCTTGAATCAAGTAGGTTGCTTCTGCGTCTTTTATGTGTGTTTTGGACCAGCGCATGAGGTGCCGCTGGTTCTCGGCTGTGTTCCTTGTGAGACTGACCGCGGCCGCACCGCTTTCCTTCAATTTTCAGATTATCGGGAGACAGCCGCCAAACTCCAAAAAGAATGGAGGGTTCACGCGCCCCATAGGAATTTCGACTTCGCGCCGCATGTTAACTCCTATGCGCTTGTCACCCTCCTCAACAAGGGGCTCGTCCTAGAGGACTATCAGAGACAGCTCGCTGCCCAGGCGCAGCAGCACCAGCAGCACCAGCAGCAGCAGGTACGTTCGATTTATCCTTCTCATTTCCTTCTCATGATCATCCACTGCGGGCACGTTCAGGCGTCGATTGCGGTGTCCAGATGTGCGGGTGTGCTGGCGTCCGCCCCCAGGGGCTGCAGTGCCGGGACGCTGACAAGACTTTACAGGTACCCCATGAGGTGCCGCCAATGGGAGTGTTCGGCCCGCTCAAGTTCGAGCCGGACCATGAGGGGGAGGATGATGATGAGGAGGACGATTCGGAGCCGGAGATGGAGGAGCAGCAGCAGCATCATCAGCATTCGCATCAGCTTCCGCATCAGATCGAGAATGCACGGAAACGACCAGTCGACAGGCAACATCCCAATGGGTCCCCTGCAAAGCGGCAAAGACTGAGCAACGGCTATGAAAATGGGGCGGATTCAGCCACCACCCTCATGGAAATTGACCATGCAGACAACAATAACAGCAACCACGCCTATCCGTCGCCTCTCGAGGGCGAACAGGCCGTCACACCGCTTCCACGCACTGAGGGTCCTGAGCAAGGCACTCAGGTGGACAAGGTGCACGATCTTACGCAAGAGACAGTATTTTTGCGCCTCAGTGCCGGCGACGCCTCAGCCGAAGGTGCAGAACCGTCACCAGCGATAGCCCGCCAAAACCCTTTGGTGCTGTACTGCGAGTGGAACCCGCGCGACCCATCCATCTTGGCGGCTGTCGGGACCGATGCACTAGCCCGCGTTTGGACCGTCTCGCGTGGGGCCGCTCTCAACATCGCCCACTCCGGTCACGTGAATGGCACTGCACACCCTTTTAGGAACCTGCTTGACGACGACGTCGATGCCAGGACGTCCGTCACTACAATGGCCTGGAATACGACCGGCGATGCTCTCGCTCTCGCCACGGACTCGGAGAACAAAGCTCGTGTTTGTATAGTCGGCCTAGACGGCACAACTCTCCACCGGTTTGACGGTGTCGAGCCTCCGGTCGTCAAGCTGCGCTGGAGCCCCAACAACGACTATATCCTCGGCATCAGCTCCGAACAAAAAGGCACTCTTGTCACCGTGTTCTCTTTTTCGACTGCCGAGTCCAGGTCCCACTTTGTTCCAGAGGACCTCCTTACTGACGCTGTCGACGCAACATGGATCAGCGACACGGAGTTCATCATCTGCGGTAGCGATGCCCTGGTGTCTCTCCGATGCGCCGAGAGCGACATCGTGCCAGGCAGAGAGTTCAAAACCTCCCTCAATGAGGCGTTCAGTCAAGTGCAGTTCGATCCGCACACCAAGTTGATTGCGACTGCTAGCGATAAGGGAACTATTGCTGTGAGTGCTACCCAGGGATCGAGATCTAGGCGGGCAATGCATACTGATGAGTGGTGAATAGATATGGGACGAGTCGGGTCAACGGCGGACATTATTTGCCCACACTGAATCGATTCATGCCCTCCAGTGGCAGCCACTTCAGACCGAGCCGGCCGACGACGAAAGGTTACTGGCGTCGGGTGGTGAGGACGGCGTAATCTGCATCTGGAACGTACGAAGCCCCGAGAACAAGCCAAAGTATACGATGACTATGGGCCCTCCGGTGGTCGGACTGTCGATTACGCCCGATGGTGCTTTCCTAGCTGGCGCCACGAGCGATAAGATCCTCATTTGGAAGATCGGGGAGAACACAATACCGCGAGCAAGCTGGGTCAGGGCACCAAATTCCCCGTGGCAGAGCCCCAGGGAGATGGAAGAAGAACTCTTGCCTTGCTTGGGATGGGATTCTGAGGGACAGAAACTGGTATACGGTACAAATAGCAGGGTAAGTGCCCCTCGGCATCATTTGCTAAGCTACAGGACTGACACACATCAGCTTGCTGTTATCAATTTTCGTTAGTATCGGGAAGATGAGGATACCAGAACATCCCAGGAATTCGCTATGCTTCGCATCGCAAAGTCAGATTTCAGCAGAACTATGTTGCGCATGGTTCGAGAACTGACAACGCTCCCCCCACGAACCGGATGGGAGGCAGCTGGCAACCACGGGTCCAAGAACGTTTGCAGTCGAGCAACTCCCTCGACACAGAACTTGCGCGTGAGGAAGCGGGCTCTTGGGCCGTACCATTCCGGCTCGTGCGCTGATTTGGAAACTGAGTCGTTCAATCGACATCTTTTGATGCCCACTACCAGCCAAGCGGTAGTTGAAGATTCACAACGGGCCCGCGAGTCCTCGCCGCCGCGCACAACAAAAGTGATGAAACCCGATCAAACGGGGCGGAAACGTCTGCTGTTAAATCCGGTGACAAGGCCTCCGCAAACTCTACGGCCGATTCAGCCGCCGAACCTCCTCCCATCCCGACCCGGCATAAACCGGCCGCGCACTCCATCAGAAACGTCCCACTCCGAGACGCTTGACCTAAGCTGCCCAGTGGTCCGCGAACGAGCTGCCAGCAGCCCACGCCGCGATGTAACACGTCACGAGTTCGGCCCAAACCCCGGCCCAAGGCTCCGACCTCAAGATGCAGCATATGCACCGCCCGTCAGGAATAAGGTGATTCCCTGCGCGGACCCGCCCAGTTCTAGCTCTCTTCGGGCCAAGTTTGGGCGTCGGAGGCCTAAGTAGACGCAAGGCGCAGAACGAAGTCGGGGACGTTTTCTCCATACTGGGCCGTCTCGCTGGCTTAGCTATGGGTCTTCAGCCCCATCTTGGATCACATGTTGCCGCTGCTTCAGAGTTGGATCGGTCTATACAGGAATCATTGAAGCGGTTGGTTCTGTACACAATTACTGTTAACCTCATCAGCGTAAGGGTGAGAGGGGAAGTCAAGGTGCAAGATTGGTAGGGGTTGCTGTGGTGTGTAGCGCAGTGTTACTAGCACACTTCTAGACCATAATTGTAAACAAAGCGAAATACAGTTTTTATTTAGCCACGTTACATTGCAGTTCTGTTGTCCTGTGCATATAAATAACAACTTGTTCCCTACGGTATTGACATGTTCAACCTCTTCTCTTCTCATAAGTTGTTACCAAGAACGATGTTCCTGGATGAGGTTTTCATCCCGTACCTGTGTATTATTCATGTATTCGTACACGGCCTGGCTGGGAGCCCTTGATGATAAGCCTTGCTCGAGACATCGGAACGCTAACTCGGCCCGAGTGACGCCGCATGTATCATCGCCCAGACGTATATTGCAACAACATGTGATTATTTATTTTTATCTATATACCCCCATACTCTATCCCAATTCACAAATCGCTCTCAATTATTCCGCTGGGTATACCAACAACCACTACCAAAAGGCAGGTTTCCAGCCAAACGCCAACCAGGAACCAGATCCCAAGCTACCCAATGAAGATTATATAAGTGTTTCCAACGCGTTACGGCCTCAGATCATCATCATTATTTACCACCGCATTAGAATCTGAGATATAATTTATACCGCGTCCGTCGTTGCTCTCTTTGGCACGTTCCCGCTAGCTGCGGAAGCCATAGCTTCTTTCTCCGCCGCGGATTCGGCGGATGAGTCGTCGGCACTATTGCTGGCACCCGAATCGAGCGCCCCGGGCGGTGGTGTCGGAGCGAATGCGCTCTTTGCGCGGATCTTGTGACCGTACAGGTAGAATATGACGGGGATCGGAACCAGAGCGGCGGCCACAGCGCCAAGGAGTGTTGCCGCCCACTGGATCCCCATGCCCTCAAACATGTAGGTGGAAAACAAGGGGAAACCGGCGCCTGCTAAGGACCGAAGGAACGTGTTACCCGCAATGGCAGAAGCGGCGCTGTTGACGGCATATTTGTCAGCACTCAGGGAGCAAAATATGGGTTCGTGCTGAGGTGCTCCAAGTTGACTTACAACATGAGATATGCATCTACCAGGTAGTTGAGCGACTGCAGGAAGATGGACATCAGACCGAAGCCGGTCAGGATGCCGGACAAGGTTGGCACAATCCAGTGGACATCGGCGCGGTAACCGGACCACCCAAACCAAAAGAGTCCGGCGGAGAAGGCTACACCACCGGCAATGACGCTTGGAAGACGCCATTCGGGAATAGGCACGCCATTGTTCGCAGCCAACTTGCGCTGGTACCACGGCTGCTGGAGCAAGACAACTATGCCGGCAATGGTCTGGCCAAGGATCATGCCACTGAGAGAGCGTTAGTTACCCACACCAGTAGAGGCTAGAGGATTTGGTGCGCGGGACTTACAAGAATGTTAGGCCAGATACGCCAGCGGAGAAATGATGGATCCCCTGGAAGACGAATGGATAAGCTGTGAGGAACAAATACAGGATCCCGTAGATGAAAGCCATGTAGATGGAAAGTAAGGTGACGATGGGTTCGGTAAACAACAGTCGCAGCGGGCGGGAAAAGTTCTTTGTGACCAGCTCGCGGAAGTCGACCTCGATTTCCTCCTGCTTGGCGTGTATGCCCCAGTTCAGTGTTCTGCGCCGGAGCTCAGCGGCTTTTCCGACCAGGATGACCGGCGGATAGGTCTCCTGGAGGAAAAGAAGGTCAAGCCCGAACGCGAGGAAGCCCATAAACGACAGAACCCACGCGGTCCACCGCCAGCCAAGGTGAGACTCGACAATAAAGCCGCCGATAAAGGGCGCGAGCAAAGGTCCGGTGAAAACCGCCATGGAGAAGAGCGTGATGGCGATGCCTCTCGTCTTGTTGTCGAACATGTCCGAGAAAACGGCAGCAACGACGGCGAGCGGGCAGGCGCCAAAGAATCCAGAAAAGAACCGGCAGAGCATGACTGTTTGGAGGTCCTTTGCCGTAGCCGTACCAACAGTGAAGATGGAGAAGCCGAACATGGAGGCGATCAGGGGCAGCCGCCGTCCCCTCAACTCTGACAGCGGTGCCCACAACGACGGACCTGTTGCGAAGCCGAGAATGTACAGAGATATACCGAGGAGGGCGACTTCGGATGAGACGTTGAAGTGGGCGCCGACGGCGCGGGTGGCCGCGGAGAAGATGCTCGACCCAAATGCAGCGACCATGGTCGTATAGCCAAGCATGGCAGCCGTGAGAACCCTATACGTGACAGACAACCGTCAGCCCGAGCGACCTCACCAGGCACAGGTGGAGTGACATACTTTTTCTTCAGGGGCCAGTTTTGCGCGTGGAGGGGGTCGTCAGGCCCGTCGAATTCCACCACATATTCCTCTCTGTCTGGCAGTGGAGGCGGGTAGGGCTTTCCAGCTCCGAAGGGCGGCAACGGCTTCTTGGACTCCCTGCTTTTTAAACTCCTCCCAACCGTAGCATTGTGCTGGCTCCTCTGCGTATGTATGCGGCCGAGCTCCGTGGGATGCCGCTCCAGATCACGCTGCGTGGATATCCGGCTCATGCCAACTCCTCTCCTATTCGTTGCCGAACTGCTATCGGTTGATGACGTTGAAACGGAAGAGGCCGAGACAACCCGCTCAATCTCCTCGCTACGCCGACCCGGTGCTCGCTGGCCGGCGGCATCGAGCTCGGCTGCCTCGAGCTCTCGATCGACCTCGTCAAGACGCATTGCTACGGCTGAGCTCTATGCCTCCTTGGATCACGATCACGAAGTGTCAAAAGTCGGCTGTCAGGCGTCAGGCAGCTATTGCGAGAGCACTTCCAGAGGGAGGAAGGGGGAGAACGGGAGCAAAACCCAGTAAACAGAATGGGATAGCTATGTATTGTATCTCTCAAGTGAATTGAGTGGATGGGTCGATCGATTATGGAAGGGTATCCTTCCCTTTCTATACCCGGTAAAAAGAAGACCGACCGCATTCGATGCAACAGGCGATATCCGGCCCCTTGCATTGGCTTTGGTCTTTTTTTTCGCCGCTCTCCCATGGACGATTCCCGCGTGCTAAAAGAGACAAGAGAAAAAACTGGGGCCATTTCTGGAGTCGATGATGGCGCTGCGCCGCTGCTTGCAACCTCGGCGGTGTTCGGCACTCGCCCCTCGCGGAGTTTGGACGGGATTCCCTGCCATTGGGTCAGCAGCTGCGTGACAGGATGACGGGTCCTTGTTCGGCCTTTGCTCTTGCCCGCCCTCCGCCCACCGTCCGCTCGACGGAAGCTGCCAACGGCATCCCCTCTCATGCAGCGGCTCCAGTCAGCACCTGTCTCGAACGCCCGATCGGGACCTCTTACTGAGCTAGGGGAACAACGAGCTCCCCTACCATAGTGGGCCGGTTCCATGGTCCTTCCCGTCGGCAGGTCGGTGGGTGGATTGAAAGCGGGGTCGCAGCTTAGCATTCCTACGAATGTTTCCTGTCCCTTTCTCAATTCTAGGTCAAAGCACCGCGGCTTGTGCAACAAGAAGCCCCGAAGGGCTGCCGATGGAACTTCTTACTCACCTCGATACGCACACCAAGGTCGGACATCGGCGTACCGGTAGTCCTCCTCTCGCCGCTCGAGCTCATCCGGGCAATCTGTCAGAAGGTCCCTTGTCTGCCCCTCGCGTTTGCCGAAAGGTCGGATTGCCATCAGAGAACTGCTGATTGCTAGCCCCATCGAGCACATCGCCTGATGCGCAATTACGTCAACGGCGCCGTCTCACCTTTTCCTGGCTGCGCATCGCGTCAAAATGGCAACGGGATGTCCCTTCGCGTAGGGCCGGAAAATAAGAAAAGGTTCGACATCCTCTTGGCATCCAAGAGCCTCAACTCCGTATTACACCAATGGAGAATAGGTGCTCCAATTGCGTATCTGTTGAGGCGAGAAACCTGAAGATTTCTCTGGCGGTGCCGCGAATTGCCGTCGATTGCCGCTTCCGACCCTCCAGGGGTCCTGAGAACTGGCGTCAAGAGCCTCTACGGAGAGTGCACTATCCACCGAAGCTTAAGTTCTCCGCGTGGAGCCCCTATCCACACGACTGGTTGGTGACCGTGGTGGTGGAGATTTAGAAGATTCGTCCCTAGGCTCGATGTTTCTAGCCAACTCGTTGTCGTCGTCGTCGGCGGCGGCGTTGCCCGGCTGTAACATGGCAATCTCAGTTGATGACTGGCCTTAGCAAGTTTGTTTGGCTCACGCTTGCTAACCCAAATACGCCACTGCAGCAAAATCCCGGGCTATCTAAACCAGACATGTGAGCCGAGGCGCTTTGCGAATGAGCCCCCTGGCCCCAATAGAGTCGACGCCGTTCAAGGAGGCGATGGAACTTCCAGTAGCTTTCGAAGGTACCCCCCTGTGGTGATTGTTGCAAAACACCTCGCTTCCCCTACTAATCCCGCGCTCGCCCGAGGCATGTTATGATCTGGTGTTCTTGCGCATTGCGGAGAAGGAACGGGGACGCTACCATTGCACCGTGTTCACTGCCCTGGTCTTTGAGTTTAGTTTGACCAGGTATATTGAGTAAGGTATTGTATTGTACAATACCTAGGCACCCAGGTACGTATAGCAGCTTCACACTGCCGCTAATGTAACCGATGGCACCAAGCTATCAGAGCCCTAAGTCACGAGCAGCTGCCAGCTTGCTGTGACGAGATACTGACAAGCTGTGCCCCCCAGCACGAGTGGCGCAGTTCGATGCTCAGGTTGCCCTGTGATCCTGTGGCAGTTTAGATTTGGCTCGTACCCAAAATGCTATCCAAAATTCCACCGTCCCCGTGTCCAGATCAGCGTACACTCCAGTTATCATCTTCTAGGAGTGTCGCCGCCTCCTCCAGGCTGAGTCCCGCTGTTTCGGGGTAAAAGCGCCATATTAGACCATATCCTGCTGCGCATACCATGGCGTATAGAACAAACGTCCAAACCGGTGATAAGGCGTCCATCAGAAGGAGGAACGTCAGACCAATGAGAAAGTTTGCGCCCCAGTTAGTTGCTGTTGCGATACCTGAGCCCAAAGAGCGTACGTTGAGGGCGAATAGTTCGCTCTGCATCCAGGGTACGTTTCCCAGCCCGATGGCGTACCCGGCCACATATATCATGATACTCACAAGGATAATGACGGCAGCCCCATGGGCGGGTGGGGTTCGTGGCTCTGAGTTGCCGACACCTGTACTCGACGAGAATTTGGTGAAAGAGAACCCATAACCAGCCAGGAGCAGACCTAGGATCATGAAAGGTATAGACCATAGAAGGATCCGTCTCCTTCCAATGCGGTCGATGAAGACGAGCGCGACTAGTGTGAAAGCGAAGTTGGTCACCGCAACAACAAGTGATGTCAAAGTTGGGATAGGGAATCCCAATGCTGTGAAGATAGTTGCGGAAAAGTACATCAGCGAATTCTGCAGGACGGTTAGTCAATGCTAGACGGCTCGAATCATGGAACTCACGAATCCGCATAATTGCTGGAGTCCTTGGAGCAGACATGCTATTGCCAGCGCTCGCTTATTCCTGCGGACACCAAGAAGTTCACTGAGGGAATCAGGCAGTCCAAAGCGTGCGTGCGTGCGGCTGTTTCGGAGTCTCGTAGCCTGTTCCTCTTCACGGACCTCAATTTCGATATTCTTCAGAGTTGCATCGACAAATCTCGACGAACCAGCGTAGCGTCCCGTAACATCCTCAATAACCTTGCGGGCTACGGCCGACTTGCCGGCCTTCACCAACCACCTGGGAGTCTCTGGCATCCAAAATAAGATGCAGAGTTGGACCGCTGCGGGGAGCGCTCCAAGTCCAACCATCCACCTCCAGGCGGTCTCTGCGCTTCCATACACCCCAAATAGCCAACCCACGACGTAGGCCACGACTTGACCCAGGGTGATGAACACAACTGTCGTAGTCACTAGCCGCCCACGGTGGGCAGCCGGAGCAAGCTCTGCAATGTACAGCGGAACTACAAAGCTCGCCGCTCCAACAGCAGCTCCAACTACCGAGCGGCCGACGACCATGGCCGCGACAGTGGAGCTGCATGCCTGTATCACGGCGCCGGTGATGAACAAGGCGTCCGCTATCAATATTACCCGCTTCCTCCCAAACAGATCGGCAAGCATAGAGGCCAGTGGCGATATCAGGAGAGCGAAGAGAGAGGTGCACGATGTGATAATCGATTTATCGAGCGAGGAGAGGGAACGCCCTGAGAGCGAAGTACCGATGGACACGAGCGTCGCGGAGATTACTCCGGTGTCGTCTGTTGTTGCCGTCAGTCCCGGCCGTCCTCGTCCTGTCCGACATTGCACGAAAGAGCTGACCTACATCCAAACAGAAGACCGCTTATGCCGGCCGAGAAGGCCAACAGCCATATGAACAACCCCAGAGACGAGCCCTCTGGGAGCTTCCCCAGCACGGGGTGGGTGTCGTCATCTTCCTCAAAGCTGTCGTTGCCGCCTTCCGCCTCCCCTTCGTGGGCATTGGCGATCAGGGGTTCTTGCGCATCGCTCATGACAACCGCACAGTGCAAACATCACGCAAAAATGACGAACACACGAATGGTTGTCGCCGACGTTCGACAGGGGATGCGATTTCAGAATGCGATGAAGGTGAAGATACCCCATGATTTGCAACCGAGAAGAGTCGAAGGCCGGGTTCTCCACAGCATCGACCAGTCACGTTGTCGACCCGCCTCACCTAGCCGCACGCAGGCGGCAGACAGTGAGCGGCCCCCGAAGCTGCAGGGGACCAAGAGCAAACGCCGCTCGATTGAAACATTCAGGGGTCGCGGCGCTTGGGTCGAGCGCGTTTCAAAGCCCCGCAGAGGTGCGGTGACCGTGACACAAGAAAGAGAGCTCCAACCTCTAGAAAGGACGACATTTTTTCGTCCCATCTCTCTCTTCTTTGCATCTTGATCTGAAGCGCGAACTACGTGTCTTCTTTGCCCTTCTATATACTCTGTACATTTTATTGCTCATATACCACTTGCGACGTAATCGGAGAGAAATAATAGCTTCGCCGTGCGAGCCTGTATACCCCTCCCAAAGCTCAGTGCTTCGACATCGAAAGGCGTACAGAAAGTCGATTGGAAAAGCGAAGAGAAGAAGAAGAAGAAGAAGAAAAAACACAGGAGCAATGTCGTCGCCATACACAACCCCTCCACAGCGGGACTCGTGGTTCGCACCACTGTCGGTCGACCTCATCCTCAAGGTCTTCAAGAGGACCTTCTTCCACCCTTTCATCGCATGGATCGTGCCCCTCTGTTTCCGAGCGCAGAATATGTTCTGGGATGCTCCGCCCATGCTGGTGTCTATCGCATGGGCCTCGTTTATCTCCATCTCCTGGGTTCTGATGGCCATCAACGACAGGGTGGCCTACGGCATGCCAAGAGAGGTGGTCCCATCCGAGGAGGTGATTGTGATCACCGGCGGCGCCAGCGGGCTCGGTCTGCTGATCGCCGAGGTCTATGGCATGCGCGGCGCTACCGTCGCCGTGCTGGACGTCAAGGAGATGGAGAACGGCGAAGCTCGTGGCGTTACGTACTACAAGTGCGACGTGACAGACAAGACCCAAATAGCCCGTGTGGCAGCCGAGATTGAGAGAGATGTGAGCTCCTTCCCAGACACCCAAATTATCACTTGGAGGCTCAATTTACTGACTCCGCATAGCTTGGCACGCCCACCGTGCTCATCAACAACGCGGCTATCGTCAACGGCAAGCGGCTTCTCGACATGGAAATCCCCGAGATCGAGAAGAGCATAGCAACGAACCTAACCAGCCACTTCTACACGCTCAAGACCTTCCTGCCAGCCTTGGCACGGAGTGAGATCGGCGGGACTGTGGTGACTATCTCAAGCGTCATCGGTCATGTTGGCGCCGCGCAACTGACTGACTACGCCGCCGCCAAGGCCGGCATCACCGCGATGCACAAGTCGTTGGCCGCCGAGCTGAAGGAGACACACCCCATGATTCGTACCGTGCTCGTCACGGCCGGCCAGTTCAGCACGCCTCTGTTCTACGGTGTCCAAACGCCCAATGCGTTTATCGCACCTGTCGTAGAGCCCGTCGACGTCGCCAAGGAGATTATCACAGCGATCGACAACGGGTTCAACGCCTCCATTGGCATGCCACTTTACGCCCGGTGGATTGACTGGTACAATGTGCTGCCGGTTGGTATCCAGACTATCGCTAGGAGGGTGGCGTCGGTTGATACCTCAATGCGGACGTTTGTTGGCCGGAACGGAGCCAAACACAGTGAGAAGAACGGCGTTGTGATACAAGCCTTTTGAGTTTCTAGCGCAGGCGCTGGTGATGATTGTGGGATTTTGTAATACTATCTGCGCGAGGGGTTCCAAAAGTGTCCAGAGCATAACAGGGTGTTTGGAAAAGCTGGAGCATTATAGAGTGAGATCAGAATCAACACTCAAGTGAAACTACCCACGTGCTTCGCAACTACTCTTTTCGAGCGTAGTTCTTATCAATTGTGTCCTGCGCGATGCTAATCTACTATCCATCTTTTTACACGGACCGGCGATTTCCTCGGAGGTATTCTCCACGCCAAAGATGCGAGAAGCTGTGAAAGGAAATGAGGTAATACAAAACAGAGGAAGATGGAAGAACGGCTTCTAGAATAAGCAACGACAACGTGGACTGTGGTCGGTGCCTCCCGGGAGCAAGCGGAAACAATCTCGAGGAAGATCCCATCATCCTCTATCTGTTTCTCCGCCGATCCAGCCATGGAACTAATCCTCTCCCCTCACCTCCCCTCCCCATTTCACGAGAGATAACGAACGACTTGACGAGGACGGCGGCGGTGGCGGCGGAAAATACTCCCATTTGTATTGTACAATACAACTCTGTTCATACCTTGAGCATGAGGGTGCTTTAGATAAAGAAAGGTTCGATCTCTGCTTGCCCGCTTGCCCGCTGTTCGATACCCGCTGTGTATTGTTCGCTGCAACGGGCTTGCCACGTCTATTTTGCTGTGCCGCATTGCAATACATGCGCGTGGTTGGGAGAGAAGGTGACGAGTCACTTACTTATAAGTGCTGTTGAGAGGGGTATCACAGCGCTATCACATGTGTGTATTGTGTACCACACAGCCGCGTGGGTTGGTGACCCAAGAGATATCCCATATCAAGACAAGCACGGAGGAGGTAGGGTAAAGACCAGGATACTACCTACCTGCTGTGTTACATCCGAACAAGCATGTACGGATATACAGTTGAGAATAAGCCCGTCCGTAGCCTATAACGTCTAGGCAAGGTTGCTTTTCAGCGTATCCCGTTGGTACCTCATGGAGTTGCAGCACATATTTGAAGGATACGCAGACATGCGATCGACGGTCTTGGCAACTTGGTGCCGAGACTCTGGGCTCTCAAGTGAGATACCAGTATAGGGTACAACACCATTTGCATGTACATTGTACTTGTACAACCATCGACGAGGTGAATAATCCATCTATGGATTGCAGTCTCAGTATGAGTACGCATGGCGGCACACGCTGAGGAACAACCCAACCCCGCGACATCCATAGACCCGGGCCATAGATGACTAGGCCCTCCGTAGATACTGATTAGCTGGTCCTGAGAAATGAGACCGGCGTCGTGGGGTTTTGAAGATCCCTACACTGGCCACCCCCTGGACCGTGCAGCAGCTTCTCTTAGGTGGGGGTTTGGGCTCATAGATTCGAGATAACGTCGTGGATGGAGGGGTTGGTCTCGCGAACAAGGTTCGTCCTACCTCGTACATCCGAGCCGGAACAGGAAATACGCTGGGGGGGAATGGACGGTTTTGCATGCCCACCACCGTGCTCAACATCGTCATGCAGCTGTGTGTCGTGTATGCAGCTCATATGGGAGCGAGAGAGCGTCGGGGGCCCTCTATCTTCTGGGCGGGTGCCGTGATATGGACTGTGAAGTCGTCCTGTTCTGATCCCTAAGCGGCTACTGAGAGCGGATACATGTGATTCAGCCCAGTGACGACGTTTATGATGGGGGTCGCATGCGGCCAGAACTGGTCTATCGTCCCACGGGGTACGGGGTACGACACAAGGCCGTACAAGGCCCGCAGAAGTGGCACCAGGCAGAAGAGTGTTGGGTCCTGCAGTAGGACCACACGCTGGAAACCAGGGTATTGTACATAGACGGCGCCATGGAACGGGCGTGGCATTTTGTACTGGCCTCCGTTGAGCAGGGCCGGCGTTGCCTCGACTCCTCTAGTGACCGAGACTTTCGGGCAAGAGCGACCTTGGCGCCGGATGTTCATCTGCTGCCACTGGGGAAACTCGCGCATAGTTCTACCGCAGTACTGGTAGACAGCACGAGCCCAGCCCGGGGCAACCGCTCATCTCGGCGGTCCCTCGGGACGGGCGTCGACACGGCTGTGAGGCAACAGAAATGCCTCACGACACGCAACACAGGTGGACGGAAGGGCGGTGACGCCGTTGCCCGCTGAGCCGGCAGGGCAACAGGAGGTGTCCAGCAACAAGGCGCGGGCTGCATTGCGGTCAGACATTGTGATCGTTCCCAGCGGAGGGAGGTGCAGAAATCCAGGGTTCTCGTGGGGTCGCGACAGTCCGACATGGGGCGAACCCCCAAAACGCCACAGGCATTGTCATTGTCCATCTCTTGCCAGGTCTGGCGGTGCGGAATTCCAGGGACCATAGCCCTTCCTGATCTAGAGTAGAACAAGCTCCATGTTAGTGACTTGCAGCACGTCTGGAAACGTCTCGCGGGCGCTAGGCGGGACACCAACGCTGAGCGCTAGCACAAAGCGGGTATCGTTGCCGGATGGCCTGGACGCCTCCCGCCAACCTTCCACCAGTTTATCCGTCAGTAGTCACCCAGTTGCATCCAGCAGCACATGGCCGGGCGCTCCTGATGGCATGTTTCGTTTTTCGATCGCAAAGCCGCAGGTGAGAATCCGACAGTCACGCTAGGAACGTGTTGTCGTCGACGATGATTGCGGTTCCAGGATGGGGAGCCAAGACCTCCGCGTTATGAACGTAAGGTATGAGCGGCTGATCGCGGGTCCGGTTCATTATCGATAGACGAGTGGAGGATGCGAAGCAGGGGTTTTTGTGTGGGGTTGCCCCCACGTCGCTTCTCAGTGCTGTTCTCGTCGTTCACCATCTCTCCTTCCCATCGACACTTCCTGCCTTGTGCTCCGCCCACACAGGACCAAAAGCCGCCCTCCAAAACGGCCCGGCAACGGAGAGAGAGGGCAAGTAAGACGAAAGTCTTCAGCTGATGCGCATGACAGCTATCGATCCGATGGGCTGCGAGCGATCAAGTGCCGTCGGTGCCAAGATATCTGGACTCCAGTGGAGGGGTGTTTTTGGCTCTGGAGGCGGGCAACCGCCACTTGCTAGTGCGGAGCAAGATTCGAGGGGGTGGTGTTCGTCGGCTGACAGGGACCACTCACCACCCTACCCTACTCCCCCGGACTGGGCGTCGATGCGGAGCGGTGCGTCGATGCGCTGACTACGGGGATACTGGGAACAGGGTGTATTTTCATGCCCTCTCGTCTGTCTGCCGCTTACAGGAGCCGTTACACAGTAGTGTATGCTTGTGAGAATGTGAGGAAAGAAAAGGAGGAAGCGGGGGCAGGGCCAAGAGCAGGAACCCCGAGGCGTGCGACCTATCTTTTCATCCCGCGTCCAGTGGCGCCTGATGCACTCACCAGCATTGGAACAACCTCGACGGGGCGGACCAAACAAAATTCGCCTTTTCCTTATCTCTGCCCCCAACGTCAGCCAATGAGGTGTATCGTTGTAACCGCACAAGGTCTTACCGGCTTGATTCTCGACACTTTTTTCTGATATCGGCGGCCAGCGCAGAGCGAGAAGGCAACCAAGAACCCCCCTCGACCTGCGAGATTTGCGGTGCCGAGAAGCTCCTGACATTGCCCACGATCCGTGGCTGACCTCTCCCGGCCGGATGGTCGTACCAGGGAGCCCTGCGCCCATCTCTTTCGTTGAACCCGGTCCCAAGTGGGCAGAGTAGTTTAAGTACTGTATGTACCCAGGAAGGCTGTGTAAGTGGGAAGCTCGAGCCAATATCCTCAACGACAACAAAACGCACACGATTTGCAGTCATCTGTCCTCCAACCTCACCGCATTGCTTCTCTGTGACAACTTCCGTTCTTGGCCTCGTCGTGGGAGCGTGTCCCACCCTGAGCGGAGAAACACACAAATTGCTGTCTGGCAACCAACCCCCTTTTGACCCTCACACATCTCCCAACCCTCGCCATTATGTGGTGGGATCCCGATACGATCGATAGAGCCGTGACGCGGGAGTTCGTTTGCAGCCATCTCCTTCCCGATGAGATCGAGCGGCTGGACCGGCAGCTTGGTTTTGGCGATGGCCTGACGGATGGAACCTACTGGGAGTGGATCGATGAGAAGGCGAAGCGCATCTTCCTCATTCTCGTCGACCTCGGCGTACCTGACCAGATATTCGGCGTGATTGACGACTCTTGGGATGACGAAGATCTTCCTGTCGCCCTTGACCAGGTTGAACGTCTAGCACTAACCGCCGAAAAGGACGAGAAGCTAGAAAGAAGGTTCTATCACCGTCAATTTTACTACCTACTGCGAACACTCCAAAAGGGGGAACATGCTGTGTACCAGGATAACGAAGTGGTGCCCCTGGATGTTGCCGAAAGGAAGCAGACGCTTGCCGCCGGCCAGAATCACAACCACCCAGTGGACAGAGTAGTGTTGCCGAACCAGCCGGGGATGGTCTTCTGTCGCCGCCGGGTACCTCTCGCATGTGGCTTTGGTCAAGGGTACATGAGCCAAGAGGATTTCCTGTACGAGGTCAACAGCATCCGAAACGTTCAGAACGATCATCTGGTGTCGTACTGGGGGTCATACGTACATCAGGGATATGGATATGTGCTATTCACGCCAGCGACTGACTCGACGCTCAAGTCGTTTCTCGCGACTACGCCAGCTTCGATGAAAAACCGGGACAAGCACGAGCAACGACGACTCGTCATGAACTGGATTCATTGTTTGGTCGACACTCTCTGCTTCCTGCATAACCGTGGTCTATCCCATGGGAACATCAGGCCATCCACAGTCCTATTTTCGCAAGACGATATCTACTTCTCCGACTTCACCATCTTTAACACAGACGTCTTGACGAGCACGGATAGGACATCGTTCGACAAGGAGGCGTACGATTACGCAGCGCCTGAGCAATGGTTTCGGCCAACCACAGGGCCGCCAAGCCCCGTCCACCGCCGGGCGACGCTGAGCATGATGTCAACCTCTCCCGACAGTCATAACTTCACCATCAGCCGCAGCCTGACAGAGCACGGTCCCAACAGCCCCGTGGCCATGATGCATGCTCCCACTCCACATCTCAATCCACAAGCGGCTGATGTTTTCTCCCTTGGTTGCGTCATCTTGGAGCTTCTCAGCTTCTTGCTGAAGAAGCAAGGCCGACCTTTTGCGACGTACCGCGCAGCCAAGCACAAGACACCGGGTCGCGGAGGGGCGGTGCCTGACTCTTCGTTCCACAAGAACCTTGGTCAAGTGGAGAGCTGGATGACACAGCTCGCCAAAGACGCGTCGAAGAAGGACGACCAGTTGTTCCGCGGCATCTCGCCCATGCTCCATATCGTGGAACGCATGCTCTCGCTCCACCCCTCCGAACGACCCGGCGCTCAGGACGTCCAGGCACGGATGTACAAGATCCTGACAGAGTCATGTGGCATCTCCGAGCCGCATTGTGTCCACCAATATGGCGGCTGGGACTTTGGCATTGGCAGTTTGAAGCTGGATTCACTGGCACTTGTCAGGAATCCCAGCCACGACACCATGTCGATCACGACGAAGCGGAGCAGCGGTTCCGGCGCTAGCGTCGATCACAAACGGCTGAGCGGCGGCAGCTTATGGAGAAGCGCATCTATTGTCAGCCACACTCGTGAGCCTGAGCCGGAGCGAGATCGAACGAGCAAGATGGCCCATGATCTTGGTAGCGGTCTGAGAGCAATCCAAAATCTCCGCATCAGGGACAAGGTGAGGCCTTGGCAGGCTCCCGTCTATGCAGGTAATTGAAGAGCTTCCCCCACTAATACCATGCTTTCGACAGACGAAGACTGACGATGGAAACTGATAGACATGGCTTGCAATGTTTGATATGGCCGGTTACTTGGTCCGAAGAGCGCTCGTTGGGAGCATGCGGCCATGGACCATGGAAATCACAAGTGTATGAAGTTAATGAATACAAGGACTTGAATGATAATGAAGGGGGTGGCGTAGGGAGAGTTGGTTCTTGATAGGGCTTTATTTGAGGGGAGCGGGAATAGAGACTGGGGGGCTTTGGTCAACCAACATTCATGGATGGCCGACCCCAAGGGCAGGTGTCCTGATGATTATTTAGCGTATACCCCATCGACGCCTCATAGCTCAAAATGTTTAATGATTCCGGAAATTTATCCGTGTGAACGGGTATGAGCGTATCTCAGGTACTGCAGTATCGGAATGATGTCGCGATCCACTCAGCACTTGCTCAACGGGCGACGCGTTAGACTGTGTAACTTGAGCGCATTCAACTGGGCGTGCGCGCTCGGCGGGGGATGCTTACTGCACGGGCCTGGCCGGAGGCTTCGAGAGTGACCCGCATGAGGGCGACGTCATCGCATTCTGCGCACAGGAAAATGGGCGTCACCCCACCAAAGGTGGTTGAGACACGAAGGTGTGAAAAGTCCATACGAAAGCTGCGGCCCAAAATGGGACCCACATCTAACAGCTAGTACACTATAATATGTAGGGACACGCTAGAAGAACCATACTCTGTCCTCCAAGGAGAAATCTCCATGGGGCTTTAGGTGAGATGCCCTTTGAGAAATCCCAGCAGCAGAGAGGACCTAGTTACGGGTAGGTATTTGTGCACCACGATTCAGGAGGACGCAGTCTGCCCAATCCTTCCGCCAAGAAACTGGGAATGGGTATTCGTATCGGCTCAGATATCCGGGGGCCAGCACAGGTAAACCAGGAAATATGCCCTGTGGTTATCGCGCCACGACGGCGATTGGGCAAACAAGATGGATATTATTTT
>Ga0247769_1000033_pt1 | contig 21485 bp, 20 predicted proteins | sample UWRJL166409R6_FD_179942 | JGI IMG/M metagenome (GOLD analysis project Ga0247769, IMG submission 179942) | Plant litter microbial communities from Arlington Agricultural Research Station in Wisconsin, United States - UWRJ-L166-409R-6 | ecosystem: Environmental > Terrestrial > Plant litter >... | reverse complement strand
ATTCAACAGTTCCTTAACGCCAAAGTTCCGGTGTGTGACACGAACGGTTCGCAGCCATACGCCGGCACAACGCGCAAAGCATACTCTGCATCGAAGGGTGTTAATACACCATTTATTTGTGTGAAGGACTACCAGGAAAATCCGACTACGCACCAGAATAATCTAGGCGGGAGTGTGCCTGCCGGTGCGATCAGCGCTGCGCAGATTATTTGGAACGCAGGCCAGCAATATAATATCAATCCGCAAGCGTTGATTGTCATGCTTCAGAAGGAGCAAGCGCTCATCCAGGATGATTGGCCGTGGCCGATTCAGTACCAGGGTGCAATGGGGTATGGTTGCCCTGACACTGCCGCTTGCGATAGCGACTATTATGGATTTTACAATCAAGTCATGAACGCTGCGCGGCAGTTCCGTTTGTACGCCAACAATTCTAATAATTACAACTTCGTCCCAGGCAACGGCAACAATATTCAGTACAATCCTAACGGCGGTTGCGGTAGTAGCCCGGTAACTATCGAGAATCAAGCCACGGCGTCTCTCTACAATTACACGCCATACCAGCCAAATCAGGCCGCATTGAATAATTTGTACGGTAATGGCGATGGCTGTAGTGCGTATGGTAACCGCAACTTCTGGCGGCTCTTCAACGATTGGTTCGGGCCGACGCGTGCTGGTGAGGCGATGATAATCAAAGGTGATAATAGCGCGACGCAATACGTCATGGTCAATAACACTCGCTACACGATTCCGTCGCTCGACGTGAAGGCAGCCTGGAACCTTGACCGCTTCCCGTTGATAACTATGAGTGAGAGCTATGTGAATTCGTTGCCAAAGGGCGACGAGCTATCTCGAGTCGCTCGTGTTGAGGGTGATCCGCTATGGTTCTTCATCGATGGTGGGCGTAAATATTACATTCCGACTCAGCAGCTGCTACAGGCTTGGAACTATTCGGGCGCCAACCTCCGTCAACTGCCGCGTTCGATTATGAACATGGCACCTGAAGGCCCTTGGCTCAACAACATGGTGCACGAACCAAATAATGGCCCCGGGGTATATCTGATTGACGGGACGAAGCGATATCACATTACATCTGGCGACATGATTACGGCCTGGCAGGGAACGTCGGACGCGCCTATCTCTATATCGCAAAATTTGTTCGATCAATATACCGATGCCGGGTCTATCGACACATTCAAGATACAGAACGGCTCTGGCCAGAGGTACATTGTGAATGCAGGCTACAAGTTGCCGGTTGACGCGACCGCTGCTTCGGCATTTCCGGGAAACTTCGTGACGATGAGTGATGCTACACTTAACCGACTTCAAATTGGGGCCGTGCCAACGCCGTTCTTTATCGTGCCAAATCAGCCGGCAGTCTACTTATTGGATAACGGCGCGCATCGCTGGATCACCTCGCCGGGCGTGCTGGAAGCTTGGGCCGGTAAGCAGCCAACTATTACGATTTTGACCCAAGGTCACCTAAATAAAATGAGTACGGGCCAGGATATTACGAAGGCGATTGCTTCGAATGCTGGTGGTTCGACCTATTACTTCATGAATGGGGCGAAGCGGCCCGTCCCGACCAATCTTCGCAATGCATATTCTGGTGGGCAGACTCCGCCAACCTACAGTGACCAGGTGTTGAACGCTATCGCAAGCGGGCCTAACGCCACCGCGTACGTGCAGGTGAGTGGGCAGCCGAGCATCTACCTGCTGGATAATGGGAAATATCGAAACTTCCCATCATGGGACGACTTTACGCTCTGGGGTGGAAGTTACGATCAAGTCACGCAGATTTCCGACACGACACTTTCACAGTTCACGAGCGGTGGTACGGCGAAAGCATATGTAACTGATGGCACGAACAAATATTTCCTCGCCTCACCGGGAAAATACTATTCAGTTGACGCTGCAGCTGCGACGAACTGGGGTTTGTCGGCACCGAGCACCATCACGAGTGATGCCTTGTCGCGGGCTACGAACATGAACGCCACGCTGCCGAGTATTTTCAAGATTGATTCCAAGACGTATCTGATGCGCAAAGGCGTGGGTTATGGCTCTGACGACGCGAATGTTCTAGGGCTTTGGCGACTGAGTAGCACGACAACTCTGGACGGCTACACGCGTCATTACTTTGCCGATAAGCCGCTGACGCGTTTTATGATCTCGACAGAGAAAGCCGACAACAAGATCTACACTGTCAGTGAAAATACATTCCTCCATATCAATAGTCCGGCGCAGGTGTTTAACCTTGGCTACCGTAATGAGGGTATGGTTGATTTGCCTGCTGCCGATGTCGATGCGTTGGGCGCAAGCGAATGGAACAACGTCGTCTTTAAGGATGGCTCGAGCAACTATTATGTTGTTGACGGCGGTAAGAAGCGTAAGATTGCTTCCGGCGCTGTGAGCCAATGGACGGATAATCAAGCCTTGAGCCTACAGACATTATCGCCGGCATTCATGAACTTGCTGCCGAGTACGAACGATATCGCCAAAGCCTTTCGTAGCCCTGATGGCCCCAAGATTTATGTCGGTATGAACGGCCAGAAGCGTTGGGTAACCAGTCAGCCGGTATTTGCCTCGCAGTATGCGCCTGAAGTTGTTGTCTCGACCGATATGACCCAGTCGTTGGCCGACGGTCCAGATCTATCGCAGTAATTCATTCTGCTTAGAACGTAATGTCCATGTAGGCTTTAACTACGACGCCGATAGCCGCGATAAATAGATAGGTAGTGCCGGTTACGAGCAGGTAGGGCAGAACACGGTTGCGCTGGTCGTAGCGAATTGCAAAGGCGAGGAAGAGCAGCGTTGGCACGAGAATGGGGTACATGTAGCGTCCTTGCGGTTGGAAGTCATACACAAGCGAGTTATAAAGTACGATAGCAAGCGTGCTGATACCAACAAACGCGAAGAGGCCGAGCGCTAGCAAGAATTGTTTGCGCCGAACGAGCTGCACCTTGAGCGGATGAGTCAGGTTGTAGAGCATGAAGGCGACACACCCGATGAGCAGCAGCATAATCATATCGTAGCTGCTGGTACTTAGATAGAAGTGCATCAACCCCAAGGCAAAGAAGAATGACTGGAAAAGGGTTGTGAAGAAATCACGGTGGATGGCAATATTCAGCCCTGTTAGGTCCACCGGATATGGCGTTCCGAGTTCTACGTAGTGCGACATGACCTTTAGCATGTATCCTTGCCCCAAAAGGTCGTGATACATGATGGCATTACGAAGATACCAGAAGCTCGCGAGTAGAAGGAAGCTTAGCAGTGCATATTTGGCAAAGCGCAGAATCTCTGGCTTCTGGAACTTGGCGCGACGCATCGTGTAGCCCATGAGTAGCAGCGCTCCGAGCCCGACAGCAAAGTAGTTGTATTTAGTCGTCGGCAGAAGACCGAAGAGCCCGACGGCGAGTGCGATTTGCCAGCCTCTGCTGCGCGGATTCAATGCAAACTGTACCACAGCAAGCCCGACAAAGGCTGCCACGCCTGCTGCGAATGCATCGAGGTTCGTGTAGCTCATGGTAAAGATAAACTGCGGGATGAAGAGGATGGCAGAAGTCAGGATCGTCGCATACGATCGTCGGCGAAGTATACTGAAAACCGCTGCGTAACTGAAGATGGCGAAGGCAATGCCAGCTATCACCGACGGGATACGCGCAACATTATACGACGGTATCGGGTTTCCAAGTTTATGGAAGATTTTAACCAGCAGAGCGCTCGCCACGTAATTTGGTCCTGGGTAGCTAGTGTAGGAATACACGCAGGGCGCGAGTCCGACGTGATGCGGTGTACACGCGGCATAAGCCTCAAGGTCATCTTTGCCGGTGACGGGCAGTGAATTGTGCGTGACGATATGATGGACATTGAATAGATAATGCGCATTCTCGTCCGGTGCCGTAATGGCTGGATCGCTCGGCCGATCTCCCGGCGGAATGAGCATCATCATGGTATAGAGGATGATAGAGAAAAGCGCTAGTACAATTGAAAATTGCCAGTGATAGCGAATAGCTTTGCCAAGCCAGCGCAGTGCCCACAGCAGACTGCTTCGCGCGCTCGCAATAGAGCGGGTTAGTAACTTCTTGATTCCCTCTTTAGACACTCGTTAGCCCCGTTATGTGTGATTGGATGGTAGCACGAGTTGCCCCTGCTCCCAAATATTTTCTATTGTTCGAGTAAATTGAGCAGATATTTACCGTAGCCGGATTTGATCAGCGGCGTCGCCAATTCTTCTAGCTGCTTATCGTCAATAAAGCCACCTCTCCAGGCAACTTCTTCGATGCATCCGATCTTGAGGTCGGTGCGTTTCTCGACAACTTCGACGAAATTGCTGGCGTCCATCATCGAGCTGAATGTGCCAGTATCTAGCCATGCTGTGCCGCGGTCGAGTACGCCGACTTTGAGAGCGCCTTCACGGAGGTAGGCGTTCTGGACTTCGGTGATCTCAATCTCGCCACGTTCACTTGGCTGGACGTTTTTGGCAATTTCGCTGGCGCGTCCGTCAAAGAAGTAAAGGCCAGGGATGGCATAATTTGATTTCGGATCGGTTGGCTTTTCTTCGATGGACAGAACGTTCATAGCATCATCAAACTCAACGACGCCATAGCGTTCGGGGTCTTTGACTTGTGCGGCAAAGACGGCGCCACCGGTCAGGTCGATAAACTGACGGAGCGTCTTGTCGAGTCCGGCCCCATGGAAGATATTGTCACCCAGAATCATCGCCGAACTTTGACCATCGATGAATTCTTCGCCCACAATGTAGGCATCGGCGAGACCGCGTGGCGACTCCTGAACCTTGTATTCAAAGTGACAACCAATTTGCGACCCATCGCCCAGCAGTCGCTTGAACTGCTCATTATCCTGCGGCGTAGTGATGATGAGGATCTCACGAATACCAGCGCTGAGGAGCGTACTGATAGGGTAGTAGATCATCGGCTTGTCGTAAATCGGCATCAGCTGTTTGCAAATGGCTTTGGTAATAGGATACAACCGAGTTCCCGACCCACCGGCTAGAATAATGCCCTTCATGAATTCCTCCTTACAATCGTAACTTTCAGTATGACACAGGCGTGTCATTGCTTTCCAGTTGATTTGGTTGTTTGGCGTTAGTTTTTGGGTTGAGCAGTGACGTAGCCGTGTAGATCGTCGCGCCAGTCGCGCAGTGTGAGGCCGGTGCCGGTGATCTTTTCGAGTGCCAGCGCGCTTTGGAGCGGGCGAGGCGCTACGCCTGTTTTGCTGGCGAAGTATTCCTGCGTGGTGGTGTCTGTCACCGTCAGGTCGTTGCGTCCCATCTCTGTAAAAATAGCCCGGGTAATGTCCGCCCAGCTGGCTGGTTCGCCGCTATTGCTGACGTTGTATGTACCGAATGGCGAGCCTTTATCAAGCAGATGGGCGATGGCATCAACGAGCGTGCTCGTGAAGGTGAGTCGACCGATCTGATCGCTCACGACTTTTGGCGAAACGTCCTTGGTGGCTAAGTCCATCATGGTGCGCACGAAGTTTTTGCCCTCGCCAATTACCCATGATGTTCGCAGCAGGTAATGCCTCGGTACGACGCTTACGGCGATGTCGCCTCCGGCTTTGCTCTGGCCGTATACGCTGAGCGGCGAAAATGGTTCGTCTTCGGCATGTGGGCTTTTGGTGCCGTCGAAGACATATTCGCTGGAGATATGCACGAGGGTGAGGTCGTGCTGGATTGCTTTACGGGCAAGGTTGGCGACGGATGAGGCGTTGATGCTCCAGGCGGCAACTCTGCCTTCCGTGCTTTCGGCGCCGTCCACATTAGTGTAGGCTGCGGCATTGAGAATGACGTCTACTTTTGACCAGTCAAATGCATCGAGCGTTGCTTGGTCGGTCATATCGAAGGTGTCGCGGTCCACGGCGATGGCGTCAGGGTAGCGTGCCTGAAGTGCGGTTCCGAGCTGGCCGTATGCGCCGACGATGAGGATTCGTTTGCTGTCCATTTAGTTGATCTCCATAGGCTTTAGGTCTTTGAGCATGGGATGATTGCGGTCACGATCGGACATAGTGGCTTCGGCAAGCGATATTGGCCACTGCACATGTAGGTCAGGGTCGGCCAGGTTTACGAACATGTATTCGTCGTATTTATCCGCACTCCAGTGGGCGTTGACACTGTAGAGGTAATAGGTATCGTCGGTCAGGGTTTGGAAGGAGTTGGCGACACCTTGTGGCAGGAAGACGGCCTTGTTGGGCGTTAGCGTGGTAGTGACGACCGCGCCAAAGGTGTCACCCGCGCGAAGATCGACGTAAGCGCAAAAGACTTCGCCCGTGACGACCGAAATGTATTTGTCCCACGGTTCAGCGTGGAAGCCTCGCGTCACGCCGCGCTCTTTGTTATAACTCAAGCTGTTCTGGACAACATTGAACGATTCGGGCATGCCGGCCTCGACAAGTTTTGCTTTGTGAAACTTTTCCTGGAACCAACCTCGATCGTCACCGACACTGGTGACGTCGAAGAGCAGAAGACCGGGGATATCGGTTTGATGCGTCGTGAATTCGGTGGTTGCTACGGCCATATTAGCGTCCCAGCTCTTTATACTTCGCTTCAGTTGCTTCTTTTTGCGGCTTCCACCACCATTCGTTTTCTTTGTACCAGTCGATGGTTGCCTTGAGGCCGTCGCGGAGATCCTGATACTTCGGCTTCCAGCCTAGCTCGGTGCGGATTCTGGTAGAGTCGTTCGAATAGCGGAGGTCGTGGCCGGGCCGGTCACTGACGAGCGTGTAATCGTCTTTGGGCTTGCCCATGAGCTCCAGAATAGTTTCGACGATGTACTTGTTATTGCGTTCGTCGCCAGAACCGATCAAGTATGTTTCGCCAATTTCACCCTTTTGCAGTATCAGATGAACAGCTTCGTTATGGTCGTCGACGTGTGTCCACTCACGGACGTTATCACCCTTTCCGTAGAGCTTGGGCTGACGGCCTTCGAGCACTTCGGTGATCTGGCGGGGAATGAGTTTCTCGACATGTTGGAAGGGGCCGTAGTTGTTGGCGCAGTTGCTGATGGTAGCCTTAACGCCAAAAGATCGAACCCACGCTCGCACGAGGTGGTCAGAGCTAGCCTTGCTGGCGGAGTAAGGGCTGGAAGGATTGTACGGATATGATTCATGGAATTTTTCAGTCGCATCAAGTGCTAAATCGCCAAAAACTTCGTCGGTTGAGATGTGGTGCATTCGTTTGCCGTGTTTGCGCACCGCTTCGAGGATGGTATAGGTACCGATGAAGTTCGTTTGCATGAATGGCCAGGGGTCGCGGAGTGAATTATCGTTGTGACTTTCGGCTGCGAAGTGGACGACGATGTCATTTTCGGCCATGAGTTTGTCCATGAGCTCGGCGTCGCAAATATCGCCGGTAACAAAGTTGATTTTGTTCAATACTTTTTCGACGTTGGCCGGATTGCCGGCATACGTCAGTTTGTCGACGACCGTGACTTTGTATTCGGGATAATTCTGCAGGGTGTAGTGGACGAAGTTTGCCCCAATAAATCCTGCGCCACCTGTAACGAGTAAGTTCTTCATACCCATATTGTATAGCTATTTTGCAAAATTATGCGTTGTAGTTTGTAGATTGGTTGCTTTTAGTATTTATTACAACGCTATATAGTGCCGCGATCGTGGAGTGCTTTGAGCCCGGCGATTTGCGATGGGAATTGGATGAGTGATTGGTCGATGTCGTCGTATTTCATGAACTTCACTTCAGCGACATCGTCGGCGGCCTGCGGCGTCACTCCAGGTTTGAGCCGAGCGGCGTATACACCACAGAGTACGGACAGGCGTTCGCCCTTGTAGTCGTATGGATCGTTGTGACTCAGCAGGAATTCGAGCTCTGTGTAGTCGCCCGGTTGGATGCCAAGTTCCTCTTCCATTTCGCGTTCGAGAGCGTGCTCGAATGTTTCGGCGCCGTCACAGAAACCGCCAGGCATATCGAGTCTTCCCTTACCGGGATCCATGGCACGCACGGCCATTAGAACTTCCTTATCGTCATTTATGAATAGAACGCCGACGGCAGGCGAAGCATTTGCAAACAGGATATGTCCAGCAGCGCACTGGTAGACATGATGCTCGGTATTTTTGAGTGCCTGGCCACAGCGGCGGCAGTAATTCATTTCCATAGCTAGGCCTCGGCTGACTGTGTTTGGTGAAAATGCCAGGCGTCGCCGATCATTTCCTCGAGCGTCGAGTGTTTCGGCTCCCAGCCTAGACCTTCCCGAGCGAGTTGATTGGCAGCAACAAGCGTCGGTGGGTCACCAGGGCGGCGGTCGCCATATTCTATGACGAAGTCTTGTCCGGTCACGTTCCTCACGGTGTCAACGATTTGCTGGTTACTGAACCCTGTGCCCGTGCCCAGGTTGTAGATCTTGTGCTCGCCATTTGGGGTTGACGAGAGCGCCATTTCGATCGCGCGAGCTAAATCAAGCACGTGGATGTAGTCGCGTACGCACGTGCCGTCGGGCGTTGGGTAATCGGTGCCGAACAGGGTGAATTTGTCGCGCTTACCGGTGATGGCATGGTGGGTGAGCGGGATGATATGCGTCTCTGGGTCGTGGCGCTCGCCGGCGTCTTTGTAGGCTCCAGCGACATTGAAGAATCTGAGGCTGGTGGCCGCCAGGTCGTGCGCATGCGCCTCGGTGGTCAGTGCCATGTCGATAGCAAGCTTGGTCATGCCGTAGGGATTGACTGGTTTCGTTGGCATGTCCTCGGTGATGGGCATGGTTTCCGGCTCGCCATAGGTGGCGCAAGATGATGCGAAGACGATCTTGTGAATGCCAAGTTCGCGCATGGCCTCCAGGAGGTGAATGGTGCTTACGACGTTGTTTTTCCAGTACAACTCGGGGCTGTGAACGGACTCGCCTACGTAGGCAAACGCCGCCAGATGAACGACGGCATCGATTTTGTCCTTTTTGGTAATGTGCTTTGCCGTGTCGGCAATGTCAGCGTGGATAAACCGAACGCCGGCTGGAATAGCTTCCTTAAAACCCCGTGAGAGATTGTCGATGATAGTGATAGTATGTCCGGCCTCGCGCAGCAACCGAGCGGTTACGCTGCCAACATAGCCGGCGCCGCCAGTGATGAGAATGTTCATAGCTCTATGATAGCATTTTACGTGGGTGCTATACTCGGGATAACATGAAGCACTATCTGGATAAGACGGAATCTTTTCTGAAACGGCATAAATGGTGGGTGTATGGATTGCTGGCAGTGGGAGTTGTGCTGCGCTTTGCGATGATGAAGCGTGGGCATAATTTCGACATGGAGTCGTGGCGACTTAGCGCTGATATCACTGCCCATCATGGCAATGTGTATGCCGAGACGTATCGTTATAATTATGGGCCAATTTGGTTCGAGATATTGCACGTTTTGGACCGAATCGCCCAATGGATGTCCAACCCATATCACGCCTTCCGGGCTCTAGTCGTTGGTGTGCTGACGCTGGCTGACCTGGGAATTTGGTATCTGCTGCGCAAGCGGTTCGGGTATATTGCCGGGTTCTTGTTCTTCCTGAATCCGATCTCGATTATTATCACTGGCTATCATAATCAATTCGACACGCTCGCGATCTTTACGGCGCTCGCGGCAGTCATGGTGTACGGCGAAGAAAAAGGCGGCATGACGCGGCGGAAGTGGTGGGGTTTGGTGCTGCTTGGGCTGTCGCTGACGGTAAAGCATGTCTTTTTCCTCTTCCCATTGTGGCTGGCTGTTCGGCAGAAGGGCTGGCGCGAGAAGTTCATCGTGCTGGGTGTGCCGATCGGTATCTTTCTCCTATCGTTTTTGCCTTTTGTGGCTGAGGGGCATGCGGGGATTATCAAGAACGTCTTTGGTTATGCGTCCTTCAATAATGCGCCATTTTGGTTCACGGCACTGCCGCAATTTGTGCAGGCAGTGGTGAGCATTAAGGTACTGTTCTTCGGCGCGCTGATTGTCTTTGCGCTCATTATGCGCAAACGACCGGTGGTGGAGTCACTCCTGATTTATACGATCGTGCTCGTTGTATTTTCGCAGGCCATTGCTAATCAATATTTGGCGATTGTTTGTGCGGCGATCGCGGCTTTTCCGAACGTGTTTTACGTGCTGTATACGTTGTTCGGCACGCTGATGCTGTCGATATCGGCGGCAGGACTCAATAGTAATAAACTGCGTGATGCATTGCCTAGTCCGGTCGGCAATTCCCTTGCCGCGGAAGCAACATATCGGGCATATGATATACCGCTCTTCATGCTAACGCTGGGGCTTTTGTGGTATTTTCAGCGGGAACGAGTTGTCGCGGCCGTGTACTTTGTCGGCCGTTGGATTCGGGCTGAGTTCCGCTATCAGCTTAAATCTTTGAAGTAATAATAAGTTCGGGTCGGCGCCCGACAGGGCCTAAGAGACCGCTACCGAGCGTTGTTCTAGTTGATGGGTTTGATGACCTGGATGGTGGCCGCCACCTCGTCAGCCGTGAGGGAGTAACGGCCGTCGAACGTCATGTCGGCGAGTTTCATGACTCCTCCTGAGTCCCTTGAGACAACTTGAACTATGTGATTATCAAATAAATAATATGATTTGTCAATATATTTAAAACTTTTTGCCCACTGCGAGGTCCGCGACTTTCTGGCCGATGCGTATCGCATAATCTTGGCTGCGATCCTCTGGGTAGAATTGGCTGAGCGTGCCGAACCATACGCCAGGCAGTTTGGTCTTGTGCGGCGGAATCGATTTGGAATAGTCCGGCGTGATGACCGCCTGGGCGAACGGCGCTTTACTGAAATGCCATTTCAGAATGTCGCTCTTCTTGAACTTTGGATTAATCTTCTGCAGGTATGGAATCCATTCGTTGAGTAGCTTTTTGGGATCTTCAGTGTAGCGGCGATCGTCGGTTTCCAGGTAATTGCCGACGTACACGACGTGGCGGCCCTTGTAATCGGCGGTCGAGGATAGACGGGTTTGCTCCACGACCACCAGGAACGGGAAGTCGGTGTCGTTGACGCTGAGCCAGTAGTAGGGGACCAAACTTTCCTTCAGCTCGAGTACGAAGCAGCTTGCTGCCAGGTATTTTGGCTGTTTTTTGGGCGCTGGTGCACCGATGAGCTGGTTGAGGATCGGTAGGGAAGTGGTGACGATGGCGCGATCAAACTCGTACTTCTTGCGACCGTTTTCCATGCGAATGACAACGGGCTTTTTGGCTGATTCCTGCGTGATGCTTTTGATATTTTGCTCGAATAAAATCCTGCCGCCGAGTTCGGTGATCTTGTCCGCCAGCGCGGTGTAGAGCTGGTCAAATCCATCCTGCATGTAGCCGAGCTTGAAGGTGCGGAAATGCACGCGGCCCCACAGCCAGGCGGCCGAAGTCTCGTCGGCGTAACGGCCGAACTTACTGCGCAGAAGCGGCTCCCAGATGACTTCGGTGCTTTTCTTGCCGGCGTATTTGCGTGACCATTCTAGCGCGTTGACTGATTCGAGCGGCGCGTAATCGCGCAGGAATCGCATGTAGGCGCTGCTGACGCCGAATTTAATGCGGTCAAGGAGCGGCACGGGCGGGAACATCATCATCTCGAGCGGTGTGCCGAAGTTGTATTGCTTGCCTTTGTAGAAAATGCCGGTGGTCAGACCTTTGTAGTACAGCTTGTCGCCCAGGCCGAGCTCGGCGGCGAGGCCTTGCAGTGCCCTGTCGGTTGCGAATGAGTGGTGGTAGAACCGTTCCAACTTCGCGCCTTGCACTTCCAGCGAACCGGCCAGGCCGCCAATCTCGCTGGCTCGTTCGAAGATTGTAACGTCGTGCCCTTCCTTGGCAAGTTTGTAGGCAGCGCTGAGGCCCATGGCCCCGGCGCCAATGACGGCAACGTTAAGCTTCTTCTGTTTCTGGGGCATGGTTTGAGGTCTCCTCTCTGAATGACCAGCGTTTGTTTAATGAGTATTGTAGCAGTAGGACGGGAAGTAGTGAGCCGATTTTGACGTAATTTGCATTGATATGGAGATTGTCGACAAAGATGACGAACAGGAGGTCGGTCAGCAAAATACCAGTTAATCCAACCAAGTAGAAGCGCGCGAAGCGATTCCATAGTTTATCCTTAACTTTGAAATTCAGGTGCGTATTCAGCAAAAAGTTGTTGGTAATGGCGGCCGAAATGCTAATGAACGTCGCTAATTGCTCATTGATGTGGAACAGGTTGAATAGTATCAGGAAGAGCACGACATCCAGCGTCACGCCGCTCATGCCGATCGCCGCGTAGATGATGAAGTGGTGGCTAGGCTTTTTCATCCTCGTCAGCGATAAAGTTCGACACCACATACCGTGGTCGATTCTGCACTTCCGAGTAAATGCGGCCGATGTACGTGCCCATGACACCCAGCGTAATCAGCTGGATACCACCCATAAATAGGATGGCGATCATCGTAACTGCCCAGCCCGGCAGCGTCAGGTCAGCAAAGAAAATGCGCGTAATCAAGACATAGATAATCCCGAGTACACTGAGGGCTGAAGTGAAGTAGCCGAGGCGAGTGATGAACTGCAGCGGCACGGTCGAAAATCCAGTCACACCATCCAGCGCCAACTTGACCAGCTTCTTGAACGGATAGTTGGTTTCGCCCGCGAAGCGCCCCTGACGGTCATACTCTACAGCGGTCTGGCTGAATCCCAGCCACGAGACGAGGCCGCGGATGTATGGGTGCTTTTCCTGTAAATTGCGCAGATGGTCTGCTACTTTCTTATCGATGAGACGGAAATCGCCAGTATCCAAGGGGATGTCGATATTAGCCAGGCGAGTCTGGATGCGGTAGTAAATATGAATCGCAATCTTTTTAAAGAAACCGTCAATGCGCGAGCGGCGCTTGGCGTAGACCACCTCGAAGCCTTCCTCCCAGGCTTTGATGAGATCCAGACTGACCTTTGGTGGATCCTGCAGATCCGTATCCATGATGATCAGCGCGTCACCCTTGGCATGGTCAATCCCGGCAGTCAATGCTAGTTGGTGACCGAAGTTACGCGAAAAGTTGACGATCTTTACGCGCTTGTCCTTCTTATGAAAGCTGCGCAGCTTCTCTAGCGAATCGTCGCGACTCCCGTCATTAATAAAGACAAACTCGAAGTTATACTTCTTATTCTTGCTGACCGCTTTCGTCAGCTCCTTGTAGAATTCCCCAATACCGGCCGACTCGTTAAACACGGGTAGCACGTAGCTAATAGTTTTTGGCACCCTCAGTCCCTCCTCAGTTGTACGTGTATGTATGGTTATTATAACAGGAGTTGGGTAGGTCGAACGGCAGGATTGTCGTATTTTTTACTTTAGGTTGATGCGGAGGGTTAATTGATGAATTTGAACGAGTTGACCAGGTCGGTGTAGGCAGGGAAGAATGGACTGCTAGCTTCTTCCCCTTCAGATGTAAACGTTATGGAATATCTTAGGCCATTTTTATAGAACACCGTGTGCGTCGCCGGCTCACTTTCGTAGCCAAAAGTAAAACGCGCAGCAACGGTGCCATCTTTTAGAGTTACCGTGCCTCGATCTACGTTTTTGTAGATGCCCTCGTAGGTATCTTCTAGTGAGCATGCGTCATTACAGCTCGAGCTGTATACGCCGACAATTGCACCCTTGTTGATTTGGTAGCTACCAATGGGAAGCTCGGTCGTTACGGTTCCTGGCACCTTTAGTTCTACGTTGTCGGTGCCAGTCGGTGTGGGAGTCCAATCGCTAGGATATTCGAAAGAGTAGGTCTTACTTCCATCTTCATACTTTTTTGTAGATTTAACCTGGGATGGAGTCTTATCTGAACTTGGAGGCATCATAAGCTTCCATGCTATTAAGCCAATTAGGACTAAGGTGACTGCTATTAGTATGACGCCTACGACTCCGAATCCCTGGTTCTTACTCATCTCGGCGGCCTATTTGATCTTTATGGACTCTATCATTTTTAGAATTTCAGGATTGTATACGGTATTATCGACTTGATTGTCTATTTGATGCTGGGGAGTGTAATGCGCCTCCGAGGGGCGCCAGCTTATGTATACGAATAGGCCATTGTGACGAAGAACGTAGTTGTATTCATGGTAGCTGTCGTTGATCTGCTCGAAGGTGTATGCATCGTAGTCGTTGATTTTATCCTCAGAAGTTTTGCCTGAGTCGCTTGCTAAACTGGTAGTTAAGGTCTTTTCATACCACTCTCTAGGAGATTTTTGTTCGCCGTTATCTTTGTAGACAGATACTGAGATTTTAAAGGGCTCCTTGTAGCTATTTAGTACGCTTTTGGAGGGCGTGATTACGGCTGCATTTATTCCATCTGCAGGAATCGCGGTGCTGCCCACGAACATTGATGGTGCATCCTTTGACTCCACAGACCATCCCTCGGGCGTACTGAAAGTCACGTCTCCATTAGTCAGCGAGTTTGAAGTTAGCTTTGAAGCCTCAGTGTGAATGTTTTTGGCCGCCTGATTTTTTGTAGCATCCCACGCCTTCCAAGCGACAGCACCTAGAATTAATATTGCAGCGATTGCAACGAGTATGCCTATAGCTCCGAACCCCTGTGATTTTTTCATAGTGATCAAAGGATAACCTAAGTTGGGTAGGAAATCTACAGTTATGTAAAGCTGACGCGGCGTTAGTAAGCTTTAATTGTCGTCAGCGAATCGCGTAGAGATTTCCACTGGCCTGACTCAAATGTCGCGTCATCCGTGCATGAAGCTGAGCCCGCGCGTACGCGGTTTGGTACGGCATAAATCTTTTGCTGTATCTCGAAGTAGCCATTTGCTGGTGTGAGGTCTTCTTTCTTCAGGTTAGTATTTGTTTGGCTTTCGATAGCGAAAGCATCGGTGAGATTGTTGTATACGAATATTCCGAGAAGCGCGTGATCGTTATCGCCCCACTCTTTCGTGCTAAAGCTGCAGGCAGCGCCCTTATTAACGAGTTGCTGTGTGCTGAGACGTAAGACCTTAAGGCTCGTGCCGTTTATTGAGCTATCGCCTACATTATAGAGTGGGGTGATTCCGTCTTTGACTTGAAATTCAACTCTTAATTCTGGAATTTGCAGCATGGCTTGAGCACTGTTGGCGGTGCTGTTTTGAGTTGTTTTGCTTGCGTCCCAGAGTAAGGCTAAAGCGGCGAATGCAATTAGGATTGATACTACGCCGAGGCCTCGATTCTTTTCCTGAGACCTAATTGTCTGCTTGTATGGTCTTGATAACATTCTCGAAATCCCGAAGATGATCTGCTCTCTTCTGTGCGATCTCGGAGTCTTGAGAACATTCAGCCTGTGGTCCGCGCAAAAGGTAGTAGTATTCGCCAATTTTGAATGATTTGATATTGTCTACGGTAACTGCCGTTTCGCCCCAATGCTGGGCATCTTTCGATCTATCAAGTAGGCCGATCATTCCAGGGTTTGCGCTGCTTGAGCAGTATTGTTCGTCAATTGTTTTCATAGTTGGGTCGATTATGAAAACACCTTCATCATTTGTGCTCTGGGTTGCAGAGTAGGTGACGTCCTTTGTCTTGTCGTCTAGTTTAATTTTTACCCCTAACTCCTTGATGCGCAAATATGCTGCGGCATCCGTCAGCCTTGAAGGAGGACTTTGAGATTGGCTTTTGTTCATTTCCCAAGCCTTCCATACAATGACGCCTATCAATAAAACTGTGGCTATCACTACGATGATGCCAATAACTCCAAATCCTTTGTTCTTCTTCATAAATTTTTACTTAGCAGGTTCGAGTGATTTGAGTGATTGGGAAATGTTAGGTACTGTTTTGCTTTCAAGCCCATCGCTGGCGCCACAGGTGGCCTGCGGACCACGGTATTGGTAGTAGTAATCTCCGATTTTAGCTAACACTCCACCGTTTACTGGGTTTGTTTCGGTATTTCGTGTGATGAGACCGGCGATGATATTGCCCGAGCTTTTACTACAGGAAACTGCTGAGTCTGCCAGCGTTGTTGTAGTGAAAGTAAACGAATCGGTCGATACGCTGTCAGGCTTGAAGTATTCGACTCCGCTTAGTCCATCTACCGGCTTAAACCTCACACCCCATTCTTTAATGACCACATATCCAGCATTCGGATCGGTTTGCGTACTCTGGTTGGTAGTTTTTGCCTGTTGCGTTCTATTTGTGTCGTATGCTTTCCAAGCGAGCACACCTAATAATAAGATGGCAGCTATCAATAGAATGACGCCAACGATTCCGAATCCAGCGTTCTTTTTCATACAATCTCCTTGGCTGTGAACATTTTTTACATGAATGATTGCCTTCACCATAAATGAAGTTGATCAAAAAGTACAGTAATTGTTGGCAATTGAGGCAACTAATGATATTGTTCGTTCACGCTGGCAATCAACAGGGGTTGCTGGTAGTACATTAAGGAAGAGGGTGGAGACCCATGGGCCGAAAAGTGCATAGACGCTTAAAGGCTTTCTTGCTCTGCATAGCGGCGCTGTTGGGTGGCGTAGGACTTACGGTCCTCATGCCGACAAGCCCAGCTTATGCCGACGACGGAGGCTATCCCTACGCTAATTATGCGGGACCGGGGACAGTTGCTAGCCAATGGGTCTGGACTGACGCTAATGGTCAGTGGTACTCAGACAGGTACAGAATGGCATATCGAAACTGTACCGATTATGTCGCCTGGAAGCTTGATGTGACTAATGATTGGTACGTCGGTGTGACATTGGGCAATGCCGTGGATTGGAAGGCATGGGCTCAGGCTACACCGCGCAACTATCCCGTCAATATGACGCCTGCACCTGGGGCAGTCGCTTGGTGGGGCGGCCATACGTGGAACGGCGGCTACGGCCATGTTGCATATGTTCTGTCAGTTTCCGCGGATGGTCAATCGGTCAATCTCGGAGAATACAACTTCGCAGCGAATGGGGTCTATGGTACGCGCACTATCGCGAAAAATCAAGTGGATGGCTACATCCATTTCAAAGATCTTTCGGGATCTTCGGGTGGTTCGTCCGGTGGCTCTACAGGAACCGACAACTATTTCCACGGCACTCCGCCCGACGGCGCGGTGATCGAGAATCACGACGGCGGACTGCACAAGTACGTCGCCATCGGTGGGTCGCTGGTGTGGATTCCCCCGGAGACGATCTGGGGGTATGTGGACCAGATGCACAACAAGTTCCCGGCTGGACACCCGTTTCGCGAGATCGTGTGGATGCACAACGACGACATCCACGCCCTCGAATACGGCTATGGCGGAGACCGGTCTCACGTACCCGCTGACAACTCCTTCTTCTACGAGGCGGGGGGTGCGCAGCAGTACGTGATCCAGTATCGGTATGCGTTTAGCATCGACAGTACGGACGAGGTCTCGTACCTGGGTGGGGTCAACAAGGCGGTCATGGTGCCGCCGGGGTTGGCAACTCGTCTGGCGGGCACGCCGGACGTCCCGAACGACGTCTTGCTCAAGAGTCTTCCCGACCCGGCGTATTACCACCAGGTCAACGGTACGGCTTTCTGGGCGGACAACTTCACGGTCATCGACTGTATTCGGACGGTGAAGGGCGGTGGCATCCAGCCGGTGCCGAGCACTCTGTTGGGTAAGTTGTGGTCCGTAGGGAAGCTGTCGACGCAGAAGACGAGCTGCTCGTTCCCGCCCAACTGGGCGCTGTATGGCCCGGGCGGTGCGGAGCGGTGGTGGATCGACGGAGCGAATCCGTACACCCGCCATCATTACAGCAGCTCGCTGGCGTTGCGCTGTCGGCTGGGTTCAAGTCCGATCGAGGTGCAGTTGCCGGACGCGGCTGGCGTCAATCAGCCGACCGAGGCAGAGCCGTTGGACTGTCCGAACAATACCTATGTGCGCATTGCCGGCAACGGCGAAGTGTTCCAGGTGGTGGACGGATGGCTGCACTACGTGACGTCGCCGGCGTCGCTGTCGTGTCTGACCGCTGGGCATCCGGAGGTCGTGATCAACATCGATGGTGCGGTCGTGGCAACGACGCCGCGTGGCAGCAATGCCTACTGCACCCTCGAGGGCAAGCAGCTGCAGGCTCCGAGCGGCCAGATCGACTACGTGAAGGACGGCGCTCGTCGCCATGTCCTGAACTGGGCGATCGTGAACTGCCTGAAGGGTCGGTCCGCTACGGGCGATCCGATCGTGGTGGATCAGGCGACCTTCAACGGTTACACCGATTCGGGCGTCAACGCCTACTGTCCGTATGAGAAAGAGGCTGGCCTCAATTTCGTACAGGAGCAGGGGAGCCCGATCGTCTGGCTGGTGGGGCCGGCGGCAGGCGGTGCGGGCATGAAGCGTCACGCCGGCAGTCTGTGTGTCAACGACCCGTACACCACACCGATCAAGGCAGCCCATGTCTTCACGGTTCCAGCCGGAGAGACAGCCGGACATACACAAGGCCCGGACTGGTGGCCGAGTGGGGCGGATTGCCAGGCGCTGCCGCAAGGGTGACGGCCGTGGATGGGTATCGAATGATGAGGAGAGAGTGTCTTTGGCTGGTCGGGCGATTCGTCGCCGACAGCGATGACGCCCGGCCAGCTGGCCACTCCTTTATATATATGAGTGACGGGCCTTCATCGGCCGAGTCGCTTACAGCCTGCTGGTGGGAGCAGGTTTATTAAATGGCTAAAAGACGCTATGCTCTAAATAACATGCAGAAAAAATCACAGTCCGCCAAGGCAAAAGTGGCAGTTGCCCGTCCGCGAGCTACTAAATCTCATCAGCAACAACCTACAACCCTTCTAGCTCGGGCTAAAGCAACAGTCACTCAATGGGGCGAAAAGATCGCCGACAACCGCTACGCCGGTCCGGTTGTGAAGTCTCGCCGCGTGCAGCTATTCGCAAAGTGGTTCGGGCTGCCGGTCTTTCTATATTATGTGCTGTTCTATATTATTAGTCCGCATTACTGGGGGCATTTTACAGATGGCTTCTTCCTGGACAAGGGCGATGGCTACCAGAATGTCTGGAACTTCTGGTGGATAGATTGGTCTATTACGCAGTTGCATCAGCACCCGTGGTTCACGAATTATCTGCATTGGCCACACGGCATGACGCTCATCACGCAGACTATGAATCCGTTCAACGGACTAGTTATTCTGCCGTTCGTCCACCTCTTTGACCTTAGCCTGATCCAGTCGGTCAATAGTATGGTCATGTTCTCATATATTATGAGTGGCGTCACGATGTTCTGGCTGGTGCATTACCTGAACAAGTCTTATGCGGTGGCGATTCTGGCCGGCGCGATGTACGCCTTTAGTTCCTACCATGTGGCGCACGGCATCGGCCACATGCAGCTGATATCTATGGAGTGGGTGCCGTTGTTCCTGCTGGCGTGGTGGCGGCTGCTGGAGAAACCGTCGTACAAGATGGCTGTCGGCGCAGGGCTGGCACTCTTCCTGGTAGCGCTGTGTGACTACTATTATGTGTTCTATTCGGTTGTGGCGGCTGCGATTATCGGCGGGTATGTACTGTACAAGCGTGATCTGAAGATAACGAAGCTCAATATCAAGATATTTGCGACATTCGTCGGCGTTTGCTTGGTGTTGGTCGCGCCATTCTTCTATAAGCTCAGCCAGTTGAATAAGAACGATCCGCTATCCGGCGCACACGACGCCGTTGCGTTCTCGCTGGATCCATTCATGGCGGTCATTCCTGGCGGCAACTGGCACTGGGCGGAACTGACCAAGGCGATCTGGCAGCCGTGGCCGTATTCGGCTGAGTCGAGCATGTTCCTGGGGCTGACAATTATCGTGCCGCTGATACTGCTGATTGTTTGGTGGCGCAAACGGAGCTTTAAGCTGCCGAAATGGATGAATGTCTGGTGGATTATTTTCTTCACCTTCTTTGTTTTATCGCTGGGTCCGCACCTCAGGATTGGCACGCACGTGCTAAATAGTGTACCGCTGCCGTACGCGTGGCTGACCAAACTCATCCCGACACTCGAGATTTCAGGTATGCCGATGCGCATGATATTTATGACTATGCTGTCTGGGATTGTGTTGGCGTCGTTCGTGTTCCGTCGGATCGACTTGAGATCGCGCAGGGGCAAGTACCTCATGGCTGCGATTGCCGCGGTATTCATCATCGAGGTTTATCCGAATCCGTTGCCGCTATCGTATCCTGGCCCAGCGCCTCGCTATGTTGAATTGCTGCGCGATCTGCCGCAGAAGTCAGGCACTGGCGTTATCGATAACGCTGCCACGACCGGCTCTGACGCGCTGTATTACCAGACGATTCACCACAAGCCGATGGCCTTCGGCTACACGACGCGCACAACGAAGAGCGTTGACGAGCGGAATTTCCACATCTTTGCCGATATCGAGCAGGGCCGACAGGGCAACCTGTGCGATCTGTACCACATCCGTTACTTTGCGACGCAGCAATATTACAATCAAGGTTTCCCGATTATTTACCAGGATCCGACCAGCAAAATTCATATATACGATATGAAAAATGGAGACGGTTGTTAGATCGTTTCAAAATTCTTTCGTAAAAGTCTTGACGCCGAGGGGCAACCTTAGTTACTATCCAGCCACGTTAGTAGTCGACGGGCTCGGACGTTAACAATTAGGCTTTCTTCTTGCGACGGGCTATAGCGTTGTAGTAGACGATTTCCCAGAGGGCTTTGATGCCGTCTTTGACGCCGATCTTCTTGCCTTCTTCCTTGCTGCGGCCGTAATAGCTGATGCCAATTTCGTACACACGGAGATTCATTTTGGCAATGCGGGCAGTGACTTCTGGCTCGAATCCAAAGCGCTTGGCCTGGAGCTCTTCGGCGATTTCGCGAGCAGCATCGCCACGGATCATTTTGTAGCAGGTTTCCATGTCGGTCAGGTTGAGACCGGTAAAGATATTACTGAGCATGGTCAAGAACTTGTTCGCAACTTGGTTGCGGTAGTAGATGATGCGATGCGGTTCGCCACCAATGAATCGTGAGCCGTACACAACATCAGCGTGCCCACGTTCTATCGGGTAGAGCAATCGCTTGTATTCCTGCGGATCGTATTCGAGGTCAGCGTCCTGGACAACTACAACATCACCAGTCGATTCCTGGATGCCGCGCTTCAGTGCTGCGCCTTTACCTTGGTTGTGCTCCTGGAGCAGCACGCGGTAGCCATGCTTCTTCTGAAGCTTCTTGAGAATTTTACGAGTACCGTCCTTGGAGCAGTCATCGACGATGATGACTTCCTTCTTGGTTGCGCCGAGATTTACCTCTTCGACTTCCTTTAGGATGGCTTCGATGGTTCGCTCTTCGTTGTAACACGGGATAACAATAGATAAGGTTTTCGCCTTTGGCATACTCCTCCTGAAAGCACGAGCGTTTATGGAACTTCTCTTGTATGCTATCATAATTTTATATTTCTTACTAAGTGATACTCCGTTTGGAGAGGTATATGGGACCAGCACAAGAACACATGAAGGGGGTGGTTCGCCGTCTGTTGCGGCAAGATTTTGTGCGTTTCTGTATGGTTGGTGCGGTGGGGTTTCTGATCAACTTGGTTATCTTGAAGCTGTTGCACGACGCCTGGGGCTGGCCGATTGTGCTGGCAACGTTG
>Ga0247769_1000032_pt1 | contig 21901 bp, 14 predicted proteins | sample UWRJL166409R6_FD_179942 | JGI IMG/M metagenome (GOLD analysis project Ga0247769, IMG submission 179942) | Plant litter microbial communities from Arlington Agricultural Research Station in Wisconsin, United States - UWRJ-L166-409R-6 | ecosystem: Environmental > Terrestrial > Plant litter >... | reverse complement strand
AATAACCCCGTGCGTGGGGCAAAACGCGCACACCGATGCTGCCCCGGCGCGGTGCCCTCGGACCACCATCACGGTTCGACGGGCGCCGCCCGGGTGCGGCAAAAATCCCGCAGCTTTCGCTGCGGGTTTTTCAATTCCTGAGGCTTATCAAACTCTACAAACTACGCTTACGGAGTTCACGAGTGAAGAAGTCGAGCTTGTCGCCTTCCTCAAGGAGTATTTTGGTCTTCGTGCGCAGCTGAAGTCCACACATCTCACCCTCGAACACTTCTTTAGCATCAGCCTTGCTACGCTGAACGGTCTTAACCTCAACTTCACCAAGTGTTTCGTCGCCGCGAGTAATGCGCGCAAGATAGTTCGGCATAATCTTGCCCTTCGTCACTTCACCACCACATATGATCTCGTCACGAGTAGTTCGGAACACACCACGGACGATCAAACGACCAGTATCGGTCTCTACGACCTCAGGTGCGAGGAGTTCTGTCATGACGGCCCGAGCATCATCGATGAGCTCATATATGATCTTAAAAATACGAATCGAAACCTTCTCCTGCACAGCCAGACGCTTCACAGCAGGCGGAAGTTGGATGTTGAATCCATAGATAATCGCCTCAGATCCAGCCGCCAATCGAATATCATTTTCCGAGATATTGCCAACTCCAGAACCCACAATCCGCAGTGAAATTTCTTTGTGCTCAAGCATTCGCAAACTATCAGCAACCGACGTCAGCGAACCTTGCACGTCAGCCTTAATGATCACATTTACGAGTTGTTTCTCGTGAGTTCTGGTAATCATGTTTAGGAGGTCAGTGCTGCTTATTGCGCTCTTTGCGGCTTGTTGCTTATGCTCCTGATGATGTTTTTCAGCTAGTCCACGAGCGATTTTCTCGCTCGCACAAACTGTAAATATATCGCCGAACTCAGGCAGCTCCTTGAAACCGGTTACAATAGCCGGCGTTGAAGGACCAGCCTCCTTCGTTGGGTGACCAGCATAATCCAACAGAGTACGAATCTTGCCATAGCTGCCACCTGCAACAATGTAGCTCGCCGGCTTCAAAATGCCATTCTCCACGAGCAGCGACACGACTGCGCCACGACCCTGCTCCATGTGCGACTCGATAACCAGGCCTTCGGCAGGGACATCTGTGTCGGCCTTAAGCTCCTCAAGGTCTGCTACGAGTAGAATCAACTCCAGCAGCTTATCAAGATTCTGGCCGGTCTTGGCAGAAACCTCGACCATAACCGTATCACCGCCCCATTCTTCTGGCGTTAGATTGTGATCGGTCGCTAGCTGCTGCTTCACGCGATTAACGTCAGCATCAGGCTTGTCGACTTTATTGAGAGCCACAATAATTTTAGCGTGTGCCTGCTCGGCAAAACGAATCGCCTCAATAGTCTGCGGCTTCACGCCGTCATCAGCCGCAACAACGATAACTACAACATCGGTCAGTGCAGCACCATGCTGCCTAAGTGCGCTAAATGCTTCGTGCCCTGGAGTGTCCAATAAGGTAATGGGTCGGTCCTTGTAAACCGTTTGATATGCAGAAATATGCTGCGTAATACCGCCTGCCTCGCCGCTTGCAACCTTTGTCTTCAGTACGGCATCAAGCAGACTCGTCTTGCCGTGGTCAACATGTCCCATAACAGCGACAATCGGAGGTCGCTCAGTTGCCTTATCAGTAAATATGCGTTCTTTGCGTCCCGCGTTCGCTCCTGCAGTCTCTTTCTTCTCGAGCTGCACATCAAGTCCCAGTTCATCGATGATAATCTGGGCTGTCTCGAGGTCAATTCGTTGATTGACCGTCGCCATAATGCCATTTTTGAAGAGTTCACCTATTAATTTCGTAACAGGCAAATCCAACTGAGCCGCCAACTCACCCACGGTAATCATGTCAGCGATGACTATTTTTTTCTGTGCCATAGCCGCGGTCTCCTTGTTTCTCAGCAGTCATACCGGCGCAGTTTCCTACGCCGGTACTTGTGCTATTTACTTACTTCTTCAGACTGAGAGAAATCTTGCGATTCTCTTTGTCAACGTCCAGGATAACGAAATTCTTCTTCTCATTGAGCTTGAAGAGTTTCTCTGGATCAGCACCCTCGCCCTCACCAAGTTCGGTGATATGCACGAGTGCTTCTACGGCTGGACTGATCTGAATGAACGCGCCAAATGGGGTGATTCGGGTAACAGTTCCTTCGACGTCGTCGCCCTTCTTGAACTTCTCAACTTCCTTGACCCATGGGTCTTCCTGAAGTTGCTTCAGGCTGAGGCTCAGGCGGTCTTTGTCGATAGCAATGATCTTCGCTTCAACAACTTCACCAACCTTCACGTAGTCGCTTGGATTATTCACACGCTCCCAGGAAATCTCTGAGATGTGGATCAAGCCCTCGATACCGTCTACATTCACGAATGCGCCAAAGTCGACAACGCCAGTGATAACACCTTTCACGGTGTCACCAACCTTCAGTTGCTCGAAGCGCTGCTGCATATTCTCGCGGACAGCTTCCTTCTCAGAGAAGATCAGCTTGTTCTGCTTGCGGTCAGCGTCCAAGATGCGGACGGTAAGCGGCTTGCCGATGATGGCGTTCAGACGCTGCAGGATTTCATCCTTGTCGGCACCAGATACGCGTGGGTAATGTTCGGCACTCAGCTGAGATACCGGCAGAAAGCCACGAATACCTTCGAGCTCGATCAGCAGACCACCGCGGTTTGCGTCGTAAGCGGTGACCTCAATGGTCTCGCCAGCGTCAAACGCGCGCTTGATCTCATCCCAGCCACGATCCTTAGCTGCCTTGCGAAGGCTGAGCAATGCGTAGCCTTCATCCATTTCTGTGTCGACAACGCTCGCAGTTACCGTGTCTCCCTCGTTCAAATTCCGAGCGAAACCGATTTCGCGGCGTGGGACCAGGCCGATGCCATAAGCACCCAGATCGATCCAGATTTCGTGCTTCTTTACAGAGAGCACTTTCCCTTCAACAACTTCGCTCGCAGCGAGTTGTCCGGCGGTCTCCTCTTGCAGGAGATCATCCATAGTTAATTCGGTGGTTTTCACCATAGTGTAGTTCTTACACTCCTTCCAAAAAGTATTTTCTAACGGTACACGCAAAAAACACGCACCAAAAGATTACTTCTATTATAAGCGTAATGACTCTTAAAAGTAAAGGGTTGGCCCCTGTTCGGCAAATCATGGCTGGCAAGGAGGGACTCGAACCCCCGAATGTCAGGACCAAAACCCGATGCCCTACCAGTTAATCAGCCCCTACGAGCCGATATAACGTCGGTAGTCGGCTCGAGATCGAAGCAGTTTCGCGCCGAAGAAGACGGCCAGCATCAACATGCCGACCGTAGCGAAGAAATCCTCTGGACCAGTTGCAGGCATACTGCCAGTGGAAGGAGTAACGCCTGGGTCCGTTTTAGCGACTTGGTTGTTCTGAGGAGCTACGGGCTGTGGCTGAGGTGTCGTTGGAGCGGTAGTGTCAGTCTTGGCTGGTTCAGGCTTCTGAGGCTGCGGTTGGGGGTCAGGCTGCTTCTTGTCTTCGGGTTTTTGTTCGTTCTGAGGAGCTGCGGGCGCATTAGTGGTCGCCTGCGTCGTCCGAGCGGCGGCGTACGAATTGTTACGTGCCTTCATGAGTAATACACCGCCCACAGCGGCACCACCCAAAATCAAAGCAATCAGACCAAATATTACAATTGTGCGAGCAGTATTGTTAGGCACATTTTTCTCCTGTCATCTCTTGTAATTTTTATCATATAACCTTTCGGGTCATCATACAAGGCATGCTACACTAGTCCTATGATAATTGCGGTAGATATCGGGGGCACGAAGACGCTGGTGGCGAGCTTCCACGGTGAACGAAGCGTTGCGAACGAAGAACGGTTCCCTACGCCGCCTCTTGAGCAAGATTTCCTCAAACAGCTCAGAAGTGTACTTGACCGTTTTGACGCCGAACACGCGCAGGCGATCTGTATCGGCGTTCCGGGCATCATCGAGGACGACGGCACTATTCTTCGCTGCTCCAACCTTCCCTGGAAAAATTTTGAACTTCAGCTGCTTCTCAGTGAACACTACGACTGCCCTATATACATCAATAATGATGCCAAGTTGGCTGGCCTTGCGGAAACGCACAGCCTCGAGGCGATTCCTCGACTTGCCCTATACGTAACTGTTAGTACGGGCATAGGTACCGGAATCGTTACTCACGGCAAGCTCGATAACGCCTTTGCGCATAGTGAAGGTGGCTATATGATCCTCCAGACTCCTGACGGCTTTCTGCCATGGGAGAAGTTCGCCTCTGGTCGTGCAATTCGCGATCACTTTGGCAAGCTGGCGGCCGACATCGACGATCCGGCGGACTGGCGCGAGATCGTCGAACGACTGGCGCTTGGATTTGAGGCGCTTATTCCGCTGCTCCAGCCTGAAGTGATCGTTATCGGGGGTAGCATTGGCACGCACTTTGCCCAGTACGGCCACCTACTCACAGAGGTGCTTCGCCATCGCATTCCCAGCTACATTGATATGCCGCATATCGTCCAAGCTCAACACCCAGAGGAAGCCGTTGTATACGGCTGTTACTATTATGCAACCCACCAACAAGGCATTACTGTTACGGCTTAAAGCCGACCATCCGACTATAGAATTTGTTGGGGGCACTACTTTTAAATGGTCGCACCAGCGTCGCGAGCTGACCATCGGTGATGGCCCTGAATTATATCTGTTGCATGAACTTGCACATGCGCTGCTTGATCATCGCGATTTTCAATTCGATATCGAATTGCTTCGTCACGAGCGTGAGGCGTGGGACTATGTACGGTCCGACCTAGCGCCAAAATATGCTGTGAGCATGCATGAAGAGCTCGTAGAAGAGAGTTTAGATACATACCGTGAATGGATGCATCTACGATCACTGTGTCCCTCCTGCGGCCTCACAGGCCTCCAAACCAAAACGAGCACCTACGTTTGTACAAACTGTAGATGCTCGTGGCGCCCTAACGACGCCCGACGTCATGCCCTAAGGCGTTACAAACTTACTTAAGCAGCAAGTTCGAAGTCGTTCTTGGTCTCAACGGTAGCAACTTCCTGTACTTCTACAGGCTTTTCAGCTACATCCGCCTTGCGTCGGCGTGAGATACGGCCGCCCTTGGCGCCAGCGAGGCGAGCTAGTTCACGGTTGGCAGCAAAACCACCAGTCGTGCCCTTCTTGCCGCCCATGGCGCCAATGCGTGCATAAAAATCCTTACCGTATTTCTTCTTGTTGGTCTCAGCGGCCATCTGACCGCCTTTAACAGTACCTGGCATACAAATGTATCTCCTACAAATTAAACTCACACTTGAGATAGTGATTAAGCTAATTTTAGCAACTTATGCTTAATCTGTCAATATTTACATGAGCATTATTGTATTTCATTGATGTTTATTACTTATCTCACCCTTGAGGTAAATCTTAATCAAAAGAAAAAGACCCAGGTATTCCCTGAGTCTTTTTATAAAACGGCACCGTGCTAGTTTCCCGCTTACGCAGTATAATCGCCGCAGCTGGGCTTAACTTCCGTGTTCGGAATGAGAACGGGTGTTTCCCCAGCGCCATGGGCACCGAAGAGGCGTCGTCACGCGCTATGTAGAGCGTGCAAACGTCGATTTCGATGTCCATACAATGCTTGGATGGTTTCTTTGATAAAGAACAACTCTGGTGTGTTATACACCAACTACTAGTCAACCTTACCTTATCCGCATGGTCTAGGCAAGCCTAAACACCCGCAGATAAGGGCATAAAAAGTCGATGGGACTATTAGTACGCTTCGGCTCCATGCATTACTGCACTTCCACCTTGCGCCTATCAAACAGATAGTCTTTCTGTGTCCTCATAGGGAAATCTAATCTTGAGGTCAGTTTCGCGCTTAATATGCTTTCAGCGCTTATCTGGTCCGAACATAGCTACTCGACAATGCCCTTGGTAGAACAATCGATACACCAGAGGTTCGTCCACCCCGGTCCTCTCGTACTAGGGGCAGATCCTCTCAAATTTCCTAACGTCCGTACCGGATATAAACCGAACTGTCTCACGACGTTCTGAACCCAGCTCGCGTACCACTTTAATCGGCGAACAGCCGAACCCTTGGAAGGTGCTCCCCCTCCAGGATGTGATGAGCCGACATCGAGGTGCCAAACCGCGCCGTCTATGTGAACTATTGGGCGCGATAAGCCTGTTATCCCCGGGGTAACTTTTATCCGTTTACGCTGTCGATCCCACGTTCTTGTACATAAATGTACGAACAGCGGGTCACTAACTCCGACTTTCGTCCCTGTTTGGGATGTACCCCTCACAGTCAAGCTGGCTTATGCGTTTGCACTATCACTTCGATTTCCATCCGAAGCTAGCCAACCTTTGAACGCCTCCGCTACTCTTTAGGAGGCAACCGCCCCAGTTAAACTACCCACCATACACGGTCCGCTGACCGGATAACGGTCAACGTAAGAATAAGATTACAACAAGGGTGGTATTTCACCGGTGACTCCACGAATGCTAGCGCATCCGCTTCAAAGTCTCCCACCTATGCTACACATGTTGCAACCCGATTCAATGTAAAGCTGTAGTAAAGCTCCACGGGGTCTTTTCGTCCTGGTACGGACAGACGGCATCTTTACCGCCAATGCACTTTCACCGAGGCCTTCGTTGAGACAGTGCCCATATCGTTACACCATTCGTGCGGGTCGGAACTTACCCGACAAGGAATTTCGCTACCTTAGGACGGTTATAGTTACCGCCGCCGTTCACCGGGGCTTCAGTTCAAAGCGTGAACCTCTCTCCTTGACCTTCCGGCACTGGGCAGGTGTCAGCCCCTATACATCCACTTTCGTGTTAGCAGAGACCTGTGTTTTTGGTAAACAGTCGCATGGGCTCCTTAGCTGCGGCCCAGATATGCCGCATTATCTCTAAAGAGTATCTTTCTCTCAACTTTGACATCGCATATTTGTTATCGTTACTCGTTATCTCTTAGAAACAATGCGGCATATCCAGGCAGACCTTATCCCGAAGTTACGGTCGCTGTATTGCCGAGTTCCTTAACGAAGGTTCTCTCGTAAGCCTTGGTCTACTCGACCTGAGCACCTGTGTTGGTTTGCGGTACGGGCGGCAATACCCACGCGTACAACATCTTTTCTAGCCAGCTTGGCTCACCTGACTCGCACCCTCGAGGGGTACTCGCATTCGCGCTTCACCTGACCGAAGTCAGACTAGACGCTTAGACGGACATAACCATGAGTCCGCTCAAGCTACCATGCCGTGCATGTTGTACAAAGTATTACCGGTACGGAAATATTAATCCGTTGTCCATCGCCTACGCTATGCGCCTCGGCTTAGGCCCGACTAACCCTGAGATGATTACCATGGCTCAGGAAACCTTGCTCTTTCGGCCGACAGGATTCTCACCTGTCTTGAAGTTACTCATTCCAGCATTCTCACTTCCTAACGCTCCACCGAACCTTACGATTCAGCTTCACAGCAGATAGGAACGCTCCTCTACCACTTGTACAAAAGTACAAATCCATATCTTCGGTGCTACACTTTAGCCCCGTTACATTTTCCACGCAAGATCTCTTGACGAGTGAGCTGTTACGCACTCTTTAAATGAATGGCTGCTTCTAAGCCAACATCCTCGCTGTTTAAGAAATCTCACCTTGTTTCCCACTGAGTGTAGACTTAGGGACCTTAGATGATGGTCTGGGCTGTTTCCCTTTCGAGCGCCGAGCTTAGCCCCGACGTTCTAACTGCCGTGATACGGTTTACGGTATTCGTAGTTTGTTAAGGGTGGGTACCCTTGCGGGCCCCAGTCCTTTACAGAGCTCTACCCCCATAAACTATTACACGACGCTAGCCCTAAAGCTATTTCGAGGAGAACCAGCTATCTCCGGGTTCGATTGGCATTTCACCGCTAACCACAGCTCATCCGGGAGCTTTACAACGCTCTACGGTGCGGCCCTTCACGTAGTTTTACCTACGCTTCAGCCTGGCCATGGTTAGGTCACCCGGTTTCGGGTCTAATCCGCAGTACTAAATCGCCCTATTCAGGCTCGCTTTCACTATGCCTCCGCCAAATGGCTTAAGCTTGCACTGCAAATTAACTCGCTGGATCGTTCTACAAAAAGCACGCCGTCACCGAATAAATCGGCTCCGACTCCTTGTAGGCACTGAGTTTCAGGATCTATTTCACTCCCCTCCCGGGGTTCTTTTCACCTTTCCCTCGCGGTACTTGTTCACTATCGATCATAAGATATTTTTAGCCTTGGGAGGTGGTCCTCCCAGATTCAAACAGGATTTCTCGTGTCCCGTCCTACTCGAGAAAACAAACATAAGGTCAGCTTCGCTTTCGCGTACCTGGCTATCACAGTCTTTGGCTAATCTTTCCAAATTATTCTGCTAGCAAAGCCGATTTCTTACCTTATGGAGACCTGACAGGTTCTCCTCGCAAGAAAGAGGACTCGATAAAATCGAGGACTCTTTCATGGTCATTTGTTAACTCACAACCCCTTATTAGTATTCGTCTGTCAACTTATTTGCCGGCAATAAATTGCCAGGCAAAAACTAAAAAGGTTTGGGCTCTTCCCATTTCGCTCGCCACTACTCTGAGAATCGTTATTTACTTTCTTTTCCTCTGCCTACTAAGATGTTTCAGTTCAGCAGGTTCCCTCTCGAATACCCTATATATTCAGGTATCGGTAACTAGACATGACTCTAGTTGGGTTTCCCCATTCGGAAATTTCCGGATCAAAGCTTGTTTGACAGCTCTCCGAAACTTATCGCAGTCTTCCACGTCCTTCATCGGTATCTTATGTCAAGGCATCCGCTCAGTGCCCTTGAGTAACTTTTTATGCATTGGTCGACTAGTAGTTGGTACATACCACCTTCACGCGTTAGGGCGTAAAGATTAAGTCCAACTAACCGTCGTCCTTTATCAAAAACCTAATTGTTAATTTACAGAACTCTCCACCTATGTTGAGCTCACACAGCAATGCAGCCTTTCTGGCTGTACTTCTGTCTGACCTCAAGTGTCCCTATCTTAGCAAGATTCTGATCACTGTGTAAAGAACATTTTTGATGTACAATATGCAACAAAAATACCTCTGTTACACTCCCCGCGATCCGTGCGGAAAATGCCAGAGGTTTTCAATCAAGTTGGAAACTTTCGCTTACTTGCCTTAGTATAGCCGAACTACAGAGATAACACAATAGTAATTTATGTTTTCCTTCCCGGGAACTCCAGGGTATACTTTGGAAGTCGTTTACGCCCGATTAACAGAGGAGTTACCGTGCAGGAATTCTACTTACCTCGAGCACTCATCGTGATCCAGGTCATCTTCGGCAGTCCGCTTCGCCGTAAACGCGAGTTCCGCAGCCGAGATATCGAAGCCCTCACCGTCACCCAGCTCGGTACGGGCAACTACTCCAAGACGCTGAGTAAGCTGATCGAACTGGGCTGGATCCGATCGAAGGTTCGGCTCGAGACTCGCACGACGGACGGTCGCCCTTCGAGGTACGTCTACTCGCGTACCGAATATGGGTGGCAGGAGTACCACAAGATGGTGGACATGCTGGCCCTGTTCGACATCATGCTGCAGTAACCGACGACGTTTGTGTTGTTGGGCCACACCATAACGGCGGCCCAACAACACAAAACAGCTCACGCAACCGCGCGAGCTGTTTTGAATAATTTCATGGTGGGCTTGCCAGGACTTGAACCTGGGACCTCGTCATTATCAGTGACGCGCTCTAACCAACTGAGCTACAAGCCCTCATATCACGGCGTCGTGCGACACCAGGTTGTGGCACCAAAATCTTGGTAGCACAACCTGGTGGAGCATCAGGGATTCGAACCCAGGACCCCCTGCTTGCAAAGCAGGTGCTCTAACCAGCTGAGCTAATGCCCCGTGATAGGCCCCTCCCTCCAGAAAAACTGGAGGGAGGGCGTTCGTCTGCTCATGCCGGGCTCGAACCGGCGACCTCTATCCCGCGTAGGGAAGTCACTCTAACCAGCTGAGCTAATGAGAAGGCGAACTTTGTCCGCAAGAATGTGTTGGATTCGAACCAACGATCTTCCTGGTTTTACCTATTCGCCCCTACTTTCGTAGTGACTTTCGTACCAAGTTGTCTTGAACCACTCGACTAACAGACTCGACGAACAATATATATTTTACCCAAAAACAGCGCTTTAAGCAAGAAATAATTACAACTTTATTCGTCCGTTTGATCTGTTGCCACAATACAAAACGCCTCCCAGTAACTGGAAGGCGTTTCATTAACAGTATGGTAGTGCAATCAACGTCAGCAAAGGTGGATCTAAGTCCCATCTCTTCCCGAAGGTTGAGATAAATATTATTTTGTAGATCCAGCAAAATAATGGGACCGACCTAGCTCAACGTGTGATTGCTCGACACGTTGGCATAAACTCCCTAGAAAGGAGGTAATCCATCCGCACCTTCCGGTACGGATACCTTGTTACGACTTAACCCCAATCATCCCCCCCACCTTAGGCCTAAACGAGTTAGGACTTCGGGTGTTGGTGACTTTCATGGTTTGACGGGCGGTGTGTACAAGACCCGGGAACGTATTCACCGCAGTGTGCTGACCTGCGATTACTAGCGATTCCGACTTCATGCAGGCGAGTTTCAGCCTGCAATCCGAACTGGGACCGGCTTTGATGGGATTTGCTCCGTCTCGCGACTTAGCTGCCCTTTGTACCGGCCATTGTAGCGCGTTTGTAGCCCAGGATGTAAGGGTAATACTGACCTGACATCATCCCCCCCTTCCTCCCCGTTGCCGGGGCAGTCTAAATAGAAAAATACAACTATTCATAAGGGTTGCGCTCGTTGATGGACTTAACCAAACATCTCACGACACGAGCTGACGACGGCCATGCAACACCTGTCACTAGGTTCCCGAAGGCACTCACTACTTTCGCAGTAATTCCTAGGATGTCAAACCCTGGTAAGGTTCTTCGCTTAGCCTCGAATTAAACAACACGCTCCACCGCTTGTGCGGGTCCCCGTCAATTCCTTTGAGTTTTAATCTTGCGACCGTACTCCCCAGGCGGGATACTTAACGCGTTAGCTTCGTTACTGACCGGGTCGATACGGCCAACAACTAGTATCCATCGTTTACAGCGTGGACTACCCGGGTATCTAATCCGGTTCGCTCCCCACGCTTTCGTGCCTCAGGGTCAGAAATATGCCAGTAGACTGCCTACGCCATTGGTGTTCCTTCTAATATCTACGGATTTCACTCCTACACTAGAAATTCCATCTACCTCTCATACTCTCAAGTCTGCCAGTTCAAATAATAGCCTCATGGTTGAGCCACAAGATTTCACTATTTGCTTAACAGACCCCCTACGCAACTCTTTACGCCCAGTCACTCCGAATAACGCTTGGATCCTCCGTATGACCGCGGCTGCTGGCACGGAGTTAGCCGATCCTTATTCATAAGTTACCGTCATATTCCTCACTTATAAAAGCAGTTTACGACCCGAGGGCCTTCATCCTGCACGCGGCGTTGCTCCATCAGGCTTTCGCCCATTGTGGAAGATTCCTTACTGCTGCCTCCCGTAGGAGTCTGGACCGTGTCTCAGTTCCAGTCTGGCTGGTCATCCTCTCAGACCAGCTAAAGATCGAAGCCTTGGTGAGCTATTACCTCACCAACTAGCTAATCTTACGCAGGCTCTTCCCAAAGCGGATAAATCCTTTAATCCGAAGACCATATGCGGTATTAGCCTCGATTTCTCGAGGTTATCCCTCACTTTGGGGTAGATTCCTACGCGTTACTCAGCCGTCCGCCGCTCGCCATCACCCCGAAGGGCATGCTGCCGCACGACTTGCATGTATTAGGCACGCCGCCAGCGTTCATTCTGAGCCAGGATCAAACTCTCCATAAAAAGAATGTTTTTAAAAAAAACATTCACTCAAAAAACTGACGTTGATTTGCACTACCAAACTGTTAATGTACTTTTCATCAACTCCCTAGACACTTTACTGTGTCAAGCAGACTGATACTGATCTTACCTCAATACTACCTCTACGTCAACACTTTAGCTGGCCAAAAACGTTACATAAATTGCAACACTACAACAGCGGTCACCACGCCGAGCACACTACCGACCGTCACCTCTGTTAGACGATGGCCCATGGCCAAATGAAATGGTGTCTTAATGCCCGCCTTCTTAGCTAAATCGAGCACAATCATCCCCTGCTCCCCTACAGCGCGGCGTACATTCACCGCGTCATATATAACAATAAGTGCAAGCACCGCAACGATCGCAAACAGCGCAGAGCCTGTGCCGTCCCGAACGCCGATGACGGTCAAAAGCGAGATCATCAGTGCCGAATGAGAGCTCGGCATGTTACCCGACTTATAAAAGAGCGATAAGTCGCGGAGCGAACCAGCCTTGTAGGCTTGCAAGAGATACTTGATGGTCTGCGCAAGTGCCCAGGCCAGCAAGGGTGCAATAAGGTAGCTCGACAATCCTATATTCATAGATCAAATACTCTTAATGCACCCATTGTAGCCTATTTTATTCGTCTTCGCCCGCTTGGGTAAAGTCCTCGCCCAACTCTTCAGAGACAGTATCTTCGGCAACAAGACCGACAGAAGCTACGCCATCATCACCGTTGAGCCGCATGATGCGCACACCCTGTGTTGTGCGGCCGAGAAGAGGAATGTCCTTGATACCGATACGAATAGCTTGGCCCTTCGTAGAGATAACCAGAAATTCCTTTGCGCCTTCAACCGAGATCGAATGCACAGACACAAGGTCGCCAGTCTTGGTATTAACGACAGCCGCCTTAATACCTACGCCGCCACGCTTATGTGCTGGGAAGTTGGACACCTTAGTAAGCTTACCGTAGCCCTTGTTGCTCAGGACAAGCAGCTGTCGATCGTCGTCCACAAGATCAGCGCCTACGACGCGGTCGCCAGGACGGAGTCGAATTCCTCGAACACCCCGTGCAGAACGGCCCATCGAGCGCGCATCCTTCTCACTGAAGCGGATCGCCTGCCCAAATGCGGTCGAGATAATGATCTCGTCGTTACCGCTGCTCAGATGGATCCAGCGTAGTTCATCGCCGTCATCTAGCTTAATGGCGATCAATCCTGAGGTTCGAATGTTGCTGTAGTCGGTAATCGGAGTCTTCTTAACAGTACCGTGCGTCGTTGTCATGAAGAGATAGCCCTTACCGTCGTGCTTCTTGTCGATCTTGATCATCGACGTCACGTGCTCCTCTGGCTGCAGCTGAATCAGGTTGACAACCGCAACACCCTTGGCGGTCAGACCAGAAGCTGGAACCTCATGGACCTTTAGGCGGAAGACGCGACCCTTGTTCGTGAACAGCAGGAGCCAGTCATGGGTACTTGCTGTAACCAACTTATCGATAACGTCTTCTTCTTTCGTGGTCATACCGCGTTTGCCCTTGCCGCCCCGGTTCTGACGACGATACTCGCTGACGAGTGATCGCTTGATGTAATTCTCTGTTGTTATAGTCACTACAACCTGCTCATCTGGAATGAGCTCTTCATCGCTGAATTTACCAATTTCTTGGCCGATAATCTGCGTGCGACGTTCGTCGGCATACGCGTTTCTCATCTCAAGGAGTTCTTCCTTGATAACCGCCAAGATTCTTTGCTCGTCAGCGAGGATAGACTCGAGCTCGGAGATGAGCTTACGCAGCTCTGCGAGTTCGTCTTCGATCTTCTGTCGTTCCAAGCCGGTCAGGGCGCGCAGCTGCATGGCAAGAATGGCGCGAGCTTGAATCTCGCTGAGGCCAAACTTCTGCATCAAGTTCTTCTGGGCCTCATCACTAGACTGACTGGCGCGGATAACCTTAATCACTTCATCGATATGATCAAGCGCAATCGACAAACCTTCGAGGATGTGTGCGCGATCCTTTGCCTTCTGGAGCTCAAATTCAGTACGGCGGCGAACAACAACCTGGCGATGCTTCAGGTATTCCTTGAGAATCTCCTCAAGACCCAAGATACGAGGCTGAATGCCATCGATCAGCGCCAGCATGTTGTAATGAAAACTCGTCTGCAACTGAGTCATCTTATAGAGCTGGTTCAGAACTTTCTTAGGGTAAGCGTCTTTCTTGAGCTCAACAACGAGACGAATTGCTCCACGAGCGCTCTCGTCACGGAGGTCAGAGATGCCCATGATCTTCTTTTCTTTGACAAGATCGGCAATTCTTTCCACTAACGTTGCTTTATTTACAGCGTATGGCATCTCTGTTACGACGATCTGATGCTTACCGCGCGAAGTCTCTTCGATCTCGGCAACAGCGCGAACAACGATACCACCACGGCCGGTTGCATACGCCTGGCGAAGCGAATCGCCACCATAGACGATACCGCCCGTTGGGAAGTCTGGACCCTTCACGTACTTCAGCAGATGATCGAGGGTCGTTTCCTCTGGATTGTCGATGAGATGGATGAGCGCATCAATGAGCTCGCCCAAGTTATGAGGCGGGATGCTGGTGGCCATACCGACGGCAATACCAATCTGGCCGTTCAGCAACAAGTTTGGCAATTTAGCCGGCAAAACAACTGGCTCTTTCTCTTCACCATCGTAGTTATCCCGAAAGTCGACGGTATTCTTGTCGAGGTCGGCCAATAGCTCAGCACCTGGCTTTGCCATGCGAGCCTCGGTGTAACGGGCAGCAGCTGGCGGGTCTCCGTCCATTGAGCCAAAGTTACCCTGGCCATCCACGAGCATGTAGCGCATAGCCCAATCCTGAGCGAGGCGAACCATTGAGTCATAGATGGCAGAGTCACCGTGCGGGTGGTACTTACCCATAACGTCACCAGTGATGCGCGCGCTCTTCACGAACTTCGTACCAGGTCGCCAACCGTTTCGCTCCATTGAGTACAGGATGCGACGGTGAACCGGCTTCAAGCCATCACGTACGTCAGGCAACGCGCGGTCGATGATGACACTCATAGAATAACGAAGGAAACTATCCTCCATAACGTTCTCAACGGTACGCAGCTCAAGCGTCTTGGAGTGCGCCTGTGCTTCGGGCTGCTGCTCTACAATTTCACCTTCTACTGGAATTTGCTTGTTGTCGTCCATAATTAAATGTCCAAATCTTCCGTATTAACAAATTTCGCACGCGACTGGATGAAATTCTTGCGAAGTTCAACCTCTGTGCCCATCAGTTTGCTGAATATTGCATCTGCCTTCTCAGCGTCTTCAATCTTCACCTGCACCAGCACGCGGTTCTCTGGATTCATTGTTGTTTCCCAGAGCTGCTCGGCGTCCATTTCACCAAGACCCTTGTAGCGCTGAAGCATTGTAATGCCCGCTTGCTTGTTGCGATCCATGCTAGGATCAACTTTCGTGCCGCGCTCTTTGCGATCTGCGATCAACTTGTCGATGATAGAATCGCGCTCTTCGTCACTGTAGGCGTAAAATTTCTTGTTTGGCCCGGTTCGGAGAAGGAACAACGGCGGTTTAGCCAAATAGATATGGCCACCGTCGACAACTTCGCGCATATAGCGGAAGAAGAATGTCATAAGAAGCGTACTAATGTGACTACCGTCGACATCGGCGTCCGTCATGATGATAATACGATCATACCGCAGCGCACGGACATCGAACTGTTCGTCGATACCGACACCGAGTGCCTTGATGAGGCTGACAATCTCGTTGTTGGCCAGCATCTTGTCCAGACGAGCTCGTTCGGTGTTGAGCACCTTACCACGCAGTGGCAGAATCGCCTGCGTCTTGCTGTCGCGGCCGCTCTTAGCTGAACCACCGGCTGAGTCACCCTCTACGATGTAGAGTTCAGAGTTCTTCGGGTCTTTACTGGAGCAGTCGGCAAGCTTACCTGGCAGGCTGAGACCATCAAGTGCACCCTTACGGATGACATTTTCTCGGGCAGCACGGGCAGCTTTACGAGCACGGGCGGCCAGCGTGGCTTTACCGATAATCTTTTTGGCCGTAGTTGGATTTTCGTCGAGGAAGTATGCAAAGTACTCATTCATAACCTGCTCGACATAGCGACGCATCTCAGGATTACCAAGCTTATTCTTGGTCTGGCCTTCGAACTGTGGATCTGGGAGTTTTACCAGGATGACCGCCGTGAGACCTTCACGAATGTCGTCACCGGTTAGATTCTCTTCCTTTTCCTTCAGCAAGCCGTTCTTGCGCGCGTATTCGTTAATGACACGAGTCATAGCGCTCCTGAATCCAACCATGTGCGTGCCGCCTTCAGGGTTGAAGACGTTGTTAGCAAAAGGCTTTACGATCTCGGCGTAGCTATCGTTATATTGAATAGCAACTTCGATCATGCAGTCATCTACTTGGCGTTCGACATAGAAAATCTCGTCGCTCAGGATATCCTTGCCAATGTTGAGATGTTTTACATATGACTTAATACCACCGTCAAAATAGAAAGCATATCGCTCGCCACTACGCTCGTCCGATACAGAAGCATACAGGCCCTTGGTCAGATATGCCTGGTGTCGTAGATAGTCGACAACCCATTTGTAATCAAAACTAATCGTTTCCTTAAAGATAGTAGGGTCTGGATAGAAAGTAATGCGAGTGCCCTGCGGCATGTCAGTCTTGCCAACCTTCTTGAACGGAACAATTGTCGCACCACGCTCAAATTCAATGCGATAGAGCTCACCACCCTTTGAGACTTCGGCGATCAAGCGCGTGCTCAATGCGTTTACAACGCTGGAGCCCACACCGTGCAAACCAGACGAGACCTTATAACCGCCGCCGCCAAACTTACCACCAGCATGTAGGACGGTATAAACGGTTTCCAGTGTACTTAACCCCGTTTTCGGGTGCTTATCGACAGGAACGCCACGACCGTCGTCAATGACGGTGATGCCGCCATCCTTTAAGATCGTTATCTCAACCTTCGTACCATACCCGGCGATTGCTTCGTCTACAGAGTTATCTGCAATTTCCTTAATAAGATGGTGAACACCGTCGTAGCCGGTGCTACCAATATACATACCTGGTCGCTTACGAACAGGCTCAAGACCCTCAAGCACCTGAATTTGACTAGCATCATACTCAGCCGCGGACTGTTTTTGTTTAGTCATAATCCCCTCATCAAAAATAAACTTTTTAGAACTATCTAAGTATACCGTTTAATCTGTGAGCGTTCAACCTATTGAATTGAACATATTTTTTATGCTAAATTTAAGCATAAGGAGAAAACAAAAAAATGTTCCGGAAGTTAGTTTCCAGCCTGCCGTTCAGCCCGGCATTGGTTGGACAACTGGGATTGTATGCTCGGAGGTTAAGCCGTGAGCAAGCCACTCGGCGGCTCGGCCTTATCTTTACGTTGCTCGCGCTGGTGGTACAAAGTTTCGCCCTTATTAACCCACCAGAGCCTACTTATGCTGCATCGCCAACAAGCGAATGTAAGTACAGCGACACGCTCACAACGAACGATCCTGATTGCAAAGCCTGTCCTTATAACAGTTCAGTCTGGATAAACGACCCTACCTGCAACAAGAATTTGCAGCTTTCCATCGAAGCAATCAACCTAAGCCGCGGTGGCAAGCCTGCGTCAGACCACCTCATCAGCCCTGACGATCGCATCCAATACACAGTTCACACAACCAATATTGGCAGCGACAAAGCAACGGCCATCGTAGAAGTATCAATTCGCGATCTTATGGAATATGCGACTCTCACCATCACCGGTAATGGCGAATACGACACTGCTAGCCAGAAACTCAGCTGGGGCAGCATCCTACTCACCAGCAGGCAAACTGACACACGAAGTTTTGTCATAACCATGAATTCGAGTTTTCCGACGACACCCCAAGCCGTCGACGACCCTTCATCCTATGACTGCACGCTGACCGCCACATACGGCAACACTCTAAACGATAGCCTCAGCTGTCCTGTAGCCAAAGAGATTGAAAACGTCGTAAAGCAACTGCCTCAGACTGGCGCCGGCGAAAACATCATCTTCTCTGCGCTCGTACTTATTGCTGCCGCGTACTACTACCTCCGGACGAAGCAGATGAGTAAAGAAATGAAAGTAATTCGCCACGAATATAACGTGGGTTAATGGAGCGCTTCATGCAAAAAGAACACCCAGATCACCAGCACGAGCCAGTCCGCAAAAGTCATGAGGCACCGCAGGAGACCCTGCAGCATGACCAACCCACTGCTCAGCGCTACAACGACAAAGAAGCCCACCAGGCCGCCGAGGACGCTCGACACGAGGCAATCCACTCAAAGGTTCAAGGCAAGGAAAAACGCGTCCATCAGGCCGAGCAGCACAACAAGTCTCACGGGCTACATGCGAGCGATCGAGATGAAAGCTTCGAAGAAACTATGGATCAAGTGCGACAAGAACTACCACGCTCCTCGCGCCCACTCAGTCGATTCATTCACCGGCCCGCTATTGAGCGATTGAGCGAAGTTCTTGGCAAAACCCTGTTCCGCCCGAACGCAATTCTAGCAGGAGGCGTCACAGCCTTCGTTGGCGTGCTCGGATTGTATTTTTACGCGAAGTATATGAGCTTCTCGCTCCAAGGGTCAGAGACTATCATTGCCTTCGCCGTAGGATGGATCGCCGGCATCTTGTTTGATTTCTTCAAGACGATGTTTACCGGCAGCAAACAGTAACAGCTACTGTTTCTTGCTTGCTTCGTCAGCTTCTTGTTTTGTGTGGTGAAGATTACCACGAATATCTATAAAAATCTCATCGACTTGTGGCTCAGCTGGAGCTGACTGGGCTGGCTTCTCTGCCTCATCGTTCTCGTCTACTTGCGGCAGATCTCTACTGATCTTTAGTGTTGTTTGATTATCTACATGACGAGAACTCTCTACGGCGGGCGCAGGAGTAGCCGGAAGCGGCTGCACTACAGGTGCTGGAGCGATAGGCGCTGCCGGGGCGGCGATGGGCTGCGGAGGCTGAGGTGGCGGGATGGGCGCAGGGGCCGGAACTGCCATCATCGTTGATGCCTTAGCGGTAGGGTTCTTCTTACGCTTAGCCAGCCAGTCGTCCAAAAAGGATGAACCCGTGGAAACTGACTTTGATGCCGCTTGATCATCTGGTGTGGCGGCAACTGATGGCGTTGTCGTATTATCAACGGATGGTTCACTCCCCTTCGCTTGCTCGCCAGCACGTAGTCGCGCAAAAATCTCTTGTTCTACTGTCACGCGTGGGCGTCCATATTTGGCAGCAGAGAGCCGTTTTAGCGCATCAGTAAGTTGCGGATTGGACTGCCCAAGAGGTGGTATCAGCGACATACTAAAAGGAGCTGACGGTACGTTGTTGACCATAACAGATGCTACGCTCTCGAAATTCGGCAACTTGGTTAGATCCTCAGCATCAAATACAGGACTAAACTTCTTGACCATCAGTTCAGCGTCAGTCGTACCAATACGGCCAGACACGATCGTACCGACGTTACCAATAATCGCCTCGCGAATCTTATCGTTCAGCTGAGTCATGAACTGGTTCGCGAGAATAAGGTTTAAACGATATTTTCGAGCCTCAGAGAGGATGCCCTCGAACGAGTCGGTCGCAAAGTTCTGAAACTCATCAACGTACAAGCTAAAGTCCTGGCGTTGGTCTTCAGGAATATCTGCACGTCCCATAGCCGCAGCTTGAAACTTCATCACGAATATCATGCCTAGGAGCTGCGAATTAAGCTCGCCTGTCTTACCCTTGCTCAGGTTGACTAGCAAAATTTTCTTATTGTCCATAATGTCGCGCAGGTTAAAACCGCTCTTGGTCTGCCCAATGATATTGCGCATCATCGCGTTGCTGAGGAAGGCACCAAACTTGCTAACAAACCAACCAAGTACTTCACTCTTGTGGTAATCACTCGTCTGGGCCATTTCTTTATTCCAGAAGTCCAAAACTGTTTGGTCCTTTACGTACTTGAGTTTAGCCTTAGCAAAATCGTTGTCGTTAAAAACCTGCGGAATATCAATAAATGACGAGCCACTAGGGTCGGCCATGATCGTCAACGCCGCGTTGCGAAACCAGTGCTCGTAGCGAGGACCGATAATACCTGTGTGGCCAGGGTCATACAGACGGTAGAGCATCGCGATGGCTTCCTGAACAAGGAAATCTTTTTGCTCATCATTATCAAATTCAAACAGGTTCAATCCAACCGGGTTGTTCATGTCGCCAGGCGAAAAGTAGATGACGTCCTCGACGCGCTCTTTCGGTACCATACCCAGTAGCTTCTCAGCAGAATCACCGTGAGGATCTACAAAGGCAAACCCACGCCCATCAAGCATATCCTGCAAGGCAAGGTTTTCGAGCAAGCCAGACTTACCTGTACCCGTCTGACCAATGATGTAAACATGACGACGACGGTCTGTCGGACTAAGTCTTATCTCTTTCTTTACACCTCTGTAAACGTTGTAGCCAAGTAGCAAGCCATCATTAAGCATCTGGCTCGGACCATCAACTTGCTTTGATGCTTGTCGTTGTAATTGTGACGTCGGCGTATTGCGTTGATCGGGGAAATGAAAGACTGTTGCCAGCTCAACGCTGTTCAGAATATTGTGACGGAATTCCTGCGGAAAGAATCGGAATATAAATGCTGTGACGAAGCTTTCAATGTTCTTAGCGGGCGTAAACTTAAAGCCATTCTTTCCTGGCGCGTCAAACAACGAGAAGGCCGCGACGAGATTCTTTAATATAGCCTGAGATCGGCCGGCAGTGTTTGACGAGGCAATAACACGAATGAGGACTTCATATCCAGGATGGCGAGTCTTCTCGTCCAAGGCGTCTACGGTTGCTTGCTCGAGAGCTGAAAGCTGCTTATCCTCAGACTTCACCTCCTGTGCTTCTGGTGTCTTCCAGAGGGCACCGAGGAACCCCTTCACTTCAGGGCCAGAAGTCTTGCCCTTATCTTTGCGAATCTTTTCAGCCAAGGATAGCGACTTGCGAGCCCACTTGTCACTCGCAGGGCGCATCAAAATCTGAATGGCAGCACCGTCCTCCTGTGTAACCACAGCCAGTGCGCTTAGAATGGCCTGCATGGCATCGCGCTTTGAATCTTGGTACGTCGCGATTGGGTAGCTATATTCACGCTTGAGCGTCAGCTCGCCGCCAATTGTTCCACTGATCTTGCCCACTTTGCTGAAGATGTTGTGCTCCTCTGTCTCTTCGAGCGTGGCGCTCGGATAGGCGGCAACAACAGCCTGCTTCACAACATCGACCAGCACAAGCGGCACGACGACATAGTAATGTATCAGCCCTTTGGTGGCCACTACCTCAAATGTTACGTGGCGCTGCCCATAGACACGCATCTTAAAGCCTTTCGTGGCCGTACTCGCAACGATGTTGTACATAATTTGGGCTTGCGATATCGCCTCATCAGTTACATCGCGTACATCGCGGGCACCTACTTCAATGTCATCGCTCGATGGCGGCAAATGAATGAGCAGCGGCACAGTTTTGAGGCCACGCTCGTAGTTTTTTGCTTCGCGGGTAATACGACGATACTGCCAATATGCCACATATAGAAACAGTGCCAGCAGCACTCCTCCTATGAAAAAACCTATTAGCACCCCTGTCATAATGTTTCCTATTCGTTAGGTAGTTTGACGTCCTTGCCGTAACGCTTCTTTATGTAATCGGCTTGAAGCTTACTGACCTCGTGCTCTTGCGCGTACGGATCGCTCCTGGTCTCATGAACGATCTTCTTCGCCTTATCCACCCATTCTTTCTCGATAAGGTCATCATCCGCTGCAACGAGCGGCACGCCAGCAAGGGGCTGTGCCGTTGGTGCCGGCTGTGTGGGTGCTGGAGTTGGCAGCAATGGTTGAGCTGCAACCGCCGGCACTACAATAGGCTCAGCTGGCATATGCTGCTGAACTTCGACCCGTTCCCTCGAGTCAGGTTGCGCCTCAACTGAATTT
>Ga0247769_1000031_pt1 | contig 22013 bp, 16 predicted proteins | sample UWRJL166409R6_FD_179942 | JGI IMG/M metagenome (GOLD analysis project Ga0247769, IMG submission 179942) | Plant litter microbial communities from Arlington Agricultural Research Station in Wisconsin, United States - UWRJ-L166-409R-6 | ecosystem: Environmental > Terrestrial > Plant litter >... | reverse complement strand
CCGACCCATGTCGAGCAAGATCTTCGGCAACTGCGTGGTCTTGCCCGAGCCCGTCGCGCCCGCCACGATCACGACTTGATTCGCCTCCACCGCTCGCGCGATGTCCGCCACGCGCGCGGATATCGGCAGCTCCCCCGGAAAGCGAATGCGCGCCCGCCCGGAAGCGGGGCGTGCAGGCACGGGGACAGAGGGCGAGCCGGACATGGCGGACGCTGATTAGCACGCGTGCGCCGGGTGTCGTGACCTCGCTGCGCGCACGTTTCCGTTGGCACTGAAGGGCGCCAAGAACACTCGCAAGGGAGCGAAAAGAAACGAGCCGAATGATCGCTCCGGCGCGCAGCGCGCTCGGGGTTGGCAGAGCGAAGCGTTCTTTCTCGCCCTCACACTGGCAAGGTGTCAGTCCGACAACGTCGCTGACACTGCGTGCAGTATTGCTGCCATGGATTTAAATCGACTCATTGGTTGTCTTATTTGTTGACCAATCGCGCGCAATGCTTCAAGCTGCATGGGTCATGTTGTGCATAGCCCTCAAATCCTCCACGCAGTGGAATCGCGAAAGCGATTGCCGACCGTGCTATGCGCATTTGCAAATGTTCGTGGGAGGTCTGGGTAGCTAGGGGCGCGCTTTTACGCTGATTTTCAGTGGAAAGCCGCCCGGGAAACCGAGGCGGCTTTTCTCGTTTTGGGGCTCGGGGCTCGTCCTCGGAAGGCGACTCGCGCTGTAAACGCGGGGCCGCTCGGCTAGGTGGTTCGACTCCACACGGGCCCACGATTGGAGCGAAAGGTGTATTCAAAGTCGATGTCTGCAATCAAACGCATGACCCGCTAATAGCGAGTCCGTAGCGTAAAAGGAAGCGTGCCGGGCTTTTACCCCGTGCGGTGAGAGTTCGAATCTCTCCGGACTCACTCGGGGTGTACCAAGCGTTCGCACCGGCGAATTCTCGGTATTTCTCGGCTTCTCGCGTTCGTAGCTCACTGGTCGAGCAGCGGTTTCTTACACCGCCGGTTGAGGTTCGATTCCTCACGGACGCACTCGGGCTCTGATGGGGCCCTATTTCCGGGGTTCGTCCAAACGGCAGGACGTACGGCTCTAAACCGCCCGAAGGTGGTGCGAAGAAAGCCCCCGGAACCGAAGGCGCAAGTGCGCCCGCGATCTCTGACAATCTACAAGACGGCGTGACGGCGTGCGGTGAAGCGCGTGGCGGTCTCCCGTGTAAGCAAAAAACGAAACGGGGGCGGCCGCTCTGGGCCGTCCCCATCTTGTAGGGCTTGTGTGTTGGAACACTGGGCAGATTGTTACTCTGTCTCCCGCGGGTTCGATTCCTGCCCCTACAGCTGATGTTCGCGGCGCTTCCGCTCGAGGAAACGCCAAGCCCTCGACAGCTGACCCGGTGATAGCGCTCGCCTGAAGTGCGAGAGAGGCTCGTTCGACTCGAGCTCGAGGGACCGACGCAAACCAGCGTGTAAGTCATTGGTAGACATCCTCGCTTGGAACGAGGGAGCAGCAGGTTCGATTCCTGCCACGCTGACTGTGGTCATGGTGTAGCGGCTCTGCACAGCTGGTTGTGGCCCAGCAGGTTCGGGTTCGACCCCCGATGATCACCCAAAGTTTTCTCGATCACTGCTTCGTGATGCGACTGGTGTCGCAGTCTCGCTGTCGCCGAGATGAGACGAGTTCAATTCTCGTACGAAGCGCTACAGGGTGCAGGCCATGGCGGCCAAACGGATTCCAAATCCGTTGGACGGCGTTCGATTCGCCGGCACCCTGCCAACGTTTGGGGCCGGGGCCCCAAACTCGGGGGTGGGGCCCCGCTGAATTCATTTCAGCGGGTGCGGGGGAGAATCCCCCGATGACAACGGCCAAACGGATTCCAAATCCGTTGGACGGCGTTCGATTCGCCGGCACCCTGCATAGCGGGGATGGACGCAGAAGGCTGCTGGTTTGCCTTGCAAGCAAGCCGACTCGGAGCGTTACCGAGCATCTCCACGGAAACTAGCACCGCGGCCGAGTTGCGCCGCGGTGCGCCTGCCCATGCAGCACGATGGTCGTGCACCTCGTTGGTATCGAGGCGGGTTCGGTTCGATTCCGAACATGGGCTCCGGCAGTCCCGAAAGCACCTGCTTCGGCGGTGCGAATAGGGACGGCCACTCGCGGGTATTTCTCTAGGCGAGAAGCCGGCCTTCCAAGCCGTGCCAGCCGAGTTCGAATCTCGGTGCCCGCTCTCTTCCGTATTGCGAACGAGGCCGATTGGTAAGGCGAAAATCTGCCAAGTTTTTCGAAGCGGGTTCGATTCCCGCCGTTCGCTCTCTCATGTCACGACGTGCAGCACTGGTGTGCGCTGCGGGCTGCAAACCTGCGATGGCTCGGCTCGATCCCGAGGCACGTCTCCAAAAGCTCCCGTTGCTGGACAGCGCGCGGTCTTCTAGGACTGGCTCTTTGCCGCAGCGGCCAGGTTCGACACCTGGCGGGAGCGCCTGCGTCGCATTCATCTAGTTGGCTGAGGATGACCGCTTTTCACGCGGCCCACGCGGGTTCGAATCCCGCATGCGACGCCCCGTCTCGACCGGCGGATCCGGCGGCAGGTTTACGAAGCCAGCTGGCGAAGGTTCGACTCCTTCTCGGGACGCAACTTGCTCTCGCTCGTGGATCGAGCGTCGCGCCTCCGAAGCGTGACTATGCCGTTCGACTCGGCACGAGAGCGCCGCAGGCGAGTGAAACGGCATTACACGCTGGGCTCATAACCCGGAAAAACCGAGGTTCGACTCCTCGGGCCTGCATCGGTGACAACGCAAGGCGCGGCGCGGCTCTCATAAGGCCGGCGAAGTTCGTGGTTCGAGTCCACCTGTCACCACTCCGGGATCGTCTAGCGGTAGGATAGCTTCGCTTTGAACGAAGAAGACGCGCGTTCGAATCGTGCGCCCGGAACCAGCAAGAAGGTGGGCGAGAGCAGCAAGCGAAGCCGGCGCTCCTACAAAGCGCAGTTGCCCGGAGCGTTACCGGGGCCCATCACCGCGTGCCGCGTCCCGGTGGACGGCGGGACCTCATAAGCCCGGTAGCCGCGTTCGACTCGCGGGCGGCGCGCGAATCACACAGCACGACGATCCGGTTGATCTGCCGGTCCTGATAAGACCGAGCGGCAGGGTCCGACTCCCTGGTGCTGTACAGCGCGAGATGAGCCAGCAAGCGACGGCACCGCTGTGACACGGCGGCATCGCTCGGAGCATTACCGAGATCTCGCACCCTGCGCACGTGGCGTAATAGCAGCCGCGCTGGTCTTAGAAACCAGTGGAGCAATCCGTGAAGGTGCAAGTCCTTCCGTGCGCACCAAGAGCCACTTCCGAGCGCCTCAGGAGAGGTCCATCGGGTTGGGTCTAAAGGCTCTTCGGGAGCCTACAGTGAGTGAATCCCGGAACCAACGCTCGCCTGGTGGAACGGCAGACACAGTCGCCTCAAAAACGACCGCGAAACAGCGTGCGAGTTCGACTCTCGCGGTGAGCACGACACGAAGCGAAAACGAAAACGAAAACGAAAACGAAAGACTACGACTATGCACACCCGCACTTTGTTGCTTTCTCCCTGGTACATCCCAGTCAAAGTCCTGCGTTGGCAAGACGCTGTGAAGATGCGTTACGAGGCCACGGCGGATGTGCTCGTGGAATACGACGACGAGATCGCCTCGCCGTCCGTGATCTGGAAAGTGCCGGCCGTGATGCGCCTGCGGCGTATGCCGACGCAAAGAAAGCGCGGCCTGCGCTTCTCGCGCCTGAACGTGTATCAGCGCGATGGCTTTCGCTGCCAATACTGCGGCGGAAAATTTCCGATCGAGTCGCTCTCGCACGACCACGTCGTGCCGCGCTCGGCGGGCGGGAGCACGACTTGGACCAATATCGTCACCGCGTGCAAGAAGTGCAATTCGCGGAAAGCGAATCACAGCTGCGACGACGCGGGAATGTGGCCGCTCACGGTCCCGCGTTGCCCGCGGACGTTGCCGCAGCTGCCACCGGCCATCGACTTGGGTAACGCGCCCGAAGAGTGGCTGGGGTTCGTGCGTGATCTCGTGGTCTGAGGGGGGGCGTGGAAGGTGAAGTGCCAGTGGTGGCACACCGGTCTTGAAAACCGGCGGTGGTAAAACATTGGGGTTCGACTCCTCCGCCTTCCTCTCTGGAAACTGATTCCGCTGTGGAGCGGAGCCTGCCTGCTAAGCAGTGCGCTCGACAGAGTGCCGTTCGACTCGGCCTGTTTCCGCCTTGCTGCGGCCCCTTGGAGGGCGCGCGCTTTCGTAATGCGCTCGAGCGGGTCCGATTCCCGACCGCGGCTCCCTAGATACGCTTGCACTGGAAACCCGATCGGCCTCATGTTCGGCGTTCAATGGACTCGAAGCGAGCGAGCAGTAACGGTACGTTCCGCCCGTGAGCGTCAAGGCCCATTCCGCGCGACTGAGCCACGTACCCGCACTCGATGGCCTGCGAGGCTTGGCCCTGCTCGGAGTGCTGTTGTTTCATGCCAACGGCGCGTTGCCCGGTGGCTACCTGGGCGTGGATCTGTTCTTCGTCTTGTCCGGCTTCTTGATCACTTCCCTGCTCCTAGCCGAGCAACGCGAGACCGGCGGTATCGCGCTGGGGCCGTTTTGGATTCGGCGCGCGCGGCGCCTGTTCCCCGCGTTGCTTTCGTTGATGCCGGTCGTGGCCATCTACGGGCGCTACTTTGCGCGCACGGAGGAGCTGCTGACCGTGCGCGCGCAGGCGCTCGCGGCGCTCGCGTACGTCGCTAATTGGCAGGCTATTTTCCGCCACCAGAGCTACTGGCAGCTGTTTGCCGCGCCCTCCCCGCTCGAGCACACCTGGAGTCTATCGATCGAAGAGCAGTTCTACGTGGTCTGGCCATTGTTGGTCAGCCTAGTTCTGCGACGACGACGCGGAGAGCGCACGCTGCTCGGCGTGTGCCTTGCGCTCAGCGCGCTGTCGATGGCAGCGATGTCGCTTTTGTTCGACCCCGGTAACACGACACGCGCGTACTTGGGGACGGACACGCGAATGGCGGGCATCCTGTTCGGCGCCGCGCTCGCCACGCTGATCTCACCGAACGATCGTTTCAGCGCGCGGACCGTGCGGACCCTCGACGTGTGCGGCTTCCTTGCCGCACTCGGTTTGGGTGTGGCCTGGGTCACGCTGCGCGGAACCAATTCGTTTCTGTACCGCGGCGGCTTCTGGTTGACGGAGCTCGGCGCGCTCGTGCTGATCGCCTGCGCGATCGCCGGCGATCGCAGCCGAATTGCCCGTGCGCTCGCCATTCGCCCACTCACTTGGCTCGGCACGATCAGCTACGGCGTGTACTTGTGGCACTGGCCGGTGAATGTGTTCTTGTCCACCGAGCGCACGCATCTACACGGTCTTCTGCTGCACGCGCTGCGCTTCGCGGTCACCTTCGCGATCGCCATCGTATCCTACCGTTTCCTCGAGCAACCGATCCGAAAGCACGGCGTCCCTTTCAATCGTCCGCTGTACATCGTGCCCGCCGCAGTGGCGCTATCGGTGTTCTTGGTCGTGCACGCGACGCACGCCGAGGGCCGGAGCGAGCCCCCCTCACCCTCGGCTCAGCTGCCGAGCTCCGCGTCGGCGCCGGAGTTCGTTCGTTTTCGCATCGCCGTATTCGGCGATTCGACGGCAAACTCACTCGGCTGGAGTCTGCGCAACCTGCACGGGCAAGGCGTCGCCATCGAGCTGATGGGCAAGGACGGCTGCAACATGCTGGAAGACACTTGCCAAGGCTCGCGCTGGGTCGAGCAGGTACGGTCGGTCCATCCGAACGCCAGCATCGTCTATCTGGCCGGCGTGTTTCTGTACGGATTTCACGTGAACGGGGATTGGCACACCGCGTGTCGTCCGGACTGGGACGAAAAACTCGGCCGCGTGTTGGTGCAGCGCCTGGGTGAGCTGGCCCACGAAGGCGGCATGGTGTTCACCGCAACCGCGCCCTACCCGGTTGGCCCGTACGAAAACGACAGCAACGATCGCCAAGAGTTTCACGAGCGCGTGGATTGCATCAACGCCGTCATCCGCAAGTCGGCCGCGGCGGTACCGGGGGTGCGGGTGCTCGAGATCGGCGCTCGGCTTTGTCCGGGCGGGGTGTGCGAGCAAGAGGTCGGAGCGAAGGAACCGATCCGCCCGGACGGCGTGCATTTCTCGATCGATGCCTCCAAAGGCTTGGCCCATTGGGTCTACGAGGAGCTGCGCCGCTGACCTCGCTGCCCAGCCTGCGCAGCTACGACAGAGCCTGGCTCGACGCGGCGACGCCCGATCTGGTCAAGGGCCTGCGCGGCGGGGTGGCCACGCTAATCCCGTTTTACCTGGCGATTTGGCTCGGTCGCCACGAGTTCGCGTGGATGGCTCTGGGCGGTTGGTTGGGCACCTTGGTCGACCCCGGCGGGCTTCGCAGTACACGCGCCAAGACGACCAGCGCGTTCGCGCTGTTCGGCGGAGTTGCCTTGGGGATCTCCGAGTCGCTCGCGCACAGCACTTGGCTCGCCGCACTCGGGCTGATGCTCGTGGCGTTCCCCGCGTCGTTGCTACGTTCGCTGGGTGCGGTTTGGGCCAGCGCAGGCACGATGATCACCATCGCGGTGGCAATTGGTAGCGCGCAAGGCGGTTCAGCTCCCCTGCTCGACGGCGCGTGCTTCGCGCTGGGAGCCGGCTTCGCGACCCTACTCTCATCGGTAATTTGGCCGATCTGGACGCATCTACCGCTGCGTCGAGCGGAGGCAAACGTGTTCGAAGCGCTCTCGCGCTATGCGGCCGCGATCGAAGCTTGCTTGTTGGCCGGCGTGCCAGACGGTGATCCGCGTTGGACTCAACTCGCGCGCGTTCATCATCGACAGATTCGCAATGCCATCGAAGAGGCGCGCCGTTTAGCGCTCGGCGGCCGCGCGCGGCGAGCCGGCGAGACTCGCATCGGCAGCAATCTACGCGTGTTGCTCGGCTTGGCGGAAGCGCAATTTCCACTGCTCGTCACGCTCAAAGAGGCCAGCGAGCTCGAAGTCGCTCAGAGTGCCAAGAACGCCGTGCTCACCCGCTTGCACCGGCTTGCCGAGCGCAACCTCGACACCGCAACCACGCTGCGCACCCCGAACCTGCGCGCTGGTGAGAGCTCACCGACCGTTCCTCCGCCAGGAAGCTCGGCCGACAGAAGCTCATCGATTGCCGCGCTGCTCGAACACCTGGACGACACCAGCCAGGCTGCGCAAGCGCTGACTTCGTCCCTGGATGCACGCGCCAATGCGGATCTGGAAAGCGCGCCCCACCTGAAGAAGACGCTACGCGACCGCTGGTCGTCCTGGCGCGGCGATTTGTCGATATTGCGCGACGCTTGCTCGCCGCGCTCGACGTTTTTTCACCATGGGCTGCGCGTTGCTTGCACGGTGGGTATCGCATCGCTGGTCGGGCACCGCGTCTCCGTGCACCCGCACTGGGTGACGGTCACGACATTGGCCGTTCTCCAGCCCTATTCGGGCGCAACTGCCACCAAAGCCGCGCAACGCGTGCTCGGCACGGTGCTCGGCAGTATCGCGGCCGTCGCGATCACGTTGCTCTTGCATTCGCCGGTGGCTCTGGCCGCCGCCATGTTCCCGCTGTCGGTAGCCGCGGTCGCGACGCATCGCCGCAACTATCGGCTATTCACGTTTTTTCTGACGCCCGTGTTCGTGCTGCTGGCCGAGCGATTTCAAGGCGATTGGTGGGTGGCGGCCGCGCGCGCCTCGGACGCCGCGATCGGTGGCGGCATTGCGTTCGTTGCGGCGGTTTTCATATTTCCGTCGCGCGAACGCACTCGCCTGCCCGAGCTCCTGGCGCGCATGCTGGATGCGGTCGCCAACTACGCCGTAGCGGTCTTCGATGGCGTTTCGAATCGCCATACCGACAGCGCAGAAGCACGCATCATGAACGCGCGACGCGACGCGGGGATCGCGCTCGGCGAAGCGGAGAACTCGCTCGAACGCCTGCTGACCGAACCACGCCACGACACCCCTGCCGGTGAATACGCGCTGCAGCTGATCACCTACGCGCGCCGGGTTGCCGGCGCACTGACCACGATCGATACTTATTCGGCACGGGATCTCGCGCAAGAGGCCCCGCTCAGCGCCGATCTCGCGCGGACCCTCGACACGTTCTTGGTCGGCAGCCTTCACCAAGCAGCGGCCTTCGCGCGCGGTCTGAAGCCCGACCCGGACGCCGCGCTGCCGGAGTTGCCGACGACCCTCGATCCACGCATCCACTCCACGCTCGCCCGCTTGCTCCGCGGCGCGCAGTTGCTCACGGATTTAGCACGCGGTGGAATCGACCGCGTCGCACCGGAACTGCACTAACGCAGCATGAAGAAGATCAACACACCGGTCACCGACACGTACAGCCAGATCGGCAAAAATACGCGGTTCAAGCGCCGGTGACGCACGAATGAACGGGTGAAAGCGAAGTAGAACGACGTCAGCGCGAGCGGCACGACGCTCAGCGAGAGCAAGATATGGCTGATCAGCAGGGCAAAGTACACCAGCCGAATCGGCCCGACGCCCGTGAACTTCGTGTCGCCGTGCACGAAGTGGTAGCTGAGATAGCCGACCAAGAACAACGCGGAGCAAGCAAACGCCGTAACCATCAGCAGGCGATGCACCGCGATCTTCTTTTGCCGAATCGCCACATAGCCGGCCACCAGACACAGCGCCGAGAGCGCGTTGAAGCACGCGTTGACGGCCGGCATGAAACCGAGATCTGGCCCGCCCGCGCTCTTGCCACGCAGCAAGATGAAAGCGATGAACGCCACCGCAGCGCTGGACAGCGCCGCATTGAATGCGAAAAACGTGCGGTCGGAACGCGGCGTGACCAAGGCGTCGGAGCTCATTAGGCCGCTTGCCTTAGCATCGCTCGCGCCCGGCCGGCAGCGGCAAAACGACGCTGCCGAAGCAGGAGTCGAATGAAGTGGGCCGAGTTCGCTGAAACCGCGGAACGAGCTACGGCGGGAGGTAACTCTGCTGCGCCTTTTGCTTCTGTTGAGCCTGGACCGTTCGCGTCGAGGCTCCGGCAGCCATCATCGCCACGACGTAGCTCGTGGCGGCCGCGGAGGCTCCCTGTGGTGAGGCCTCTGGCGGCGTCGGCAACGGCGGCGACGGCGACGGCGACGGCGCGGCTTGGTCGGGCTTGGGGGACTCGACCGCAGGAGCCTTGGGCTGGCAGACACAACCGGGCAGAGTATCCGACACGAGCACCAAGGCGCCCATGCGCATGCCGAGCTCGACACAGCGGGCCTCGCAGTCCGCTGGGCCCTGGTGCTTCGATTCGAGCTCGCTGCGGTTCATGTAGCCGGGACTGCACGCGGCAAGACCCGTTGCAAAAACGCCCGCTATAACCGCCAAAAGCCGCAGATTCATCTTACTCCGTTCGATTCGCCGAGAAGGCTCGAAAGCTACCAAGATTTCGTGGTCGAGCATATCGGCATGCATTGGCGTTGGTCGCGCTTGGTCGTAGGCTTGAGGCAATACTCAAGGAGCGTGTCATGCACACACGAAATCTGGGGAATCTGACGGTCTCTGCCCTCGGGCTCGGCTGCATGGGGATGAGCGAGTTCTATAGCGGGCGTGACGACGCAGAGTCGCTCAGGACGATTGACCGCGCGCTCGAGCTCGGGGTCACGCTGCTCGACACGGCCGATATGTACGGCCCGTACACCAACGAAGAGCTCGTCGGGCAGGCGCTTCGCGGTCGGCGACGAGAGGGCTTCGTGTTGGCAACGAAGTTCGGGGTAGTGCGTGGTCCGAGGCCGCAAGATCGCGGGTTCGATGGCAGCCCCGCTCACGTGAAGAAGTCGATAGACGGCAGCTTGCAGCGGCTCGGGGTGGACTACGTCGATCTGTATCAATACCACCGCGTCGACCCGAAAACGCCAATCGAAGACACGGTCGGCGCCCTCGGTGAATTGGTGAAAGCGGGAAAGGTCCGCTACATCGGGCTATCGGAAGTGAGCGCGGCCACGCTACGCAAAGCTCACAGCGTCAGCCCGATCAGCTCGGTGCAGTCAGAGTACTCGCTGTGGACGCGTGAGCCGGAGGTCGACGGCGTACTCGAAACGTGCCGTGAGCTCGGCATCGGTTTTCTGGCCTACAGCCCGCTCGGGCGCGGCTTCCTGACTGGCCAAATCAACCAGTTCGAAGACTTCGCAGAAGACGACTATCGCCGGTTTTCTCCGCGTTTTCAGGGAGAGAACTTTCAGCGCAATTTGGACTTGGTGAAGCGCGTTACGGAGCTCGCCCGCGCGCACGGCGCGACCGCCTCGCAGCTGGCGCTGGCTTGGGTGATGATCAAGTCACCGCAGGTGGTCCCGATCCCGGGCACCAAACGCCGAACGTACCTGGAAGAGAACCTCAAAGCGCTCGACGTCAAGCTGACTGCCGCTGAAATCTCGCAGATGGAAGCTGCTTTCCCAATCGGCGTCGCCGCGGGAGCGCGCTACCCCGAGGGAATGATGAGTAGCCTCGGGCGCTGAAGGCAGCGCCAACGCGCCGCAGCGTGGCAAATCGCCATTGTCAGTTATGCGCGGCAACGCTGTTTCAGCGTCGAAACATTGCCTGGAATGACCTGACGCTGCGGGCTGTTGCACAGCCGCGAGTGGCCCGCCGCAGCTCATTGATTTGAGGCGGTTCTGACCAGCCAGCGACGGCATCCCTCTTGCTTTGGAGGGGCTGACGTCAGCTCGCGGCCTAGTCGCGGTCGACGTCACCCGAGTAAAGTAATGAGCGCCCAGTTAGCAATTCCAGACGGCATCCAGCTAATTCCTGGTTGCATCGTCGGTAATAAGTACCGAATCGACGGCTGCCTCGGCGAGGGCGGCATGGGCGTCGTGCTCAGCGCGACGCACTTGGAGCTCGATGCCCCGGTCGCAATCAAAGTCGTGCGCGAGGAATTCGCCGGCAGCCACGACATCGTCGAGCGTGTGCTGTTCGAGGCGCGCGCGGTCGCGAGAATGCGCAGCAACCACGTCGTACGCGTGTTGGACGTCGCGCGGCTGGAGTCTGGCTGCCCGTACATCGTGATGGAGCAACTGCAGGGCGTGGACCTCGGGCTCGCGCTCTGGGAAAATGGCCCATTTTCCGTACCGCATGCCATCGACTACCTGCTGCAGGCGTGCGACGGATTGGCCGAAGCGCACAGCCTGGGCATCGTGCACCGCGATCTGAAGCCGGGGAATTTGTTCTTGGCCACGACGCCCGAGGGTGTCGTCTTGAAAGTCTTGGATTTCGGTATCTCCAAAGAAGTCAGCACGCCGCTGCGCTCGGTGACCCGCATTTCCCGCACCTCGCTGACCAGCGCGGGCGACCCCGTGGGCTCGCCGTATTACATGGCGCCCGAGCAAATGCGTGCCTCTCCAGACATCGACGCCCGCGCCGATGTCTGGTCGTTGGGTGCGATCTTGTTCGAGCTGTTGACCGGTCAGTGTCCCTTCGAGGGCGACACGATGGCCGAGGTCTGCGCCAAGGTCTTGGTTGATTCTCCACCATCGCTGGGCACGCTTTTGAATGGCGCGGCCGTCGAGCTCGATCCGGTGATCGCACGCTGCTTGGAGAAAGACCCGAATCTCCGCTATCAAAGCGTGGCTGAATTGGCGCAGGCTTTGCGCGCTTGGCGGCCGAGCGAGGACGTCGAACTCCCCGAGCCCGAGCCTCGATGGAAGCGCTCTACCCGCCTGCCGCTGGCGATGGTCGGGCTGTGTGGGTTGCTCGTGCTGGGCGGGGTCGGGTTCTGGCAAACCCGCGGCAGCGCCGCGAGTTTGGACTCGGGCCGCGTTCAGCCCATGATTGCCGACGCCGCCGCGCCCATCTGGCGTGCACTGCCAGAGCCAGCAATGGTCGAGCCGGTTCAAACCCTGCAGCCCGCAATGCCGAAGGCCAAACCCGCCCTCCAACCTTACGCATTTCAGAGCGCGAGTATCCAAACCGCTCCGGCAAATGCCCGAGGAAACGTCATCCCGGCCATGCTCGACACTCAGGGGCAGCAGCCGTCGGGTCAAGTCGAGACTGAAGCCGCTACGACCTCCAGTAACGAATCACCGGTGGTCGTGGCGGATCCGGTCAGCGGTAGGTACGGCCTGTGATCGCCGAGCTTTTCGTCAACTCCTAGGCGCAGCCGCCAGGGCCAGCTAAAAAGGGCCCTGGGACATGTTCGACTTCTTCAAGAATCGGCGACGTGAGGCGCTCCGTGCACAGCCACTCAGCCCAGAAGAGCGCGCGGTACTCGACAAAAATATCCCGTACCTCTCCGGCCTGAGCAGGGAAGACCGAGACGAACTCGAACTCTTGGTGCGCATCTTCCTGGCCGAAAAGTCGTTCGAGGGCTGCGGGGGTCTCGAGCTCACCGACGAGATCAAGCTCACCATCGCCGGTCAGGCGTGCTTGCTGCTCCTGCATCGCGAGACTGACATCTATCCGAACGTGGATGCGATCGTGGTCTATCCTAGCGCATACCGCGTTCCCACTGAGCAACACGATGGCCTGGTCGTTTTAGAGGAGGACCAAACGCGGCTCGGCGAATCTTGGCAGCGCGGGCTGGTCGTGCTCGCCTGGGATCACGTGCTCGCGGGCGCCGCGCAGCCACGAGATGGGCAAAACGTGGTGCTGCACGAGTTCGCTCATCAACTCGACGGCGAGAGCGGCGACATGAACGGCACACCGGAGCTGGGCACACGCGCACGCTACACCGCTTGGGCGCACGTGCTGGGAGACGAGTTCGAGGAGCTATCGGAACGCTTGCACAGCGGTCGAAAGAGCGACATCGATCCGTACGGCGCCACCAATCCCGCGGAGTTCTTCGCGGTTCTGACCGAAATGTTCTTCGAGAAACCGCAGGCCCTGAAGCGCCACCACGCCGAGCTGTACGCGGAGCTGGCCGAGTTCTACAAACAAGACCCAGCGGGGAGCTAACCGTCCCCCACCGGGCTGGCGTGTCAGCGCACAACGTCACTATGTTTGCAGCCGAACACGACGTCCATCTTGCCGCGGGCGCTGACGCGCTCGCTGGTCTGTGGGCAAGCACGACTTGCTGAGGATCCTTGGGGTCATCGTAGGACCAAGGTGCTCCGCGAATTGCTCGCAGACTTCTGCGCCGTCGACTTGCAAGAAGGGGTCGGTCTTCCCGGCGCCTTCGCTAAGAACTGCCGTTGGGGCCTCCGGGGCGGCCGGAGGCCGACGCTTGGAGGCCCCGGCGCGCGGAGCGCGGAGCGCGAGCACGCCGGTCGTATTGCGACGGCTGCGCGCGAGGCATCCCAAGCGAATGATACTCAGAACATCATGCCTAGCTTCAGCAGGTCCACTGTCGGGAGCATCGTTTGGCCGATCACCCCCGCCGTGTTCTCCAGGGTGCGTTGCACGGGGGAGACGGCTTGTTGCACGGCGCTGGGCATACTGGAGCTCACGAGCGTGCTCGAGGTGCTGCTGGAGAGCGGGATTTGTAGGCCCGCGTCGATACCGATGGTGATGCCGGGCTCCCAGGTCCACAGAAACCCGAGTTGGGGATTGATGAAAGTCGTATCGACGCCCAATGCGATCGGCAAGGTGTAGCCGTAGCCGGACACTGCGGCTTGCGCGTTCACGTGTTGACGCCCCGCGCGCAAGCCGAGGAAGAATGGGCCGCGAAGCGGGAAGACACGCGCGCTACCGGTGATCGCCCAGGACACGAAGCTCACGTCGGAGACGGTGATTCGAGGCTGCGTGCTGTATTCGAGACCGAATGAGAGCAGGCGCTCGAGCTTGACGATACCTTCTATCGCCAAGGGCCGCGGGAAGCCTGCGCTGACAATCGCGCCCACGCGTAGGTGATCGGTGCGCTTGCCCGAGCCGGCGGGTTCGGTGTTGGCTGGCCGATCCGCACGGATGCCTGGCGCGGGCGGCGACCACTCCGGCTCCAAGCTGCTATTTTGCGCCCGCGCGGCGCAATTCCAAGCTGCACACGCACACATACATGCTCCGCTCAGCGCCACGCGTTGCGCGCGGCGCTGGCTTGCACGGCAGGATTTCATTGGCATACCTCCTAGCGAGTCCGATGCGTTCGAATGCAGCGGCTTTCACCAGCAGGGCGTGTCGAAATATTTCTCGGCACCGCCGAGTGCGCTGAAGATTCAGGTCAGCGTGAGCGCACCGCTCAAGATGCTCGGATCGACCGATTGGCCGTAGCTGTCACTCTCCACGCCGAACGCTTGTTGGACGGACACGAGCAAGCGATTGCTGGGCGTGCCCTCGGCACCGAGATCGATGTGACGGCCAGCACGCAAGGCGCCGCCCCAGCCGCCCGCCAGCAGCGCAGGGACCTGGCGCGAGCTATGCTTGGAGGGATCGCCCATATCGCTCATGGCAACCAATACGGTTTGCTCGAGTAGCCCGGCTTCGCCGAGGCGCTGCAAAATGCGCGCGATCTTGCTGTAGGTGTAGTGATTCTGTCGGGCGAGTTTGGCTTGCGAGGTCGGCTCGCCGCCGGTACCGCCGCGACCTGGGCTCGCGTAGCGGTGAGCCACGTCGGTGTGCACGTCTTCGGGCAGGCCCGCGTCGAAATGCGTGCGGCTGAGATCGGCCAAGAACAGTGTGCTGACGTGGGTGACCCCACAAGCTAACGCTTGCACCATGAGATCGATCTGCAAATTGCTGATCGCGTCGAAATACGGTTCGCCGCCTTGGTACGAGCCGACGGCCGGGAAGTCTGCCCCATCGGGTGGAGGGGGAACGGCACACGTCACGGCTTGACCAACGACGCGCTTCTCGAGCTCGCGCAGCGCGGTCGCGTGCTGGTCGAGCTTGTCGCGTTCGGCCTGAGGCGCGCGCGTACGGAGCTCGGCAAGATCGGTCGTCCAATAGTCGAGCAGACTCTTACCTAGGCGTTGCTCACGCGCGGCCCGTGCGACCGCGAGCGGATCGGGATCCACCAAGAATTGGCCAAAGGCGTGGTTGAAGGTGGCCAACGGATTGATGATCTTGGGCAGCGCCGTGCCGCCCTTGGCGTACGAGATGCACCATTGCAGTGCGGGCTCGGCAGAGCCCACGCCGAGCACCAAACTCGAAAGCGGCGTGTCATGGCCCAAGCCCTGCTCGATCGCCAGAAACTGATCGATCGACGCGTTCTGGCCGTTGGTACCGCTGCCGGTCAAGATCACGCGAGACGCGTCGTGACCAACCGTCGCCGAGCGCAGGCCCGCAGTGTGATCGAGACCCTCGAGCGCCACGATCTGATCGCGGAAACTTCGACCATAGGTCGCCGCGTCGTCGAACGGAGCGAGCGAACTGCCCTCGTACGCGATCTGAAAGCCAGGCTTCGGTACCCAGAACTCGCGCGCCATGCCGTGAGGCATGTACACGCCGATGAAGTACTTGGCGGGCGCGGGCGCCGCGCGCAGCGGCCGCACCCTGGGAAAAAGCGCGGCCAAGGTTGCGCCGGCCCCCAAGGCCGTGAGGGCCGCACGTCGGCTGATGGGCAGCGCTGTTCGACGAATCATTGCGGCTTCCTCCAAGCGAACCAATCGCTCTTCACGAACTCCAAAAATAGGCCCAAAAACGTGCCTCGCCGCTCCGCACTCTTGGTCTTCAGCGAATCGACGAAGGCTTGCTCGACCTCGACATCGCTCCGCCCGGCCGCGAAGCGCACGACTTGGCGCGCCGCGCACTGTCGCACTTGCTCCGAATTGGCCAGCGCGTTCGACAGCGCCGCGCTGTCGGTCAAAGTAACCAGCTTACCGTCGAGCTGAATACTACCACTGGTGTCGATTGGGCGCCCCGACTCGCTCGTGCGCAAACGTCCCGCGGCGTCGAAGTTTTCGAACACGAACCCCGCGCCGTCGAGCGTGGCATGGCACCCCCTGCACGCTGCATCGGTCGCGTGGCGAGCGTAACGCTCGCGGGTAGTGGCGTTGGGATCCGCCGCGGGAAACACGATGTCGATACCGAGATCGGTGGGCTTCGGAAAATCCAGACACAGCAGGCGAGTGAGCACGGCCTTGCCACGCAACACGGGCGCGCTTTCGGATTCATGGGCGAAAGTAGCGAGAAAGCTGGCTTGCTGCAGAATTCCAACGCGACCAAGGCCCGAAAGATCGACCCGCGTTTCGGGCGCGGACGGTTGAATGCCATAAAAGCCAGCCAGCGTGTCGGGCACGATGCTGTAGCGGCCGGCCAAGAGTGCGGCGACCGAGCCTGCTCGATGACTGAACACGTCCCCCACGAACTGACTGGTCTCGCTGACCATCGCCTGGCGCAGGGTCGGGAAATCACTGACGACTTGGCTGGATTTGGCGAGTCCGTTCAGGCCAATCAGGCCCAGCCACTCTTGCACGAAGCGGAGGTAGAGATCCCTCGATTGGGGCTGCTGCAGTAAACGCAGCGCTTGAAGTTCGCGCGCCGCGCCCGAAACGAGCTCGCCCCGCGAGGCAGCCAGCAGCAGTGTGTCGTCGGGCGGCTGACCGCTGATCAAGAGAGACAGCTCGCTGCCGAGCTCTTCGTTGCTCAACCGATTCGAACCGGGAGCACCCTCGCCCAGCGTGGTTGCGTACAAAAACTTGGGCGAACCGAGCAAGCCACGCACGACCAAGGCGATGCCACCCTCGAAGTCCGCACCTTCTGCGCCGACCGTGAACAACCCCAGCAGCTGCTCGACTTCGGGCGCGGTCGGAGTACGTCGGAAAGCCGAGCGAGCCAGCGCGGTGACGGTTGTTTCCGCACACGCTCGATCCGCTGCCAATGCGCTACGCGCGCAACTCGGGAACTGCGCTCGGCTCAGGTCGAGCGTGTTCGTCGCGCTGCGCGTGGCGTCGAAGAGCTGACCGAGCAACAACGAGTCGACGCTTTGCGCGACATTGCGTGAGTAGTCCGATTGACGAGCATCCGGTGGCAGCGCCGCGGCCAGCGTCGTGCCATTGCCGATCAGCGTTTGCGCGGTCGCCTCGAGCTCGGCAGTGCTCAAACGACGCAGCGTGGGCTCGAGGACGTGCTCCGGCGCGCCGCTGCCGCTGGAGGGTGCAGCCGTGCCGCAGCTCAACGAGAGCGCGAGCAACGCGCTGCACACCGCCTTCGCGAAAGTCACGGGTTGCCTTGGCCGCCCGGCGCAGAGCCGCCCGTACCAGCGGAGCCGGAGGCACTGCCAAAGCCAGCGGCGCCACCCAAATCCACGGAGCCCGCGCTGGCGCCCGAGCCGCCAAGGCCAGCCGAACCGCCAAGGCCACCCGAACCGCCAAGGCCACCCGAACCGCCAAGGCCACCCGAACCGCCAAGGCCACCCGAACCACCGAGTTCGATAGTGCCCCCGCCGGCGGAGCCGCCTGCACCGGTCGTCGGAAAGGCTGAGCCGTCGTCCCAACTCACGTCGTCCAGCCAAACGTCGACCGGTAGCTGTTCCGTTTCGAAGCTGAATTGTAGGCTCATGATCGTGCCCGGATTGAAGGTGGCCTTCTTGCCGAAACTGCGCTGTTTGAACTCAGCCCATTTGAACGAGTAAGCCTGCCAATCCGGGGACAGCGTGATCCAAACGCCGTGCGCGTCGTAGCAGACGTCCCCAGCGCTGGAGCGACAGGTGCCACCGTACTGTTCGTCGATCACCTCGGGGACTTGCAAGATGACGTACACATGGCCAGAGCCGCGGGCAAAGAATCTGAACCCGGAGAAGTGGTTTGCATTGAAGGGACAGCGAATGCCATCTTTGAGGTGACTGATATTTGCGCCAAATGCCGCACCCCAAACGGTGAAACCCGAGGCCATGATGTGCGCGGCTTTCGGCGAGCCATGCGCCCCGCCCGGCACTCCGCCCAGGAATTCTTGCTCCGGCACCAAGGTGCCCGTGCTGGCTACGTCATCCTTGATCGGAAACCAGTAGGCTTCGCGGTCGACCTCGGGAACCGCGTCTTGATTACCGTCTTCGAAGTCATCGATCAGCGCGAGCTGGCCCTCGGGTACGTTGGCGCACGGATTGGTTAGCGCGCTTCCACCCGCCCCACCGTTGCCCGTCGGAGTCGAACTCATGCCCGCGAGGGTTGGCTGCACGACGGCCGGCGCGCCGCCAAAAAAGCCCGGCGGCAGTGGGGTCTCGGCGGCCGTCCGATCCGAGGAACCGCAAGCCGGCGCCAAAGCGAGGCCTAGCAGCGGAAGCCAGCCCGCGCGCCGAAAAAACAAGCCGCCCGCCATCCGCCTTTTTTGAAGCATCGACCTCAAGAATGGCCGGATCGATCAAGCCTGATCTAAAAAAGTGCTCCGACCAAAAGATAAACCGCAAACTGTCCGGTCGAAAGTTCGCCCGCGGCGGGCGGGAACTACTTGTGGTCAGACGCGGATACGCAAAGTGCGCCTTCCGCCACATGGCTCGGGACTTTGAACGACACGGACTTCGACGTGCCTGCGAGCCCGATCGTGTATTCCCCGGCCTCGAGCGTCACCCCGGGTGTGCACGAAACAGCGTGGGCCCCAGCGCAGTCATCGGTGCAAGCGTCACCCTCGGACCCCAAGCAGACGAACCCCGAGATCCAGTAGCTGCCGCCAGTGCCGAGGTAGTTACAGCTCGAACTCACGAGCTGGGTGCAGCTCGACGAGTAGCAGCCGGCAGGTTGCAGCGAAACCACGAGCGGTATACCGGCGCTCAGATCCTGACCATCCGACGTGGGCGTGCCGAGTACGCACAGCGAACCGATGGCCGCCAGCTCGCACGCGTTGCCCGCGCCAGCAACGCCAGGGCCACCTGCGCCCGCACCGCCGGCCGCGCTCGCTCCAGCCCCACCCGTGGCCGAGCCGCCATTGCCGGGGCGGGCACCACTCGAGCCGCCGCTGCCCGACCCGCCAATCATCGCGGGCATGCAATCGATCGGGTCGCATGCAATGGCGCCGTCCTGACAAGCGCATTGTTGGCAGTCCCCGAAACGCTCACCATTCGCGTAGCGAACCCGGTTGTACGTGCAGTCTTCCGACGGCGCGGCACCCGCCGAGCCGCTTCGGGAGCGGTCTCCTTTGCTCTGACCGCCGCACGCCGCGAAAACGAGCGCGAAGAGCACGCCAAATGCCTTCTGCCCGCCTCGGCAATGCCTTCGCACCATGGCCTATCGTAGCTCAGCGAGGAGCCTTGTCCGCTCCGGGGACTCGCTCCAGAAAAGTGGTAGGGAAAGCGGGTGCGGTGGCGACATCTCAAGCAGGTTGGGGTTTTCGAACCCCGGCTCTCCGGGGCTACCCCGGAGAATTTCGATCACTTGGCGAGAGCACCGCGGGACCTCCGCTCCGCTCACTCGGAGTCCCGGTCGCGCATGACCAGACACGTTGAGTGTCGTCACCGCACGTTCGCAGCCGATGGCTGAATCGGCCGCGGTCGCGCAAGCGTTGGCCCTGGCGTTTTTGGCCGACGCTTGGGGCAAGCGCGAGTTGCTCGCCGCAGGCGAACGGGTGCTCGGTTCGAGGCCAGCCTGGCTCGGCCGCTTGGTGCGCCAAATACTGGCACGCTTTCGCGAGCCCCCGACCGCTGATTTGCGCGCGCTGCGCGAGCTGATCGAAACCTCGCGCAGCTTTCGCTCGGCCTTCACGGGGTGGACACCGAGGCCTGGAATCGCCGCGGTAGTCGCGAATCAGCCGAGCATGGCCCAATCGCGATGGTCGGTACCCGAGCTGTGCACCAGTCATGAGTTGGCTGGCTGGTGTGGTTGGAGTGATTCAGAGCTGGACTGGTTCGCCGATCTGAAGCAGCTCAACTCTCGCAGCGCGGAGCGCGCTTTACAGCACTATTCATTTCAGTGGTTACCCAAGCGACGCGGCGGCTATCGCTTGCTCGAGGCACCCAAATCACGTTTGAAGAGTGTGCAGCGGCGCATTCTCCACGAAATACTCGACCAAGTTCCTACGCACGAAGCCGCCCATGGCTTCGTGCGCGGGCGCTCTGCGCTTTCCTTGGCCCGCACACACAGCGGGCAAACCGTGTTGCTTCGCCTCGATCTGGAGGAGTTCTTCGCCTCGATTGGCGCACCGCGCGTGCACCGAGTGTTTCGCAGCCTGGGTTACCCGGACGAAGTTGCGCGTTCGTTGACGGGCGTGTGCACGACGATCACACCGGGCTCCGTGCGTGACACGTTGCCGAGCCTGGGGTTCATCGAGTTCCGCGATCCTCACGCGTTGGCAGCGCGTGAACGACTGAAAAAGCGTTTGGCAGCGCGTCACTTGGCGCAAGGCGCGCCGTGTTCACCCGGGCTCGCCAACCTTGCCGCGTTCGAGTTGGACGTGCGGCTCTCACACGCTGCGCGTTCCGTCGGCGCACGCTATGGGCGCTACGCGGATGATTTGGTGTTCTCCGGCGATGCGGAATTCGCGCGACGGGTCGCTCGTTTCGAGCCTTTGGTAGGCGCGATCGCGCTCGAAGAGGGCTTCCGCATCAATCATCGCAAGACTCGACTGATGCGCCGCGGTACGCAGCAGCGCATGCTCGGCTTAGTCACGAACCAGCAACCCGCGGTGTCACGCAGAGAGCGCGAGCTGCTGGAGGCGATCCTGAACAATGCCGTGCGGCACGGCTTGGCCAGCCAAAACCGCGCTCAGCATCCCAACTTCCTCGCGTACCTTCAGGGGCGCGTGAGCTGGGTCGAACAAGCTCGACCAGAGCAGGCACGAAAGCTGAGACGGCTGTTGGCGCTGTGCAGCAAAGCCGAGGCCGATTCAATCATCGCACTCTGACCACTTGCGTGCCGGCAAGGTGATCGTGCAGGCAACGTCGGTCTTTTCGGAAGATGAGCAAGGGGTCGGCCAAGACCAGCACGACACCGATGACTGGGATCTGACCGATGCACGAAAATGGCAGATTCCGAACCAGAACGAGCTTCCAAAACGCGGTCCGACCGCCGGCAACGTTCTCGATGCGAATGCCGACCATCCGTTTGCCGATGGTCTGCGAGCTCGTCGCCAGAAAATAGCCATTTTCGACGAGCCAAGCGGCGAAGTAAATCGCGGCCCAGCCCGCGTTCTCCCAGAAATTGGGCTCGACTTTGGCGGCATACTTGGCAAACACACCCAGCTTGTACTGGATCGGAGCTACCACGATGGCGGCGAGTAGGCCGTCGATCATCGCGGCGAGCCAGCGCTGGCCGAGCGAGGCGAGGTGCTGCGGCGAGTCATCCGCTCGGGTGATGCTCGGCTCGAGTGCGTCCGCCGCGGGCGGTTCGTATGGGTTGAATGGGGAGGTCATAGGAGATTCCTGGCTTTGAGCTGCAAGTACCGACCGACGAGCTTGCCGGTCAAAGTGCGGGCGTCGGTCTCCAGCACGAGCGCGCCGGCACGCCTCATGTCGGTCGCAACCGCGCGTTGATTTCGCAAAATCTCGGCAGCGGCGGCCTTGGTGTACAGGTCCGGAGCCAAGCGCGAGCCGGGTTCGGCCAGAGCTTCGATGTCCGTATCGCGAAACAGCACCACCAGCGGTAGATGCGTCCCGCGCAGGGCCCTCACGCGACGCACCAGGACCTCGCCCACGGTGCCGTCGATCACGTGCGAGAAGAGAATCACCAGGGTACGGCTGCGCACCCTGCTGGAAAGAAAGGAAAATGCACGCTCGTAGTCCGGCTCGATCAGTTCGGGGTGCAAATCATACGCGGCCTGGATCAGGCGGCGCGTTGCGCTCGGCCCACCACTCGGCGAAACGAACACGCGCACCGTCTGGTCGAAGCCGAGCATACCCACACGATCGCCCGTTCGACTTGCGACGTGGGAGAGCATCAGGCTGGCGTTGAGCGCGTGATCGAAGCGCGATAGCCCAGCTTCGATGCCGGTCATCATCCGACCCGCGTCGAGCATGAAGAGCAGGTTCTGGTTGCTCTCGAGCTGATACTCGCGCACGGTCAACCGTTGCCGGCGCGCCGTGGCTTTCCAATCGATCGCTCGGTGCTCGTCGTCAGGAACTTGGTCGCGCAAGCGCGCGAACTCACTCTCGCCGCCCTTGAGGCGCGACACCCGCACGAGCGCGTACTCACGACTATCGCGCGCCAGCATATCGAA
>Ga0247769_1000030_pt1 | contig 22133 bp, 20 predicted proteins | sample UWRJL166409R6_FD_179942 | JGI IMG/M metagenome (GOLD analysis project Ga0247769, IMG submission 179942) | Plant litter microbial communities from Arlington Agricultural Research Station in Wisconsin, United States - UWRJ-L166-409R-6 | ecosystem: Environmental > Terrestrial > Plant litter >... | reverse complement strand
TTTGTGTTTTTTTTCCCCCCCCCCCCCCCAGAGTGGTCTGCTTGTGTTTTTATTTTTTTAACCAGAGCAGCCTCTTTGCTTTCTATCCCACTTCCGTCTCGTCCTCGCTCGCGACGTCGATGGGTGTTATGGAATAGCTAGTATGAAGAGAGAGCTTCTGGGCGGGGGACGGACAAGGAAAAGTAAGCAGGCTGGTTTTTGGTTCTGGAAGTTCGGCGGGGTGGGGAGCTTGTCCATTCGTTCATGCCTGTTCTCTTGTTCTCCTTTATCATTATCGTCTCTGTCTAACTCTTTTGTGACACTGGGCGAGTTCCAAGGATATGGTAGGGGGAGGAGTAAGGTGGAAGAGTGGCTCACAGTTGGTATGATAGCTTTTCGATATCTAGCTTCGTCTCAGCCTTCCTGAATCTAGCATTTTCTCTCTGATTTTCTCTGCGTGCTTATTATAGTTGCTCTACACTGAACAAGGAAAACTTCTAAGTGTTCATTTTATTGCTCGGTAATGTGGACTTCGGCGGCACATGCCACGCACGCATATAAATTGTGATCAATTCCCGTCACAGTAAATTTAGTTGTAAATTCAGAGTGCCTCAACAAACGAAAAGCATGCATTCCATCAAGTCGGCGGCTCACAAGCCGACGTGCAATGGTCTGGCAGGCTTTATAGGCCGAGGGAGGCGAGAAATCTCCCACAGCGCTCTCAGCAATGCCAACCCACCGCTTTGCGTTTCAACTGTCCTCCCTCGCCCCCTATCATTCACATCGGCGACAATGACACCTCGTTTCTGAGGTCTCAGGGGCCGCTGTTGGCTATCTTCGGGTGAAGGAGCCGGCACCTCAACGGTCTTCCACACGGAATCATTCGGGACGCCAACATTGCGATAGTCAACCACATTCTCAGATGGAGGGACCGCATCTGGCTCGATCTGTATGTCTGACGCTGTGACTCTGTTTAGAAGCCCAGCCGTCCACCACATTCCAAATCTTCCGTACTGGTCCCTGGTCTTCCGAGCTGCGTTGGCGTTGTGCCGGAGCCAGCCGGCGTATGCTCTGCATGCCTTTACATGTTGTAGGTTGATATCGGCATACGCTTCTCGGTTGTGACCAAGGAATCTTTCCTCGATTTGAGGTTCCAGGGGCGCACAGAAAGCTGTGAAGTGATGCATCCAAATCCCTTTGAATGTCTGAGCGTCTTGCGAGCATTCGCCCAACATATCGCAAGCGTCCTCAAGAATTCCAGCCCGGCCGAGTCCATGCCACCTTGGCAAAAAGCCATGATGTAGCTTGCTAAGGTCGTCGATTGTGGTGTTTCTCTTCATATCCCAACCTGTAGCCTTTATGACATTATGAATCAGTGTGTGACCCGCATGTAGATACCTCTGGTCGCCAGTAACTTCGTAGAGCCCACGCTGGCCCGTTAGAATGACTCCTTGGTTGTAGGTGTATACCATCTCATCGCGCTCATCGCACTTAGTGTTATTGCTCCCAGAGCTGTAACCCGAAATGTGGAAGCCATCGGCAAAAAGACCCACGCTATTGGTCATGTTGGACGATGCCAACCAGTTATATCCGTTGACTGCGGCTTCTATGTACTTGGGATCGTGAGGTGGCCAACTCGCAGGCGTCCCACGAGCCGAATCGTCCCTAGCGCGGAAGGGGGATGTGTTGGAGTCTCCTGGAAAATGAAGATACATGGCGATGGACGCTGCGATGTACAGCTCGTTGGTGATAGCGTTCTTGTATGGCATCAATTTCGGATTCCAGTTCATCCCTCCCCCGCAAAGTACAGTATCCCACCCGTTGGCTGCCAGATGCCAGAATATCCTGGCCCGGTGGGAGAATGCAGGTGACCAGATGTTTCCGTACCACGCTTCATTCTGCCGGTTGCTGAGCTGACCTTGCCTCGAGATCTTTCCATAATGGGCCTTGCTGTGCGCCTTGGCAAATTTGATGCTGTCGAGCCAGCCCAAAACGACCCAGAGCATGTCGTCATATGCCTGGTTCCGAAGGGAGAAAGCGTCTTGGCCAAAGTAGAAGGCGGTGAGGTGGGAGAAGTAGAGAGAGATGCGATTCTCGCTCGCTTTGAAGTCGTCTATGCCGTGTGCCCGTGCCGCCTCGAAGCCGTCAGAGAGAGACTGCAGAGCGCCGGCGATATGGGAACCCATCACAGCGGCCGTCCAGTCTATGGCAGTAGGCCATGTGCCTATCCATGGCTTGAAGTACGCATCTTGCATGACCTGCAAGGCATCGAGCGTGTCTCCCAACAGCTGAGCATCCAAGGAGTCTGAGGCATTTCCTCCCGAGCTCGGAGGCTGCACAACAGCGCCGGAACTAGCCCTGGCTGCCAGTGTGACCAGCGAAGCCCATCGGAGAAGCATGCCGGTGATCCTCTCGACACCCTGTATGGAATGACCTCCTGTTTGGAAAGGAAAAAGAGAGAGAATCAAGCCCCTCCGAGTGCTATGAATGAAAGGGAACACAGGTCCCTGCAAAAACAAAGCCAACAGATGAAGCTGATCCAGCGAGGGCAATGTATAAAGCGCAAGCCAAGGATTGAGCCTTAGAACTAGAAGCCCGGCTCAGTCCACGGCTGCCCCGAAACGCGAAATCGACCTGGAAGCTAAAAGCTGGTAAGGCTGGTGGGGAATCTTCGCAACATTCGGAATCAAAGAAGGATCAGAAACATAGCGAAGCGAATGACAGCCGGGAAGGCAACGAACTGATCAAAAAGGAAGAAAGCACACCGCGAGAACGGAAGAAAAGAGCCGACGAGGCCCTTTGATCATGGGAACTGGGAAGGATGCAAGTTGGAGCACCGTTCAAGCCCCTGGTTGGTGACCCTTGCCCCCGCATATCTTGTGGAGGGTGGCGCTTGCTGCCCGCATGGCACATGCCTCTACCCCGCATTGAGGAACGATGAACGAGGGACAAGGAGCTGTGAAATCAGAAAACTAAGGTAGATGATGTATTAGATCGGAAATTCAGGCAGGCGATATGCTCGCTGGCTTACACGGAAGCGCCTGGTTTTCGCCCTGGTAAACCCCGCATTTTGACCCCACGACTCTCGACGGTATGGCTCCACCAGGCCACATCAACCTCCACATCGTGTGAATGCCTTCGGGTCTCTCTGTTGGAAACAGTCGTCTAACAGAATAATCACATGAACACCGAGGATATGTTGCAACAACAGCAACAATGGCAATGCCCCGAATTATAGGTTACAGGCAGGTTCTCCGACCAAGAAACTTATACACGTGGTCCTACAGGGAGGGCGTGGCAAGCCCCAAATACGCCCACAAAGCCATCAACGCCAAATCGCTCCTCTCTCCAAGACAGTATCCGCCGGTGTCCCCGTATCTAGGAAGGGAGCAAAGGTAAGGAACAATAACAGCCGACTTTCTGCCAAGTCCTTCGACATGCTGCCCAAATCTCAATCCACAAAACGCCGCTCAAACTCGCGAAAGAGCTTCGGGCTGATTTCGTCGCTGCTCAACCCCTCGACTTCCCAGAGCACGCCCTTGCGCGCATAGTGTTCGAGAAGGGGCTCGCTGGTTTCTTGGAACTTCTTGAATCTTGCGCGGTACACCTCTTCATCGTCATCAGCACGTCGCACGAGCGGCTCCCCAGTGATATCGTCGCGGCCTGGGACTTCGGGCGCATTGAATCCTGTGTTGTACACCCTGCCAGATAGCTCGTGAACCCAGCGGCCAGATATCCTCTCCATCACGACGTCAAGCGGTGTATTGATCGATACAGCCCAGTTAATGGGCACAATCTTGTCGAGTCTATCGGCTTGCGCTGCGGTACGAGGGAAGCCATCGAGGAGGAATGAAGCCGAGGGGTCGTCGGAAGCCTTGGGTGTGGCAAAGCCCCTAGCATGATCCGGCGAGGAGAGAAATGCCTCGACATCAGCGTCGCCGCCATCAGTAGCACCAGCGGCCGAAGCTGCAAGCGTCATGACGTCCCCAGCAGGATGGCTCGAGAATATCCACCCGCGCCTGTTAAGCTCATTCCTGATAAGCCTGAGGATTAGCTCGTCAGGCACGAGGCCGCCAGTTTTCATCGTACTCTCGACCTTGATTCCTGCGATTCCATGTCGTCAGCAAGGCTGAGCGTAAGTGTACTCAAGCGCAGTGTTGGCCTGGACTCAGTTGCGCACTCACCTAGCGGCGTTCGCTGCTTCACGTTATGGCGGAGCAGGTCTCCCGAACTTATCGAGGAAAGCTGCGGAAAGCGGTCGAGAAGTCGTTCCGACTGCGTTCCCTTGCCCACGCCAGGCGCTCCAACCAAGATGACTCGGGCCGCTTTCCGGAGCCGCATGACCGTGATGATATGTGATCGGGACCGCGGTCGCGCGGTGAACGGAGGGGGGGGACGCAGTGTAGGTTGTAACCCATGTGTTGCCGTCGAGGCTTCCCTTTTCTGACTGGTCAGCCGCGCTTCGCATGGCCGCCCCCACCGGCTTCGCTCCACCGCCTAGTTGGGCCGGCAGATTAAGGCTACCCCCCCGCCAAATCCCACTTCTACTCATCTCCCCGACGGGCTCGAGCAGGGGTGTTTACAATCCAGCCCTGGCTTAATTGTTAGTTCGGGACTTGCGGGGCCTTGAAAACATATGCGAAGGCCTATAATCGTTGAACGTAGCCAAGCTTTCCACGCTGCGGAGGCCCAACGAGGGTGCTGTGGACGCCTGATGAGAATGTTATAGATGCCTGGTAAGGATACTGTGGATAGCTTCCTGTTCTTGCCGTTATTCATATTGTACATAGTCCTCTCCCAAATGTGGAAGTATCTGGCGAGCGAGCCTTTCCATTGTTGAGAAGTGGGTGTTAATGGGGCAAGTCTCACGCTAACAATCAAACCAGGGCTGGATTGTAAGTCCAGAGTCCGCACAGCGCGGCGCCGAAGCCGGGTCTTATCAACAAAATGCCAGTCCAATTTTGTTGAGAACAGGCGGTTGTCCGAGCTTAGATGCGACGCGTAAGACTGCGAATAAAAGACACCAAGCACCTCCGTAGGAGTAAAAGTCGTGATTCTCATGGTGTCAACAAATTCAAGCTCCCCAGCCGACACAAACATACAGGTCAGGACCCTCGGCCTCTGAACTTCCATTCAACACACGACTATGTGCTCGAGTGTTTAAAGTGCTCTTAGCTTACAGATCTCCCGAGTGCAGGGGTGAGTTTCTAGCCTGCATATAATAAGATCTTCGCCCAACAGCTTCACAGTCGGCTTGATCCTCAAGTTGCCATTTTCCTTGATTTGTCTAGGCAGTTCTCCAGAGAGGGATGCCCCTCCGCCTCAAGGGCTCCGGACAAGGGAGAAGGGTAGCGATATGTAGCCCGCTTACAGGCCTGAGACGATGGATGGCTGCGAGCTGCTATTAGTTTACTTTGGGAGCTAGGCCCCCGGCTGGTCCGGAGTACAAACACCTCTCAGAAAATGGGTCGGTGGAAGGCCGTGAGTACGTCTCCGGATTCAGAGCAGCGAGCACTTTCAGAATATCCTCAGCCTCCCCAGTTGAGTCGAGGTCTATCTCTCCACCCTCCGAGGCCTCGGTGTGGTGTTAACAGTATCCAACTGTGGCGAGCAAGCCAAGGATGTGACGTATTTTTTCTCGGGATCATCTTACATTCCGATCGCGTCCTCCGTTCAGGTACTTTTGATCACCCGGAGCTACTCCGTACGCGTATCTACGTAGCTCCCTCATGACAAAAAAAGCCGTACACCAAAAACCCCAACCCCACCAAAAATCAGCTTCGGCGGATGACTTACAACTCCCACGACGACGTGAAATGCTTCTTAATTCAATTAGTATTTGGAACATACATTTAGACATTTGCAGACTGCAATTCTGAATTTCCCTGGAATTTTCAGGACTGGTTTGGGGCCATAACCTGCGCTCAAAACTCTTGGTGTCCGTGTTTTTTTGTCATGAGGGAGCGTAGCCTTATGTATGTGCGCACTGGCCGTTCCAGGAAACGACGGGATTTCAGCATTGAGTTGGGGCTTGTCGGGTCGCTTCTTATGTTGCGCCCCAGTTTAGACTTCGATAGGCGAAGGCGGCTCGATCGAAGTTGTAGGGATTCAACCGTCCTCGAACCTATCCTATTCTCAACTGCAAGAGCCGGTAGTCCTGCGTCGCATACTCCATAGATTCCTTCCTTGAACTTGCTGTGCTGGGCGAATGGCGAATCCGGAGGTGCCGTGCGACTTGCGACATTGGTTGGAATTTTGCTGGGATGGCTTACTCATGCGTCCACGTGACGGCGCTCAATGGCAAAGCGCGGCCCGCTGATGGGTGCAGGCTGAATGCGGACCTTGCTCTTGGTGTCCTCCATGCCATGCTTGCCGACTTTGGCAGCACATCTCCTCGACTTCCTATTTGTGTGTTTTAATAGACAAATTCACTCGCAGAACTAGATACATTCCTTCGAACCGCGTCTTCCTCCGCTTTCCTTGCTTTGTTGTTGCTATCTTCGTCGTCCGGGGTCTGAACGAGACTTAGTCGCCTGGGAATCTCGCTTTGGCGGCAGCAAACGGTCATCATGACGGCCTCAGCCAGCGTCGCGCGCAGGGCATTGGTCGTTAACCCATTCATCGGGACCGGTAAGCTCATGGAACGCTTGAAGATATTATGCGAATCCGATTGTTGACGCTGCGTGATTTAGGCCATGCGCTGCCAAGGTCTGCATTGCTTGCGTCCTCACTTCACCTGTCGCGGAACTCGCGGAATTTGATGCTCAATAGCCCGACGACCGCGCTGCTCATCCCGCTTCGACACCTTACTACGGGGACTAGTACTCACGGAGGAGGCCCACCAGCCGGTCCGCCGCCGGGGTTCAATTCAGAGGAGGCTAAGAAACCTCTTCAGAGGGACACCTCTGGTGCCGTCAAAACTTCTGCCAAGGCGAAAGGCGATGCAGGGACAAAGGAAGTGGTGAAGAAGGATACCGAGGCAGCCGCCGGTGAAAATGCATCGCTCTCTCAGCTTGCTACTCAGACCGGAGCGCCTGCCGAGAAGGCGGAAGCGAAGAAGGAAGAAACGAAGCTGACGCTGGGACAAAAGATAAAGAAGGAGGTGCAGCATTACTGGGACGGGACGAAACTCCTCGCGACCGAGGTCAAGATCAGTTCACGCCTGGCTCTGAAGATGGCTGCTGGATACGAGCTCACCCGGAGAGAGCACCGGCAACTGCAGCGAACGGTTCAGGACCTGGGACGGCTGGTTCCCTTCTCTGTCTTCGTCATCGTTCCGTTCGCTGAACTTTTGCTCCCGATTGCGCTGAAGCTATTCCCAAATCTGCTGCCTAGCACATACGAAGCGCAGAAGTCCAAAGATGCGAAGGCATCCACGCTCCGCACGACCCGCAAGGAGGTTAGCGGCTTCCTTCGTCAGACTCTGAGGGAGACTGGTCTCCCTTTGACACCGGCCACGGCGCAGAAGGAGGAGTTTGCCACATTCTTCCGCAAGGTCCGCTCCACAGGAGAGAAGCCGACTGCCGATGACGTGATCAAGGTCTGCAAGATCTTCAAAGACGACTTGACTCTGGACAACCTATCGCGTCCCCAATTGGTGTCCATGTGTCGGTATCTGAATCTGAACACCTTTGGCACCGATATGATGCTCCGGTACCAGATTCGTCATCGTATGCGCCAGATCAAGCGTGACGACCGCGCTATCAGTTATGAGGGTGTTGACTCCCTTTCCGTGCTGGAGCTTCAAGTGGCGTGCGCCAGCCGTGGCATCAAGACTCATGGCGTGTCCCCAGCGAGGCTCCGAGAAGACCTACAAACGTGGTTGGATTTACGGCTCCGCGACGGTGTTCCTTCGACCTTGCTCGTGCTGAGCAATGCCTATATGTATGGCCAAACCCAGTCGGATGGCGGCGAGGTGTCAAGCCAGATTGAGGCATTGACGGGTGTGCTGTCGTCTATTCCGGAAGAACTTTTCCATGAAATCGAGCTGGAAGTCCACAACGCCGAGGGTGCGGCCACCAACAAGCAGCGCCTCGAAGTTCTGAAGGAGCAACAGGAGCTTATCCAGGATGAGCTCGAGCAAAACCAGGAGAACCAGATGACCGGGTTTGCCACGCCGCGTGACACAGAGGACATCGACGACAAGGAAGAGCGGGAAGCACAGGCTGAGTCAGCTGGCGTAGAGAAGGCCCAGGTCAGCGAGGCGGTAGACGCAGAGCAGGACATGATTGACGCGGCGAAGGTCGATCCGAATGGTCCGCCAAAGCAGGAGAAATAGAGGGGTGAAGCTTATGTTGTGCGGCTAACTCGAGATGGCCTGGACCGGCAAAACCTTCCCTAGGTTGTCTTTTTGTGATATTTGGCATACTATGGTTCCATTGCCTGACTCAGGGCTTGTAGGTATAGAAAACAAGGGCGAGGGCAAGGATGGCCCTTCATTAGAGGCTTGGGTTTTGGAGCTCTGATTTTGTTGCTGAGTTGGATGTCGACATAGATAGAGCATCTCAACCAGCAAAGTGCATAAAGACTACTCCCTCCATATTTACTCATACCAGTGCTCCCTCATTTATTCCATAATCTTCTAGCTGTGTGTGCTTCGCAGATTGGTGTGGTCACGGGCGGCGGTGGTCACCATCTCACCATTCCCCACTAGGTAGCAACACTTGTACCCCGACCCGAGAACTTGGGTGTTTTGCGGGAAAATACGCCATGAGTAGGGAAACTATCACTGAAAATCTTTCACTGGCTGCTCGGGATGCCATAAATACTCTCAAAATTCTAATTTCATGGTATATGTGGCCTCTGACCGGGGTGAGATGGATGTGGTTCTACCTAGTCATACGAAGTTATCTCCCAGCTCTCCTGCAAGCAAAAGAGTTAGGTAATCTTTTAAACCTCCATCGCGCTGTTGTGCACCTGGGCCTTCCCCACCATGTACGTCAGTCCACAAGCCACCCCCAGACAGCCTTCTTCGACCGCGACGCCTACCACAAGTTCAACACATCTTGACTACGACGTTGCCGAAGCAATCTCAGATACGTTAAAACTTCTCGGCAAACCCCAAAGTAACCACCCGCTTCAAAAATCCATCTACCTGACCGTTTGGATGACCTCGCGTGTATTCGCAGACAAGCGAACGAAGCAAGCGACCGCGTGGACACAAAGCAGTGCGAGGGCACACTATCGCATCCTTGGCTGATCGAGCCGATATGGCCGTCATGGATCAGGACAACTTCTCAAATATTTCATGGCACAGCGAGCAAGAGGCGGGGGCCGCTGCATCAAATACAGCTGCATCGTCGCACGACGTCGGCAGTCCAGAGTATCCCGGAAGCGGCGCGCGCGCAGGCGGGAGGACGGTCGAGGGGGAGGATGCCAACCTTGAGCCAGCACACGGTGGTGAGATACTCGAATGTGTTGTTTCGAGCCCGAATAAAGAGAACGACGGCAGCAAAGATGCCTATGTTTCTTACCTGATAACCACACATGTGTGTTCTCCCCTCTACCCTCTTCATGGTGAAGGTGCTAACCACGTACCCCTCTCCTTGTCTCGCAGTCAACTTTCCCCACATTCCAGCGAGTGACGACGACTGTGCGCCGACGCTTCACGGATTTTGTCTTCCTCTATAAGGTGCTCTGCCGTGAGTACCAAGGCTGTGCTGTTCCACCACTGCCGGATAAGCAGAGGATGGAGTATGTTCGTGGCGACCGGTTCGGTCCAGATTTCACGAATCGTCGTGGCTACTCATTACAGCGATTCTTGTCGCGTATAGCCTTACACCCGATCCTGCGCCGCGCCAATATTCTTCACACCTTCCTCGAGAGTCATGACTGGAACGCAACTATGCGGAGCCGGTCAGCGCGGGGATCGCTGGCATCACCAGGGGGAGTTGATATCGGGCCAGGAGGGGTACCAGGGGGGGGTGGTGCAGCTCCCGCTGGCGGCGGTGGTGTGTTTGACTCCTTCGCCGACAGTTTTATGAATGCGTTCACCAAGGTGCACAAACCCGACAGGCGATTTACTGAAGTCAAGGAGAAGAGTGACAAGTTGGACGAGGACTTGAATCACGTCGAAAAAGTAGTCGCACGGGTTGCGCGGCGTGAGACAGATCTCGAGACAGACCTCAAGGATCTGGCTGAGCAGTTCCAAAAGCTTATTACGCTGGAGCCAGGCGTTGAGCCAGCGGTGCACGCCTTTGCTGCTTCCGTTGAAGACACGGCGACTGGGCTCAAAAAACTCAAGGACACCACAGACCAGGATTACTTGGGCTCGCTGCGTGACATGTGGCCTACAGCGGTGCTCTCAAGAACTTACTTAAAGCTCGCGAGCAGAAGCAGCTCGACTTCGAGCAACTGACCGAATACCTCAATAAGAGCACAGTCGACCGCGATATGCTTGCATCGGGCTATAGCTACGGCTCCGGCTCGGCACTCGGCGGTGCGGGTGGCTTTATTCGTTCCAAGATCGAAGACGTCCGCGGCGTTGACCACGAACAGGCCCGCCGTGACCGCCAGCGCAAGCTGGAGTTGCGCATCGAGGAGTTGACACGTGAGGCCGAACTTGCCCGGACTGAGGCGGAGAATTTCGCAGACCAGGTCGTTCGGGAGGTCGACAATTTTGAGTGGATCAAGCGCGTCGAGTTCAAGCGCCAGTTTGCCGGGCTGGCTGATGCCCATATTGACTTTTACGGCAATGTTATTGACATCTGGGAGCAATACGTGCTGGAGATGGAAAAGGAGGGCGTGGTTCTCCCAGCCTAGAAGGCGAGGGAGTTGGATTCCTGTATGGCAGTAGGAGGGTTTGGCACTGAAGAAGGCGCAAGCGCAAGACCGGATGCGGATATGGGTGGCGTGAAGGACGGCGAGGATGGTAAATTCTTTACGCTCCTGTTGTCACCGATGCTTCTGCCTGACGATGAATGGGTAGGCCTTTGAGACCTCGATTTGGGACTAAGGGTCCGAGTCAAGGCTAAGACGAGGCCGGGCACACGCTCTGGGCGTTGAATTCGTCCATATGACAGCATGGGAGAGGGCCAGGAGAACCGTCCGTTTACAATAAATAGTATCCGGCTTTACATCCATCGATCTCCTGGTATCGTTTTATGCCGCAGTCGAAACGCCGAAGACAAGATTGCCTCAGTAGCATTGGGAGTATGAGCGAATGGACCATATTGGTGTAGCACAAACATATTCGCCTCGCAATGGTGCTATGCGTTTCCAGTGTGTCAACAGACATCGCCAGCGACAATGGGCTGTAGCGAAATGTTCATACATTTTTAAAAAGCACCAGAAGCAGTAGTACGCATGCTAGATGGACAACACGCGAAGACAAAACAGCAAGATCGAGCCCGGTACGCCTTTCCCCCAGCCTAAACTCGCAAACTTGTTATGTACAGTGGAGTGAGCTCTATACAAGACAAAGCGAGCAATACTCCAGCAAGAAAACGAGTGGCTTCTGTGAGATGATGTCGAGCAATTAGTTCCTAGGAACTTACAGTCTATCGTCTCCCTCCCTGTCTGAGCGGTATCTGGTCGTTGTCGTCCTCCGATTCATCGTCGTCGTCACCAACAACATGGTGCTCCTCTTCATCACTGTCGCCGCGGCGCTCATTCTTCTCACCTGGCCGGGGGCTAATTTCGTCGGCGCGGTCGCGATACTGGCCAGCAACACCGAACTCGTCTTCGTCGTCGTCACTGCCTCCGGCAAACGCATCGTAGAGCTCCCCGCCACGTGTCCTCCGCCCCTTGCCTCCGGCCGTACCGCGCTTCTCACCACTAGCTAGCCCTTCAGCCTCCTCTTCGTCAAGGAGTTCGAATTCGTAGTTATCGCGTGCATTGTTCCGTAGCCGCTTGCGACGCGCGATCCATAGATAGATGCCCAAGCCGGAGCAAAAGACAATAATGAGCGCCAAAGAGCCGTAGATCCAGGCCTGGGTGCTGGCCGAGACGCCGAAGCTCGGGAGGAAGGAAGGCAACCAAGTGCTAGCGCTGGTTTCGGCAGCTTGCTCATCCTGAGTAGCGGAGGGTTTGGGGGAACCACTGGTCTGGGAAGGCTTGCTGTTGACTGGGCGGTCGGGGTGATCCGTGGGGATGACTAAAGTCTTGCTCTCCGTTGCAGCCGGGTCAGGAGCCACTGTCGTCGTGCTTGCCGGTGCAGTGATTGTTGATATGACGGCATGGTTGTCATCATCCTCTTCCGTAGGCATCGGTAAGAGCTTCGCTTTGCTGGGGTCACGGGATTCGCCCCAGAGCTTCAAATGCCAGTCTACGAACTTGCCCTTGTGCTTATTCTTGATGGTGTCCTTCACAACAATAGTCCAATCACCAACGCCGGATTCACCCCTGAAGATCTAGGTTAGCATTGTTCACGATTCGGCATAGCTGCGGACTCACCAGTGCACCACGCTCATAAAAGTCCAGTCGACATAACCTGCCTCAACATTGTCGGGCGACCTAGTCACCGACAAGTGGCTAACGATCTTGTTCGGGCTGATCAGGTCGACACTGATGTCACCTCGCCGCGTATGCTCAACATTCATGGTGACGGTGACATGCTCGAGTCGCTGAAGGTTGGCTTCTTCGAGCATGTCTTCGGTGACCTTGAAAGTGACGGCGATACCTTTATCGCCCTCCGGGATGGCTTCGTTGACATGGATCCAAGGAGAGAAATACCAAGCCTGCGGTTTGACGTTCTTCCAAGTCTTGGCTGCCTCCACAATCGCCCAACTGTCAATCTTGCCGTATCCAAATGTATGGCTGTACTTCTTCCCAATGGTGGTGGTCTGCCAGTCGTTCGTGTCCTCTAGATTGATTGGTACGGCAGTATCCATGGCGAGGTATTGCATGTCCCTCCATGACAAATCAGGCCGCACTTGGAGGACGAGCGCAAAGATGCCGGCCGCAAGGGGCGCAGCGGCAGATGTGCCGCCATGGTTGCTGGCGCAAGCGTTTTGTCCGACGTCGGTGGTGTGGATGGAGCCTTCATTGCCGCCGCTGCCGCTCGAATACGTAACGACTAAGCCAGCGGAGCACTTCTCGGAATAGTATGGATGCTTTCCTTCCCTGTCGACAGCCCCTACGGTGATACTGTAAATGCTGTTGGTGTAGCCATCGAAGTTACAGTTATCTTCAGCGGGCGCGCCGTTGCCGCTGGCGAAGACGTAGATAGAGCCAAGACCGCCACGGCCGTTCTGCACGGCGTTCAGCATTGCGCGTTTGATCAGGATACCAGGGGCGTCCATGCTCTTTCCGTCATCCGGCGGACCCCACGAACACGAGTAGATCTGATTATGCTGGAAGTCGTAGTTCATGGCCACGGCCTCGTCAGCATCCGAGATAAGCTTCGACAAGATACGCAAGCCCGCAATCTTGGAGTCGTATGCCACTCCTACTCCGCAGACATTGTTCTTCACGGCCGAAACCTCACCAGCGCAGCGCGTTCCATGTCGATCCTCGGCCAGACGCGGCCTCGGTTCATCGGTCTTATCATTGAAGTCGTAGGATCCTAGCGCGTAGTAGTTGTCTTTGAGATCGTCGCTGTACATGTCCAAGCCATCATCCACGATCGCGACGGTGGCGTTTTTCCCAGTGACGCCCGCAAGCCAGACATCGGTGACATTCACGTCATGGCCAACCTGTACCGGGTTGAAGAGATGCCACTGGATGTTGAAAATGGGGTCCAAGATACCCAGCGTCTGCGCCACGTGCGACTGCTTCTTGACGGCCCAATCTACTGGCGCTGCCTTGGCTCTGGCAGCAGCAGCAGGGCCATACCTCGGAGGGAGGGTGCGCTTCTCCCAAGGCTTGCGTAGCTGCTGCTTCTGTGAGAAGAGGACGCCGTCTAACACATGTCGATCATCCAAGGCGCGCTTCCGGCGTCGCCTCTCGGCCAGCTCCCGTTTCACAACATCGTGTTCGGCCTTTTTGGTGACGAATACATGATGGTCTGCGAGCTCGCCAAGGACGCCCTCGTACGAAAGCCCTAAGCTTCGCGCTACCTCGGCAGGTGATGTTTGACTGTCGAGATGGAGAACGTAGTAGTCGTTCGCGTCGAAGTCCCGTGGGAGAAGATTCGAGGTTGCTGCTAAGGTGGCGAAGCCCAGCAGCGCTGCGAGCGAGGACAGCTTCATCTCGGGAAAGAAAACCGAATGGTCGGGAGCGCCCCGTTTGCAGAGGGCTTACTCAATCGAACGTCGGATGCGATATGCGCGGCGGCGTGCAGGAAATGTCCAGCATCAGACGAACGATAACCACGAAAGGAGGGCCTGAACTAGTATAGAAAGTGGCAACAACTAGGCGGACATAATTAAACGTCGGGTGCTTGTTCTAGGGCAGAAAGTTCAAGGCGGAAAAGAGAATCAAAATGGGAGAAAAAAAATTAGGTCTCGACCATCGACAATGAATGAGGCCGAGGGAGGATTTCCTTGGGTTCAAAGTACCGAAAGGTGTCCTTCGCTGCATTGTCAGAATGACACCGCGCCGCCTCCGCCACGAGGCCCTTATTTTTTTTGTTTCAAGGGCTGTCACGTGATGTTGGTACTCTTACTCGACAGCGAGACCCGATTCTTGCTTCTTCAGAGTTCGTAAACGGCTCACGGGAGTGCTTAGTAGCACGACCTGCCGACCGGACGTCTGAGCGGTAATACATTCTCGCGAACGGAATCTTTCTGGCTTCCCTCACTCGTTTCAGCTGTCGGGTGCCGTGACCTATCCGTCGTACATGTGGGTCGTGCGATCTTGAACCGTCTTCTCCGCGCCACACGGCGGGACGCCGCTTCACCATGTCTCACCGACTCCTCAGTCCCACCCAGCTTAGCATCTTCGCGATGGCGCAGTTGAGGAGGGTGTGTTTACGCGAACGGCCAGGTGTTTTCCTACCGGGCATTCCATGTCCGCAGTAGATCCAACAGCCTAATCTTTCGGGCTTTTTTCCCGCCTCCCCCAGACTGCGAAAGCAGTGGTCAAACAGGCTTGGGAAGTATCCAAGGGTGGATCGGGCGGATTGCTCCAGTGTCTCCGTACAAGCGGGGGATTCACATTTCACAGTACCCGGCGGGGCCTAACGGTGAGGGCGTGAGGCGTTGACTCTCTGCTTCTGTGAGACGTGCAAAGTGTTCGAAGTCTTCTCTCTGGAACCGTCCGTTCCACAGTGCAAATGTAAGTAGGTGATATGATGCGAGATGCAAGTCGACGGGGAGGTTGGGGCAAAATTCGACCACCAAATGATAGCCCAGCACTTCGGTTGCATCCGAGCACTGCATTGTAAACTCATCGACCGTTGGTCTGAAAGCCGAGCGTCCAGCTACGGAAAATAATAATAATAATAAAAATATATAGCGTTTTCTTCCGTACTAATAATCTGTAGGGCGCAGACCAATGTTGATTGATGCCCCTTTCTGCGAGGCTTCGTCTCGGGACATCCCGCGCCTGCAGAAGCGTCTATCGTGGTGCGGACTTTCAGAACCAGGAGAGCTGGGCGCTGGGCACCCCGCAACTCCGGCCAACAAGCAAGCTCCAAGACGGCAGCGCGGCTTCCAAGTCCCATGCTCGGTCTCTCCCGCCATCGACTTTTCCCAGCTCCAAGACCCCTGTCTTCAGACCCCCATACCCCTGCACAATGGGCTCGCTGTCGACCACTCAGCCCCAGACACAAGAAATATTTCCCTGCCCAAAGCTCCCATCCCAATCCTCCAGTTCCTGTCCACGAGCATTTTGTTGCATCTGTTCCCCCTCTGACCTGTCAGCTTGTCCAGCAGCGCTTACACACTCATCACTTGCAGCTGCAACGAGGCTGTCGTCTTTCTCCCCCCAAACACATAATACCGACTTGCAGCAGGCGGTGCGTAGTGTCAATTCCTGACAATCGCTTCTCGTTGGCGCCCGAGGCGCATGTGTTAGTCGGGCATTGGTCGTTGATGGCCAGCTGCGTGGCTCGTGGACAGATGCGCTGTGGTCAAGCCTGAGACCTAGGAAACCTCCAAGCACTGGACAGGACTGAGCAGCGCCAGAGAGTGGTCAGCCGACTCGAAACCCGCGAGGAGCGCGCTGGCTGACGCGCAACTTGCTCCAATACCGCATCCCCACGCCCGCGCATCTCAGGAACCGAGGGAAACCCAACGGCCAAACATGTCGGCTCCCTACTGGGGCCAGCTCCCACCACCCAAGGGCGGCCAAACCAAGGCTCGCCGCCTGTCTGACGATGCCAATCCCTCGGCCGACCGTCGCCAGTCATTGGACGCGGGTGCTCCGTCGAGGCCGAACAGGGTGTCGGTTCAGACTACAAAATCCGATGCGCCGACCGACTCGACCCTGAGCCCCTTTGCGTCACCAACCACCCCGAGCTTCCCCGGACAGGGACTCGCCCCGCGTCCGCCTTCTTTGCCGTACGGCGCAAACCACTACCCCCCCGAGCTGATAGAGAACCGACGCCGCCGTAGGAGCCGCAACCAGGAGCAGGACCACGACTTCGCCGCCTCAGCACCCGCTCCTCCGCTGCCGGCCGCCCCGGAGGTGCCCCGGGCCCCCCCTGTGAGCTACAAGTACCCGGCCACCTCTCAGCCGCAGCCTCGCGCTGCCAGCAAGCAGATGGAGGCCGAGGAGTACATCAAGGCCTCGACTCCGGTCAGCCAGAAGGAGGACCACCCGGTCCTGGATCGGACGAAGGACACCCTGGACGAAGCCCCTCAGACGCTGCGCAACACTACCGACCCGACCCTATCCAGAAATGTCCCGGCACGGGAAGACGCGGGCGGCCACCGGCGTTCGTCGTCCGGCGCTGACCAGCTGCTGCAGAACAGGAGGAAGAGGGCGTCTGGAAACCAGGCGTCCGATCGAGCAAGAATGTTCGCTGACGATCGCTCGCCCCTGCAAAGGCTTGAGCTGACCCTTGATAGCATCTCCAAAGAGGACAGGCTCTCCAAAGAGGACAAGCGCGCACGAGCCGAGGCTGCTGAGAGGGCCGCCAGAGACAAGGTCGCAGCCGGTGGCGTCCCGGCGCAGCTGAGCGACAGAAGCCCGGTGGCGAACGAGGCGCGGTTCCGGGAGCGCCAACCGCCGGCGAGTGCCGCACAAACCTCACCGGTAACACCGACCAAGCCGAGCCATGGGGTCTCGGTGCCGAACGGTCCTCTATCGCAAAATCCGCCAGAGGAAGGCCGCAGGTATCCGCTAGTCAGGGCGAAATCACCAAGAAATAAGCCACAGGACTCGCGGATACCGGTGCCTATGGGGGGGCAGTCACCTGGGATCCCGCAGCGTAACCTCAGCTTTCGCGAACGTGCGGCGAAGAGTGACATCAAGCCGCCTGCTGGGCTCGATGATGCCCTCACGAAAGACGACGGATCGCCCACCATGCCCAGGGTAAACAGCTCCTCCGTCGCAAGAAGCGGCAGCAACAGACTAAAGAAGAACCCACCGAGTGAGCCATGGCCACCGAGGGAGTCGCTAGAACCGCTTCCCCAGGCATCTTCGAGAGCCGAGCCACGGTCAGAGCGCGCACACGCCCTCCAAACGCCGGGGCAAAAGTCGTCGTCGCGGGGTGCGCCGCTGGCCGACCAGGATGATGACGAGGTGCTCACCCCGCCGTCGGCAGGCAAGCTGGTGAAGAACCCCAGCCAAAGGAAGGTAGAGCAGATACTCGGTCGGGGCGTGCCACACGTTGCGTGGGCCAGCAAGCCGAGAAATGCTCCTTCGCCACCACCCGCTGTGGAAGCTGTCACCCATCATCGAGCTCGTAGAGACCACCGAAGCGACAGCGATTCCGATGATGACGGCCGCCACGTCTCGGATTATGTTTACCATGCGCGCAGCAAATTGAAGCCCGGCGCTGGAGTGTTCAAGCCAACCGACTACCTCGACGAGTGGAAGCAGGCGACAGTTGGGACACTGTCTGGGGCTCTTCTCGATCTAGAGGATGTGCCTCCCGCGGTGGAGAAGGGGGCAGCGTGGTGGGAGTCTCCTCAGTCATCGACAAGGAGGCGGAGCAGCATGTCCGCGCGACCGAAGCGCGCTGAAGCGTTCGAGGGCGAGTATGACGACACAGGCGCCCCGACCAGATTCAAACCCCCCTTGTATCTCAAGTGCGGACCACTACTGAGATATTGTGGGATTCGGCACGAGCGAGTTCCATCCCGGTCTGCAAGGGATGGCGCCGTTGTGGACAAGGAGATTTGGAGGGGAACCATCATGATCGTCACGACGGACCACGATTCCTCGTATGACATTGCTCCCACACTGAGGCTCTTCGTTCAACCCATCGAGCTCCTTCCAGCTCCTCCTCGGGAGATCAATGGCGATGAGCCTCTGGCGCCCGAGTATGTGGATCCTCTAGCGGGACATCCTAAGCTCGGCAGGAAGGGCGAGACGCTATACGTGCGCCCGGTAGATCATCTCGAGGAAGCCAAAGACCTGTCCAGGGATGAGTCGGACGAGGGTCTTTTTGAGAAGTCGAGGAGCCCTCCCGAGGTGCCTCTGGAGAAGGGTGCAACGGATCCACCTGGCTCCTTTGCCGCCAGGAGGAAACGCGTCGAGGTGGACGGGGAGAAGGCCGGCAAGTATAAGGATGTTCGAGGCTTCAGGCTGCACTCGGAGCGGGGTTACACCTTCTGGAGGTTCAACATCGAGGTGGAGCTCGGTGACCAGCAGCAGCGGATCGCATACCGGATCAATCGAGGGCCGTCGACCGGATTCTGGGTTCCGGCCAAGGGAGAAGCTATGAACATCATGTTCCACAGCTGCAACGGTTTCAGCATGAGTGTCGACACTGATACTTTCAGCGGTCCTGACCCAATGTGGCGCGACGTGCTCAACTCCCACCAAAGCCAGCCGTTCCATGTTATGATCGGTGGTGGCGACCAGATATACAACGACAAGGTTATGCAGGAAACCAAGATATTTCGCAATTGGCTCATGATCAAAAACCCGCTCCACAAGCACAACGCTCCGTTCACCACGGAGATGCAGAGCGAGCTGGAGGAATTTTACTTAGAGCGCTACTGCATGTGGTTCTCCCAGGGTTTCTTCGGCATGGCGAACTCACAGATCCCGATGGTCAACATGTTCGATGACCATGATATTATCGACGGATTCGGCTCCTACCCGCACCACTTCATGAACTCGCCAGTCTTCTCAGGCCTTGGAAACGTCGCGTTCAAATACTATCTGCTGTTCCAACACCAGACTGTTGTGGATGAGACCGAGACCACGGAACCGAGCTGGACTCTAGGCCTCCGTCCTGGGCCGTACATCAATGAGCGCAGTCGCAGCTTGTACACGTCTCTGGGATCGAAGACCTCCTTGCTGGCGGTAGATGCTCGAACCGAACGAACGCGGGAGCAGGTTATCAGTCCGGACACGTGGAAGAAGATCATGGATCGGTGCTACGAGGAGATTAGAAAGGACAAAACTCAACATCTGATTGTTCTCCTTGGGGTACCCATCGCTTATCCCAGACTGGTCTGGCTTGAGAATATGTAAGTGGTCTCTTAGACGTCAGGAGATGAGCAATGCAGTTGACAGGTTTTCTCTGTAGCCTTACTTCCCGCCTGATGGACCCCATCAAGGCTCTCGGAAAGACCGGTGTGTTCGGCAATGTTCTCAACCATTTTGATGGCGGTGTTGAGGTTCTGGATGACTTGGACGATCACTGGACGGCCAAGAACCACAAGGCCGAGCGCAAATTGATTATCGAGGACTTGCAAGATCTGGCGGCCGATGAGTCTGTCCGAGTCACGATTCTTAGGTAAGAAGCTCATTTCACCAGGAATGCGCATTGCGGTTAGAGACTAACATGGCATCCAGTGGCGATGTCCATCTCGCCGCGATAGGCCGGTTTTTCTCGGATCCAAAACTCAACATCCCGAGGCACGAAGACTTCCGGTATATTCCTAACGTCATTTCCTCGGCCATCGTCAACACGCCACCACCGGATCTGATGGCGGATATCCTCAACAAGCGAAATAAGGTGCACCATTTTGACAAGGAGACGGACGAAGACATGATTCCTATCTTCGGACACGGCGTAGACGGCAAACCCCGAAACAACAAGAGGCTTCTTCCACATCGGAACTGGTGCTCTATTCGTCCGTATGTGCCTGGAAACTCTCCTCCGTCCACGCCCAATGATTCGACTTACGACCTTACCCCTGTCGGCTCCCCCCCCGGTACTGCTGGTGGCGCTGGCGGCATCTTCCGCCGCTTCTCTCTCTCCAAATCGCGCGACCGGGGTCCAGTCTTCCGTGGCCCAGACGGTGTACGGGATCGAACCCGTCCGCCTGTTTCCGCCGGCCTCCTCCGTACGCTGTCTGGCCGAGGGGGTACAGCGAGCGCCGATGTGGTTGGTAACCCACGACAAAGACCACCGGGGCTTCTGACACGGACACTCTCGGGCTCCTCCGTCGGCGGGAGAATAGGAGGACTATTCCGTAGACGTGGGAGCACTGCAAAGGGTGATGACGGCGGTATCAACGGCAACTGGGGTGCGGAGACAGATGAGGAAGACCCTCATTACGATGACGAAGCTCCACGGACTCGCGGAGGTGGTGGCAAGCGAAAACTAGTGGCTCTGCGCGGTGGCCATGGGGATGAATATGAGAACGAGTACGAGGATGGCGACGACAGTTACTTCTCGACGAAGCCGGCGGTAGTGACCCGAGACCGCCGCGACCCGTCGCCCCCGGAGCCAGTCGTCATGAGCGGCGGAGCCGGACCCGTCGGCATGACGCGGGCAGCCGCAGGCGGGTCGAGGGGCGACGTGGCGCCGGAGCAAGAATTTACTCCCAAACCATTCCACCGCACACCGACGGGCTTGTCGGCAAAGCAGCTGAAGAATGCCGAGAAGTTAGCTGTCAATCTTGAGGGTGGCTTGGAGATAAGCATAAACGTGGAGATCAGCCCAAGAGATCCAGGCGGCAGCACGGTACCATACCGAATGGTTGTCCCCCGGCTCTGGTATGAATATCAAGGGGAAGACGAAATACCAAAGCAGGAGAAACCCGTCGGAGGGATCAAACGGCTGTTAAGTTTGAGGAAGGCGAGCTGAGCAACAGGAAGCATGACGGGGTGTATCGGAGTAGAGAGGATGGGGGGTGTTTGGAGATGCAAAGGTACACGGATGCAAATATGTATCTGAATGCTGTGTTCATTTTTGGCTTCCTCGTCGCTTGGATACATTACAATCTGATTAGCTTAGATTTTGGGTTTTGCTTTTACTTTTACATGATGAACAAAAGATGGAATGAATGATGGAGCAGTTGGCTAGCTGGATGAATGACGAGATTTTCGAAAGTGGTTATCGGTAGCGAAATACATTCATTCATAGAGGGTCAATCCCCTACATACTATGCACTTGTTCTCCGCATATTTCACCTTGCTGGGGGGCAGCCCCGCTGTGATACGCCGATATGGAAACCGGTTGGTCGTGATTTGGAACATCGCGGTCCAAGTCGATACCTCCGTAGATAGCAGACTAACCACGTTGTGCTCCCCAAGAAGACGCACTATTCTCGAAAATTCTTGACATCGAAAGCGTATTTCCGGGTCTTCACTTCTTCAGCCACGGCGATGCAGACGGCTAACACAAAAAGTTCGCACTTTCTGAGCTGGGGCTCTTTCGGGGAAATGGGTTACCAAGGCTCACTTACTGACTGCGATGATACTCTGTCCTATCGTTGCTGAGTTAGCACATCGCTCGAGGCAGAGGTAGAAGAGAGGTAAGGGAAAAGGGCATGGACGGGTGCTTACCGTATTGGAGACTTGATAAAGCGCCGGCACGTCATTCTTTCGGCCGAACAACACGCCGGCATTGCTTGTTGTTGTCTACTAGATATCTTGTCTTGTCCTGCGTTGTCTCGTCCCCGTCCTCCTAACCGCCGATGTTTTGTCTATTCCCGCCTGACATGACCTGCTGCTTCGAGTCTGTCGAGAAATGCCTTTTGGTCATTTTGACTTGAAGGCCAGCCAGCACCTACACAGCACCGGTCGACTCCCCCAAACGGGTGCGTTCTCGTCTGGCCATCCATCAGTCATCCTTCCCGCCAGCACCACCCGGGCTCCTGCTCCGACTGCGACCTCCGCGAGCACGGTTGGAGCCCCTAGCACCACCACTGGCTCCGCTCCTCCCGCCGGCGGCTCCGTCCCTACCGCTGCCGTGTCCCTTC
>Ga0247769_1000029_pt1 | contig 22449 bp, 24 predicted proteins | sample UWRJL166409R6_FD_179942 | JGI IMG/M metagenome (GOLD analysis project Ga0247769, IMG submission 179942) | Plant litter microbial communities from Arlington Agricultural Research Station in Wisconsin, United States - UWRJ-L166-409R-6 | ecosystem: Environmental > Terrestrial > Plant litter >... | reverse complement strand
CATCGCTTAGCAATTTCCACCCAGAGCTGCGCGATCTTGGTCCTCAAATATGGTGGTTCGGCTTTGGACACGGTATCAGAGAGTTGGAGGACCCAGCTTCGGAGGTACTGGCGCTGATCTTCGGTATATTCTGCCCATTTGTGCTTGACCGCGTGCTCGAGCAGGGAAAGGCCGTAATGACGAACAATCGGGGGCTGGGATTTGTCGGAAGCCAAGGTGAAGCCATGCGACGGGGCTTCGCTGAGAGACTTGACATGTTCGAGGAACCCTTGGGCCTCCTGTCGGGATTGGTTCGACGAGAAGGGACTGTGGACGATCTTGAGAGCATCGTGAATCTGCGTCATGATGCCCTCGGCGCTAGCACCAGATCCGCCATTCGGCAAAACGGCCGCCATGTTGAGGGATTGCAAAGACCAAGGAGAGCCTGTGCAATGAAAAAAATCCAGGCCCTTGCTATTGGCGACACCACGGGCGAGCTTGGCCGCCGAGACGACTTAGGCGGAAATCATATGCTTGGTGACGGCGGCAAGTTGGAGGGACGCTGGCTGGAATATCTTGCTCTCGGCTTTTGCCTCTCTGGTTGGCTAGCGTGAGAGCAGAGTTAGAGGGTTGCTGGAAGACTAGTATCTGTTCCCTTTGAAAGAAGACTTTTCGGGTCTCGTTTCGGGGTTTTGCAGCAATACCTTTGCGATGCCGTTCGTGCGCATAAGGGAAAGCTGTGCAAAGATGTGTATCACACCAGGCGTTGTGAATTGGGGTCCAATTACCGCTGTCAGGCGCGCTCGGGCGCGACGCTCTCGGGTTGGCGCGGGGCATCGGTTCAAATTAGGCAGGCGGTGAGTAAAATCTCCGGTACCCAAGTCTGAGGCTCAAATTAGTGCCCACGGAAAAGGAGACAACGCTGACCTAGATGGCCGGGCGTTGTCCATAGAGATCGTCGTCCAGAGGGGGAGTTTTCACATGTTACCGTGGTAACTCAACTGAGCTGAAGTCGCACCTATCTACCAAGTAGGTAGGCAGAAACTATAGATAGTAGAAACCGATGACTCCGTACAGGAGTCTAGGTAAGAAGATACGGATATCTGAGCGTTCAAAAGACTCACCCCATCGATTCCCTTGACATGCATTTTACCTCTTCAAACTCCCACATGCACAGCAGCTTGTCATAAAAGCTTGTTGATACAACAAGCAAAGCACCGTTCCGGCTCGGCTGAAAATCGCTACCGTAGTTCATACTCTTGTGTTCAGTGAAGCTGCCGATCGTGGTGAACCGAAACTTGTCGTTGGTTGTCTTCGACAGCTCAACAATCTTAGTTCCGCCGTGCATGCAGGAAGCCAAGATTGTTGCCTGCCAGGCATAGTCACCACCAAGGATGTTGTTGAAGGACACCAATTTCAGCCGCCAGACACCTCCTCCAAGGTTGCTCTCCGCGAGTTTTGATATCGCCCCAGCAGTGGAGGCATCTGGAACCAATAGCAATCTGATGTGGTCATCATAGCTGCCAGTTACGACGAATTCCGCCTTACCCTCCCGGATTGGAAGTGGAAGAATCGCCGTAACACCAGCATCGTGGCATCCTTTTAGAGCTAATGCATGACCGTCAATTGTGGGTTTGCCATCTGATGCTGTAGATATGGAACGGCGGGTACATGCACGGTAGCGTAACACCGAATCATCCCCGCCGGAAAATATTGTGAAGACATCGGCATCAGGCTCCTCAAGGGCCAGGGGATGCGCTGATATGGCTACGCACCAAGCCTCGAGTGAGTGGGTAATAAGTGGTTCCGAATGCATTATCCAGCTGTCATATTTCGAGCCCAAATAAACCACATGCACGTGCCCAGACGATGTGGTGATGGCAAGGACATCTGCCCTAGTTGGGTGCCAGCAGAAGGAAAGAATAAGGAATTCCCCTTTAGTGGCTACCATTGTCATCGATTTGGCCATCGTCGCCATGTGCATGGTCCTAAGGTGTTTCAACGGCTGACTTTCGTCCGGGGAAAGCTTGAACATCGACAGTGTTCCCGTGCTGGAGACGACACCACAGTATTCTTGATGGCCCGGGCTGTTGTTAAAGTGAAGATCCAAAACGGCAGACGGCTGAGGAATACTTTGCACTTGACATCTGGGTGTCCAAGTTAGCTGGGTAGCCAGCTGAAGGAATCAAATAGTGCGTCTTACAGGGCTTTGTCGGTCATCCGGAAAACCACAATGCTCCCATTTCGGTTTTGCGCCTTCACCTGACCAGCTGCCGGTAGTCCGTCGTCTGCGCCTTCGTCAACAGCAGGAGTATCCTCCTCTTTTTGCAGATTGTAGGTCCCGATCAACAAGTACGACGGATGGACGGGGCAAAACTCCACGCAGCTGGGAGGGAGATCGAGCCTAAGTGATTGGATAGCTGAGATGGGCTCAGGACCCTCCTTTGCGTCGTGCATGCCTGCTGACCCGATTTTCCAACTTTTATCCTGGCGTATCTGAAGAATCCCGGGCGTTTTGTTTGGTCTGTCGGGGGTTGTGGGTGCCGAGGAACTGCAACCGTTGTGAAATCGAGGTTGGTCGTAGTTGCTTTTTTGGTGTACGAATACCTCAGGCCCGCTCAACAAAAATGGGTCCAGTTGTGTAAATCAGCCACTTACAACCGCGTCACGCAACTGCCCGCCGCCTGCAACTGAGATCCTTGTCTCCCTACACCTAATCAGATGGCGATCCCAAGAATGCTTGACGCATTTTATCGAAGTGGTAGACCAAAGAAGTATGAGTCGGTGCCAAAGAAAAACGCCCAAAAGCTCCATTCGAGCTCCGCCGCAACTGTGTTAGCGCGACTGACTGACGCCAGCGTGCCGTCTCAAAACCTCCAGCATCCCAAAGATCGTCTGACTGGTCCGGCTTTCCAATATGGACCCGGACTCGGATTTTTACGGTATTTCTCTCTGAATTTACTATCTATGACCATCCTGACAATCGCCAAGGTGACGAGAAAACCGTTGCAGCCCTGGAAGCAAGGGCCAATGACTTCGACGTTGAGAGATGGTGGAATGACCACGATCGGAGCATTCTGTTGAAGCCTCGCGGAGAGCCCGCGCATCAGCATACCGCGAGCCTCCATAACCGGTTTGAAGGTCATTCTGGGGCCTGGCAGCTGACCGAGAGCGTGGATAACTTCCTTACGCGACTTCCCCCAGCAAGTACTGATCGTGGCCTGACGGGATTGACCTGGATCCGGATTGCAAACCCCTTCATCGAAAACGCTGCTGAAGGAGAAAACCACCAGGAGTTTATTCAGGGCGGTCTTGCGAGACTCAAGATTCTTTCCAGCTTCATCAGAATGAGTAACACCAGCGGAAAACCCCGCTTTGTCGTCAAGAGAGAAATATCCGAAGCGCGGAAAGCGACAGTGAATGATCTCCATGAGCTTTCCATCAGGTGCGGTCTAGTGAGTGGGAAGTGGATGCTCTTCCCTGAGCCTGGAACCGTCAACAATGTGTGGTCGAAGGTGGCTCGCGCAACTGCAAATAACGAACTGGGAATTTCGGCAAAGGTAGCGGCTCGTGACGAATCGGAGGGAGAACACCTCGTCTGCATATATACTTCTGACTTCAGAGATAAGGACGACATCGCCCGGGTGCTCAGCCGGCTTAGGCAGCTGGATTTGGTCAGACAAGGTGGTAAGCAGATTTACTACAAATGCGGTGGGTATACCTACATGGTGCAGGCTACCGTGGATGCTCCTCTAACAAAGCGGGCAGATTCATGGACCTCAATCGGAATATATGGAGAGAATGAGTGGAACATACCAGCATCAATGGTGAGGCCTATGTGATCGAGCCCTACCTGCCCCGAGGTTGTCTAACATGTTCAGTACTCTTCCAATGAGATTTTTTCATACATCAGGGAGGGAGGGCCAAAACGGTAGCTACGGCCGTCAACACGACGTGGTTGCGAGAATCAACCGCGCTTTGACATGAGGCTGGTCGGCTAGATTACTTGTTAGCTACTTCAGACCCAGTGGAAAAGTACTCTCCATAAACTCTCCAATCTACACACTTGGTCGATGTCTGATCAGAGCCCAGCACAGGAAGTGCATGGCACTCATGTTTGTTCTTAGGTATCAAGAAGTCCCCAATCCGTAGTACTTGTTTTGGTATATTTCCACAGCATGACTTTGCTTCAGAAACTGCGCAACAACATGTTGCATGCAACTATGCCCACCTCGGTAGTGCAATAAGCGGCCGAGCTACCCGTAGGTCAGCGCAAGTTACCTGTGGACCAACTTAGGAAACTCAATGTTGCAGTCCAATATGATTCCCTCATACTCTCCATCGCCAAGTTGACTCCATACTGAATATCTGCACGCCAGACCAAGACTAACGGGGGGCCAAGTCCATATCATCCAGTGAAAGATCTATAGCAGCATCTGGATCGATGTGCTTAAGGAGCAAGACCAGCCTGAAGGCGCTATTTCCATTTAAATAGTATCGGTGCAGTTTTTTGGAGCGAAGGAAGCCTAGTCGTTCGTAAAGCCTCATTGCTGACACGTTTGTTTCCTCTGTCTCGAGGACGATCTCATCGGCATTCCTCTGAGTCATAGCATCAATAGCCGCCTTCACAAGGGATGTAGCAACACCATGGCCCCGGTACGGGGCCGAGACAGCGAGCATTGCGATGTACCCCCGCAAGGTGGGAGGAGAGTGGGAAGCATGCGGCTCAAGCTTGCATATAATGACCCCTATCAACGATGAGTCTGACGGGTTGAGAGCCTGAGGTTGAGTTAGTTTGCGAAGGCTCCCTAACTCGCATCTAGTCACATTAGGACTCACCATGTAACATAAGTGACCCCATTGGTAAAGAAAGTAGCGGTAAACGTAGATGCTGTACGGCTCGCTCAAGTCTTTGGAGATGAGAGCGCGGATGGCGGGAAGATATTCCGATTCCAGAGAGTGGTCATACTGAATGTATTTCAACTCGCCGGGCAACTCTGCTACCCTGGTTGCTTCCATCGTGTTCTTCCAGATGCCGGTCAGGCAGCAGTAAGAGAGAAGAAATGTTGTGTAGCGGGGTTCGGTGAATGGCGTGAAATTTATCAAGGCCTCCGTTTTGGGATGTAGGGAAGCTTGGGAAGTATGCGCAGGACAGCGCGTGCACCTCAAAAGTGGGCCGGCTACGCTTGAAGCCGACCAGGTACGTGGAGAGGCTCAACAGGAGCGGTGATGTTTGGTCGATTCAACGCTTTCACATGCTCGCTGACTTGCCAATCCTAGGCGCCGCCAAGCTTCAACCCCTGTTGCTACCCTCCCGGATGCTAGAGGGCTGGACCTACGTAAAAAGAATGTGTTATTCAGACAGTACTGTCTCTTAAGGTCGATAATCATGAACCCCCAAAAACTGAACAGATGAAGGCAGAGCACCTGACGTAGGTAGTGTTAAAGATGAATCTCTTGAAGGTAACCTTCGATACCCAACATAACGCCACCTAAAAGCCCTACTTCTTTGCTAGCTTTTGGCTAGAGGATGCTTTTCGCACTGTAAAATACACACTGGGTTCATCCCCCGGCCTTCTCAGCTGGTTGCGTCACTGGGTCTCCCGATTGCCGGGTTATCAAGGTGGTATCTGATTGGGATTTCACTGTCTCGCATGCTTCGCACTCGGCGCCATCGGTAACAAACTCGGGAGAATCGGACGCTTCTCCAGTAGCAGCAGCGGGCACAACTCGCCGGCACGGTGCTTTGCGCCACCATCTGCGACACGGGCTTCGAGTAAACCAAACCTGCAACTCAACCATACGCTGGAGCAATCCTAGAACAATGGCGAGCAGCCTGCGTCGCCGCGGGCCGCCCGCCAAACATGACGAGTCGACGTCCGAGCCTCCGACACCTCGCGATGAGAGCCCCGTGAAGCCAGGAGATAAAGTTAAGGTGGTGCATCACCGTCCAAGGCAACGGAAGCGAAAGACGACAGCTATTTTCCTTCTGGGCAGCTTTTTCGGCCTCATCGGTGCCGGCTTCCTCGCCAAAAGCAACGACTTGATAGGCTTCCCCGAAATTGGAGAGCTGAGCATGGATGGTCTGTTTGATGTCCTCCCCGCCGGGTTGGTCAAAGACATGCGAGATTTTGTGGTAAGCAGAGGGTCGCTCGTCCGGTGCGCGATCTATTCAACAACTGATAAACGATTTGCGGTAGAATGGGGAGCGCGACTTTCTAGAAAGCTACGATGCGTTTTCCGTCGGCCTCAAGGTTCGGTCCGAAGGCTTGTCCGCCCAACACCCGATTGTCATGGTTCCTGGGGTTATCTCCACTGGACTTGAGTCCTGGGGGACTTCGAATGTTTCTCGACCCTATTTTCGGAAGCGACTTTGGGGAAGTTGGACCATGATGAGGGCACTGGTTATGGACAAGGAGGTCTGGAAGAAGCACATCATGCTTGACAAGGAAACGGGGCTGGATCCCCCCGACATCAAGCTACGCGCCGCTCAGGGCTTTGATGCCACCGATTTTTTCATCACGGGGTATTGGATCTGGAACAAGATTATCGAGAACTTGGCGTCCCTCGGTTACGACTCAACAAACTCCTTCACGGCTGCCTATGATTGGCGGTTGGCATACCCCAATCTTGAGAAACGGGATCATTACTTCTCGAGGTTGAAATCGCACATCGAGATGGCGGTCCGCCTTCAGCAGAAGAAAATTGTTCTTACATCACACAGTATGGGGAGCCAGGTGGTCTTCTATTTCTTCCATTGGGTTAGCTCACAAAACGGCGGCAGAGGAGGTGTTGACTGGGTCGAGAGACATATTGAGGCATGGATCAATGTCAGTGGCTGCATGCTAGGGGCCGTGAAGGACATACCAGCTCTCCTATCTGGCGAAATGCGGGATACAGCTCAGCTGAATGCTTTTGCGGTCTATGGTCTCGAGAAGTTTCTCAGCAAAGAGGAACGGACGGAAATCTTTCGCGCGATGCCCGGAATGTCGTCTATGTTGCCGATGGGAGGGAATGCTATCTGGGGCGATCTGGATTGGGCGCCAGACGACCAGCCGGGTCAAGAGCACAGTTACGGATCATTCCTCAACTTTCGCAGCGGCCAGAACTGGACGACGCCGAGTAAGAACTTCACGGTGGACGGTGCTATGGAGTATTTGATGGCTACAAGCGAGGATTGGTACCGCGCATCAATCAGGGGCAGTTATTCCCAAGGCGTAGCCAAAACAACGGCCGAAGTGGAAGCGAATGAGAAGGATCCAGGTAAATGGATCAATCCGCTGGAGACACGGCTGCCACTTGCTCCCAGCCTCAAGATATACTGTTTTTATGGCGTTGGGAAGCCCACGGAAAGGGGCTATTACTACCGGACACCCGAGCCTGGATCGGGGACCAACCTGAATTTGACAATTGACACGACCTTGATTCACGGACTCGTGGACCATGGGGTTATCATGGGGGAGGGCGACGGAACAGTCAACTTGATGAGTACTGGATACATGTGCAACCGCGGCTGGAAGTTCAAGAGATACAACCCCGCCGGCATCCACCTGACGGTTGTCGAGATGCCACACGACCCCAAGCCATTCAACCCACGCGGCGGCCCAAATACAGCCGATCATGTTGACATCCTAGGCAGGCAAAATCTCAACGAACTCATCCTTAAGATCGCTGCTGGCCAAGGTCACACCATCCGTGATCATGTTGTCAGTAACATCCGTGAGTACGCAGCGAAAGCAAGGGTTGATGAGGAATGACGGACGTAATGAACACCATGTACGGATACGTTTTTGGGGCAGTGTTTTTGTGGTCCGCTACGGCATGATGCATTGCCGGCGTTATAGAAGTTCCATCGGGAATATGAGTTCGGGAACTGATGAGAGGGATGTTAGGCTGGCATCTCTGCACTGTACTCTAGTTTGCTTCCTAGTTATCACTGCAAAGAGGAGTTTGTAAGTGCAAAACCGCCTAAAGGGTATATTTTGTGATGGGTGCTGTCCGGTCTAGTTGCACACTAAAATTGATACACATTTTTCCTGATTGGCACACAATTGTATGTTTCAGTAATCATCAACCGAGGTGCCCAACGTTTGGGGGCTGCACTCAATGTTGTTGTCAAAATGTCTGGGAGGTTGCGAGGCTGCCAGCCAGCCGCGGCTTGCGCTTGATGGTGAAACAAAGTGGGCCAAAAGAAGAATTTGGAAAGCCGAGCCGGAAGATAGCTTGGCGCGTGACCTTTATCGAAGCAACACCTCGATGCCCCTCTATCGGCATCACCTAACTCAGCGACTTTTCCCAGCATCGAAACCGAGTTCCATGATCGCAAGGCTGTATGACATTTGTTGCCGGCCGCCGAAACATTATCAATTCCTTAGTCATGAGACACGCTCAACCATCCGAACGATAGCTCGGTCCGTGATGCCCAGTATCTCGCTTCCTACGCCGCTGGTGTTCACTTGAGAACATGGCGGATCTCAAGGCAGCCGAGTCCGTCAAGAACGAGGAACAGTTCTGGAACGGTCAGTCCTCTCGCCGACCTGCACCTCCTCCTGCTCCTCCTGATGCTGCACCCGGGTCACTCTACAACCCATGTATGTGCTGATATGTGGCAGTCCTAATTGACATTGTGTCTGCGCAGTGCACAACGCACGAATCGCTCGATAACGCTTTGCGTGCGTGGTTGGATCTCGTCGCCAAGGGTCGAGACCAATACCTCGATGATGAAGACGATGTCGCGAGTTGTTCTCAGAGGCTCATAGACAGCCGTATCTTTCGCGAGAACTGTGACTATGTGCGCACACAAATTATTTACAGCCTCCTGCAGGAGGACGAACTCGGCCCTCTCCACATCATTGCGAACTTCCTCCTACTCGATGGACGGAGCGAGGAATCAACATTCCGACGCATGGTCGGAGAAGGCTGCTTCGGGCGGCTTCTTGACTTGATAAAGAGCTGCGGGCAACACGATCGACGCCTTCACCGCCTACTCTTGGAGCTGATGTACGAGATGTCTCGCATCGAGCAGCTGCGTCCCGATGACCTACTCCAAGTTGACGACGGCTTTGTGACATACTTGTTTGGACTTATAGAGTCGCTCTCAGACGATGTCCACGACCCTTATCACTACCCGGTGATCCGAGTTCTGGTCAGTGATGCCCTCTTTCCGATCACTCGCTGCGTATTCTTTCGCTAATAGGTGCATGCATAGTTGGTTCTGAATGAACAGTACATGGTCGCGTCCACATCGGCGGCTATTTCTCCAGCCTCACCTTCCACTCCACTGACGAACCGAGTTGTGAAGGTCCTAAGTGTACACGGTCCCGTGTTTCGTACGTTTGGGGAGAACCTAATTCTCCTCTTGAACCGGGAGACGGAAACAGCACTACAGCTCCTTATACTGAAGCTGCTATATCTTTTGTTCACGACAAATTCAACATGCGAGTATTTCTATACAAATGACCTCCGGGTTCTTCTCGACGTCATAATCCGCAATCTTCTTGATCTCCCCAGCGAGATGAACGTCCTACGACATACATACCTCAGGGTGCTTGCACCATTGCTGGCTCACACGCAGCTCAGCCAGCCACCCCACTACAAACGAGACCAGATTCTCAGCCTCCTTGAATGTCTGCGTGGTTCTGGAAACGCACATTTTACCCCTCCTGAGCCCACTACTTTGCGACTGATTGAGAGGGTGGGCAAAATACCGTGGCTGGTCGACGAAGAGGAGTCCCCCAAAAGTCCACTAGGAAATCTTTCGCTGTCACAGACAGGCAGTACCGTCAGTATCATTGCAAATGTTTCCGAAAAGCCTGGTGTGCAAACACCAAGCCTCAAGTCGGAAGTCGAGGCGTCGAAAACTAAGGATAATGTCCATCATGCCGAGGATAGCAAGACGGGCGTCATGGGCCAGCGGAGGACTCTCAGGCCACGGAGGTCTCTGCCTGAGGTGCCAAAACACCGTCATGGCGTTCCCATGGCCCCTTTGCCTGTCATTGCTAGCTTGCATATAAACGAAAGCGTCCCGAAGAAGTTACCGCCAAAGTTGCCACCACCGAGAAGGAAAACGAAACTCAGGACAGTTACGGCGGGAGAATTACAGGCGCCTGTTTCCACACCGCAGTCTTGACATCTAACTCGAAAGAATCAGAGGAAGGTGTAGGTAGGGATGGTGGCAATGGTTTTAGTGTCTGGACATTGTCAACGAACCATGGCAGTGGTGCAATATGTTAAGAGTTTGGATGGACTGCCCGAATATTACGATGGACCACGATGACGAGGAGGATATGGAATGGTGCTGAAGTCGGGACTGGATGAATATGTAAATAGAATCGTCTTCTTCTTTACGATTCACGATATGGAGTATCAATGGGTGTTTAGGATGACAAACTACAGTTGTCACATATGACCCCATGAGTTCGTTCGAGAATCTATCTAGCTAGAACTATTTTGTGGTTGGGTGACGTCTTCATGCCCCTCTAAGCCTCTGTTCCCAGCATCCGCGAGGAGATGTGGGGACTGGGCTTGTGTATTGTAGAGTAGGTAACCCCATGTCCGCTCGAGTGGGTCCGATGGCCCACTTTCAGCCGCGTCGAACCAAGAGGCTGTTGGCCATGCTTGGCACGAACTGCATCGAAATTTTGAACTCGTTGCACGTCAAGAACGCAAAGACGACTGCCATTCTCACCAACGACACGCACTATTACACCATCCCAGACCCATCACGAGGTCCTCACAGTGCTTGCAAATAGGTCCCGCTAAGCCTTTGCAAAAATGGCGACCCTGGCGGCCGATGTCGCCAGGAAAACGTTCCGCGAACTGCATGGCGTTGTGGTAACTGCGGGCTTGATGGAAAAGACAGTGAAGGTGCGCGTAGCCGGACAAAAATGGAACAACTTTCTTAAAAAGGTATTGTTTACATCCGATGGTCTTTAATCCTCAAGGTCCTCACCTTGGAATCCTCGTCTTGTTGAAGACGCTGAGCTGACCCAGCACACGATGTGGAAAAATAGTACTTCAATGATCCCAAAACCTACCTGGTCCACGATCCTAATAACTCCCTCCGCGCCGGTGACGTCGTCGCAATCAGCCCTGGGTGGCGCGTGTCAAAGGGAAAGCGCCACGTAGTAAAGCACATCATCAAGCCGGCCGGCATGCCCATCGAGGAGCGGCCACCGATCCCGAGCGAGGAGGAGCGATTGGTAGAGCGTGCAGTGCGAAGGCTAGCTAAAGATCAACGGAGAGATCTGAGGCGGCAGGTGGATGCCGCGGAGACGGCGCTCCAGCGCGCGGAGCGGATGGTCGGCAAGGCCAGAAAGGAAATCGCCGCGCGGATACGGATGATGGTTGGGGATAGGACACAGTTACGAGGTGTCTCAGAATGAGAAGGAGCTTTAATACGGAATGGCCCTGTACCACAAGTTATAATTCGCGGTGTGTATTGCGCTCTCCGAGAGCGGGAAGAGGGGACACGAACTGAAAATTCCCCTCTGTCACGTTGCGTCACAGCGCCGGACCATGAATTTGTAGAACCACTATACCACAGAAGCCGGCCAGAATCTTGGTCCCAAACTTTGAGCAACGGCCTTGTATATCACTTCTGTAGCGATGTGTTTCATTTTGCCAGAAAGCCCAGACCGTCTGAAGATGAAGCCGCCAGCAGGGTGCTAAGTATGCTCTATTTGTTTCCCTGCCCATAACCCCCCTAACCAGCCCGCTCCCCAAACTCCTTCGCCCAGTCCTCGTATTCCTTGAGGCTTGCCTTGCTAACACTGGGACGGATCGTTGTTAAGCTTGCCACGAAGTCTGAGAGCTCTATCGGCCGTATCTCGTCCATCGTCATTTGCAGTAGAGCCTCGCCAAGGGACCGTAATGGACCCATGGCAGCGTCCTTCGCCAATGCAGTAATGTCTGACCCGGAGAAGCCTATGCGTCGTTAAACCATACTACGCTGTCGTAAAGACAGTAGGGGGGGGGGCTTACCATCGGTCAAACCAACAAGTTTGCTGATGCCTTCATCTGTTAGGTTGTGCTTCTGTTGGCTGAGTAGTGTTCTGATTTGTACCCCTCTCGTCTTGGGCTCTGGCAACGGTATATATTGACGTCTCACAAAACGCCTCCTCGCAGCTTCGTCGATAACCCACGGCAAGTTCGTTGCCGCCAGGACAAGCACGCGGTTTGGGTCGCCACGCTCCTTATCTTTTTCCCATCCAACCTCTCTCCCCGCGGCCGCCCGTTGCAAATCGCTCCACTGTATTAGAAACTCCGTCTTGATTCTTCTGGTAGCTTCGTGTTCTCCCGACCCAGACCTTTTCGACAACAGCGAGTCGATCTCGTCCACAAATATAATACTGGGTGCTAGCAGCTTAGCGAGCACGAAAAGTGCCCGAACCAACTTCTCGGATTCGCCCAGATACTTGCTTGTCAAACTGCTCGCGGATATTGAGAAGAACGTTGACTTAGACTCAGTAGCAACTGCCCGCGCTAGCATAGTCTTGCCTGTCCCTGGCGGCCCAAACAACAGCATCCCCCGTGCTGGTTCCCGTAATCCCATGAATAGATCGGGCCGCAAGAACGGGTAGACGACAGCCTCACGAAGGGCGTTTTTTGCAATCTCGAGGCCCGCGATGTCACTCCAGTGAACCTCGTCACCATGTACCACGATTTCATTGAGAATCTGCCTAGCCGCATGCTCGTCGACTCCTGGGGGAAGCTTTTTGAGAATATCTGTTTTTAGCTTCGACCACCCGCAACCAACTTTACTGTCCTCTTCGTCTGTTGAGCTCTCTTGTGTGCCAACACGGCTTATGGCGGGTGGCGTCTCCCCTTCGGCGTTTTTCTGCCTCCTCGGACGAGACCTGGCAAGAAACTCAGGAGGAGGCTCATCCATGCTGGAAGAGGACAACCGAGGCTCCTTTCTCCTCTCCCTCCGATCCACTCCTGAAGGGGCGGTACCAGCGCTCTTCGTAGGCTGTATTGAGGTGGTGACACCTCGGCCGGCCTGTCCTCGCGACTTGGGCGTTATTGCAGCCGAATCGGAAGATGTTTTCCGCCTCGACACTCGCGATACCAAGCCTTCCGAGGACCCCGGCCCTAACGCCGCATCCGCTCTCGGGACTCCCGTTCTTCGTGTCTCAGGCAAGCCTGGCGTTTGGCGAGCTAAGCGCTCGGGGGTTGGCAAGAGCTTTTGAGCACCTTCTTTCGGAGCGAGGGAGCTGATCGCATTTGCTGCTGCGCTGATGGATAGAGAGAGGTGCTCATTAGAGGGAGTATAGTCTGGAGACCTAGCGTGAGCACCTCCTGGCTCAGGGCTTCGCATTTCATCCGTGGGCTTGGTTGGACTGCTGTTGCGTGGCGACACTAGCCTTCTACTGTGACTGTCCCATTGTCTGAGCGACCCCTCCAGGCTCCTTCGAGGCTGCTCTAGGTAGCTGGGTTGGTTTGGCAATGTGTGAGCTGGCTGCTGACTGCTGCTGGGGCTCGCCCGGTCTCGCTGGCCAAGAGCGGCCCATGCAAGGCTGGCAGCTTTACTGGCGCCGGGGCCCTCTATGGGTTTGGATGACGCACGGCGTGGTGTAGACTGTGATGACTTATCTCCAGGCCGGCCAGTTCTGAGAGTGGATCGCATCGTATGTCGGTCTGGACTCGTTCGCACCCTTTCTCGCGACTTTGGAGTAGGAAGGGCGGACAGAGGTGGGCTCGTTGTTGAAGCAATATTGGACTCTTCGGTGAGTGACTTGAAACCACACAGGCTGGCGCGATCAGAGGAGGCACGCATTCCCAAGGACGGTCGGCTGGGGAGCACGGGACGAGACAGTTCTGTGTATGCCACCGCTGGAATAGTTCCCTCTCCAATCCAGCCTTTTCCGGGGCCCGGGGAAGTTGGAGATGCTCGGGAGAACTCGTCTTGTCCTCTATCGAGAGAGACGGAGTCATCTTGTGTAGCGCCTTGCCGAGACAGACGAAGGGCTTCGAGGAGATCAATACGCTCCTTACACTGGAGCTCAAGTTGCCGCACGCTCTCCAACAACGCTTTTTCTGTCTCAGAGGCAGGCGTGAAGTTCGGAAGTACACGGTTCGCGTGGTGGTCATAGATTCGATCGAGGGCCAGCTTCCAGCATCGCATCGCCTCAGTTTCGTTGCCTTGACTCTCGTAATACACTGCGGTCGAGCAAGTGAGATAGCTCTCATCGTACGTCCTCTGTAAGACCGAGACGGCCATCTTATTGCTGCTTAGCATCATGGAGGTCAATGTGTGCGGACATCGCTACCGCCGCCTCCTGAGCGGAGATGGTCGCCTCAATGGAACCGTATTCCACGGCTCGATCTGCCCCGTCAGAAAATGCGTGCGCAGCAGAGCGGGATTGAGTATGTGCTAGACGTCAAGGTCGGACTCCAGGTATTAAACGAAGCTTGCGTTGCCGACAGCGTCGCAAGTATACCGTTGATGGGCCAGGCCAGGAGTGTTCAGTGCAGTGGGCGCTTTATGGATGGGGTTTGTTTAGGTGGAAATCAGCACCGACCACGTGGGCTGCACCCGCTGAAGTGCTCCCTGGGTGACGTCGACGCGCTGGAGTGGGCTGGTCTCTGGGTTCGCACCCCGCTTAGAATTACTAGGTGGTAGAGTACCCCGTAACCAACCCCAGTTTGCAGGGGTGCGGATGCCCAGCTCGCCGCTCGCCTGCCGGGATTCTTGGGACGCCAGGAGCAATCAAGACTTCCAATGCTGCTGTTTCTTAGTAGAGTAGTACCGTTATGGATCTGGCGAGCGTGTGAAATACCTATTCGAGATCTAACCTGGATGGGCAGTAATAGGTGTCTGAAAATGGGTGGGCTCTGTTTTGCCGCTGTCCTGGGACATCGTAGGCCGTTAGAAGCCTCGCAATTCCGGACGGCTTGTTTGCAGGCATTTCCCAGTAAGAATCTACTTAGCATAAATACTTCGTGCGAGAGGTCATGGATGATCCTTTACACAGCCCGCAGTATTGAATCCGCCGTCTTCCTTCCAAAGTGATCGCATATACTTTCAATCACGTAAGTTCATGTGGTTATACAGGTCTCTTTTCACGCACATTTCTATGCGCGCGGATGTAGCTTTCCTTCACTCTCCCCAAATGGGCATGGGGCTGTGGAACTAGGTATAGTGTAGGTTTATTGGTCATACAATGACGAAGGCTTCAAAGTTCTGAACGGCTCTTTCGCACCGGCTGAGCAACCCCTTCTGACCAGAGCCTTCGTAGTTTCGTGAAGCCCCATGCTGCATACACTGCCTATATATAAGACAACGCTGCGATCTATATGAACACATTCCTCTCATGACAGTAAGACCCGTATCTCCCCAGACGTCCTCGGAAACACGGCTCGGAGGCTTTGAACGTCTATGTTCCCATCGCCATCGGTGGCCTGTTCTGCGATGTCATCCGCCAACGTCAACATCTCCTCTACGTGCTCGAAGTCGACACTAAATTTCTCCGCTGCCTCTTCTGTGATATCCCTGGCCAGTCCCGAGTCTTGGAGATTCTTTAAATTCTCCACAGCATCCATCAGTGCTGACGGTAAAAAGTTATCAAGCGTTTGGCTCGCCAGGGTCAGGGATGGTATTTGCACTGCATCCAGTGATAGCACCTTTGCAACGTCCTCCTTGTTCTCCTTGAGCGCCGCCAATGACTCAATCAAAGCGTCTAAGCCGGACTCGACCCGGAAGAAGCCATACTGACTCTCGACCAACTGCCTTCTCTCCTCATCGAGTTTAGTTTGCACCTGTTGAGTGTGGGTACTGGTAAAGTCGAACCGGGTCAGTGTCCTTCGGGCAACCAAGAGACAGTTGACGAGAAAGATAGAGTTGGATGGTGGGCCGGTTGCCCGTGCCATAGTGGAACATCCGGCGATGAACGGGTCAAAGACCTCCGCTAATATCGGCTCGAAACCCGCTTCTCGGTCCCCCTCCGAGGTAAGGGAGGTTTCGTAGGTAGCCATGATGGCGGACAGCTGATCCAGGGCGTCCAGGAGGAAGTCTGGGGGTCGAAGGTCAGCAGGGGTATGTTGAAAGTCGCCCTGTAGTGTCGCAATGTGGTCTCTAGCCAAAGATCGGAACTGTCGAAGCGCTTCGGATTCCAGGGTTCCAAGAGAGTCTACAAGTGACGAGCCGGGACTCAGCAGCCTGGAAAAGGTGGATCTGTAGAAGCTGAGGAGGTTTGCAAGCTTGTAGGCTAAAATAATCCCCTCGTTTGTCTGAATGACCTGCTCGATTCTTTGCCTTAGTATGCGAGAAGCCCCGGACATGTCCCTGTCAACGAGTTCGTTCAGAGCCTTGACTGCATCAAAGTTGTCTCTTGTTTCTCCGTCCTCTGTGACGAGCCGCCACAGTTCATTGTCGCGGCCAGCCTGAAGACCCCTCGCAATCTCACCACCGTCGGATATGAATAAGACTTCGAGTGCTTCCCTCTCTCCAACAGCAGCCGAATGCACCCAAGCGAGCATGTCACCCACATACCTCAGAGCGTCGTGTGCTGCAAGCTCAATCGGCTTTACCGACGCGTCCACGGCACCAGTCTGAGAGTTGCCTGTGAGAGCCGTATAGAATGAGTCTGACAGGACGTGCTCCCTTGCCTCTGCAAGAAAATCCAAGCAGTTCTGGAACAGCGTAGGCCTCTCGGTCAAAACGCGGAGACACCTGCGGATGGATGAACCTATCTGAGGGTTCTCAAGATTCAGCGTCTTGAGCTCCCTTTGAATCCACCGATATAGCTTCTGGAAGCCATTGTTGAGATTCTTGGACGCCTGCTCCATCACCTCAAGGCCGAGCGTCTGAGTCTCAAACCCTAGGAGAACCTCACAATCCTGGCTAATCTTATTCGCCCTCTGAAGGGCGAAGAAGAATCGATCATCTACGGGCTCAGATGTCAAAGTTAGGGCAGCGGCCTCGTCCTCGGATAGCAGAAAGCAAGCGCTGAATGACCTGAGCAATGCTTGCTTCTTCTCGATTTGCTGACTCTGCGCCATGAGTCGAGAAGTCTCCCCTATCGTTTCTGAGGTGGCAGCCTGGGCTGCAGATATATGCGACTTTATCTCGGCGAAGCTGTCGTTTAACGTGTTAATCGTGGACCCAATCCGCCGTAATTGCTGAAAGCCATCAGCAACTTGATTCTTTCCGCAGATCCGAGAGGATAGCAGCCGGCCTTACATGAGCAACCTTTGCAAACTCGTTAATAATCTCGCCATTGCTTTCGATTACCTCATTTTGCAGTTCCAGCCGAAGCTGCCTCCGCGTCTCGGCTGTGCTGTGCAAGCCTCGCTCATCTAGGAGCGCTAGAGAGTCACGAAATTCCGTATCCGCGTAGGAAGCTGATAGGACGCTGGAGACCTTGGATGTCAAAGTATTTGCCCCTTTTGTGGACGTTGGGAAAGAAGATCCCGAGAGACTCTGGGCCGATAACAGCTCAGAGTCGCCCTGTGACGAGAGAAGCGAAGTCATTTTGTGGAGAGTCAAATGCCTTGTGTGATCACAGGAACTTCGGCTCAACCCCCATTTCAAAAGTCGGAAGAGTGCCAAGAAGCCAGTTGAGCGCTATGGGAGCTGGGAAGCCGGGGAAGAGGGCCGGGAATGAGGCCGGCGGGGCTGCCTGCGGAGGACAAGCAAGCCTTACACCGCCTACTAAGAGCGGTCTAGCGCAAAGCTTGGATCCACGTCATTCTGTCATTGTCACCCGCGCATCCCAGCAACACAGGCACCACATCCAGCGGGCACAACTCCCACGAGCACCTTCCATCTGACTAAAGAGCCCGCAAAAGGTCACACCTCTCCACTGGCAGCAGGAGCACCCTGTGCCAGCGTTTTTTTATCTGGGATGAAACATCACGTTCACGAGCTGTCTGCTGTCCTAGTTCTAGAGTCGAGACCTGCGGCTTGACACGACCGGCATTTGAAGCGAATGCTTGCTCTCGGCCTTTGACAACGAATTGACGCATGGGCTTCCTACCACGGGTTAACACAACTTGGAGGATTAGTACATCCTATCACCGGGCTCACCGTTCCGATGGCGCCCAGTGTTTTTTCTAAGCTTATTCCAGCAACCCAAGGCCGGTCCATCTACGAGGAGCTAAGAGGGGTTGATGAACCCTACGATTTTCAGGCGCGCGCCGGTCTGGACGAGGAGAACCTGAACCACAACTTCCACGAATACGACCTCGAAAATGCGGAGGGCTTGGGTGTCGACGACAGCCATCCTGCAATCAGTGAAAGAGTAACACCATCTCGAGATGGGAGGGGGACTTCGCGGGGGCGCCCCCCAAGGGCTGGCGGCCCAGCGTGGCATTCACACGACGAAGAGGGCGATAACGACGTGCCTGCATCACTTCTTGTGGAGCCTCACGACGACCCGGCCACTACCCCAGGGCGCCAGAGAAGGAGACACGGCAGCGGACATCGAACGAATGCCATCCCCGGCTCGTTGACGGCCCAGGCCCAGTGGGAAACAACGCAGGCGCACCAGAGGCTACACAGTGATGATCTGTTCAGCATACCTCCACGTTATAAGGACGCACCACGCACTTTTATTACCGGTGTGATATCAGGAAGCGCCAAGAAGAAGGCTGAGTGGAGATGGGCTAATGTCTCGAACCTCGACAACTTCATCAAGGATGTGTATGATTATTACTTGGGTTCTGGGATATGGTGCATTCTCCTGGACAGAGCCCTTCACCTCATGTTCGTGTTCTCGTCTACCATGGATCTCATGATACAGATTATGCTAATGGTGACATAGAAACGTCGCATTTGTGGCCATTCTTCTGACATTTCTCACACAATGTGTTGACTATGGCAGGATCCGCGGAAGTCAAAACCTCTCGCAAATTTTAGTTCCGCAATGCACGAGGAAGATGTCAGGTCTATGGAATCTTGGCCTCTGGGTCTTTGCATTTTACTTCATCTGGAAGTTCATCCAGAATTTTGTGCTGGATCTCCGTCGGCTGCTGAACGTTCGCGACTTTTATTTGTATCTGCTCAACATACCTGATCATGACATGCAAACGATTACATGGCAGGAGGTTGTGGCTCGCATTATGGCGCTCCGCGACCAGAACCCCAAGACAGCAACAAGTCTTACTCCTGCACAACGACACTTTCTCGGGAGCCAGTCAAAGGAAAGGCTGGATGCGTCCGATATCGCCAACAGATTAATGCGGCGGGAAAACTACCTGATCGCCTTATTCAACAAAGATATTCTGGACCTGTCCATCCCGCTCCCCTTCCTGCCGACTTACCAGCTCCTTTCTCGAACATTGGAGTGGACCCTGATGTTCAGTATTCTCGATTTCGTCTTCGACGAAAAGGGGCAAGTCAACCAGATATTTCTACGCTCGGACCGACGGCGCGAGCTAAGCATGAAGCTCCGGGCAAGATTCTTCTTTGCCGGTGTTATGATTCTGGTCCTGTCACCATTTGTGGTTGGTTATTTGTTGATTGTTTATTTTCTCACATATTTCCATGTAAGGCTCCTCAGTGCGGCTTGCTCCGCCACTTTCCACTAACAGCTTGGCCTAGGAATTCCAAAAGAACCCATCCTTACTTTCCTCGCGGAAATATACACCGCTTGCGGAATGGAAGTTTAGGGAGTTCAACGAGCTTCCTCATCTCTTCAAAAAGCGTCTTGATATGTCCGATCCATTTGCGTCACACTATATCAATCAGTTCCCGAAGGCCAAGACAGAGATGGTGGCGAAAACAGTGTCGTTCATCGCCGGCTCGTTGGCCACGATCTTGGCAGTCGCCGCCATTGTCGATTCCGATTTTCTCCTCGGTTTCGAAATCACCCATGAACGGAATGCCTTGTTCTACACTGCCATTTTCGGAGGCGTATGGGCCTTTGCACGTGGCAGCATTTCGGAGGAGAACACCGTGTTCGACCCGGAGTACGCCTTGTTGAGTGTCATCGAATATACACATTACAGGCCGGATCACTGGCAGGACAAACTCCACAGCTTCGATGTGAAGATGGAGTTCTCAGGCTTATACAAGATCAAAATCGTCATCTTTCTTGAGGAAATCTTGAGCATTCTGACAGTGCCGTTTGTCCTCTTTTCTAGCTTGCCAAAATGCAGCGACCAGATCATCGACTTCTTCCGGGAGTTTACCATCCACATTGATGGGCTGGGCTACGTTTGCTCCTTTGCCGAATTCGACTTCAAGAAAGGAGTCGGCAACACAAAGAAGCCCGCGGAGGGAGTAGATGTTCGTGATGACTATTATGCAACTAAGCACGGTAAGATGGAGGCATCCTATTACGGGTTCCTAGGAAACTATGGCAACTTTCCTCTCAACCCAAGGACGAGCGCACCATCACACCTCCCGCCAGGGATGCGGCATCCCTTCCACCCCCCACCGGCATGGCCAAGTATGAGCTCACCGACACTGGCACCCGAGAACCTTCACGGCTCTCGTACCGGTCGCAATGAGCGAACCCGCGGCGGGGCAATCGCGCGAACGCCACGGGTTGGTCCAGCCGGACACCACCTCTCACCGATGGCATCTATTCTCCTTGACCCGCACCACCAACCAGCGGCTAGAGGCACACACCCTTCACGACAACAGCGTGTTGGGTACCATGGCGAAGGTAACATCATAGAGGAGTCCATCGAAGACGGCGTCGATGGGGGAGGCAATCTGGTTGATGAAGAAGAGGTGTATGAAAGCGGGGGAGCCTTGGACGAATCGGCGTGGCAGACATCGCCGACCAAGAATCTCAGCAGGGAAAATAGTGGTACTGATGGACGTGAAGCCCCGGATGCCGGCGTTGTGCACATGATATACCAGTTCAACCAGGCGCAACTGAATCGCCGTCCCGGTGTGCTCCGGTAAATCGATTTGGGGGTTCTGCAACGCGGGGAGTGTCATGCTCTGCCATATGCAAGCTATTATTGGTCTACATCGACAGGATATGGGGTGTGAGTGTTCTTCAGGTTCGTACACGAGTTCCAGGGCTGGGTGGCGTTTGATGCAGCGGATTTCATAGGGCGTCTGGGTATAGATATACAAGTATTGCATAAGGCAGAGCCAGCAACCGCCAGTTCCACGGGACGGCCTTTATTCACCTGGAGGATCTTGTTTGAGCTCGGGAATTGGGTTGCCGGGGTCCAACCACGGTACATTCTGGTAGTTAACCCTCTTATTTAACACCAAAGAATGTCATAGAAAACAAACTTGCACGTCCGAATGACAGTGATAGCGTCTATACGGAAAGTGTTTCGTAGCCTAAGTTGACGCCGAAGCCAACCTGTAAGTTTTCCAAGTATATGGCCGACTATCAGGATGACTGCGTATGGGCTTTCCAGCCGGGTTCCAGAACACCGGGGTCATCATAACAAACGTTCTAATGTCATATCTGTCGACACTAGTTTCAAGGCTTCGCATCCTATCTCTTGGTATGGTGTCCACAACGAGAACGAGCAGAGCCGGGTCACATGGTGCCTTCCTGACAACCAAATTAGGTATTTGAGGTAGGTGTAGCGAAATAGGCACACGGGAGGTTAGATACCTAAGAATCCGTCACGTCCTTGCCCAAGACATGGGATTCAGGCACCCAAGGGAGGGCTATGCAGGTGTGTATCAGAGAACGCCCGGGTATTCACGTGGTGAAAGAATTGATTGAGTCTGAGAGTGACCTGAAAACAACAGGGCACACAAGTAGTACCTTGTCAGTGCACTCCAACAACACAGCAAGTGAACTTGGTTAGGGAACACACTCATACGCATCTCCTTCCCCATGTGGCATTGAATGACCAACAGCATGAATGGCTAGATGCGTGTTATCATCGCGAAGATGAGTGAAATCTGATTATTAATTCGCAACCAGTCAAAACCGAGATGGGCAGGCTTTGGTGATCCCTTCAACTGACAACCTACCAACAAGAAAACGAAAAATTCAAAAAGGTGTGAAATAACCCAGATCCGTGATGTCGGGGAATGATGTCGGGGTTTGGGGTCGTTGAGGCTAGACCAGGTGGCCAAATCATGGCCGGAGATGTGCGGGGGGGCTGGCGCTCGGAAATCGGTGAATTGACAGGGATTGGCGCCGAGCGCCGACCTGCTTTGCGGCGGCCATAGCATTTTTCTGGGGCGGAGCTGGTGCCGACAACGGTGGTAGAAAAAAATCGAGGATTCATTCATCTCGAATTTGCCATCACGACTAGACTTAGACCCATTGCGCCCTCATTCCCCCCCGGCGCGACAGGCCCAGTTCTCCTTCCGATCCCTACTCGAGTCCTTTCGACTGTGGACGTTTCATCAGCAGCCATTGCACTTCGAGCACCGCTTCTCTCTGCATTGCACCACTTCGAGGCTTCTCTTTCAGCGCAAGCCATCAGACCTGACCGGCGCCGCATCCTTGCGCATCCTAGCAGCAACCCGCTCTACGGCGGGCTCAGCATCCTCTCCTCCCAAATCTGGCTCTCAAACTGGGTATCCCGGAAGCT